>Ga0105046_10019007_pt1 | contig 10436 bp, 9 predicted proteins | sample MAT03_FD_78385 | JGI IMG/M metagenome (GOLD analysis project Ga0105046, IMG submission 78385) | Freshwater microbial communities from Lake Fryxell liftoff mats and glacier meltwater in Antarctica - MAT-03 (megahit assembly) | ecosystem: Environmental > Aquatic > Freshwater > Ice > Liftoff... | reverse complement strand
GTTGCCTGAACTGGACCGTTACGGCATTCACGTGATGGCGGCACAGAACCAGAACGGCGAAGTGATCCTTGGCGACTCGCACGAATACGGCGACGTTGTAACGCCGTTCGACAAAAAGGAGATCAACGCGCTGATGCTCCGTGAACCTCGCGCGTTGATCCGGCTTGAAGACTGGACCATTGCGCAACGCTGGCACGGCGTCTATGCCAAGCATTCAATCCTGCCCTACGTAGAAGCAACGCCGTTGCTGGGCGTGAAGCTTGTCACCGGACTTGGCGGCGGGGGAATGACGCTGTCGTTTGGGCTGGCCGAGCGAATCTGCGAAGCACCTGGCTGATTGCTGCCATGCGTCGATACGTGGAATGTTTCAACGCGATGTGGCCGCGATCCAGTGAGACTCGAAGCTGAGACCGTGCACAACTCACGGATGCCGCGGCGATTGCAGCGGCTTGTCCGGCCTGGTGCAAGGTTCGATTCAAACAGGTTGGCATTCAGGCAGTTCACGCGCTCAGGCCAGCCTGCGACCCATCTTCCTGGCCACCAGGAGGTACTTGTACGCCGATTGCCCGTCGCTTGGCGCGTCGTTACAGACGGCGGTCGGCCTTGCCTGAGCAGCCTGCCGTCACCTGGCCTGCCGGCCAATGTCACGCTGAAGCAGGAAACCGAAGTCGTGCGCAGCGATATCGCGACCTTCCTTGGTGCGAAAGCGGCTGATATTAGCTTCACCGACGGCGCCCGCACCCGGGGCGGTGCCCGGGCCTTCAGTCCGAAGTGCGTGAGGATCGGGTCTATTAGCTGTGCCTCCAGTAAGGCAGCGATGATCTCGGGCTGACCACCGCAGTTCAGGCGGCGCCGCATTGTTCGGCCGGCCTCGGTGCCTTGAAGTGGCCAGGCGCTTGGCGGCGCTCTTGCTTTAACACACTTACCATGAAGGTCGTCAAGACGAGGAATCGAATGGGCGCATGGACCGGGCGCCGACGATGACCAACCCTTGGCGTTAGCCCTATACGATCTGGCCGGCTCACCGGCGTGGCACGGCTTCTGTCACTGACCCTGCACTACTCGGTGCGCTGTCGATGACCTTGCCGGGGTTGAGCAGCGCGTTCGGATCGAGTGCCGTGCGCAGGCGTGACATCACGTCGCGCTCGGCGGCGCTGCGCATGGTTACAAGAGCTTGCTTCTTGAGCAGGCCCACTCCATGTTCCGCGGAGATGGTGCCGCCCAATCGGACCGCGCATTGCTCGATGGCGTCAGCGAGCGTGGGTCGGTAGCGGGCAAATTGCTCCGCTGGCATGCCCTGCGGCCCGAGTACGTTGAAGTGGATGTTGCCATCACCCACATGGCCGAATGGAATTGGCCGGCAATCGGGTAGCACCTGGTGCACCGCGTGGCCGGCCTCAATCAAAAAATCGGGTATACAGGCGATGGGTACGGCGGTATCCATCTTCAGGCAGATCGGACTGTCGATCATTACGTGGGCAATACGTTCGCGCAGAGTCCAGAATTCCTGGCGTTGGTTTTGCGACGCGGCCAGATTGCCGTCGTTCACCTCGCCGGCGGCGTTGGCCTGTTCGAACAAGTCGCCCATCGCCGTCTCTAGATCACAGTGGTGAACGGAACTTTCCGCTTCCAGCAGTAGCATCCATGGCGGCGTCTGCGCGAATGGCGCGCGCGTCGCCGGATAAGCCATTCGCACCAGGTCAAACGCCACACCGGGCATCAGTTCGACCGCTGTAAGGCATTCGCCCAGGGCTTGTTGCGAGCGGGCGAAACAGGCCATGACGGCCGTGGTATCCGTCAGCGCCAACAGCATCGTGGCTCGGGTCTTGGCTGCGGGGCGTAACCGCAGTGTGGCCGCCGTGATCAGTCCTAACGTGCCCTCGCTGCCGAGAAACAATCCCTTGAGGTCATAGCCGGCGTTGTTCTTGCGTAAAGGGGCGAGAAAATCGAGCCTGCGACCGTCCGCCAAAACTACCTCCAGGCCCAACACCTGCTCGCGAGCCATACCGTAACGCACCACGTTATTGCCGCCGGCGTTGGTCGACAAGTTGCCGCCGATCTGGCTGGAACCCGCGCCACCATGGTCCAGCCCGAGTTGGCGCTGCACCTGCTGTGCCGCCTGTTGTGCCGCCTGCAGCGTCACGCCGGCTTCGACCACCATATGATTGCCCACCGGATCCACGGCGCGGATGGCACGCATGCGCTCGAAGCACACCACCAGCGACGTGCCTGACACCGGCGTGGCTCCACCGCTCAGACCGGTGCCGCCGCCACGGGGTGTGATCGGAATGCCGACACGCGCGCAAGACTGCACTACCCGCACGACGTCGGCCGTCGATGCTGGTCGGGCCACCGCGATGATGTGGCCGGCAGATGCGCCCGACAGGTCATTGCGGTAACCGTCGATGTCGGCCTGCGCCTGCAGCAAACCGACTGGACCCAGATAACCGTACAGATCGTCCAGCAAATCCTTGCGTAGATCGGACGAGGACATCATTGCGCCCGCTCTGCTCCAGGCATGGCGGCCAGGGCCGCGATGACAGCTTGCATGGCTTGTGCCGAGCCGATCGAAATGCGTAGCGCACCAGGCGTGTCGGCCCAGGGAAATGCGATCACCTGGATGCCGCGCGAACGCAGCCAGGCCTGTGTTCCGGTGGCATCGGACGGGGTCAGGAACGCGACGAAGTTGGCTGCACTGGGCATGGCCCGATAGCCCATCGGTGACAATCCGGCAATCAGCTGTTCACGCCGCTCCCTATTGTGTACAAGCAGGGCTGCCAGTGCGGCGTCGTCGGCGAGCGCAGCCTGCGCCCCGGCCAGTGCGACGCTGCCGAGCGAAAAGTTGATACGCGCCGACAGATAGGCACTCGCCAGCTCCGGCGAGCTGGTCAGGCCGTAACCGATTCGGGCACCGGCCAGCCCATAAGCCTTGGAGAAGCTGCGCGTGCTGATCCACGGGCCTTTGCGGAGGCGCAGCAGCGGCAGGGTTTCGCAGCCACCGGTATGGCGTCCAAATTCATAGTAGGCCTCGTCGAAATGCAGCAACACGTCGTCGGGAACGCCCTGGACCAGTCGGCTGATCTCGGCAGCCGACAATAAGCCTCCGGTTGGGTTGTGTGGGGATGACGCGAACACAAGTCGGGTGCGTGGCGTGATGGCTGCCAGCAGCGCCTCTACGTTGATGCGGCCCTCCGCCAGACAAGCCACCGGCACCAGTGTGCCCGAGCGCATCTGCGTGCTCTTCGCAAAACTCGGGAACCCTGGCGTGGGCGCAACAACTTCATCGTCGGCGTTCACCACGAGGTCGGCGCTGATGAACAGCAACTCGTTGCTGCCGGCGCCTACCACCACGCAGTCGGCGGCCATGTCGTTGCGTTGTGCGATCAGTTCGGCCAACGCGTCGCCCTTGTGATCCGGATACCGGTGGGCAAGCGGCAACGCGCGCGCCATGGCATCCACCACGCTGTCGGCGGGCCCCCAAGGCGATTCGTTCAGATGCAGCGCATGGATCACGGGTGCCGCCGGTATGCCGGCCGGCGCGGGCAGGGGCGGCAATTGGACGATGTGCCGTGCTAACTTCAACATGTGGCGTTCCCGGCGATCATCGGTGGTTCCAGTCGTCGGGTTTGTCCGAATTGTTCGGTGACAGTCCGAGAATGTCGCCATGGGTGCTGATACCCAGTCCAAGCACTGTGCGATTGGCATAGTTAAAGTAGGCGACGACTTGGTTCACCTCAAGGATGCGTCCATCGTCGTAGCCGGCTTCCCGCATGGCCAACAAGCGTTCGTGCAGCAGCGCCTCGTCATGGGGCGTCAGTGTCAGTGCGCCGGCATACTCCAGGGCCGCCACCTGCTGCGCGTCAAATGCGTCGTCAGGTGAGCCGTTCTCCAGCGCCCGGCGCATGGCTGTGGACTGGGGTTCATCGCCGAGCAGGCGCTGCAGGCCCGCGAAATGGTGTTCCACGCAGTAGCTGCATTGGTTGAGCATGCTGGTTTTCACACCGAGCGCCTCCAGAAACCACTTTGGTATCAGATTGCCGGGGTGATGGAGCACGTACTTGTACAGCGTCATGTGCCCTTCCATCGAATGTGGCCGCAGACTGTGCGCCAGCATGATGTTGTCGACGTTGTTGTCGTGTCCCTTGACGCGGTCGTACAACTGCTTCAGGCGCCCTTGCGCCTCTTCATAAGGAACGTGTGAAATCCACATGGTTGGTCTCCGGTGGTTGGTGGGTGGGTGGGTAGGTCATGGCATGAAAGGGCGGGTTGGCCATCGCCCGGTATTTTTCTTTACAGGGTATCGACGCAGGCCTGCCAGCATCGTGGCCCAGTTGCGCGCAGCCGGTCGCACCCGTAGCGTGGCGGCCGTGATCAGGCTCAGCATGTTTTCGCTGTCCAGAAAAAACCGTTTGAGGTCGTTCGAACAGTTACGCGCCCTATGCGTTTTAGACCAGGCGGGCAATACCATGATGATCGGTTGCTCTCAGGCAAACTTGCTGGCGAACAAGGGCTGGGCAACGAGCGCATCAAGTGCTCTCGCCTGCATCAGAGCCACAGCGGCCGCAATGTCGGGTGCCATAAAACGGTCTTCGCTGAAAAAGGGAACGGCTTCGCACAAACGGCTCACTGCTTTGGAAAGCAGCGGCGCGGGCTCCAGCGGCGCATGAAACCCGACGCCCTGGGCAGCACACAGCCATTCCAGGGCCAGTATTGGTCGACAAGTTGCGCGTCATGGCGCCCAGGCGGTAGGCCCCATGGCAGGCCATCGAGACATGGTCTTCCTGGTTGGCCGAGGTAGGGATGGAGTCAATACTGGCGGGATGGGCCAGCATCTTGTTTTCGCTGGTCAGCGCCGCAGCCGTCACTTGGGCAATCTTGTAGCCGGAGTTCAATCCTGAGCCCTCGATCAGAAACGGTGGCAAACCAGACAGCGACGCATCCATCAACAAGGCTTGGCGTCGCTCTGACATCGAACCTATTTCTGCCACGGCCAGCGCAATTTGATCAGCCGCAAAGGCCACAGGTTCCGCGTGAAAATTTCCCCCTGACAACACGGTGCGATCGTCTCCAAGTACCAGCGGGTTGTCGGACACCGCATTGGCCTCTATGGCCAGTACACTGCCCGCATGGCGCAGCAGCTTCAGGCACGCTCCCATCACTTGGGGCTGACAACGCAGGCAGTAGAGGTCTTGCACCTTCAGGTGCGCGCGGTGTTTTTCTCGGATGGGGCTTGCTTGCAGCAAGTCGCGATAGACAGCCGCCGCGTCGATCTGTCCTGGGTGTCGGCGCACGGCCTGAATGCGGGCGTCGAAGGGCGAGTCGTTGGCTTTAGCGGCCTCTACCGACAGCGCTCCGGAGGCGGCCCGCAAGGCGTTCTCGGCCTCAAACAAACCGCGCAGGGCAAACACCGTGGATACCTGGGTGCCATTGATCAAGGCCACCCCCTCTTTGGGGCCGAAATCCATGGGTTTCAGGCCTGCCGCAGACAGACCTTCGGCGGCAGGCATTATTTTTCCGCCGTAGCGAATATCGCCTAGCCCCAACAGTGCGGCGGCCATGTGTGAGAGCGGCGGCAAATCGCCCGACGCCCCCACGGAGCCCTGTGCCGGAATGCAGGGGTAGGCACCGGCGTTGGACAGCGCCAGGAGGGCATCGATAACCTCGGGGCGAACACCAGAAGCCCTGCGCCAAGGCGCTCGCCTTCATGACCAAGATCAGGTGAACCAGGCGGTCGTCAATCAAGTCGCCCGTTCCGGCGCTGTGCGAGAGGATCAGCTTGCGTTGCAAGCTTACCAACTGGTCGGGCGCTATGCGCTCGCTGGCGAGCTTGCCAAACCCGGCGTTGACGGCATAAATGGGCCGATCTTCTGCCAGCGGGCTCAATATCGTGGCATGCGAAGCCGCTATCTTTCCGCGAGCGATTTCTGACAACTGCACGGAGATGGGGGATTCGTAGAGGCGACGCCATTGCGCTGGTGTTACCTCCCCCGGGTGGAGCATCATGATTTCAGCCACTGACTTTGCCTTAGTTGTAGATGATCGTTTAGGAAAGCAGCAGGGCATCGTCAGTGATGTCTTCGCCTTGATCACGCTTGAACAAGGTGAGCAGGTCTTGCACAGTGAGTTCTTCGCGTTCCGGTCCGGCGGCATCGAAAATGATCTTGCCGCGATGGAACATCACTGTGCGGTCACCGAAATGCAGGGCCTGCGCCATCGAATGGGTCACCATGACCGTTGTCAACTTGAGTTCGCGCACGATCTTCTGCGTCAGGCCGACGACGAATTCAGCGGTCTTCGGATCCAGCGCCGCGGTGTGTTCGTCCAGCAGTAACACGCGCGTTTCGCCAGTAGTGGCCATCAACAGGCTGACTGCCTGTCGCTGACCGCCCGAGAGCAGTCCTACCTTGTCGTCGAGGCGATTTTCCAGGCCGAGGTCGAGCAACCTCAGTCGCTCGGCAATCTGTTCGCGGGCACCCTGCCGAATGGCGAAGCGCAGTCCGGTCGGTTGCGTGCGTCCCTGTGCCAGCGCAAAGTTCTCGAGAATCGTGAGGTTCTCGCAAGTACCCATCTTTGGGTCCTGGAATACGCGGGAAATCAGGCTGGCGCGTCGGTGCACCGGCCAGATGGTGATGTCTGTCCCGTCCACTTTCACGGTGCCGCGCTCCACCGGGGCAAGGCCGGCAATCACGTTGAGCGATGTGGACTTGCCGGCGCCGTTGGAGCCGATCACGGTCAGGAACTGCCCACTCGGAACATCGAGCGAGACATCGCGCAATGCGGTTGTTTCCAGCGCCGTGCCCTTGTTGAAGGTCACGGCGACCTTGTCAATCTGGATCATGATCAGCGTTTCCGGGTAAAGAGTCGGCCGAAACCGCCGCTTTGCTGCAGGATCAGCGTGGCTACGACAAGAACAGCGGTCACCAGTTGCACGTCCGAAGCCTTCAGACCCAGGACGTCGGCATTGAGCGCTGTACTCACTGCAAAACGGTATAGCAAAGCGCCAACGATGCACGCCAGCGTCGCCTGATGGACCAGGCGCGACGGAACGATCGCCATGCCCACGATGACCGACGCCAGGCCGACGATGATCACACCGATGCCCATATAGGCGTCAGCCGCACCGAACAACTGGGCAAACAAGGCACCTGACAACGCACACAACGCGTTTGCGATGCCGACGCCGATCAGGCGCATGCGTCCAGTGTCGATGCCGTTGGCCGCTGCCATAGCCGGGTTGGCGCCGGTTGCGCGCATCGAAAGGCCGACGCCGGTACGCATGAAGGCATCGATCAGCAACTTGGTGACCAGCAGAACAACGCCGAAGAAGATTGGCGTAACCATGTAGGTGGGGTAACCCAGCCCCTCGAAACTCGACAGCACCGTGCGGGTGCCCAGCAGCGGTTTGTTGGGCCCGGCCATAATGCGCAGGTTGATCGAATACAGCGAAATCGCGACCAGGATGCCGGCCAGGATATGCAGGATCTTGAAGCGCACGTTGAGATAGGCGGTCACCCAGCCGGCGGCGAAACCGGCGACTGGAGCGGCCAGCGTCGCGATCCAGGGGTTCCAGCCGCCGGTGACGATGCCGGCGGCGGTCACGGCGGCGCCGAGCGGGAAGCTGCCCTCTACCGTCAGGTCCGGGAAATCGAGCACACGAAAGGTCAAAAACGTGCCCAGTGCAACCAGGCCAAAGATGAAGCCCACTTCCATGGTACCCAGGAACTCATAAAGTGACATAGGAGAGCGAGCCTTTCGAACTGGCGGGTGATAGCTGCGGACCGGGACAGGCCCGGACGCAGGGGGATCAGTCGATCAGCTTGGTGGCACGCTTGAGCACGGAATCTGGCACCGTCACGCCCATCTTCTGCGCCGACCCGCGATTGATGACGACCTGAAAATTGGTCAGCATCTTGTAGGCAAGAACCGGTTCTATATCGCCGGCCTTCTTGCCACCTAGAATGTCGGCGACCATGTTGCCTGCGACCTTGCCGATTGCGACGTAGTCCAGTCCCACGGAGCCGATGACACCACGGCCGACCGCGCCGGTTTCTCCGGCGAAAACCGGCGTCTGGGTTTCCTGGCCGATCTTGACGATAGTCTCGAGTGCAGACACGACCGTGGTGTCATTGGGCACGTAGATGGCGTCGACCTTGCCAACCAGTCTCTTGGCTGCGAGGATGACCTCATTGGTAGTCGGCGAGGGCGACTCGACGATCTCGATGCCCTTTTGCTTGAGCAAGCCGCGCAGGGTCTCCAGCGTCGACACCGCATTGTCCAGGCCCGGGTTATAGATGAAGCCGACCTTCTTCATCTTGGGCAAAATCTCCAGCATCAACTCGATCTGCGAGGGCAGCGGTGCCGCGTCGGAAACGCCCGTGATATTGGTGCCAGTCTTGACATATCCGGACACGAGCTTGGCCTTGATCGGATCTGTCACCGTTGCGAAGACGATCGGGATAGTCTTGGTGGCCGAAGCCATGGCCTGGGCCGTCGGAGTGGTGATGGCGACGATGACGTCGGGTGCGTCCCCGACGAATTTCTTGGCGATCTGCTGCTGCGTTGGCATCGCACCATTGGCGTTCTGGTAGTCGATGATCAGGTTTTTGCCGTCGGTGAAGCCGCGGGCCGCCAATGCCTGGATGATGCCCTCCTTGGTTTCGACCAGGGCCGGGACTTCGACGATCATCGAGATGGCGACCCGCTTGGGGCTTTGTGCCATTGCCACGCCAGTTGCCGCCAGCAGAGCGGCAAGCGCCAGCGTCAGGCTCTTTTTGTTGACCATATTGACTCCTCAATCAAGATTGCATCGATGACGATGGGTCAACTTCAGGGCGGATGACGCGATCGGTTTTAATCGCGCCCCGTCAGTTGACACACCAACTGCGCCGCTCATATGATGAGACATGCGAACCACATTATGGTCACACAAGGAAACCGCTGTCAACATGTCCATTTCGGTTTCTGCGAAGCCAGTGAAGCGCCAACGGGCCGCGGCTGTGCCAGCCATTGACACCTTGCGCGCGCCAGCGGCCGCGCAAGGTGTCGGTCTGCTGGTCAAGGCGTTCCAGGTGCTGGACCTCTTCACCCGGGACCGGCCCAGCTGGACCCAGGTCGAGTTGCAAAGCGCCACGGAATTGTCGCGCTCGACCTTGAGCCGCCTGGTGCGGTTCCTGCACGGCCGCGGCTACCTTGCGTATGCGGCCGACACCGGCCGTTACGCACTGGGGATTGCCGCCGTCGATCTGGGGCGCCGTGCTGTGCGCGCCTCCAATTTGGTCGAGTTGTGCGCGTCGACCCTGGCGCAGATTGCCGAGGAGACCGGTGAGACTGTCATGCTGACGGCCTACGATCCGCGCCAGAGCAAGGTGATCTGCCTGGAGCAGATTCCGAGTGTCAAGGAAGGCCTGCGCGTGTTCGAACGTATCGGTGCGGCTTTTCCGCTGTACCGAGGTGCCTCCTCAAAGGCAGTGCTGGCGTTCCTGTCGCCGTCGGACGTCGAAGTGACGCTGGCGCAGATGGCCCACGACGCGCCCGACCGTGATGCGGTGCGGTTGACGCGCGAACTCGCGACGATTCGGGTATCGGGGCTGGCGACCTCGCTGGAAGAAACCTATCCGGGCGTGGCCGGGCTGGCGGTGCCGGTGCTCGGCGACGACGGCGTACCGCTGGGCTCAATCGCCGTGGCAGCGCCCATTCTGCGCATGAATCAGGAGGCGCGCACAAAGATCGGAAAAATGCTTACTGCATCCGGCCGGAAGTTGTCCGCCTCGCTTCGGAGTGCACCGTGACTGCCGCTGGGGCCGATCCGGCTGCGTTCGCACCGCGGCCCACAGGGCAAGGTGTTCCAGTGAGCCGCCGGGCCGTTCCCAAGGCTCACAGCACCGCAGCGCATTGCGCGAAGGTTACCGTATGAGCGCCGCGCCGACCTGCCGCGCCTGGTTGTCAGACCAACCCGGTGTGGCTCACATGGCACTGGTCGAACGCGCGCTACCGGTCGTGGGTGCGGGCGAGTTGCTGGTGCAGGTCGCCTGCGCGGCGCTGAATTTCTCGGACCTGTTGATGCTGAACGATACCTACCAGGTGCGACCCCCGCGTCCCTTCGTGCCCGGCCAGGAAATTTCCGGCACCGTGGTCGACGCGGCGCCCCAGACCGGCTTCCAGGTCGGAGACCAGGTCGCCGGCAAGGTGGAATGGGGCGGGTTCTCCAGCCATGCACTGATGCGCGCCGACATGGCGATCAGGATACCGCCGGGTGTCGATTTCGATGTTGCCGCGGCGTTGCCGGTTGCCTACATAACGGCCGTCGTCGCGTTGACCGAATGCACGCCGATTCGGCCCGACGAGACGGTGCTGGTGCTGGCCGGCGCCGGTGGCGTGGGGTTGGCGGCGGTCGACGTCGCGCGGGCACTCGGAGCGCGGGTGCTGGCCGCGGTGGG
>Ga0105046_10019006_pt1 | contig 10436 bp, 13 predicted proteins | sample MAT03_FD_78385 | JGI IMG/M metagenome (GOLD analysis project Ga0105046, IMG submission 78385) | Freshwater microbial communities from Lake Fryxell liftoff mats and glacier meltwater in Antarctica - MAT-03 (megahit assembly) | ecosystem: Environmental > Aquatic > Freshwater > Ice > Liftoff... | reverse complement strand
GTTGTTCATTGGATACTGTAGGGAATGATCAATGGCCACTGTTCAATACACAATGACCAAGTGTAACACCTGAGGTATCGCGTTCCACTTGATCACTGAACATGGGGGGTTGATCATTGAATATTCCGGGATCAACGGTCCTTGGCCAAATTGTCCTCCGCTGTGCGAACGCTCTTGGCGAGGATCAGGATCAACTCGCTGCACTCTGATAGCAACCACGCATGATCCTCGTCGTCCGGCATGGTCCCGGAGCCGGCGATCATACGCAGGTTGACGCGTGATTCCCGCAACTCCTTCAACGCGATCTTCAACTTATGTATGAAGTCCCTTCTGGATTCGGCGCTTTGCGCCTCTCCATAGTGCAAGGCCGGTGCGGTCCCGCTTCGGATCAACTGACCAGCGAGATGTCTTCCGGCCAGTGTCCCCGGCATGCGATCCCCATATCGGATGATCGCGGAACCGAAGATCGTCGCTCGTTCCTCAAGATCGAATGTGCGTTCCATCCCTCCGTGCTCAATGTCTATCGATCAGTACCCAAGTATAACACGGTTTGGGCATCGACTTGATCATTGAACGTTGGGTGTTGATCATTTGAACTATCCCTTGGCTCACTTCATCCCGCGCTGCTTCTGGATGCTCTCGTAGGCCAGTTGCACTTTCTTGAACTTCTCACCAGCGGCCTTTTGCACGTCCTCGCCGAGTTGGGCCACCTTGTCCGGGTGGAACTTCATGGCCATGCGGCGGTAGGCCTTTTTCACGTCGTCATCCGTGGCGGTCGCTTCGATCTCCAGGATCTGGTAGGCCGCCGAAGGGTCCGTGGTTCGGAACATGGCGCTGAGCGAACCCAGGTCCTTGTCGCTCACGCCCATATCGGCCGCCATGCGTCGCAGCAGGTCGTACTCGCTGCGGTCCACCGCGCCGTCGGCGTTGGCCAGCCCGATGAGGTAGTGCATCAACTGCAACCGCACCGGATGCGGCATGTTGTGGCGGATCTGCGCACAAACGTCGTGTACGGGGATCTCGCGCTTCAGCACATCGCGCAGCAGCACGAGCATCTGGCCGGCGCGTTGTTCACCGAATTGTTGGGTGAAGAAGCGTCGCACATGGTCCAGTTCACGCTGGGTCACACGGCCGTCCACTTTCATCAGTGCTGCGGTGAGGACCACCAGGCTCATCACCAGATCTCCACCGGTGGTGCTGTGTACACGTTGTTGCTGGCCAGCAACGGGTTGGTCCGCCGTCACACCGCTCATCTGGTCGAGCATGGCGCCCACCGCGAAACCGAGCAGGCCGCCGATCGGTCCGCCGAAAGCCCAGCCTAGTCCGCCGCCGATCCACTTACTGAAGCTCATTCCAAAATGATGAAGTTGATCTGCCCTTCGACTCCGTACAGGGCAGGTCGCATTACAGTGATATTACCAGCTGCCGCCTGCACCGCCACCACCGAAGCTGCCGCCACCGAAGCCGCCGAACCCTCCTCCTCCACCGCCAAAACCACCACCTCCTCCACCACCCCAACGGCCGCTATGGCTGTTGCCCATCTGGCTCACCAGGAACATGGCCGTCCAGAAATCAACCTTGTTGGTGCGCGCGTATCCCTTCACCCGGTTGCGCCAATTGAAGATCACGAAAATGGCGATGACGATGAAGACCACGATGGGTTGCCACGGGAACGAGCGCTTGCCGTGGCTCTCCTCGTTGAACTCGCCTTTGGCCATGGCCATGAGCATGTCCGTGGCGCGATCGATGCCCGCGTAGTAGTTCCCTTGCTTGAAGTTGGGGATCACCGTGCCTTCGACCACCTGCTTGGCGCGCAGATCGGGGATCGCCGCTTCCAACCCGTAGCCGGTGGCGATGAACACCTTGCGCTGGCCGGGTGGTCCGTTCGGTTTGATGAGGAAGACGATGCCGTTGTCGAAGCCCTTGTTGCCAATGCCCCAGGTTTCCCCGATCCGGAACGCGAGATCCGATTCATCGGTACCGCAGAGCGTGTCCACGATGATGACGAGGATACGGTTGCTCGACTCCTGCGCGAAGCGCACGAGCTTGGCATTGAGCTGTTGTTCCTCGGTGGGCGAAAGCAACTCGGCGTAGCTCCACACAAGGCGGTCCTGGTCGCGCTCCTTCGGTGGGGCCAGCGAACAGTCGAAGTGCCCGGCGGAAACGTTCAGGGCGAACGCTGTTGTCGCGATCGCGAGCAAGGTCCTCATGGCCGGTCGAAGCTCACTTCGTTGGACAGTTCATCGCGATCATTCGAACTGCGAGGAAAGAAGTGAACGAGCTTCTCGCCCACCATGCGCACGGCTTCACACAGACCCTCAACACGACGGCCGGCAGCGAAATGCAGCTGCAGCACCGCCAGCACATCTTTCCAGAAGTTCGGCGGCACGCGCTCGTTGATGCCCTTGTCGCCGATCACCGCCACTTTGCGGTCGGCGACGCAGATGTAGATCAGCACGCCGCTTCGGTCCACCGTGCGGTGCATGCCGAGCTCCTCGAAAACGAAGGCGGCATGATCCAGCACATTGTCCTCGATGTGGTCCTCCAAGTGTACACGGATCTCTCCCGAACTACGCAGCTCCGCTTCGCTGATGGCTTGTGCCACCTGCGTCCGCTCTGCTTCCGTCAGGAACTCCTGTGCGGTGAGCATGCTCACTCGAACGAGATGTCAGGGGCGTTCTCGGTCCCTTCCTGCGACTCGAAGTAGCCCTTGGCGGTGAAGCCGAACATACCCGCGAGCATGTTCCCGGGGAAACGCTTGATACGCGTGTTGAAGTTGCGGGCGGCCTCGTTGTACTTGTTGCGCTCCACACCGATGCGGTTCTCCATGCCTTCGTATTGCACCTGGAAATCCTGGAAGCCCTTGACCGCTTTGAGTTCGGGGTAGCGCTCCACGGTGACCATCAGGCGCGACAATGCGCCGCTGAACTGGTCCTGTGCCTGTTGGAAGGCCTGGATCTTCTCGGGAGAAAGATCACCGGCATCCACGTTCACGCTGGTGGCCTTCGCACGCGCCTCGATCACCTGGGTCAAGGTCTCCTGCTCGAAGTCGGCGGCGCCCTTCACGATCTCCACCAGATTCTTGGTCTTGTCCGCGCGGAGTTGATAGGCGTTCTCCACGTTGCTCCACTGCTTGGTCACGTCTTCACCAAGGCTGATGGAACCATTGTAGAAACCCATCGCCCAAAGCGCGAACAGAGCGACGACGCCAAGGAGGATGATGGGAACGAGGTACTTCTTCATGGGTGGTTGGTTTGAACGACGGCGCGAAATTAGGTGCGCTTTCGCGGATGGCGGGCCTGCGAAGGGCGTGCCGGTACGAGCGGCCTGCCAGCGTGACAGGCGGCCGTTATGGCGCGTACATTGAACGCAGCGCGACGCGAATGAACGATCAACACTTCAACGGAGCTACCGTGGTGCTCCTCTCGGCGATCACCGGGTCGCAGGAGGAGGTGCTGCGTCGCGTTCGCATCCTTCCACGGCAACGCAACTGGGCCCGGGCCCCCTGGTACGCAGCCAGCGAAGGCGGTGGAGCAATGGTGATCGGCGATCGCATTTATGTGACCGGCAGGCATGAACCAGCGCGCATCGGCGGTGATCGCGAGCGGCTGCTCCGATGGACCTTGCTGATGGCCCATGAGGTGGTGCACGTCGGTCAGGCGCAGCGCTTTGGCTTCGATGCGTTGGGGCGCTTACGCTTCGTGGCGTGGGCCACGGGCAACTATGCCCGGTCATTTCTACTGCACGGTCGCCGCGCACATGCGAAGGCTCCGTTCGAACTGGACGCTGAGCGAGGGCGCGAACGATTGCGCGCGCTGATGAACGCGACCGGTGGATGCACCGCCGGGCACCCGCTGATCCAGTTGCTGTTGACCGATGACGAAACAGGTATGCGCCGCTGGTTGGCGACCAACCATGCCGTGCTCGCCGGGTTAGGTCCGTTCTGAACGACGCTGCCTCAGCGCACCACGAACTGTGCGTTCCACGGCGACGGGCCACCCACCAGCTTCGCGGAATAAATTCCTGCGGCCAACCCTGTGAGATCGATGCGCTGCCGGGTTCCTTCACGTATGGTCACCGCGCGCACTTCACGCCCGGACGCATCGGTCACGAGCAGGGTGCCGTTCCAACCTGCTGGCAGGCCGATGAACACCGCATCCTCCGCCGGATTGGGGAAGAGCGTGGGCTGATCCAGAGCGCGATCGACGATACCGGTGGTGATGTCTTCGGGGTTGTAGTAGAAACGCGCGGTAGTGGGCTGCCCGCCGCTGGTGATCACCTGGAGCACGGGTTCGTCCATACCTGCGGCGATCCACTTGAATTCCACGCTCTCCGGTTCCGGGAAGCTGAAGCCCTGGCCGAATTGCTCGATGTAGACCGAATCTGTGCGGACCAGCACCGAGCGCACGCGCAACACCTCGAACGTATCGGCCGGCAGGTAGAGCGTTCCCCAGCCATCGACGGTGTTGTAGCGCAATTGCTCCTGTGTAAAGCTGCCCAGGCCCGGCAACTCCAGGCTGAAGGTGCTGAAGGAGGTGTCAGCATCGCCGTAGTTCATCGGGAAGCGATGGATGTAGTCCACCGGGATCCGTTGAACGCTGGTGGGGATCGCGTTCACGTTCGCGCCGAAGCCGACGTTGCGGAAGCCCGTGTCATCCTTCTTGAAGTAGTCGTACACATCATCCACGGTGAGTTGACCCTGGAAGTCGAAGGACTGCCCGCGCACGGCGTAGTCCGCAACGTAGTCGGGATAGAGGAACGGGTTGTTGAAGTAGAACTGGTAGAGAAGCGGGGTATCATCCACGTTCACTGCGGTGTCCGCTCCTTCCGCATCGGGCACGAGCAGGCTCATGTCCCAGATCACACCGGCCTCGGTGAAGTCGATGTCCACCAAAGTGGCATCCGTGTTTACGAAGCGTACCGTGTCGCCGGCACTGGGCATGTCGTCTGGTCCGATGGTGATCTGTGCGCTGGCGCAAGTGGTCACAAGGAGAACGAGCGGCGTAAGGATCGGGCGTAAGGTTGCGTTCATGGCGGGCAAATGTATCGGCGTAGGCCATGCGGAACAATGGCCCGGACCTTGCCTGACGGCCCGCTTACCTTTGAACCCTGATGCGATCATTCCTCCTTTCCCTCGCGCTTTTCCTGTCTATCGCCGCCCAAGCCCAGTCGATCAAGGACCAGCGGATCCTGGTCCAGTTCAGCGGCGTGGTGGTCACGGACAGCCTGCTACCAGTGCCTTTCACGAACATCCTGGTGAAGAACACCTACCGTGGGACGATGAGCGATGTGTTCGGCTACTTCAGCTTCGTGGCGCAGGAGGGCGATACGATCCTGTTCAGTGCCGTTGGTTTCAAGCGTTCGCAATACGTGATCCCCGACAGCCTGGGTGCGAACAAGTACTCGATGATCCACGTGTTGAACCGCGACACCGTGATGCTGAACGCGATGAGCGTGTACCCATGGCCTTCGCGCGAGCAATTCCGCGACGCCTTTCTCAACCTGCGCCTGCCTGACGATGATCTGCAGCTGGCGATGCGCAACCTCTCCCCTGCCGAAATGATGCAGCGCATGGAGAACCTGCCGCCGGACGCCTACCAGAGCTTCCAGTACCAGATGGCGAGCGACAACACCAAGTTGTACTACAGCGGTGGAACGCCCCCGATCAACCTTTTCAACCCGATCGCATGGGCGCAGTTCCTGCAAGCCTGGCAGAACGGGGACTACAAGAAGAAGAAGGAATGACGTGGTGAGGCGGATCGCTCGATCGACGAGCACCTTCGCGTGGCTCGTCACCGTCCGTCCACGCAACGTCAGTATGTAAAGTCCTGCGGATAGATCGGCACGCAACGTCAGCGATCGCTGATGAGCACCGGCCGAACGCAGTTGCCGATCAACGACTTGCTGCACCAACGCACCACGCGCATCGTAGAGGTCGATCGAGATCAAGTCTTCCTTGATCAAGGTGTAGGCGATCGTGCAAGCATTGGTGATCGGTTGAGGGAAAACCCGCATGACGCCACCATTCAACGCTGGATCGGGGATCCCCACATTGCCATCCGCCAGGTAGCGCGCAATGGCGAAGTTGTAGTCCTGGGTCGTTGCGTTCGTTTCGCCGACCACCACGATGCGGCCATCGTCCTGCAAGGTCACTGCATGCGCGCGATCCAGCGTGCCCGTAAGATCAGTGGAGACGAAACCGGAGGCGTTGAACGTGTTGTCGTCGGAACCGTCCATGTTCAGGCGCACCACCATGAAGTCGACCGAAGCCAGGGTGACCGCACCACAGGCCACGATCCTACCGTCGGATCGTACGATCACACCGTTCAGGGCGGATACATCCGAGCCCGCCACAGGGATCTGTCGCAGCCCTGTTCCATTGAAACCGGTGTCCAAAGTTCCATCCGCAGTGAACCGCACCGCTGTCGGGTCCACCGCGAAAGGCGGCACAGCGTAGCCCACGACGACAAATTCACCGCCCGGTGCCACGGCCAGCGCCTGCCCGATGGTGTTCCGGCCGGGAACGCTTGCCCGCGCACGGCCATTGATACCGAAGTCCGCGTCGATCGAGCCATCCATGTGGAGTCGTGTCACGGCGACCGGATCATTCACCAGATCGGAAGCATAACCGCTTAGGATGATCTTCCCATCGGGCAGCACCGCGATCCCGTTGGCACGGTCGTTCCCCACGCTGAACTCGCAGGTGGCAAGGCCATCGGTTCCGAAGTCCGTGTCGACCGTTCCGTCTTCGAAATAGCGCACCACGGCGAAGCCCTGCGTTGCCCCCACCCGCCAACAGGATCTTCCCATCGTCCTGCAGTGTGATCGCTTTTGATTCCAGAACATAGCCGCCACTGATCTCCGTGGTCACGATGCCATCCGCACCGAAATCCGGATCGGGTGTTCCGTCGCTCAGGTAGCGCACCATGGCGAAGCAATTCCCCTCGGTACAGAAACCGTAACCGCCGATCAGGATCTTGCCGTCCGGCTGAATGACCACACAGGTCGCATGATCATCCCCGAAGACGACCGAGGTGAGATCCACGCCGTTGAAACTGAACTCCGGATCGGGCGTTCCATCCGGCAGATAGCGCGCCGCACCGAAGTCCAACGCTTTGGAGTATCCGGTGGTACCCACCACGACGATGCGTCCATCATCCTGTATGGCGACCGGCCTCCCTTGATCGAAGGTGGCCGCCCCTACATCCGTGGAGACCAGCCCGTCCGTGGAGAACGAGTTGTCGAGCATACCGGCCCCCCGAAGAGCAATTGCGCGGGCCATGCGGTGGCGAGCAGGAGGAACGTGTGGAGGTGTTTCATGCTTGTGACGTTGGATGATCGTTCCATACGTGGCCGGCTGTTCTTCCAAAGTTAGCCGAGCGTATTGAGCAATGGCGGTCGTGATCACGTGGCGAATAACTCCGTGTCCGAACGCTTGACGCCAGAAAGCCGACCTTCGTGCCCTTCCATGACGCAGCAGACCAACTTCACCACCACCGGCTTTCTCGAAGCCCCTGAATACAGCGCTGACCTCGAGGGCTTCCTGAACGAACACGCGGAGCGGTTCGTCGGCCTCTGGCGGCTCACCGTGGAACTGAAGGAACTCTCCTGGCAGGAGATCGCGAAACCGCGCGAGAGATCGATCACCATCAGTGAGGACGGCAGGAACTGCCTGGTGCGGTTCACCACCCACAAGCAGTACAACAACAAGGGCAAGGCGATCAGCACGCCTTCACCGGACGAGGTGCTGCGCGCGCTGGGCTTTATGATGGGGCGCGCCACGCGTGAGTACGCGGAGAAGTTCCCGGCAGCGGTGAGCTGAACAAACACCCAGGGATATGGGGTACGCCGAAGCACCTCACTCCGGCGGCATCACCGCTTCGAGGTGACCCTGCGGCCGCATGTCACTCGTTCGACATCCTTCGAAGTGCCCTTTGGTGATCAGTGCTCAACGACCAGCGTGCGGCTGGTCATACGTCCCCGTGCGTCCATGGCCAGCACGCGGTACGTTCCGTTCGCCCAGGTGCTCACGCTGATCGCATCACCAGTTGAGATCGTGCGGTCCATCACTAGCGCACCGAGCATGGAGACGCAGCGCAACCGATAGCGTGTTCCGGCCCTTCCAACGAATGTGAAACTCTCTGCGGCCGGCACAGGTGAAATGGTGATGTCAGCCTGCGTGTGTTCGGTCATGCCCACCGTGGCGAGGTCGATGCACGTGGCCTGGAGCGCACCTCCCGGTGCACGCTTGCTGTAGATCACTTGTTGCAGCGTGTCGCAAGTGGCGTGCTCATGGTACCAGTTGAACCCGAAGGCCACGGCGAGGAAACAATAGTTCTCGTCGGCATTGTAGCCCAGCGAAGTGAAGGGTTCGTGCGAATTGATGAAAGGCCCCGTCAGCCCCTGGTTGTCCAGGAAGAACGTTTCCGGCGTGCAACTGTCCTGTGCGGTACTGTACACATTGTCCAGCATGGAGAAAATGGTGTCCGCCTTGTCGATGAAGATGACCGGACGCGCCCGCTCGGGATCACGGATCACCAGGTGCAGGCTGTCGTCCGCATCGGCCTGGCTGCGGAACTGATAGATCGCGTACCCCTGGAAGCGCCAGTACGGATCGGGTGTGGAGACCGGCTCATCGATCCATTCCGAATAGCCCTCCCCGTAGTTGTTGGAGCCGGGGCTGTTGGAGAGCGTGTAGGTGAACTCCCCGCCTTCGGGATCATAGGTGATCGCCATGTCGGGGGCGTCGGGTCCGATCGGAACCTGCGCCGCGAGCACATAGGGAAGCGCGAGCGCAGTGAGTGCAATGGTCCTCTTCATAGTGCTGTCGGATAGTTCCTCAAAGCTCGGTGATCGGTCCTCCCGGCCAACACACGTCATCGCTTGGCTAATGTCGTTCCTGCACGGGTGATCATTCAGCGGGAGAAGGTCCTCATAGGGATGTGAAGTCCTTGGAGGCGGCGCGGGTATACGTGACCACGTCGGTTGCGCGGGCCGCCACTTGCGGTGCCCAGGAGGGAACTCGTGATGGCTTTGTCGGATCGGAAATGGCGCAGGCGTCATCCCCTCTGTTACATTCGATGGTCCCTGAGAACGGACGACCCATGAAGCACGCATACCCCATTCTGCTCTGCACCCTGCTTTGCGCATGCACAAGCACCACAGCCCAGACCACTGAAGAGTACAATACCGGGGGACCGATCACTGGATTGAACACGGTGGACCTGGCGGATTCCTACCCGTGGATCTCGAGTGACGGCCTTCGCCTGTACTTCTCGCGGACGGATATCGCCGGGGAGAGCCGGATCCATCGTTCCACCCGGGCCACCATTAGTGCTGCCTTCACAACGAGCGTGGCCGTTCTACCCGGCTTCGACGACGACCAGATCTCCTGCTGGTTGGACCAGGACGAATTGACGATGCTCTTCTCCAGCAACTATACACTGATGCGCGCCTCCAGGGCCTCGACCGCCGATCCATTCGGGGCACCGGTAAGCGTTACGTTGAGCGGGGCCAGTGGCTTGTTCGTAAGTCCGACAATGACGGCGGATGGCAGCGAATTGCTCGTGACAGCGCAAACCGGTGTGATGCGGTTCTCGAATACCGGTCCGGATGCGTTCACCTTCGTTGAGACCCTGACCATTGGATCGGTGGCGTGCAAGTTGAGCGCGGACGGGCTCCAGTTGTTCACCTCCGCCTCGTTCGGTGGGGTCGTGCGCCCCTGCCGCCTCTCGCGTACCACGCTTGCCGACGAATTCACCAACGCGGAGTACTACACCAGTTCGATCATCGTAGCGGGATCATCCTGGAGCCAGCCGCACCTGTCCACGGACAACGGCATCCTGGTCCTAGCCCGCAACCAGGCGACCTGGACCAGCAACGATCTGTTCCTCTTCGAGCGAACTGACCTGACCGCCGTGGGGATGATCGCACGCCACGACCTGCTCATGTGGCCCAACCCCGCTGTAGACCAGATCAACATCCAACTTCCGGAGACGGGTGGCGCGCGCATTGAACGCGTCCGCCTGTTCGATGCACAGGGCCGTGTTGTGCTGGATCGCGCGGGCAGCACTGGCTACCTGGCCACGTTGGATCTTGATGCACAGAGCGAAGGTGCGTACTTGCTCGAGGCCCGGCTGAGCGATGGCACGCGGCTGAGCGATCGCATCGTTGTGGTGCGTTGATCAGCTCCTCGACGCGCTCTAACGACGGCAGGCAGGCGCACGCAATGGGACGTCTTGGCGCTCGAAAGCACCTTCGCTGCACAGGGCGATACCGCGCCCTTCGGATCAATGCTTGGCGAAACGGGCCACCCGCGACCGAGTACCGTCGATAACGCGCAACTGGTAGATCCCCGGAGCGAGCTTGCCCACATCGAGGTCGCTTCCCAGCAAGCGCTCGGTCATCACGCGCTTTCCTGCCGCGTCGATCACCTC
>Ga0105046_10019005_pt1 | contig 10436 bp, 8 predicted proteins | sample MAT03_FD_78385 | JGI IMG/M metagenome (GOLD analysis project Ga0105046, IMG submission 78385) | Freshwater microbial communities from Lake Fryxell liftoff mats and glacier meltwater in Antarctica - MAT-03 (megahit assembly) | ecosystem: Environmental > Aquatic > Freshwater > Ice > Liftoff... | reverse complement strand
TTCGCTCATCGTCATGCCCAGAAAGACAGCAGCGATGGCATCCAGCATCAAACCCGCACCCTGAATAGGATTGGCTGATGCAACGCGGCTGGCATACATGAGTCCGCCAATCGCCGCACCCAACCCTGTCAGCACAAAAGCACTCAGGCGCAGACTTCGCACGCGCACGCCGCTGAAACGGGCGGCCTCACTGTTGCCACCAATCGCATACAAGCGTCGTCCGTAGCTCGTTTGCTCCAACACAATCCACACAATGACCAGTACAATCAGCGCAGCAATGGTCAGGTTGGGAAAGAGGAGCACGCGTTCTCCCACCATGCCAACCGGGATGCCGCCGCGTGCGAAGCTGCTAAATGCCGTTGGAATATCGCGGCCAAAGATCGTTTCGCCACCGCTGACCAGAAAGGCCGTCCCGCTGAAGATTGTCAGTGTGCCAAGCGTCGCTACAAACGGCGCAATCCCCACAAGGCTGACCAGTACCCCATTGATCAATCCCCCCATCAGGCCAACGATGAGCGCGACCAACACCCCTGAGATTGTGCTTTCAGGAGAGCCTTTGTTCTGCTGAAAAATGAACGCAGCACTCACACCTGCCAGTGAAGCCATTGACCCGACGCTGAGGTCATAATCGCCCATCACCATGACCATTGTCATCGTAAAGGCAACAACAGCCAACATACTGACCTGCTGACTGATGTTCAACCAATTGGGGAGAGTCATAAACGTATTGGGAATCTTCACCCAGAAATACAGAATCACCACCAGGAAGCCAATGAGCGTGCCTGATGTACGCAGAACCCGTATCATCCTATGCCGTCGGCGCGGTGGGATCGGGGTTGTGGGGGGTGGAACGATTGTTGTTGTCAAGCGCTTTAGTCCTCGTTCGTACCATAACAGGCAGTCAGCAGTCGTTCCTGAGTCAGGTTGGTAGAATCGAGAATATCAACCTGATGCCCGGCACGTACCACAATCACGCGATCACACACACCGATCAATTCTCCAAGATCAGATGATGCCATCACAATTCCGATGCCGCGTGCAGCCATCTCGCGCAGCAGCAGATAAATATCGGCTTTGGCCCCAATATCAACGCCGCGTGTAGGCTCATCCAGCAGTATCACACGGAGTCCCTTGCCTGACATCTCCTGGCGTTCAGCGGCCAGCACACGAGCGAACAGAGCCTTTTGCTGATTGCCGCCGCTCAGTTCACGAATAACCTGAGAGGGAGCCCGCGCCTTCAATCGGACAGCGGCACCAAGACGTTCAGCGGCAAGCTGTTCGCGCAATCGGTTGACGAAGACCCCACCACGACTCATCGTTCCCAGGTGCGGTAAAGTGATGTTGTCGCGGATGCTTCGTGAGAGTATGAGTCCCTGTGTCCGTCGTTCCTCAGGAATATAGGCCATCCCCGCACGCCATGATCTTGCCAGGGATCCACGCTTGATGCGCTGCCTGTCGAGATAAATCGCCCCGCTCAACATGCGATCTGCCCCGACCAGCGCCCGCAGAAGTTCACTTTTGCCTGCCCCCATCAGGCCAGCAGCGCCGATAATCTCGCCTGCTCGCAGGGTGAACGTGACATCGGCAATCCGGGCCGTGGTCAGATTTTCGGCAGCGAGAACCACGCGTGAATCGTCGATGCGGTTTTCTTTTGGCGGATAGAGCGCATCAAGCTGACGACCCGTCATCCGCGCAATCAAATCCGTTGGATTTGTCTCCTGAATTGGAAGCGAGGCCATCACCCGCCCATCGCGCATGACTGTCACGCGGTTGCACAAATCAAAGATTTCGTCCATGCGATGAGACACATAAAGTACGGCTCCACCCTGGTCGCGCAGGGCTCGTATGACGTTGAACAAACGCGCCGACTCATCATCTGTTAGAGCGGCTGTTGGCTCATCCATGATGATGATGCGTGCCGTATGAGCCTTTGAGTCTTTCGCATCAAGGAAAGCCGCCGCGATCTTAACGAGCATCTGGTCGCCAATACTGAGCTGTCCAATGCCGATACGGGGGTCAATGTGAGTAATGCCCAACACCTCAAGCGCAGCACGCGCTTCCGCGTTCAGACGCCGCCAATCGATCAAAAAAACCGCGCGGCGCGGCGTTGGGTGACCCAGAAAAATATTTTCCGCAACCGATAAGCTCGGCACAACCGCCAGTTCCTGATGAATAAAGCGCAATCCTGCCGCGAACGAGTCTGCCGGATTGTGGATGTTCACCGACTGACCGCGTACGATGATCTGCGCGCGATCCGGCATAACAATACCTGCCAGAATCTTGATGAGCGTACTCTTGCCTGCCCCATTTTCGCCCATCAATCCGTGGACGTCTCCAGGCAGCAGGTCAAGTTCGGCATCAATCAAGGCCGGACTTCCCGCATAGGTTTTGCTCGCACCACGAATAGATAACAGAGGTTGTATGGTCATAAACCTAAAGGTCTTTTCTAAAGACGTGTATTGAGTGCAGGACATAGTCTCATGTCCTGCATCATTCTTTCAACAAACCAGGAGGAGTCAGTTATTCGTCAAGGAAGTCTGCGACATTGGCTGATGTCACCAGCACTGTTGGCACATAAATCACGCTCTGGTTGATGGTTTCCCCGGCCAGCACACGGCTCACAGCGTCGGCAGTCTCTGCACCAATGCCCGCAAAATCCTGGGCAACCGAGGCTGAGAAGTTTCCACCGGCAGAAATCGCATCCAGCGCCTGAGGATTCGCATCGATACCGACGATAACAATCCCTTCTCCATCACGGCCCGCCGCTTCGATAGCCTGGAGAGCACCCAGAGCAGGCTGATCCCATGCCGCCCATACGGCCTTGATGCTGCCCGGTTCAGGATTGGCCGCGAGAATAGCTTCCATCTGCGTGCGCGAGTCAGCAATGCCGCCATCGGTTACATCCGGTGTGATGCGATCAATGACGGTGATATCAGGATTGTTGGCAAAAATTGTGTCTGCAATAATGCCGCGCTTCTGCACAGGCGGGAAGGCTTCAAAGATGAACATCACAACGCCGCCGCTGCCATTCAGACGATCAACAACATAGGTGGCAGTTTCAGCAGCCATCGCATAGCCGTTGCTGGTGACGTTGGTTATGAGCAGAGGATGTGATCCGGCATCCATCCCGAAGACCGGGATACCGGCATCAGATGCAACCTGCAAACCTGCTTCGACCTGGGCAGGATCAACGTTGATCACAATCGCATCAACCCCCTGATTGACGACATCTTCAATGCGGCTGATAACGGCTGCGACGTCGCCGGCAGTGTCAATAACGTTAACCGTCCAGCCTTCCTCCTCAGCCGCCGCCTGAAAGCCTTCGACAACAAACTGTGTCCCCGGCTGTGAGAGATAGGGTGTAATCACGGCAATTGTGGGCGCATCCTGGGCGCTGAGGAGCCCAGTTCCCATAACAGACAGCAGTGCGACAAATACAATCACAAAGACACGACGCATAACAAGCATAACAACTCTCCTTAAGTAACTTAGAAGGACTGGTGAACCACTGGAAAGGATATTACTCAAAACTGGATCTCTAACACTGAGAAATCTAACGCGAAATATCATACGTTGCAAGTTGGGGTAAATCGAGAAATGGAACGTAAACTTGGAGGGGGTGAATCTACCAAAACATGAAGCAGCAAATTGTCAGCTGTGATGAGAGAGAGCCCTAACGATTTCGGATCTGCTTGCGCCGCCAAGCGCGATGCGCAGGATGGAACAAGGCTCCTTGATCTCTGTCCCTTCTGTTAAATCAACCCTTTAATATTTTCTTCACAGAGTGGCGGTTGGTGACAGCTTCTCTACCTTTGGGTCAATAAAGACAGAGTTGCTCTATCTTATTGACTTTATTCTTTCTTGCTCAAGTGGCCGCTGTTGACAGTACCCTACCTTTGGGCCCAGTTGTTAAACACAGGCCTACTCCTTAGAAGCCGTTTGATAATGGAATTTGTAATGTCTAAACAGGGTTAACCAGGCTGTTTTTGAGCCATTGTCTTGATCGTAAAGCCCTGTTTGGTCTTTTGTAGGGCACGATGCATCGAAACACTCTCCAAGATATGCGTTTAACAGGATTAATCTATTACGTTCCGCATATCAAACGGCTTCTTATAAAGAGCATGGGTATACCTTATCATAAGCGATTTTCCACAAAGGTGCTCGGCTTAATATAAAGAGCATTGTGCCAAAACGAGCGCTTTCAGTGAAACGATCATTTCAAAAAGCGTAGTCTATGAAAACGGCCATATTTGAGATCCCCTTACAAACAGGGTGGGCGTAATTCTCTACGCCCGACATATCTCATGATGATCCTATAAAAATCTTATAATAAATTACGATCTCCCTCTTGATCCGCAACATTTACCTCCTATATACTCGTATACATAAACGTATATAGCTGCCAAATGAGTTCGATATGTCGGTGAAACACGCCCTTCTGGGCATTCTGAATGAGGCTCCCAAACATGGTTACGATTTGAAGCGTGCCTTTGATGAACGCTTGGGAGATTTGTGGACGTTAAATGTCGGCCAGATTTACACAACCCTGGATCGCCTTCAGGCTGATGGGCTGGTGGAGTATGAAGAGGTCAGCCAGACCGATAAGCCGGACAAAAAAGTCTATCGAATCACGCCTGAGGGCATTGAGGAATTTAATGAGTGGCGTCTCCGGCCCCTAAAGCCTGAGCCACGTGCTCTTCGCGATGAGCTGTTTGTGAAGCTCATGTTCTTAGACGTTGACGATGCCTCTATCATGTTTGAACTCATTCAGAGGCAGCACAGCATCTATATGAGTCAGATGATGACTCTGACTGAGCGCAAGTTTCAGATTGAGCAAACAGCCAAACGCGCTCTGGCAGCCACATCTGATCCTGCTGAACGCCAGCGCATCGAACGACACAAAATGCTGCAAATCATGCTGCTGGATGTCGCGCTGTTCCATGCCGAGGCAGATATTCGCTGGCTGCGTCAGTGTGAAGTTCGGTTAAAGCAGTTGTTCGGCTAGTGATCGTCAAATCACCACGCAAAATAAGGGGAGTTTCGTATGAGTCATGCCATCTATCTCAAGAACGTCAGCAAAACCTATCAGCAGGGCAAAGTGACAGTCACCGCGCTTGATGCTGTTTCACTCACGATCCCAAAAGGACAGTTTGTCGCCATTATGGGTGCATCGGGCAGCGGCAAAAGCACCCTGCTCCATCTGATCGCAGGCTTGACCACTCCCACCAGCGGTCAGGTGATCCTCAATGATCAGAACATCAGCGCCATGAACGACGATGCTCTCACGCGCTTTCGTCGTACCCACATTGGCCTGATTTTTCAGGCGGTTAATCTGCTGACAACGCTCAGCGCTCTGGAGAATGTCTGTCTCCCAATGGGGATTAATGGATCACGGATCAATAGTGTGCGTGATCAGGCCGTCAGATGGCTGGAGCTTGTGGGGTTGGGAGATCGCCTGACTCATCGCCCCGATGAACTTTCAGGCGGGCAGCAGCAGCGTGTCGCCATTGCGAGGGCTTTGATCAATGAAGCGCCTCTCCTCCTCGCTGATGAGCCAACAGGCAATCTTGATAGCAAAACGGGTGAAGATGTTCTCACCCTCATGCGGGAAATCGTCACCGATCAGAGGCGCACTATTATCATGGTGACTCATGATCCCAAAGCCGCCGCTTATGCTGACCGTATCATCACTCTCAGCGATGGGCGCATCATTGAAGAATTGGGCGCTGCGCGTGAGATGTTCGTGCGGATCGGGTCATAAGCCATGTGGATGATGATTCGCACACTCAATTTACGACATCTGAGGCAGCAGTGGCTCCGTACAATCCTGGCGCTGCTCGGCGTGGCGATGGGCGTGGCGACCTTCGTTTTTGTTCCGGCCCTGGGTGCAAATTTACAAGACTCTCTCACCCTATCGACAGATGATATTGCAGGCTCAAGCTCGGTCGAAATCCACGCGAAACAGGCTGGTTTTTCAGCGGATGTGCTTGAAGCAGTACGCAAGACAGACGGGATTGAACTGGCTGCACCACTTGCGACGGGTGGGGGGCTTGTTCTCGGACAGCCGGAACTGCTGGTCTTCCTGGGCATTGATCCGCTGGTTGACCGTGATATCCGTACTTATACCCTCACCGCAGGAAACTTTCTTGCAGCACAGAGTGACATCCTCATCACCCAGACGTATGCCACAGAGAAAAAACTCTTTCTGGGTGACACACTCACTCTCATTAGTGGTGGCGGCGTCCGAGTGCTGAATGTTGTAGGGATCTTGGATGACAGCGCTGGCGTGGCGCGTGTGAATAGCGGTGATCTCGTCGTCATGGGACTTGAGGATGCTTACGCGCTGCGTGGTGTGCAAAAACTTGACATTATTTCCATCCGCCCCACTGCCTCTCTCCGCCCGAATGATCTCATCACACAGATGACGCCGCAGTTTGAGACGGATGATCTCAGTCTGGGTGCGCCATCGGATCGCGTGAAATCGCAGCAGGACTTCATGCGTGTGGTGCAGATGCTTCTGAGCGTGGTGAGCTTGATGATTCTGGCTGCCGGCTCATCGTTGATCTATAACACCATCACGGTTTCCATCGCGCAGCGACGCTCAGAGATTGGCATCTTGCGGGCATTGGGCATGTCTCAAGTCGCAATCCGACGCCTGTATATTTTTGAGGCAGGGGCATTAGGGTTCATTGGCTCAGTGATGGGCGTACTGATTGGCAGCGGTATGGTGGGAATCGGGCAAAATATGGAGCTGATCCCCGCTGAATTTGTCGAAACGACTCTGCGTTCTGAGGCCGTCTTGCAAGTTCCCGTGTGGGCAATTCCGTTGGCGTTGGTGGTTGGGACTTTGATTCCAATGGCCGCGGGTTATTTCGCCAGCCGTGCCGCAACACAGGTTGATCCGGTTGAGGCAATGGTTCAGATCCGCGCCGAAGTGGGTCAATTGACGCCTGGACGCTGGCGGGTCTGGGTGGCTGGACTCATCGTGCTTGTGCTGATCCTGATCCGCACACAGTTGCACGAGAATTTGCCGCTCATCGTGGTCCTTGGCAATATCGGCCTGTTTCTGGCAATGGCGGTAGGATTTCTCGTCTATGCCCCTATCATGGTCATGTTGGGGGATCGTCTGCCATCCTTCATGCAGCGTATGGGTGCAACGGGTCTGATCGCAAGCAGCAATGTGATGCGTCGTCCCAAACGGATCGTGCTCACAGGTCTCCTGCTGCTATATGGCGTAATGATTGGGATGTTTATTGGCATGTCCAACTTTGGCTACACCGAATCTACCCAGATGTGGCAGAACGGTGAAAACTTCGCAGCATTGACCGTAACAGGGGCCGGAACAAACCCCTTCCAGCCGATGCTGGCTCTGCTGGAACAGGTCGTCAGTGACATCGCAAATGATCCCCAGGTCACGGGCATCGTGACAGAAAATCTCACCAGCTTCAAGCAAGATGGCACTCCATATGATCTGCGGGCATTGGATATCGCTCAATTTCGCGCATTGGGTGGGGCCTTTGGCTGGCAGGCGGGCGATGAATCGACCGCTTATACGCGCCTGATGGATCATGAGCATCCGGCCATTCTGGTAAGCATGGGATTTGTCACAGTCGGGAAAGGTCTGACCCCTGGCAGCACACTGACACTCAAAACACCGCAGGGCAATGTCACGTTTGAGGTTGTGGGCAATATCCTGGGCGGTATGAACACTAACGGGGCTCCGATTGTCATGGATAAAGCCCTCTATGAAACGCTGTGGCAGGATCCATCGATTGATCGTGTGCTTGTGCAGGTACAGCCAGGGACTGATGTGCAAGCGCTCCGGCGCGATTGGTTGGCGCGTTATGCCCTTCAGGGCGTCATCACCTATGACAATGTTGAGATGCGGCAGGCATTTATCGGACGCATTTCCAATATCTCCAACGTCTCAAGCCTGCTGACGAACTTATGTGTCGTGATTATTCTGGCGGGCATTATCAGCACCTTTTATGTGCTGGTGCTTGATCGCCGTCGTGAGATTGGCCTGCTACGGGCGCTTGGTTTCTTGCGTCATCAAATCGTCCAGGGCATGCTGCTTGAGGCGCTGATTCTGCTTGGTCTGGCAATTGTGATTGGAGTGCCGTGCGCGGTCCTTGCCGTACAGATGCAGCAAATGGCGATGCAGAATCTGATGGGTCTTGTCTTCGCTCTTAACCCGCGCGAAGTGATCCTCGTCCTGATGTTTTGTATCGTGTCCGTCCTGATTTCGACGTATTTGCCCGCACGTGCCGCTGGACAGGTCGATGTATTGGAGGCCATGCGCTACGAATAGACGCAAAGTCGGGGCAAGGTGTACCCCTGCCCCGACAATATTGCACATTTAAGTCAAAATTGTCAGACGCGTATGAGCCATCTGACGGCGGCTGACGCGCGTTTCATCAGTTGGATAGCCAACGTGAATAATGCCCACGACCTTTTCATCGATTGTGAGGCCAACAACCTGACGCAGACGCGGATCTTCTTTAAAGGTCTTCCAATTTGTGCCAAGACTCTGTTCCCACGCCAGCAGCAGAAAATTCTGAATCACACAGGCACACGCTGCATAGTCCTCCTCATAAATCTCTGAGTTGATATGAGGCGGCATCGCCACGACGAGATAAGCAGGAACAGCCATAAATTTCTGATAGGAGACCAGTCCAAAACGGGGGCTGAACTCTTCGGGATAAAAAATGTCGTGTGGCTCGCGTTAAAACCCAACATTAACGGCCATTTTCTTCAGGCAATTGAGCCAAGAATACAGACTAAAAGCAACGCCATTTTCCCCTCGAAAACATAGCCCGCGTTTTGGACTGGTCTCCTCGTGCTCGAGATGCGTGAGCTATCGTGAGATTGGGAATAAGCTGGGACTGCATTAGACACGGGTAGGCCAAATTTTGACTTCATCTCAATAATGCGTACCTATCCAGGATAGGAACCTCAAAATCACGGTAGCCATCCATCCTTCCAGCTAACCATAAAATGTCTTCTCCGATCAAAAATCAAATCGGAGAAAAACATCCATCTCAACTCAAGAGCACTCACACCGAGCAGCTTGTTGCTTAGCCCTCGCCTGCCATCGCCTTTTCAATGGCGCTTGGAAGCCGCTGCTCAAAATCTAACATCCCAACCCATTCGGGCTTAATAGCAATACGGGCCATCTGTGGAAAGAGCGGGGTGACCTGCTGGACCCAGGCTGCTCCACCTTCGTCTCCCATATAACGTTTCATAGCGAGCACATATTCAGGGATAATCCCGTCCATGATCGTCACCCGGGCGGTCCCGCGAATCATCAAGACCTTATAGGGCATTTCATTACTATCAATCGTTATGGCGACTTTTGACCCATCAATCACACCAACTTTAGGCGCATTGACGGGAGTCCCCAGCACAATCTCCTGGCCGTCCCAGTGAAAGCCAATCGGGACGACGCGCGGCGTTCCATCGTTCCAATTATAAGCGAGACGGGCGGGAATCTTCGAGTGCAGCAGGTCCTGAGAGACAGGATCATTCAGGAGATCGAGACTTCCTTGCTGTGAGACCATGATCATTTCCTTTATCTCTTGTTTCCGAATGCTTAGACGAGAATGTAGAATCGGGACAGTTGTTATACATAGCCATAGTGACGAGCAAGCTGGCTGGCCTGTGCCAAATGTTCATGTGCTGCGTCCGCATCACCTCCTTCCCAGACTTGGAGAGCCGACTCAAGTTCGGCCCTGACGGAATCGGGCAGCGGCTGCTGCGTGGGGCCGAGAAGCATGCGTGTATGCGCTCAATAGCTTCTGCCGTCTGCCCCATCAGCGTCTCAGCGGTAATCAGAGGCCAGAGAGGAATCCAGAGAATGACGGCTCCCATCGGGGTCTTCTGCATCAGACGGACACCTTCCTCGGCCAGCGGATAGGCGTCCTGAACGCGCCCTTCACGCAGCGCGACCCAGGCCTGATGACCATACGAGGAAGAGATATATTCAACCATCTGGCCAAGCAGCGCCGTCTTGAGCATGCGCTCAGCATACTGTTTAACCTCTTCGACCTGTTGTCGTTTACGACGAACAACAGTCAAATAGGCCAGGGCGCGGACGAGTGTCGTGACATCCCCGACGTGTTCCGCTTCAGCAAGGCTCTGCTGTAAATGTTTTTCCGCAAGGTCGAGATCGCCGTGCCAGAGGTAAAGAAACCCAATGCCAAAGCGGGAAAACCCTTCTGTAGAGTCCCAGATGTCATCTGAGGGAAGATTTTCCAACATTTCATTGAGTCCAGCCTCTGAAATGGTGAAACGCCCACGACGCAAATCCATTAAGTATCTATCCGTAAACCTCTATCAAGGGCGCAGCTGCGCCCTGAAAAGGCGCTTTTCCCATGCGTCATTTTGAGAACCAAAATAGGTTTACGGATAGATACTTAGGGTCGGTAAAAATATAA
>Ga0105046_10019004_pt1 | contig 10436 bp, 10 predicted proteins | sample MAT03_FD_78385 | JGI IMG/M metagenome (GOLD analysis project Ga0105046, IMG submission 78385) | Freshwater microbial communities from Lake Fryxell liftoff mats and glacier meltwater in Antarctica - MAT-03 (megahit assembly) | ecosystem: Environmental > Aquatic > Freshwater > Ice > Liftoff... | reverse complement strand
TTTTTGGCGCTTTCATTCACAAATTTTTCGGCAATATGTTCACATATTCCCTCAAAATTTGTGAATGAATTCGCTCAAAAACCACTTATTTTATCAAGCAAAGCAAGTTTTGAAAGAGGTCTAATGATACAAACGATGCGGAAGCAATAATTCGACAGATTCAAATTGAAAAGGGAAAAGAGTTTCTCCTAAGCGCTTAAATTGTTGGGGCGCATCTGAAGTGTAATAATAATCTCTTCCTGATAAAGAACTACTTGCTAATTCATGCTGTTGCAAAAGATCATACACTTGATCCGCACAACATGTCGCAGAATTGACAAGTTTTACATCTGGACCTAATTCTTGTTGAATCAAATGAGAAAGTAAAGGGTAATGCGTGCAGCCTAATAAAACAGTATCTATTTGCTGCTCTTTAATGGGACGAAGATATTCTTGCACCATTAACTCCGTTGCTGGATGGTGAAGCAACTTCTCTTCTACAAAATGAACAAATAAAGGGCACTCAATTGGCAAAATCGTTGCGTCTGGAAGTAAGCCCTGTATGGCTTGTTGATAAGCCCCTGATTGAATAGTCCCTCGTGTTCCTAATACTGCAATGCGTTGATGACGTGAAAGACGTGCAGCCTGATGCGCGCCTGGTTCAATGACACCTACTATCGGTAAATTAAATAACTGACGAAGCTTAGGTAAAGCAAAGGCAGAAGCTGTATTACAAGCAATCACTAAAAGCTTAATCTCTTTTTCTATCAAAGCAATCGTGTTTTCAATCGCATAACGAATGATTGTTTCCTGACTTTTATTCCCATAAGGCACACGCGCTGTGTCCCCAAAATAAATGAATTGTTCATGTGGAAGTTTATGCTTGAGTTCTTGAAGAACTGTCAGTCCACCAATGCCAGAATCAAATAACCCAATTGCCATGGTTTCCTAAGGAATTTTTATGATTTGACCCACTACAATGCGATCATTAGTCAATTGATTATATTCACGAAGCGCTGGAACAGAAACGTTATAGCGTTTAGCAATTTTTTCCAACGAATCACCTGATTGAACTTTATAAATTTTGCTGTCTGCCGTGTTTTTATGCACTGTATTATTTTTAGCAGCCACTTCTTTAACCGGATCTTTCAGTTGTAACGCATCCACAATCGAGCGTAACGCCGCTTCTAAGTTTTGAATATGTTGATTTTGCAAAGTCATCAACTGTTCCATTTCATTAATTTTCTGTTTGTACTGTCCCAAAGCAGTCACAGACTCATTGGCTTGTGTGCGCAGTTGTTGCATATCAGAAAAAACACCACGAACTAATGTCTCAAGATTTCTTTGTGTTTGATTAAGAATTTCTAGTTTTTGATCAGAAGCACTTGTCACTCCTTGAATCTGACTCTTTTGCTGATCTAATGTCGTTGTCAATTGCTCACGCAACTGCTCTAAAGACGAATCTTGTGTCTGAAATTTTTCTTCTAATGTGCGGATTTCTGATTCATGATTATTCATCTCATGTCTAAGATCAGCGACTTTAGTTCTCAATTGTTGAATCGCTTGATTCAATTGATCCATAGGAGAAGGGCGAGAGGCTTGATAAGGCTGCGCACATAAAAACTGAAAGGGTAGTCCAAGAAGACAGACTACCCAATAAATAAATCTAACGTTCATAAACTTTAAACTCAGCTCGACGGTTTTTTGACCAACCCTCTTCATGATGCTCTAAAATGACAGGACGTTCTTTGCCATAAGAAATTGTAAAGAGTTGATCAGGACTTACTCCTTCACTAATTAAAATATTACGCACTGCATTACTACGACGTGAACCCAACGCTAAATTATACGCTTGTGGACCTCTTTCATCTGTGTGCCCTTCAACAAAAACATACAAGCGTGGATGGTGTCGAAGATACTCTGCAATGGCACGGAGAACATGGAAGTTATCTCCCCCCTTAATCAAGCTGCTGTCATATTCAAAATAAATAGTGCGGAAAATTCCTGCCAAATAAGGAATTGTACTAGGATCGCGAAAGGCTTGAATACCTGGAATAGAACTTCCCGGATCACCTGGATTTTCTCGCGCAGGACGAGAAACCATATCTGACATCTCTAACTCATTCGCTTGATCCTCTAAAGGAATAAAATCTTCTGGTTGTGTGGTGTTAGATTGATAGTTATAATCTTGGAAGTTAGGCATTTCATCACTATACCCACTATCATTGACACATTCAAAGTCGTTACGTGAACAAACTTGACGAGAATGCCCTTGTTTGCCCCCTAATGCACGAATCCCACGATTCATATGGCGACCTGCAGACTTTGTATCATCCCAGACATCATCACTTGACCGCCGGCATCCAACTAAGGTAAATAGCATCAACAAAAATAAACTAAAAAGAGTGAAAGAATACTTTTTCATAAATTTAAACCCAGACATTAAAGCATATATTGGAAAAGTTAAAGCTTATCACACGATGACTCATCTTAGCAAAAAAAAACTGTGCGCAAAATTAAACTACTTTAAATGAAACACTTAAAGTAATTAACGGATGCGTGGCTCCCAATTGGGGAATCGTTTTTCTCCGCGACCTGCACTAATTTGGACAGCTTCTTCTTGATTAAGATTAATCAGGAATAGCTCACTCACATCATGATCAGACGTATTATAAACTAAATGTAAACTGTCAGGTGCCCAGGAAGGGTTTTCTTTATGACCAGGTCCTTGAGTCAATTGTCTTTCTTGTTTCGTATTGAAGTCATAAATCCAAATCTGTCTTTCTTGTTGCGAACGAGCACAATAAGCGATTTTTGTTCCATCAGGAGACCATATGGGCGCTGAATTTTCTCGATTTCGTTTTGAAATTAATGTTGCTTTAATCTCTTTCAAACTGGTTCCTGGTGCTGGAACGTTAATCATATAAATTTTTGGCGAGCCATCTTTATTTGACACAAAAGCGACCTGTTTTCCATCTGGACTGAAAGTGGGTGAGCCTTGTGTGGCTTGCTTGGCAGAAAAAATTTGCTGTGGTTTGCCAGTTGCCCCTGTTTCTGGACTAAATGGCTGCAAAAATAAATCTGGATTGCCTGTCACATCACTAATAAAAGCGATTTTATCACGCTTTAAAGAGACAGCTGGCATCAACTGATTTCCACGTAGAGAAATGAGTCGACGTCCCACCCCATCTTTTAAAGAAGCAAGATAAATTTTTGGTTGGCCCATTTGATAAGAAATATAGATAAATCCTCCTGTCGTATAGCTAGGCTTTGGAGGCAAATAAATAGGTGTCACGCAATAAGAACGTTCCTTTGTCAATTGTTTTGTGTTTGCCCCATCGTAATCACATTCCCACACTTCTGCCACCCACTGACTACTATCTTTTCCGATTTGATGACGAACTGTATATAAAATACGGGTAGATGCAATGCCTTCACGACCAAAAAAAGCTTTATGGATGGCATCTGAAACACGGTGAATCAAACGACGATCTTCATTGAGCTGTCCAGTCAAAAGAATGGGTTCAGTGGTTTTGATTGTTTGTTGATGGACATCTAATAAAGAAATATTTAAGGCTTGTTGTGTGAGTTCCCCTTTAACCACAAAAAAAATATTTTTGTTGATCCAAAAAGAAATGTCTCCAAAGCCTTTGGTGCCTAATTGATCCGACTCCCAGTCATTTTTCATCACACGTGTCGAACCATTATAGTTTAAATCAAAGGCTAAAACTTGTTTAAGTTGTTGCAAATAAGCATCGGAAAATTGAGAGGATTGATTTTGAAAGTCTAAAAGATAAAGAGGCATTAAAGAACTTTCTGTGTTTAAACACACTTCTAAATGCTCATCACTCTCTTGTCCATAAATGAAACCTCTGCTTAAGACAACAAATAATAAAGACATTCTTGCTAAAATTAGAAAATATGCCATCTGTCTTCCTTTCACTCTTAAGATGTTTTATTACGTAATGTTATTGTAAATGTATAGGTCGAAAGCCCTTCAAATTCATTCCCAAAAGGAGAAAAAGATAAAGTCGAAAGCGTCCGTTCAATGTAGGCTTGATTCTTTGAATTTTCACTTTTGATGACTTGCACATTCATCACTTCTCCCGATCGTTTCAAAGTCAATTTTAATTGAACCGTTCCATATTCTGGTAAACGTAAAGAGGATTCTAATTGAGTGACCAAGCGATCTTGATAACGACTTTCCTGTAATCCCCACTGAGAGTCTAAAGGAGTGGCACTAATAGGTAAATGATCAATTGCTAAACTTCCAATCAACTGAGGGAGTTCTTGAGAATTTAATGAGATGAGAGGAACTTGATTCGTTTGCTTTTGTATATCCCCAATTTTTGCTAAACTTTCTCTGGCTTGCGCTAATTTTTCCTGTTGTTTGAGCTTTGCTTCTTGCGCAGCCGCTAATTCTTTTTCCTTTTTTTTCAATTCTGCCGCTGCTTTTTGTTGTTTTTGTACGTCCTCAACAGGTTTGGACTTTGCTTGAGGCTTTGCTGGTGCGGTTGTAGAAATAGGTTTTTCTTTTTTAACCACTTGTGGCTTTTTAATTTCTTGTTTGACAGGCGGTTTGGCAATTGTTGCAGGATTAGGTTTTGGGGCTGGAATAGGTTCAGGGGCAGGAATTGTTGCAATGGGCGGGACAGCTTCTACAGGTAATACAGGAGTAGGCTCAAGAACGATAGGGAGCGATTCTTTCACTTGTGATGTCTGAGGAATAATCATAGGATTTGTCGGAGTAAGCTGAACTGTTTGAACAACCACTTTAGTCCGTTTAGCCGGAACAGGAAGGGATTGAAACCAAAAAAACTGGCTACCAATAAGAATCACATGCAAAAGCACAACCAAAGCACCAATTTGTAAAAAAGTGCGATTTGAAAAGTTTGAAGAAGGAAAGCAAATAGAAAAAGGAGTGGCTGTTGTCATACAAGACTCATTCTTAAGCAGGTTTTAAAATGATGTCAAGCTGAGAAAATCCTGCTTCTTCTACCGCATTTTTAACAGCTTGATAAGTCCCAAAATTTGCCTGTCGATCATGGAAAATTTGGGGATGGGCAGTCGGATGATCAAGCTTTGCTTGTTTTAAACGTGCGCTCAGCTGTTGAATCGTCAACGGCTGATTATTCAATGCCACTGTATTATTTTGATACACATGAATTGTCAAAGGGCTACTTTCTTGCACTTGTGTGGAAGTGTGTACAAGGGGACCCGCAGCTAATTCAATGCGATCTGTTTCTAATAAAGGAGTCATGACAATAAACATGATTAAAATCACAAACACCACGTCAATTAATGGAGTTAAATTGACAGTCGGTTCTTCGAAAACTAATTGTTTAGAAAAAGAGAGGCGACCACGAGCCATTTTTAACCTCCTTAAGCGTCTACTTTGCGATATTGTAATTCAACCGCTGCTAATACTTCATTAGAAAACCCTTCCATCTCTATTGCAAAATCACGAATTGAGTTTTTTAAATAATTGTAACCCACCAATGCAGGAATCGCATCCAACAAACCTAAAACAGTGGTGGCAAGAGCCATAGAAAGTCCGCCAAGGACCATGTCATGTGTCTGACCCGCTGCTTGAGATTGTAGCTGTGAAAACGTGGTTAAAATCCCCCAAACTGTTCCTAATAATCCCAAAAAAGGAGCCAAACTGACTGTTGTCGATAAAACATAGAGACTTTTTTCTAACTCTTTAATTTGTTGGGCTACTTGGGTAGATAAATGAGAAGCGACATAATCAATATCGCTTAAAGACAGATAAGTGGGACTAGACAAAGGAGTAGAAGTCATATAGGAAGTTTCTGATCCACTCAGCTGATTAAAATGGCGATTTTTAGCCAATAAATCTAAAGATTGTTTTTTTAAGGTTTGATAAATCTTTAAAAAAGGATTCATTGTCTGATTTTTTTTACTTAAGTGGTCACAATCTAAATTTAAAGGATTCAAACGTTGCAGCTGAAAAGACTCATAAAATCGAAAAGCCTGTTTTTTGGCCTGGTAGGTCAACCACGTTTTATAGATCAAAAGGGTCCAACTTCCAATAGATAGCGCATAGAGAGCTAAAAAAATGAGTTTTCCTAGGAAATCAGATTGAATATATGATTCGAAAAAAGGATTAACATTTAGTATAAAAATATTTATAGACATTTACAAATCCTTTATAGTTTGATGAGATTTAGCTTGTTTTAAATTAATTTATTATATAAACTTGTTATTTGTTAGTTAAGTTGGATAACCGATCATCTCCTATTTGTCAAGACACCAATCTCATGACGAGTCAAATTCCAACACTTTGATTTACTTCAGGAGGTTAAGCGTGCTTTGTTACATCCGTTGTTTTTTTTTGATGCTAGGGCTATTTTTATTCTCTAATCAGGCCTCAGCCTATGAGCAGTCAACTCATGTGCAAGCCGCACTTGTCCAAGAAGAAGAGACCATTCAGCCAGGAAAACCTTTCTGGGTAGCTTTACACCTTAATGTTGAAAAAGACTGGCATGTTTACTGGAAAAATCCAGGCGACGCGGGTTTACCCCTACAAGTCAATTGGCAATTGCCAGAAGGTTTTCAAGCAGGTCCTTTACAATGGCCTTTTCCTGAAAAATTTACAACTGCTGATATGGTGGGGTTTGGCTACGAAGGAGAGGTGATTTTATTAAGTCTCATTACTCCTTCAAAAGAGTTAAATTCTTCTACAATTCCTTTACAAGCAGATATTAGATGGTTGGTTTGTTCTCCTTTGACCTGTCAACCTGGCTCTAAAACTTTAAAGACAGTTTTACAAGTCAGTTCAGAGACACCTAAAACGCGCTTGGATGTTGCAGAATTATTTGAAAAAGGACGGCAAAATCTTCCTCAAACCCAAGTGAAAATTAAAACGATACGTAAGCATGGGTTAGTTCAATTAGAGCTTTTACAAGATGACAAAATTGGGAGTCCTCAGCCGATTCATCAAGCCTATTTTTTTCCTGAGCAACAAAATATTATTGATCACACAGCTGAGCCGACAGTGGCTCGTGTTGAAAATGATCAATCCAGTTATTTTGTGAATTTGAAAGGCAGTGATGAAATTGGGGCAAAAAGTAAAGTTCTAAAAGGAGTGCTTGTTTTACATATTGGGCAAGGCTCGCATGAGACAATTAAAGCTTTTGATATTGACAGTCCGATTGGAGATGATGAAGATCATCATCTTTTAAGTTTACTGGATCAGCCAGTTCAATTACAGAATTCTGCTATCATTGGCAATGCTACTCTTTTATCCACATCCTCTTATGCATTTGAAGGGGGACTAGGATGGGCCATTATTCTTGCTTTTACAGGAGGCATGCTCTTAAATTTAATGCCTTGTGTGTTGCCTGTGATGTCTTTCAAAGTCATGAGCTTTGTAAAAATGGCCGGACAGAGTCGTTCACTCACGCTTAAACATGGATTAATGTTCTCTTTAGGAGTCATTCTTTCTTTTTGGGCCCTTGCCTCTGTTATGTTGGTTTTAAGAACTTATGGCCAAGCAGTTGGTTGGGGATTTCAACTCCAAGAGCCTTTATTTGTGGTCATTCTTGCCACTATTTTATTTATTTTTGCCCTTAACTTATTTGGTGTATTTGAATGGGGGTTATCTGTCGCCTCGTGGGCCGGTCAGACACAAGTGGACACAGCGCAAAAGAAACAGGGTTATCTCAGTTCGTTTTTAAGTGGTGTTTTAGCCACTGCGGTCGCCACTCCTTGTACAGGACCTTTTTTAGGATCAGCTGTTGGATTTGCAGTGACCTTACCTATCTTTCAATCCCTTTTGATTTTTACTTCTTTGGGAATAGGCATGTGTTTTCCTTATGTCTTACTATCACTTTTCCCCTCGTTTTTACGCTTTTTACCTAAACCAGGTGCTTGGATGGAAACATTTAAGCAATTGATGGGTTTTCTTCTCTTAGCAACTGTATTGTGGTTGTTATGGGTATTTAGTGCTCAAACAGATAATTTATCTCTCATGTGCTTGCTAGCAGGCTTTTTGTGTTTTTCTATTGGTGCGTGGTGTTACGGACAAGGCAGTGCCCCGTTAGTTAGTCAGAAAAAACGTTTATTTGCTTATGCCTTGGTCGGATGTTTCATCTTTGCAGGGGTTCAAATTATTCTTCTTCCCCGTGCGACTTGGTCAAAAACCGACAATGTGGCACAGCAGCACAGTCAATGGGAAGGATGGGAACCATTTTCACCCGAGCGTGTGGCTGAACTAAGAGCGCAAGGAAAACCTGTGTTGATTGACTTTACAGCGAAGTGGTGCTTGATTTGTCAAGCAAATCATTTAATTTTAGATTCTCAAGAAGTGAATAAACATTTCAATGAATCGGGTGTTGTCAGAATGTATGCGGACTGGACGAAAAGTGATCCTGTCATTACGCAGGAGTTAAGCAAATTTGGTCGTAATAGTGTCCCTTTATATGTTTTTTATGGTTCAGAAGAGCAAAAAGAGCCAAAGATTTTGCCTCAAGTGTTAACATCTGATATCGTGATTAATGAAACAAAAGGCTCATTAACCAATCAACCCATTGCTTGGGAATAGGTCTTCGATTGTGTGGATTGATTCTCATGCGCACCTGACTAATACCACCCTGTTTGATCAAGCGCCCGCTTTAATCTTACGTGCGCAAGAGGCAGGTGTAAAAGCAATCGTCAATATTTGTACAGATCCTCTTTCATTAGAAAGAGGTCTATTACTTTCTCAAACCTATCCCTGGATTTATCAAACAGCAGCAACGACTCCGCATGATGTAGAAAGAGAAGGAGAAGCTGTGTTTGACATCATGGCTAAAGCTGCCAAAGAAGGAAAATTGGTTGCAATTGGCGAAACAGGTTTAGATTATTATTACGAACATTCTAATCGGGTCATCCAACAACAATTTCTGCGCCGCTATTTACAGTTAGCCTTATCCACTCACTTACCCGTTGTCATTCATTGTCGTGAAGCCTTTGATGATCTGTTTACGATTTTAGATGCAGATTATCAGCAAGCAGGACGTCATGCACCTGGAGTCTTACATTGCTTTACAGGTACTTTAAAAGAGGCTGAAGAGGTCATTAAACGGGGGTGGATGCTTTCTTTAAGTGGAATTGTGACTTTTAAAAAGAGTCTAGACTTGCAACAAGTGGCAAGAGAGGTCCCCATCAATCAGTTATTAATTGAAACGGATGCACCTTACTTAGCACCTCAAAAATACCGTGGACACACCAATGAACCTGCTTATCTTGTTGAAACAGGTCGTTTTATTGCAGATTTAAAGAATATGTCTGTTGAAGACCTTGCGTTAGCCACTTCTCAAAATGCTTCAACATTATTCAAAATTTAGCACTCATCATCAAGTTGTTTATCAATCGCTCGAATTAAATGACGTGCCCATTCTGCCAATTGATCTACCAATCGTATGCGTAGATCCTCAACAGCCTTCATATCTTGGCGAAAATAAGCAACTGTCTGTTCCATAAGTAATGAAAGGTGTTCTTCTAAAACGGGACCTTCCACATGAGAAGCAAAAAACGGATTATTAATATGTAAAAATTCGATGATTATATCCCCATGAAGTCGTTGTTTTAAGGCAATACAATGGGCTTGTGCTTTATCATACGTTTTGACAGCTTGAACATAGTCGAAATGTAATTGAATTTGTTTAAGAAGAAGTTGTTCAAAACGACAGCCAATGTCTGAGGTATAAATCTCAGTAAAAAAATTGGCAATTTCTTTGATATTGACTTGTAAATTGAATCGAATCATTTCGAAATTGTCGCATTCATCGTTCAAAAGAGCCACAATAGATTCATTAAGAAGTAAACCCTGAATTCTGAAGAGATCTTCTAAATTTTGTTCAATGACCTCGGTTCTTAAGCAGTTAGTTTCTTTTAAGATAAGTTCTTCTGACTGTTCATAGTCACAATCACAAGGAGTTTTTCTACAGGAAGGTGTGCTTAAAAGAATCAATAAGAATAAAACATGAGAGATGAAAGAGGAAAAATGATTCATGCAGATGCCTAATAGTAAGCTTGAGATCTGCATGAAGTATAATCAAATTTTTAAAAAAAGCAAGTTTTACAAGTCTTGTTTTGAAAAACCTATCAGTTAATCACTCAGGTGATTAGATGAAAGTAGACTAAAGTCTGCACAACATCAAACTAATTCAATATTGTATTAGGATATTATTGTAAAATATTTTTTCGCTAAAAAATCTTGGAAAGAAAAAATATCATCCCAATAACTTGCCAATCCTTTATCCTTATCAAGAATGACCCATAGTCTCTTGTCTTTATCCATTCCTGCTACTGTTCCTGTCTCTCCTCCATTAGTTTTTATTCTTGTTTCTGCAACAAAATGGTATTCTTTAAAAAATTCTTCATCAGAAACAAGTTCAATACGGGTTTTATTTCGGCTCGTAACAGTAGTAATAGGTTGAGGTTCTGTCACC
>Ga0105046_10019003_pt1 | contig 10436 bp, 10 predicted proteins | sample MAT03_FD_78385 | JGI IMG/M metagenome (GOLD analysis project Ga0105046, IMG submission 78385) | Freshwater microbial communities from Lake Fryxell liftoff mats and glacier meltwater in Antarctica - MAT-03 (megahit assembly) | ecosystem: Environmental > Aquatic > Freshwater > Ice > Liftoff... | reverse complement strand
CAACGGCACGGCCAGATCGTCAACATCGGCAGCATCCTCAGCCTCATCGCCCCGCCCTTTAACAGCGTGTATGCCGCCAGCAAATTTGCTCTGCGTGCGCTCAACGATTCCCTGCGGATCGAGGTGGCCAAAGACAACATCGAAGTCATCCTCATCATGCCCGGCTACACCGACACCCCGTTCTTCGACAACATGACCCGGTACGGTGGCCCGCCGCGTGTGACCAAGATGAAAGGCCAACATCCCCGGCAAGTCGCCGCCGCCATCCTCCGCGCCTGCCGGCGCCATCAACGCGAAGTCGTCCTCACCCTGCCGGCCAAAGTCGGTGCCTTCACCAAACGCCTCGCCCCGCGCTTCCTCGATTGGTCCCTTGCCCGGCTCCGCCACAATCCCTGATTTCGGGTGGCTTTATCCACGGCGGGGGGCGTAGGATGCCGGCGGAAATTTGTGGGAACTTTTTAAGAACTGCGGTGTCCATCAACGAAGGAGACCAACTATGAAGAGCCAACTCACCATCCCGATCTTGTCAGCCGTTTGCCTGTTTGGCGCCGTGAGCGCCCACGCGCGCGTCAAACTCGTCGCCCTGCCCGACCGGGCGCGCGTGGTCGTGTCGCTCGCCCACCCGGACGCGACGCTCGTCGAGGAGGAACGCATCCTGACGTTGCAAAAAGGCGTGAACCGCGTGGACTTCTCCTGGGCCGGCGTAAACATTGACCCGCAATCCATCCAGATCCGCATGCTCACCCCGCCGGACAAGGTGGTGGTGTTGAACACGAGCTATCCCCCCAACGAGAACGCGCTGGTCTGGGAGGTCAGCAGCCCGGCGGCGCAAGAGCAGCGGGTGCGGATTTCCTATCTGTTGGCGGGTTTGAATCGCGACATCGTGTACCGCGCAGTGGCCGAGCCGGATGAGAAGGGGTTGGCACTCCGCAACTATCTGCGGTTGCGCAACGATTCCGGCGAAGACCTGTCCGAAGCGGAAATCAGCATCGGCTACGGCGCGGATTTCAAGAAGACCATCGCGCACGGTGAAATTCTGGAGATGCTCTCCGAGCGGGTGGACGCGTTGCCGATCAAGAAAATCCTCACGTGGGACGCCGCGACTTCGCCGTGGGATCCGGAATACGAAAAGCAGACCGTGGGGATTCCGCTCTCCTACATCATCCAGAATGACAAAGCCAGCAAGCTCGGCACGCACCCGTTGCTGCCCGGCAAAGCGCGCATCTTCATCAAGACGAAAGAACAAGCCGGCGGGGACGGCGTGGCGTTTACCGGCGAGGATTGGGTGCAATTGACCCCCGTGGACCGGGAACTCAAACTCTTCATCGGCCAAAGCCGCGACGTGAAAGTCACGCAGCGCAAGGTGAAGGAAGACAAAACCAACATGCGCCGCAACACCGGCAACAACGTCGTCCTCTGGGATACCGACGAGGAAATCAAGATCGAGATCGAGAATTTCAAGAAGGACGACGTCAATCTCGTCATCGTCGAGCACATCCCCGGTTACTGGAAGATGGTGAAAAGCTCGCATGAGTTTAAGAAGAAGGACGCGTTCACCATCGAGTACCACCTGATGTTGCCGAAGGAGTCGACCGGCAACAAGAAGACCACCGTCACACTCACCTACAACCGCCTGAACGTCCAAGGCAACGAACCCGCGAGCTACTAAGGAGAACACACCATGAATCGGATTCTACTTACGCTCTTGGGCACTGGGGCACTCGCGACTACGTCGTTTGCCCGCATCAACGTCGTCACCCTCCCCGGCCGCGACACCGTCCAACTCACGATCTACAACTCCGCCGATCTCACGCTCGTGAAAGAAACCCGCTTGCTCACGTTCCGCAAAGGCGTGAACAAACTCGAATTCTCGTGGGCCAACACGCTGATTGACCCCACTTCGGTCGAGTTCCGGGCGTTGACCCGCGCCGACCAAGTGGAGGTGCTCGATGTGAGTTTCCCGCCGCGCGTAACCAACACCTTGGAATGGCGGATCAACAGCGAGACCGCCGGTGAGGTCGTCTGCGAGATTCGGTATTTCACGAGCGGCATCAGTTGGAGCGCCGACTACGTGGCCGAGGCGAACAAGGCGGAGAAGTTGATGACGCTGGCCGGCAATGTGCGCGTCAACAACAACAGCGGCGAAGATTACGAGAACGCGCAAATCCGGTTGGTCGTCGGCGTGATCCGCTTGGTCGAAGAAATCCGCCAACTCGCGCAGCAGGGGCGGCCGGGGCAGCCGCCGATGCCGGCGACCACGCCAACAGCTGAAGGCAAAATGATGATGCGCAAAGCCGGTATGGCGATGGCGGCGGCTGCCGACATGGCCGCCGCGCGCCCGCGCGAGATCGTCAAAGAAGGCGTCAGCGAATACTTCCTCTACACTGTCGAAGGCCGCGATACGATTCCCACCGGCTGGGCGAAACGGTTGCCGTCGTTCAAGACGGCAGACGTGCCGTTCGTCAGCTACTACAAGTTCGAGCGCGAACGCTACGGCGATCAGGTCATCCGCTATTACCGGTTCAAGAATGACAAGGACAGCAAGCTCGGCAATGAACCGTTGCCGGACGGCCGCGTGTTGGCGTTGCGCAGTGTTTCGCCGGACAACCTCTACAACTTCGTCGGCCGCACCAACGTGAAGTACATCCCGATCGGCGAACAGGTCGAACTCGAACTCGGCAACGACCGCGAAGTCATGGTCAAACCGACGTTGATGGATTGGCAGAAGATAGACATCAAGTTCGATCAATGGGGCAACGTCGTCGGCTGGACGCTGAAGGAGCAATGGCAGTTCGAGGTGCAGAACTCGAAGGAGATTGATGTGGTGCTCGACATCCGCCGCAATTTCCCCGGCGACTGGGATCTCAAGAGCGCGGCGAAATTCGAGAACGTGGACAAGAACAAAGTGAAGTTCGTGTTGCCGCTCAAGAGCCGCGAGAAACAACAATTCACCTACGAATTGACGACCCGGTATGGGACGAATGTTACGAAGTAATATGGAGTGCGGCGACTGGTCGCCGCTTTCCCCGCCGCGACTAGTCGCGGCGAACGGCAAAGCGCCAGCAAGCTGGCGCACTCCACACCGGCGTGCGCTCGTTCTGACTTCTGTCTTCTGTCTCCTGACTTCGGCCGCCTTCGCCCGCATCAACGTCGTCACGCTCCCCGACCGCGACACCGTCCAGCTCACGATCTACAACTCCGCCGATCTCACCCTCGTCAAAGAGACCCGGCATCTCACATTCCGCAAGGGACTGAACAAACTCGAATTCTCGTGGGCCAACACGCTGATTGATCCGACCTCGGTCGAGTTTCGCGCGTTGACGCACGCCGACGCGGTGGAGGTGCTCGACGTGAGTTTCCCGCCGCGCGTGACCAACACGCTCGAATGGCGGATCAACTCCGAAGTGGCCGGCGACGTCGTCTGCGAGATCCGGTATTTCACCAGCGGCATCAGTTGGAGCGCCGACTACGTGGCCGAAGCGAACAAGGCGGAGAAGTTGATGACGCTGGCCGGCCACGTCCGCGTCAACAACAACAGCGGCGAAGATTACGAGAACGCGCAAATCCGGTTGGTCGTCGGCGTGATCCGGTTGGTGGAGGAAATCGCCGTTCTGGCTCAGGGTGCCGGCACCAAGCTGCCCATGTCGGGGATGGGGCAAGACAAGAATGAGATGCGCGTGGAAGCCCTTGGCGGGTTTGGCGACAAGCTGAAAGAAGCTGAGGACCGGCCGCGAGAGATCGTGAAAGAAGGGATGAGCGAATACTTCCTCTACACCGTTGAAGGACGCGACACGATTCCCACCGGCTGGTCGAAGCGATTGCCATCGTTCCGCGCGAACGACGTGCCCGTCACCAGCTATTACAAGTTTGAGAAGGAACAATGGGACGATGCCGTGATCCGCTTTTACCGGTTTGCGAATGACAAAGAGAGCCAGCTCGGTAACGAACCGCTGCCCGACGGCGACGTGAAAGCGTTTCGCATCGTGAGCGGCGACAGCCTCCTGAATTTCGTCGGCGCAACCAGTGTGAAGTACATCCCCATCGGCGAACAGGTGGACCTGGAGTTGGGCGCCGACCAGGACGTCATGATCAAACCGACGCTGATGGATTGGCGGAAGCAGGACATCCGGTTCGATGAGTGGGGCAACGTCGTCGGCTGGACGGTCAAGGAGCAATGGCAGTTCGAGCTACAGAACTCCAAGGACATTGACGTCGTCCTCGACATCCGCCGCAACTTCGCCGGCGATTGGGAACTGAAGAGCGCCGCCAAGTACGAGCAAGTGGACGCACAGAAAGTGAAATTCATCCTCCCGCTCGCGCCCCGCGCCAAACAAACGTTCACCTACGAGCTAACGACCCGGTATGGCACGAGTGTCACGAAGTAGCTCTGTAGGGCAGGCGCGAAGCGTGCTCGGCTTCACGCCGCGACCGGTTCCATGCGTTTGACCTGACTCAGATGCGCCCCGTAGGCGCAAGCCGCCCGCAATTTATCGGCCTCAAGGTCCGGTTAATCCGCGAGAATCTGCGCCTCAGTCATTCCGCTGCTGAGCAGTTCCAACAACAGTTCGACGAGGTACCGCAACCCACGCACACACGGCTTGCCGTGGCAGATTTATGGATTAACGGTGATCCGCTGTAGTAATTGCCCCGAACTCATGGCGGTAACGCCGGCAGCCAGAGCCGGCAAGCCCGAAACGACACGGGTGCGTCCTGTGCAGCTAGTGCCGCATTCGGCTCACGTTGCGCGGGCGCGGCAGTGGTCATGCAATTCCCGGTTACGTTCACGGGGCTGCGGGTGGTGAGAATTTGGTTCGCCGAGGACGCGGGCTGGAGTACACTTTGGGCATGAGCTACACGACAGTCGAAGTCGAGATTGATCACGGTAAGGTCACGCCAATAGAACCGGAGAAATTGCCGGAGTCGGGGCGTGGGTTGCTGACGATCTTGGCGCCGGCACCCATAAGCGCGGCGCGGCAGTTGGAGGCGTTCGACGCCTTGTCGAAACATCTCAATCTGGACGAAGCCAAAGCCCAAGCGTGGATGGACACCATCCGCGATGCCCGTCGCTGAATCGGGGTGCGGATGATTCACCTCGATGCCAACCTGCTTGTGGCAGGCTTGACGAACGGTTCGCCGGAGCAGTTGAAGCTCCGTGGCTGGATGGCGGGTGGCGAGACGTTGGCGATCAGCGCGGTGGCTTGGGCGGAGTTTCTCTGTGGCCCGCTGACGGCAGCCGATGAAATGGCCGCACGTCAGATGTTGCCCGCCGCCGAGTCGCTGTTGACGGAAGATGCCGCGTTGGCCGCCAATCTCTTCAATGCCACCAGTCGCCGTTCGCGGAGTCTGGCCGATCGTATGATTGCGGCGGTTGCCATCCGTTGCGGCGCGAAGTTAGCCACGCGCAACCGCGCCGATTTTCAACCGTTTGTCGCTCACGGCCTATGGTTGGTTTGAGGCTCGAATGGCGTTGCCGCTGAAGACCGGGTATGGGACGAATGTCACACGCTAAAGGAATTGTCGGGCAGGCGTTCCGCCTGCCGCTGTTGGCGATTGCGGCAAGCGGGGCACTTGCCCTCCAATTCCTTGCCGGCTGCGCAACGCCACAAGTGGATCGTCCCGCCGCAGCTCAACAAATCTTCTCCGCTGCCGTCAAAGCGCACAACGACCGGAAGTTTGACGCTGCCGCAGCCGGCTACGAACGCATCTTGCGCCAATACCGTGACCAGCCGGGTTGGTGCGCGCCGGCGCTGCGCAGTCTCGGCAACGTGCGCGCGGCGCAGGGCCAACTCGCGGAAAGCATCCGCCTCTACGACCGCGTCGGCCGGGAGTATGCGACCTACGATTGGGAAGTGTTGCAGGCGTGGAAAACCGCCGCCGATTTGTTGTGGGATGCCGGCCGTGAGCCGGCAGCGCGGGCGTATTACGCGCGGATTGTCCAACGATTCGACAAGCCGGCCGAGCCGGCCGTGGTGCAGACCATCGTCCGCGCCGCCAAGTCCCGGCGCTAGCGCCGGCAATCGCTTGCAGTTCTGGCGACCGCTGCCAGTATGGCGGGAGTGAAACGGTTACTGGAAATGTCGCCCAGCGGCTGGTACTGCGCCGCCGGGGATTTCTATATTGATCCGTGCCGGGGTGTGGCGCGGGCGGTGATTACGCACGCGCATTCCGACCATGCCCGGCCGGGATCGCAGAGTTATTTGACGAGCGTGACCGGGGCGGTGGTGTTGCGCGAACGGGTGGCCAAGCGGGCGCGGATTGAGCCGACCGCGTTTGGGGAGCCGGTGATGATCAATGGGGTCAAGGTCACGTTGCACCCGGCAGGGCATATCCTCGGTTCCGCGCAGGTGCGGGTGGAGCATCGCGGCGAGGTGTGGGTTGTGAGCGGGGATTACAAAACGGAACGGGATCCGACCTGCGAGCCGTTTGAGCCGGTGCGGTGTCACACGTTCATTACCGAAAACACATTTGGGCGACCAGTTTTCCAGTGGCGACCGCAAGTGGACGTGTTTGCGGAGATCAACGCGTGGTGGCGCGCCAACCGGGCGCGCGGGGTGACGAGCGTGATCGGCGCGTATGCGTTGGGCAAAGCGCAGCGATTGGTGGCCGGGGTGGATCACACGATTGGGCCGGTCGTGGTGAGCGCGGCGGTGTGGCAATTCGTGGAAGCCTACGAACGCGCCGGCATCGCGCTCCCCCGGGTGGAACGGACGGTAACACCGGGGTGTCTCGTGGTTGGGGAGATTCCCCGCGGGACTGACGCGGCGCCGGTCGAGCGGGCGTTTGCTTCGGGGTGGATGCAACTACCATACGCGCACAAGCGGTTTGGCGTGGCGCGCGGATTTGTGCTATCGGATCACGCGGATTGGCCGGGGTTGATCGCGACGGTGCGAGCGACGGGGGCGGAACAGATCATTGCCACGCACGGGGATGGCCGGGAGTTCGTGCGTTGGTTGCAACAACAAGGTTGGCTCGCGCGAATGGTCAGCGAGCGGTATGATCCGCAACGAGAGTTTGAATTTGCTGATGGAGATTGAACGACCGATGACACAGATGACGCGACAGGAATTATTGGACCGCTCGCATCGCCAGCCGGTGCTGCTGGTGTTTCTGCGACACTTGGGCTGTACGTTTTGCCGCGAGGCGTTGGCGGATTTGAGCGCGCGGCGGCGGGACATTGAGAAACTGGGGGCGGAAATTGTGCTCGTCCACATGGCGGAACCGCGCCAGTGGTTGCCCTTGATCACCCAGTACGGGTTGCGCGATGTGTTGGCGATCAGCGACCCCCAGAAGGAACTCTACCGGGCATTTGAATTGCGACGCGGCACGTTCGGACAATTGTTTGGATTGCGCGTGTGGCTGCGCGGCTTGGCGGGACTTTTTGCCGGTCACGGCCTGAACATCCCCCGGCAAGACGCGTGGCAGATGCCGGGCGTGTTTTTATTGAAGGACGGGGAAGTCAAGGCGGCCTACCGGCATGCGCGGGTTTCCGATCGCCCCCATTACATCGGCGTGGTGTGCAAAGGCTGCGGCATTCCTGACCTAGCCGTCACAAAACACGGCAGGTGAGGTCAGTTCATTGACAGTGCCGGAGGAGGGTGATACGTTGCCGCAGGTTTTCGATTATGGGTGCAACTAAGCCAGCAGTCCTCGACGTGTTCGAACCAACTTTCCCCACCAGCCGGCCGCGTAAAGCCGCAGCGCTCAAGGATAAATTTCACCTCAGTTCCCGCGGCATTACGTTTGCGACGAACACATACCTGCCAGAGTGGATGGAGGTCGGCGTGGAAATGCGTATCCCTCAAAGCGGCGTGCGCGAAGATGAAGAAATCGGCTGTCGCGGCGTGATCGTGCAATGTACCCGGCGCGAGGCCGGCAAAGGATTTGAAGTCGCGCTCTTGTTTCTCGATCTGCCCAAGAAGGCCCACTCGTATCTGACCGGTGCCCCTGCGCCACGCCAACTGATCAGCATCTCTGTTACCCGCTGACCAATGGAATACCTCCACAGCCTCCTCAAGTTCGCCATCAACATGGGGGCGTCGGATATTCACGTCAAACCCGGCCACCACGCCACGATCCGCGTTTCCAGCGAACTCTGCCCGGTCCAGGTTGACCCGCCCACCAACGAGCTGATGCAGGAAATGGTGAAGTCCATGTTACCGCGCCATCTCGAATCCCGGCTAGAACGCGAACGCGAAGCTGATTTCTCCTACATCGCGGAAGGACTCGGCCGGTACCGCGTGAACGTTTATCACCAGCGCGGCCAACTGTGCCTCGCGATGCGCTACGTCAAAGCGGCGATTCCATCCTTCACCGAACTACATTTGCCCGACCAATTAGCCAAAATTGCCGGCGCGCCGCGCGGCATCATCCTCGTCTGCGGTGCCACCGGCTCTGGTAAATCCAGCACGCTGGCCGCGATGGTCGAGCACATCAACCAGACCGAGAAGTGCCACATCATCACGCTCGAAGATCCCATCGAATACATTTTTGAAGATAAACAATCCGTCATCGAACAACGCGAAGTCGGTCTCGACACGCTCAGTTTCGAGCGCGCACTCGGACACGTGCTGCGTCAGGATCCCGATGTGATCATGATTGGTGAAATGCGCGACAGCCAATCCTTCATGGCCGCCCTGTCGGCTTCCGACACCGGCCACGTCGTTCTCACCACGTTGCACACCACGACGGCGTATCAAGCCATCGGCCGGGTGCTTGATTTTTTCCCCGCGCACGAACGTGATCAAATTCGCCGGCAACTCGCTGCGAATCTCCAAGCCGTGATCTGCCAGCGTCTCGTTCCCGCCATTGCCGGCGGTGTCGTACCGGCCGTCGAACTCATGATCAACTCACCGACCGTCCGCAAGTTGATCGAAGAAAACCGCCTCGACAAACTGCACGCTGCCATCGAAACCGGCACGGAAGACGGCATGCAAACTTTCAACCAATCGCTCTACAAATTGCATAAAGCGAAAAGTATCACCGAGGAAAACGCACTCGCACAAGCGACCAACCCGGATGCGTTAAAAATGAATCTCAAAGGCATCTTCCTCGACGAGTCCCGCCGCATTCTCGGCGCCTGACCCGGCCTTCGTTGAATTCACCGGCTGCTCTGTTATACTCACGGCCTTTGTAGTTGAGGCCGTATGGAAGAAACGATCGCAGCCATTTCCACACCGCTCGGCGAGGGCGGAATTGCCATTATCCGAATTTCAGGTCCGTGCGCATTCGCCGCGGCGGACCGGCTTTTTGTGTCGCGTCACGGAAAACCGTCAACGTTCCCCACGCATACCATTCACTTTGGCACCATCGTTCACGACGGCGATTTGCTCGATCAAATCATGCTCTCCGTCATGCGCGCCCCGCGCACCTACACCGGTGAAGACACGGTTGAAATCAACTGTCACGGCGGCATCCTCACCGCCCGCCGAATCTTGAGCGCTTGTTTCCACCAAGGCACTCGGTTGGCCGAGCCAGGCGAGTTCACCAAACGCGCGTTTCTCAACGGTCGTCTCGATCTGACCCAAGCCGAAGCCGTCATGGATTTGATCCACGCCAAAACCGACCGCGCCCAAGCCGCCGCCGCCCGGGTATTGGAGGGTCATCTGTCCGGCCATATCAACCGGCTGCGCGATCAACTCGTGTCGGTACTGGCTCACATCGAAGCGCACATTGATTTTCCCGAAGAAGACATCCAGCCGGACACCCATGCCGAACTCCACCGGCAAATCATCGCGGTCCGCACCGGCTTGCAAGAACTTCTCGCCACCGCTCGCGAAGGCCGGATTCTGCGTCACGGGATCAGGATCGCGATTGTCGGTCGTCCCAATGCCGGCAAATCCAGCCTGATGAACGCCCTCCTCGGCCACGACCGTTCCATCGTCACTCCCGTAGCCGGCACCACTCGCGACACGATCGAAGAATACGTCAACATCGGCGGCATCCCCATTCGCCTGACCGACACAGCCGGCCTCCGTAAAGCAAGGGGAGTTGTTGAGGAACTAGGCGTTGCCCGCAGCCGGCGGTCCGTTGAAGATAGCGAATTGGTCATCCACGTTTTAGACGCGTCACGCCCTTTTTCAACGGCCGATACCGAGATTCACCACCACACCAACACGAAGAACACGATCTACGTCCTGACCAAGATTGACTTGGTTAGGCGTATTAAATTGCCGGCACATCTATCTGACAGTAAGTTGGTTGAGACATCAACGAAGACTGGCTTTGGCATATCCAATCTTCGCAACCGTATCGTCACCACGGCCGGCGACGGAAGTTCCGGGCAATCACACTTGGATGTTGCTATAAATGAAAGACATAGAGATTCAATTGAGGTAGCACTATCAACCCTCATGGAAGCGGAATCACAATTTTTGCGTCAAGCCGGTTTAGAGATTGTTTCGCAGCAGATCAGATCGTGTTTGGACGCGCTGGGTGTT
>Ga0105046_10019002_pt1 | contig 10436 bp, 6 predicted proteins | sample MAT03_FD_78385 | JGI IMG/M metagenome (GOLD analysis project Ga0105046, IMG submission 78385) | Freshwater microbial communities from Lake Fryxell liftoff mats and glacier meltwater in Antarctica - MAT-03 (megahit assembly) | ecosystem: Environmental > Aquatic > Freshwater > Ice > Liftoff... | reverse complement strand
GCTAAAACACAAACAATTAAATGTTATAAAAAAATATTGTTGTCCGACTAAATGTCTGAAAGCCTTATCAAGCCTGCATGACCTCACCCCAACCCCTCTCCAAAGGAGAGGGGCCAGAACCCTCAACCAGTAAGCGTTTGAGCGATATGGTAAAATTTTAGTCGGGCAATAGTGATAAAAAAAGTAATAAACTTTTTTATATAGAAGTAGTTTAAGAAATTGCTACAACGTGAGTTTGTGAAAAAAAACACCTGCCGCTTATTAAATATACACACAACGTTTAGGTAAAATGCAGGTTAGATTCGTGTAAAGAAAGCCATGCAATTTATACAGCTCCCATCAAAATTATTTTACCACACTAAACGACCAGGTAGAGCAGGACAATGCTGCAAGGTTTATCCCTGCCTGACTGGCTGGGCAGGGATGCTTTTATTTATAAGCCCGATTTTAATTTTACAGACAGCCTTTCTTTTATTTTCTGTTTTCAATTTCGTCAAAATACTTCATCACAGCGTTTTCAGTGTCGCTTTTTAACTGCACTTTGTCGTCAAAGAGTTCGTTTCTTAATTGCTTGTATTAACTGTATGCCCAAATTGCGGCGATGCTTTTGTTATTGCCTGCTGCTGATGAGCCTTTTAATCATATTTTTAAAACGTTTTATCAATAAGAGCAGGCAGCATAATTGCGCCGGTAAAATAGTTGTTCGAGAATGTACAAACCAACAGGAGGCATATTAAAACAATACAACACCAGGTTCTATATCAGCATTTTCAAATGCTGTATCAAATTGTTTCTTTATGGCTTTGGCGGGGGCTGTTTTTTTCTGTTGCTGCAATGCCTGGTAAAGACCATACAATGCCCAATGATTAGCAGGGTTTTCTTGCAGGTCTTCTTCAAATATGGCTGCTGCTTTTATTGCATTGCCTGACCGTAATAAAATGGTACCCAAATATTCTCTTGCCGGCAGTAACCAGTCCTTAGGTTCGTTATAAATCATTGCATCCTCCAGTACAACGCCTTCGCTCAATAAGCGGATAGCAGTGGTAAAGTCATGTTGTTTTGCTGCAATAATCCCTTCCAATATTTTTACTGCCACTTTAGTTGCATCTGCAGGTGCATTATAAGGTGCCATCACTACCAACATATCCGGCACCTTCATTTTTTCTTTTACTATTTTTAATTCATTATCAGCCTCTGTAAACCTGTTCTTTCCGGCAAAAGCCATTCCCCTGGCCCAATGCCATAAAGTGGAGGAATAAACATGATGTTCATTAACTGCCGCATCATTTAAAATAAAATCCCATTTGCCAAAGCGAACATTATTAATGGTAGGGGTCATATAAAGATATTGCATGTAGGTGCCACCCGGTGCCGGCATAGACAGGTAACTGGTATCAATACTCCGGCTGGTTTCTATCGCCGTTTTATTACTGTAACTATAATTGGCCTTCATCATGGCGCAGTTGGTCTGCATGTGCAGATTATGTACAAGGTAAAGAAAGGCGTTATTTTGTACAGCCGGGTAAAGGGCCAGGTAATTATCATAGCCTTTCACCCCCATCTCATTTACCCTGATGCCTTTTGCATACTGTCCGTTGCGGATGTAAATATGTGATGGCATATGAATCATATGAGAAACACCGGGCATTAATTTACCAAGCCTGTCTGCACTTGGCATGGCTCTTTTAGAATTTTTAGAGGCTTCCACCGCATGAATATAATAATGATTGGCACCTGGATGGCTGCTGTTTATTTTTATGGCGCCTTCCAGCACGGTCAGCAATTCAGGCGTCCACGGTTGCGCCTCACCATTGTGTTTCCAGTAATCCCAGGGGTGTTGCAGCATAAGTGCATCTGCATATAAAGTGCGTACATCAGCATCCTGCCCAAAATTTTGGTATGCATTTTTCATGGCTGTTGCATATAATTGATTGAGCGATGCCCTGCTAACGGAACTGCCTGAAGTATATCTTACAGCCATGGCGCCAATCAGTGCTTTTTCTTTTGGGCTGCAGTTGCTTTGCAGTGAAAGGGCTTTTTGTGCTGCAGCAAAAGCTTCGGGTGTGGCGTTGTATTCAAAGTCGTTGATATTGGGGCCATAAGCCAATGCCTGTGCCCAATAGATCATGGCATTTTTATCATCAAAACGTTCAGCTTTTTTAAATGAAGCCATGGCTTCAATGATATGAAATGCATAATACATGTTAATGCCCTGGTTGAAATAAAAATGGGCACTGTCAGCATCTGTATCGATATTCCAACGGTAATTACCCCAGCCTGGCAATACGCCGATGCCATTGGCAAGGCTGTCGGCATTAAGTTGTGTCCAGTCAGGAGAACATTGTATTACACTCATGCGTTTGTATGCCTCTTCTCTTGAGATATGCCTCGGTTGTTCATTAATTTTTGAATACCGGAAACCTGCTATTAAAAATAAAACAACAAGGGATACTGCAAAAAATATTTTCGAACGCATAAATATTTGTTTAGAAATTAAAGTACACACATATTATCTATCCAATAAATATAAGAAAAACTAATGTGAAATATATTGTACGCTTTGTTTATTATAGCTATATCGGGGATTTTGGATAACATTGGCATTAACGAGCGTTTGTAAAAAAAGTAGCCGTCGTAAAAACTAATATGCAGAATGTTAATAGGTAAAATGCAGGTTAGAAAGCCATGCAATTTATACAAGGCTGCAACTGCCATTAAAAATATTTTGCCACGCTGTACAAACACAAAGCCCCGGACAATTCTGCAAGATCAATTGATGTGGTAATTGATAAGCCCGATTTGCAAAAGCCTGGTTTTAGTAGCACCGTTCATAAAAGCTAATGCCGGCCAACATATGCTGCGTGAGTAAAAGAGGGCGGTAAAATAAATCCTACATTACCAGCTTTAGCAAACTGACCGGCGCAGGTAAACAAATAACTTGTTTGCCGGGAGGCAGATAACCAAAAGCCCCGCAAATGATTTATTTGCGGGGCTTTTTATGTGGGGCTTTTGGCTATTGTTCTTAATGCTATACACCGTAGATAGTATGATCTTTTGAAATTTCCCAACGTCCTGTACAAATATCTACCAATGTACTGTCTCCTGCAGGTTCTTCATTGGTTATGATTTCCCAGGCACCTGAAAATGTTTGATTGTCTTCATTAAATATTCCCGTATAAAAAAGTCCTGGATGAAGTAAATCTTCGTGTTTGCCTTCTTTACCAAACTCATCGATAGTAAAATAATTAGAATATTCTTTTCTAAAGCTTATAAACTTATTTTCGATATATCCCTCAATAAATGAAACTTCTGTGCTTGCGCCAATACCTTCAAGCTCTACACATTTTCCCTTAAACTTATTATTGAAAACTTGTTCAATTAATAGAGAAAAAATTACCCTTTCACCTTCTAATTGATCTCCATATTCCGGCCCGTAACTAAAATATCCGAACCATTGGCCAGCTAATAATATTCTATTTTTATCCTGCATTTTGTAAAGTGTTTCGAGTTACTTATTTATAACGGGAGCTTGTAAAAACCACTCTTCACCTATCAAATATACACACAATGCCAATAGCTTAAATGCAGGTTAGTGTTTGCTTAAAGACAGCCCCCCGCTAAGGTTAGTGTCTCAGGAAATATTTTATGGTTTCGTTTGCTGTGCCAGGAATAGCGTCGGGGAAATTCCCTTAAAAGAAGCAGATTTTAATATCGCAATTTTAATTTCATATTGAGCCGAGCCAATAAAAATTGCATGGCAAACCTGTGCCATAACCATCATCTTTACAAAAGGAAAAATAAATCAGGTGCCTCACTCCTTCCGGTGATTACCCTGCACTAAACTTACGTTTATTTCCCTGTTACCGTCAGATTTTGATTGGCTGCAATTTCCAAAGTTGTTCCGTTTTGTATCAGTACACTTCTAACAGAACGGGTTGAATTTACCAATGGATATCTTGGCTGGCCAACATTGATGTACACATCGGTATTAGCATCTGGTATAGCGCCACAACTCCAGTTGCCGGCTGTTTCCCATGCAGTGCTTACGGCACCCGTCCAGTTGCTTGCAAACTTTAATGTAAAAGTTTGACTGAACATATTTCCATTTACCACACACCTGTATTTGTAACCATACAATGCGGTGGCAGGTGCAGTAAGATTGAGTGTATTGGTTGTAACCGTGCTGTAGGGTGCAGCATTGGATAAATTGGTGAAAGAACCACTGCCAATATCCACCTGCCATTGATAAGAACTTCCGGAAAGCTCACTTAAAAAACTGGTATTGCTGCCCGGGCATATTGCGCTGCTGCCGGCAAAATAAGCAAGATTGCCTGCATAACGGTAAGGTACACTTGCAAACTGCATATACAATTTATTGTTCCACACAATGGGGTTTGCTGTATAACCACTGTTTGGATAATCAGCAGTAAAATTACCCGCCGGGTTAGAAATCAATTGTGTGCTGCTGCCATCAAAAAATGCCAGCTGTAAAATGTTTTGCGGGTTCATGTACTGAAAATAAATTTTACTGTCGTACACAATTGGCTTGTCCCAAAAGCCAGTGCCTGCATCGGGATTTGGATAAACCAAAATGCTGCCGGAAGCTGACTGATACTCCCCCATCCTACCTCTGTTATCTGCGGGAAGATAAAGGAAGTATAATTTGTTATTGTTCAAAATGGGAGTGTTCCAATATCCATTGGGGCTTGCGTCGGGGCTAGGCACCAATGTGATGGAAGATCCGCCAAATTTTGCCAGCCGGTTCACATTACTGATGTCTTTATACTGAAAGAAAAGTGTATCATTAAAAACAATGGGCAATCCCCAAACACCGCCCGTGTTGGTTGCTGAATTTTGTGGATTGGCAATGAGTGTGGGGTTGTTAATACCATCATACTCCAGGTACTGGTACTGACTGGTTACGCTGAAATAAGAAAAATATAATTTGTTTTTGTACAAAACGGGAAAAATCGGCTGCACGCCACGGTTAGGTGTATTGTCTGGGTTAGGCAATATTGTCCATTGTGTGCCATCATAGGTAGCCAGTTTTTTGGGGCCTGCTGCTGTAATATATCTTGAAACAATTTTGTTATTAAAAACAACACTAAAATTATTGAAGTATCCATTTGCAGCGGCATCCGGATTGGCAATGGGGGTGATGCCACTGCCGTTAAATCTAGCCAATTGTGTTACCACTGATGCATTCTGGTAAGCCAGGTATAAATTATTATTCAAAATTCTAAAGGAACCAATAACACCCGAAGCGGATGCATCGGGATTGGGATAAAGAGTAATGGATGTACCATCAAATGAAGCCAGCCTTTGCACACCAGGAGCATCCATGTAAATAAAAAAAAGTTTGCTGTCAAAAATAATCTTGCCACTTTGTAATAAAACGCCCTTTCCTGCATCGGGGTTGGCTATCACCTGCATGCTGCTGCCATTGTACACTGCCAGGTTTTGTATTAAAGGAAATGTGGGGCTTGAATAACCGGATGCATTGTATTCTGCTACCAGTGTATTGTTATAAATAATTGGTGAGCCTGAATAGCCGGAATATGCACCACTGCCATTCCATGCAAAAATACCCGGCTGGGCGGTGGGGTTTGGCACTATAGTTATGTTTTGAGCTTGCAATAATATAAAAGCATTTAAAATGCAGGTAATTATAAGCAGGTATGCAGGTAAATATTTTTTCATTCTTAGTAAATTGCCATGTTTAAAACTGATTGATACAATTATTTATTGGAAAGTTAAACCTGTATTGCCGGGAGGAAAATACTTAATCTGTAGTATTTGTAAATAGGTACGGCGGGCATTATTCTCAAAAAAATAACGAAGAAAACCGTTGCATTAAAATGCAATGAGTACCCTTGAAATGGAGCATATTTTCCCACTCATTTATTCAAGCTGATTCACGCTTCTTTTATCATTCCCATCAGCAGGATTGATTCCTGTACTGCCGAAATGATGAATATAAATGCCGTATCGTTTCTCCCCTGCCATGATTCGTGACACAAGAAACAGCTTATTTTTCTACTTATGGTTTAGTTAGTTTGCCAGAAGGCGATGGGAAGACACGAATTTTAAAAGGATAATAATTTTATTTACAATAAATATTTTTACATCAATACCAAGAATAAATCTATGCTGTGCATAATTTTATTCCTTTACAAACTGCTCTGTAATTTGGGCTACCACAAAAGAAAACTTACGCAAAACACTGCGGATAATCATTGTTTTTCCATCGGGCATTACATACATAAATTGCGACATTCGCACATATTTTATAAATTTTCGTTTGCTTAATTTGAGGCGAAAATTCCAGCTAAACGTATTGCCATATAATAAACCGTGTGCTGTACCATCAATATCATTTGCGGTAGCATCCAAATGGTGCTCATCAATCACTTTTAATTTCCACGACCGGTGGTTTTTCTTTCCCCCTTCGGGAAATAAATCCTGCTCAATTGAAATAATACTGTCTTTGCGGGTTCCGTATGTTTCGGTAACGATGCGTGCGGTTGGTTTGCCTGCTTTGTTTTCTATAACTCCGGTTGAACTGGTATGGCCAACAAAAAATTCGATAGGTTGTAGTTTCGTATCTGCATCGGCAAAATCTGCAGGTTTCATACTGGCACAACTTGTAAAAAATAAAAGAACAGCTAGCGGAATAATTATTTGTTTTATAAACATACAAATATATTTGCCATTATCATGCCTACAGGTATTTGTATTGTAGTGATAAGAATTGCTTAAATATATCAACGAATCTTTCGCTTTATAGAAATACATTTTAAATACACAATATTTTTTTTTCTATATAGGGTCTAACCCTGACTCTAAGCCATAGGTACCCACAACTATCGGTACGCCCTATAAAATAATCATACTTTAAACGTATTTAAATCAAATTGCCGGGGCAAAATAATATGCAAACAATTTAATATTACTTGCATATTATTAACCGGGATATGTTGCAAATGCCAATCCCTTAAGATAGTTGAGCACTTTGATTGGTATGCGTATTTGCTAAAGTTTTTAAAAGTTTAAAGCTTTAAAATTTGTTCATAGCAATTTTACACAAAAGAATTATTTTGTAAAAGTATTTTAAAAAGTCTCCTGATCTTCAAATAAAAAAAAGCTCATTGTATAAAAATAACTGAGTTTTCGTTTTGCCCAAAGGGCTAATATTCATCTTAAATGTATCAACATTAATCTACTGGCGCAATGCTATATTCGCCGCAGTTAATCACATCGTTAATATTATATCAATTACACATCGTAGTCATCATCCTCATCCTCTTCAAACAGGCTTTCATAAAGGGAAGCCTGATCTTCGTCCAGTTCGTCAACAATTTCAAATACTTCATCATCTTTTTCTTTCCAGAAAGTAATTTCTCCATCGCCATCATCACCCAGCAAAAGCACACATCTGCCTGATTCCATAAGGGGCTTTATAAGCATTATTTCATCGCCTTCAGCTTCCCTTATTAAATAATAAATTCCGTTTTCAAAATCTGAATAAGTACTCATACAATAAATTTAGCAGTAAAGCTAATCATCCATTTTGATTTTAATATTAAGATTGTATCAATCTTTGTAAATAGTATAAAAGTTGTAATCCTTGCCTACTTGCAGGTAATCAGCACAGGCTGGCTACAAAATCCTGCTATGGTTTGTGGCATAAAAAACATTTTATTTTTAAACCTATGGTTTCGCTATGTGTGCCCCCGGGGCGGGGGCAAAGGCCGGCCACACTATGCGGCGGCTTTAAAAGAGGGCGGTAGAAAAAACCTACATTACCAGCTTTAGCAAACTGACCGGCGCTGGTGAACAAACAACTTGTCTGCCGGGGGCAAATAACCAAAAGCCCCGCAAATACTTTAGTTGGGGGCTTTTATATGTGGGGCTTTCGGCTATTGTTCTTACTGTTGTGTATTGTGTCGTCATACAATGGCGAAGTCACGAAATTAGTGTCCAGAATTTCTTTGTGGAATAATATGTAAACTTTATTGTGCAAAACTTTATAATTACCATTTACATAATGGTAAATCATATCACCAGAAAATTTATAACTAAGTGTACTGTCAGGGTTTAAAATGACTGTCGTACCAAAAAACCCCATACTTGCAAAGTTTGTCTCATATTTTCCGGCTATATTTTTTGTAGATCTGCATGAAATTATAACGAACAAAAACACTACTGTGAAAATCATGTGAGAAAACTACAATTAATAATTTAATGCCTTAGTTAGTAATTACAGAAAATTATAACCTGGGATTTCGGTGGGTGGTGACATCAACCAATAAAAAAATGCCGGCATAAGTCCGGCATTTTTTATGAAACCAAATCGCTTTTTTACTCAATAACTATTTTTCTTGTTTCCATTATATCATTACTCAACAATTGCAGCAGGTACACTCCTTTTGCTAAACGATCAATGTCATACCTGTTATCCTGCCGTTTTTCAAACAGCATCATTTGTTTGCCACTTATATCAAGTACCCTCAGCCGGTTATACTGATCACCATTTTTTATTACTATAAAATCATGTGCTGGATTTGGCTGAACAGTTACGCTACTTTTTTCATCAAAATTAATCCTCACCACATCGCTGTAAGTGAATGTGCCGTCCCTGTCAATTATTTTTAACCGGTAATAATTGTTACCGCTTAAAGGCAATCTGTCTGTAGTAAAATAATTATTTGTACTTCGGCCTTCTGCATTAACAAAAGCAATTGCTTTAAAATTCCTGCTATCAGCACTGCGTTGTATTTCGAAATGGCTACTGTTGATTTCATTGGCGGTACGCCATTGCAACTCCACTGCCTTGCTTTGTTTATAAGCAGTAAATGAAATCAGCGTAAGCGGCAGTACACTGCCTTCATTTATTTTCCATAATTCATTAAAATCACCAGGCCCTGCTGCAGAAAAATAAATAGCATTATTAAAATTGACAAGCCCCGAAGGGTTGCTGCCATTGGCGCCGGGGGTAAGGTCGCTTACCAATAATGTGCCTCCGGCAGTGCCGTCTGTTTTCCAAACTTCCAGACCTGTGGCAGCATCGGCAAAAACAAACAATACCTGGTTGTTATCATAAGAGGCGATATAACGAAGGTTATCATCTATCTGCGGTTCCTGCCCCGAAGGAAACTGGTACGTCTTCAACGCAACCGTTCCTACACCAGTGCCATCACTCACCCATAAAACCAATTGCTGTGTTTCGCCAAAAAGATCTTCTACATCCAAATAAAAATAAAACTTGCTGCCTTGGGTATAAAAAGAAATGGTTTTTATATAATCTTCATCCACAGTGGTATAAGGCAAAACTTCTTTTACCAATACAGTGCCTGCAGGAGTGCCATCAGTTTTCCATAACTCCACATTCGCCTGGCTGGAGCCGTTAATATTTTTCATTATAAAATACAAACTGCTTCCCGATATAAATAAATTACTGGGAGAAACATTTGATGTAAAAGCTTTTACTTCTGTAGTGCCTGCGGTTGTGCCATCAGTTTTCATCAGCGAAACTGCGCCGTTCTTTAGGGCAATCATATACAGGTTGTTATTATAAACTATCATTGGCAGGAAGCCGGCAGAGCTTGCACTGCCCGGATTAATGTCTGCCACTAACTGTGTGCCTGCATCTGTGCCATCGCTTTTCCACAACTCATTTCCGTTTGTGCCATCATCTGCAAAAAAGAAAAGTTGGTTGTTAAATGCAGTAAGGCTGGAAGGGAAACTGTTTTGAGCGCCGGGTTTAATATTTTTTACCATCGATGCGGTACTTCCTTCGTATTTCCATAATTCAATTCCATTGGGGCCATCGCTTTTGCTAAAGAAAAGAATATTGTTGGCTATTTGTAATTTATCAGGCTGAATAGCGGTTACGATTTTTTCGGTGCCGGCTGCAGTACCATCGCTTTTATAAATATCCCTTGAGCTGCTGCTGTTGAACGTACGGAAATAAAAATTAGCATTATCAATATTGGTAAACCCAAAAGGCCGGCTGAAATAAGCACCAGGCTCCAGGTCTTTCAATAATTGTGTGCCTGCTGTTGTGCCATCAGAATACCAGGGTTCACTTTCACTAAAGCCTAGTGTGCCGCTAAAGTAAAGCCTGTTGCCAATTGGAGTGATATGCGTTGGATAAGAGCCAAGGCCCTGCGTTTGTATGTTTTTTAGCAATTGTGTGCCTGCCACCGTTCCATCAGATGAATAAGGTTCTTCCCCGAAGTCGGGATGATTTCCGGAAAATATCAACTTATTATTTACCACTGCTTCAATTAAAACAGAGCCCCCAATACCACTATTGGTACCTGGATTAATTTCTGTAAACAAAGATGTGTTTGCGGTGCTGCCGTCTGTTGACCACAACTCATAACCTGTAGCGGGTGTGTTTGCAACAAAATAAGTCTTGCCATTGAAAAATT
>Ga0105046_10018998_pt1 | contig 10439 bp, 8 predicted proteins | sample MAT03_FD_78385 | JGI IMG/M metagenome (GOLD analysis project Ga0105046, IMG submission 78385) | Freshwater microbial communities from Lake Fryxell liftoff mats and glacier meltwater in Antarctica - MAT-03 (megahit assembly) | ecosystem: Environmental > Aquatic > Freshwater > Ice > Liftoff... | reverse complement strand
CGGGTAATTCGCACGATCGACGGCGGCCAAGTGCGCCTCCAACACGTCCGTCTCCCCGGCCCAACGGTAGGCGTTGTTGCCCCGGCCGTACACCTCCATCACGAAATGATCCGGTGCTTTCCCGGCTTTGGCGAACTCCTTCCCGTGTAGGAAGCTCACTTCGGTCAGGTTGGCGTTCCGGCCGTGCAGCACGATGTCCAGGCGGTACGTTTTCTTCGGGTCGAAGTCGGCGGGATACAGCAGTGAGTACGGTTGAACGGAACCGTCGATCATCGAGGAATAGCCGAGTGCGAGCGGTTTCCCTTTCGCATCCAGCCAGGGCATCATGCCGTCCTTCAACGACGCCGCCCGTTTCAGCCCGGCGTCCAGAATTTCCACCGTTTGTTGCGCGGACTTAGCCGTGAACCATTCGCCATGACGAACGATCCACTCGGCCGCTTTATGGAAGACCTCCACGTCCGCGCGAACGAATTTCGGGGGCGTGGCCGGAATCGCGTCAATGGCCGTCCGCAGTTCCTCGGTCTTGGCTTGGATCTTGGCGAGCGTGGCGGCGTCGGGTGGGTACGTCTTCGGCTGCGGGAACGGCCCCTGCGCGAAGGCGAACGCGGGCAGGGCGAGCAGCACGGCGAGGCGAAGCATGGGGAGGGTTCCGGATTAGACCCAGGGCGTTGCCCTGGGCTGTGTTGTGGCAGCCCGTCGGGCTGCGGGGGAATTGGTGCTTCAGTCCGAAGGACTAGGACAGCCAAGCCCAGGGCAACGCCCTGGTAACAATGTACCCGACCCTTGAACCGGCCGCTAGGATGGGGTGATGCCGGCGGTTGTCGCCGGCGAGACGCTTTCGGGAGTTCCCATGTTGTCGTTGAAATTCGCCCTGCTGTGCGCGTTCGCGGTGGCCGCCATGGCCGCCGCCGCCTCCCCCGCCGTGGCCGCCAACCCGGTCGTGGTGATGGACACCAACCAGGGCACCATCGAGATCGAACTGTACGCCGACAAGTCCCCCGTCACGGTGAAGAACTTCCTCGACTATGTGGCCGACAAACACTACGACGGCACCATCTTCCACCGGGTCATCGAGGACTTCATGATTCAGGGCGGCGGGTTCGAGCCGGGGATGAAGCAGAAGAAGGTGAAGGCCGCGATCAAGAACGAGTCGGGCAACGGGGTGTCGAACGCACGGGGTGCCATCGCCATGGCTCGCACCAGCGACCTGGACAGCGCCACCAGCCAGTTCTTCATCAACACCGTGGACAACGAGCGGCTGGACGAGGCCAAGTATTGCGCGTTCGGCAAAGTGGTCAAGGGCCTGGACGTGGTGGACAAGATCCGCAAGGTGAAGACCGGCAACGCCGAGGGCTTCCAGAACGTGCCCACCGAGGACGTGGTCATCAAGTCCGTGACGGTGAAGAAGTAACGCCGGAAAGAGTTGGCCGGTCGCAAGCTCCCGGCGACGACGCCGTGCGTGTCGTCGCCGGGAGCTTGCGACCCGCGCAAGCGCACGTCCCGTCCCGCCTTCGTACCATAACCACATGAGCAAAACGAACGTCCTCGTGGTCGGCAAGGGCGGCCGCGAACACGCCCTGGTGTGGAAGTTGCGGCAGTCGCCCCGCGCCGGCACCATCTATTGCGCGCCGGGCAACGCCGGCACCGCCGTGGATGGCACTAACGTGCCCTTCGACGGCACCGACTTCGACCGCATGGCCCGCTTCTGCGCGAAGGAAAATATCGGGTTCGTCGTCATCGGCCCCGAAGACCCGCTCGCCCTCGGCCTGAGCGACTACCTACGGGGGCGGGGCATCCGCGTGTTCGGCCCGTCCCAGGCGGCCGCCCGCATCGAGTCCAGCAAGGTGTTCGCCAAGATACTGATGCGGCACGCCGACGTGCCGACGGCCGAGTTCCGCATCTTCGACCACCCCGAACCGGCCCGCACCTACATCGACAGCCGCGATCATCCGCTGGTGGTGAAGGCCGACGGGCTGGCCGCCGGCAAAGGCGTCATCGTGTGTAAGGACGGCCCCGAAGCGCGGCGGGCGGTGGACCGCATCATGGTGCGGGAGGAGTTCGGCCAAAAAGTCGGCAAGCAGATCGTCGTCGAAAAGAAGCTCGAAGGCGAGGAAGTGTCCATCCTGGGTTTGGTCGCCGGTCGGACGGTGCTGCTGCTGCCGCCGGCCCAGGACCACAAGCCGGCCTTCGATGGTGACACCGGCCCGAACACCGGCGGCATGGGCGCGTACTGCCCGACCCCGGCCGGCACCCCGGAGTTGATGAAGAAGGCCGAGGCGGACGTGTTCGTACCCATCGTCCACGCCATGAAGCGCGGCTACAAGGGCGAGCGGTTCCCGTTCCAAGGGGTGTTGTTCGCCGGCCTCATGCTGACCAACCAGGGGCCGAAGGTGCTGGAATACAACTGCCGGTTTGGCGATCCGGAAGCGCAAGTCGTACTCATGCGGTTGAAGTCGGATTTGCTGACGCTGCTGGAAGCGGTGACGAACGAGTCGCTCCAAGAGTTGCCCGAAGACGCCGTGGTGTGGGACGACCGGCCGGCGGTGTGCGTGGTGATGTGTTCCGGCGGCTACCCCGGCAAATACGACACCGGCAAAGTGATTCTCGGCCTGGACGAAGCCGCCAAGATGCCGGACGTGAAGGTCTTTCACTCCGGCACGGACGTGGCCAACGGGCGGGTGGTGACGGCCGGCGGGCGGGTGTTGGCCGTCACCGCGCTGGGCGACGACCTCGCCGCCGCCAAGGCCCGCGCCTACGAGGCGGTGAAACTGATTTCCTTCCCCGGCGCGCATTATCGCACCGACATCGCCGACAAGGCGCTGAAGCGGAAGTGACGGCCCGGCCGGGCGGATCGGCGTACCTTCGCTCCCTCTCTTTCCCGCGGACGGCCCCTCATGAACGAATCCGTCGAGATCGCCGTCGGCTCCGAGTCGTGGTCCGTCACCGTGCCGGACGCCAAGCGGGTGGCCGTCGTCCGCGACCGCGAGCCGGAGGCGCTCGACGAGGCCGCCGACTTGCTCCGCGCCGCGCTCGAACGGCCGGTCGGCATCGACGCGCCCGTCCGCCGCGCCGTCACCCCGGACGACAAGGTCGCCGTCGTCGTGGACGAAACGCTGCCGGGCGTCGGCACCCTCGTCGGCGTGCTGCTCGAACACCTGGACTCGGCCGGCATCCCGTCGTCGGCGGTCACGCTCGTGGTCGCGCCGCCCACCGGCCGACAGGAGTGGATCGACGACCTGCCGGACGCCTTCGACGATGTGCACGTGGAAGTCCACGACCCGGACGACATCACCCGGCTGGCCTACGTCGCCACCACCAAGGGCGGCCGGCGAGTGTACCTGAACCGCACCGTCGCGGAGGCCGATGTCGTCGCCGTGCTGAGCGCCCGTACCTATCACCCGACGCTCGGCCCGTGGGGGGCGGAACTGTCGCTGTTCCCGGTGCTGTCGGACGCCGAGACCCGCGCGGCCTTCGCCCACCCGCCCGCCGACGCCGACAAGCCCGACCTGCGCGGCGAAGCGACCGAGGTGCTGTGGCTGCTCGGCGGGCCGTTTTTGGTGCAAGTGATTCCCGGCTTCAATGACGGCACGGCGGAGGTGCTGGTCGGGCTGCCCGGTTCGTCTTCAACCGGGGCGAAGCACTTGGAAGCGTTGTGGAAGTGTTACGCCGAGAGCGCGGCCGATCTGGTCATCGCGGCGGTGTCCGGGGACCGCGACCGCGTGACGCTCTTGGACTTGGCGGCGGCGGTGAACACGGCCCGGCGGGCCGTCAAACCGGACGGGCGGATCGTGCTGCTGACGGACGCCGCGCCGATGCTGGACGCGGCGACCGAACTGCTTCGCCGCGTGGACAACCCGTCCACCGCGCTGAAGCGGGTCCGCGCGGCCAACCTGGACGACCCGACGGCCGCCATCCTGTGGGCGCGGGCCGCGAACTCGGCCAGCCTGTTCGTCGCCAGCGGGTGGCCGGACGACGTGGTGGAGGAACTGTTCGCCATCGCCGTCGGCAAGCCGACCGAACTGCAACGGCTGATCGACGCGGCGGACACGGTGGCGATCATCCCCGACGCCCACCGCACCCGCATCGCGGTGGACGAGGAAGGGGCGTGAGCCATTGACGTGCCGGCCGCGTGGCTCCCGGCGACGACAATCACTCCGTCGTCGCCGGGAGCCACGCGACCGGCCGTCCCGTCCACGCACGCAGTCCGATGAATAGACCCGCCCAGCACAGAACCAATAGTTCGTTGGCGAGCAGGTACGTCCACGGCCGTCGGTTCAGCCTGAAGTAATCGTTGGTTCGGGTCAGAAGAATCCCTTGTGGAATCAGGGCCAGTACGAGGTGCCACCACCCAGAAGAGAACCAGAACGCGGGCGTCAGCATTGCAACCAGGTAGACGATGTGTAGGTCGATTTCTTCCCACAGCACTTTCATGGCATTGCCCGTTCACATTCGTTTGTCCAGTAGGGCGAACCGGACCTACTTCCCGCCCGCGAGGAACGCGCTCAGGGTGTCCACGTTCGTGCTAAACACACCGCTCGAAATGTATTGAAAGCCGTGTGCGAACTTCGGCTGCCCGACGAGCCGCTCGCCGGCGGCGGCGGTGCTGACCCAACGGCCGTCGGCGTCCAACCCGGTGAGGATCGCGGCGACCCGCTTGGCGGTCGGCGGCTTCGCGGCCGGGAGTGGCTTGCCGGCCTTCGCGTCCTGGTATTCCTTCTCGATGGCGTCGAAGTGGGCGGGCTGCTTCCAACCGTAATGGCTCGGCGCGGCGGTGTCGTCGTAAGTGAGTTGATACTTGGCGGTCATATACAGCGGCTTGTTCGTCTTCAACTCGTAATACCGGGCGACGCGGCCGTCCGGCAGCAAGCTCTTCTTGAAGTACGCCAGCGCCTTCGGGATGGGGGCGAGATACTTCTTCTCGCCGGTGTGTCGGGCGATGCGGATGAGCGTCCGCATCACGTCCTGCGATTCCCAGCCGGTGACGGCCGGCGGCTCGAACTTCCGCGCCCAGATGGGCACCGCGTCGAAGTTGTATTGCTGGCACCAGCCGGGTTGCGGGTCGGGCATTTGCGCCAGGATGAGGAAGTCACCCAGCTTCGCCAGCGCGGTCTTATACTTGTCTTCCTCGTAGACATCATGCGCGGCAATCAGAACCTCCGTCACGGTGCCGGCGAGGTTATCGTTTAGCGTGTACGCGGCGTAATACTCCTTGACGCGCCCCTCGGTCTTCCAGTCGTAATCGGGGAACGTCGCGGCCTTCACCGGTTGCTTGGCGGACGGCCCGCGCCACCCCTGCGGGAACGCCCCGTTCGCGTATTGCGCGGCGAGCAGCGCCTTCAACCCGTACTCGGTGGCCTCGTGAATGGCGGCGTGCTTGAACTTCAGGGCATTGTCGGCGCGGATGAGGAACGCGAGCGCCGCCTGGGTTTGGTCGTCATCCAGAGACGTGACGTTCCAGCCTCCGCCCTTGCCGTGGCGGTACTTGCCGACCCGCTTGGCCGGGCCGAAGTGGATCGTCTGCGTCCAGCCGCCGGATTGCAGTTGGCCGTACACCAGCGCCTCGGCCGTCTCCGTCGCGGCGTCGAGGTAATATTTGTCGCCGGTCGCGGCGTAGGCGTTCAGGTACGCCATGCCGACCGTGGGCGTGCCCGGCGGTTGCACGAACAGCGTGTCCGCGTCGGCCTTCCCTTCGCCCCACCGCTGCTTCAAGTCGAGCGCGTAGTAGTAGACGTACCCGCCGTGGCTGGCGACCTTCTCGCGGTAGTAGGTGGCGGCTTTCTTCAGCGTCTTCGCCGCGTCGTCCGGCGTCTGAGCGGCGGCGGACGCGGCGACGAGGGCGAAAGGCAAGAGGGCGAGCGGAAAGCGAGACATGCGGGAACCTCCGGAATCGGGGACGGTTCATCGTACCCGGTCTCTGCCCGGAAGTCCGCCTCGCCCTCACCCCGGCAGGCGGACGCGGAAGCTGCTGCCGGCGGCGGGGGTGCTGTCCACCGCGATGCTGCCGCCCATCCGCCCGACCGACTCCTTGACGATGGCCAGCCCCAGCCCGGCGTGAACCCCGGTGGCGGTGCGGGACGGGTCGGCGCGGAAGAAGCGGTCGAAGATTTTCGCCTTCACGTCGTCCGTCATGCCGATGCCGGTGTCCGCCACTTCCACCATCAATCCGGCTTTATCCCGCGCCGCTCGCAGGGTAATCACTCCGCCCGGCTTGTTGTACTCGACGGCGTTGTGCAGCAGGTTCATCAGCACTTCCCGCAGGCGGTCCGGGTCGGTGGTGAACTCGACGGCCGGCGGCAGGTCGGTCTTCAGCGTCAGCCCGTGGGCGGTGGCCAGCGGTCGGATGACGGCCGCGCACCCGTCGGCCAGTTCGCTCACGTTCACCGGCACCGGCTGGGCGGAGGTGGGGCCGGCGTCCAGGTACGCCAGCGTCATCACACGCTCCACCAGGTTGCCGAGTTGCTTCGTGATCGCCCGGCACTCGGTCATCGTCTCCTTGTACTGCTCGGCCGTGCGGGGCTTGCGGAGCGACACGTCCAGGGTGGCCAGCAGGCCGGCCACCGGGGTGCGCAGCTCGTGGGAGATGTCGGCGATGGCCTCCTTCTCCCGCTCGAACGCCCGCCGCAGCGCGTCCAGGGAGTGGGTCAGGCGGTCGTGGATGGGGGCCAGTTCGGTGGTCAGGTCGTCCTTCTCCACGGACAGCCGGAAGTCCTTCTCCGTCACCCGGCTGACCGCGTCGGACAACTTCCGCAGGGGAGCCAAGCCGACGCCCGTGAGCAGCCAGCCGCCGAACACGACGGCCAGGAAGGTGCTGCCGCCGATGGCACCGATGCGCCAGCGGAGGAGGGATTGGGCGTTCGTCGTCTCGGCGTGAGCGGTGGTGAGCTGCGCATCCCGCGCCGCCGCGAGGCCTGCGAGGTATGCGGCCAGTGTCGTTTTGGGCTGCGCCACTTGGACGTACAACTGCGGGCCGGTGTACCCTTGCGGGTCCGGTCGCCCGCCCCGGTCGCCGCGCCCGTAGGGGAAGCCGAACGGCGGGCGGACTTGGATGCTGTACGAGGAGCGGTAGCGGACCCGCCGGAGCTTACCGCCGGCGAGCGACGGCAGGTCGTCGTACAGGTGGTCGAGGCCGTCGGCGGCGGTCATCCCGTCGAACCGGGCGGCCAGGGCGAACGGCTGCTTCGGGCTGCGGATCAGTTGCCGGTCGCGGCGGTCGGTGGACACGACGTTCAGCTGGTAGAAGTCCGGGTGGTCGGCGGACACCTGCAACTCGTTCCGCACCTTGCCCGCCAGCACCCGGACTTCGTGCGAGTAGTACTGCCCGAACAATTGCCACCGGGCGTAAGTGAGCGGGGGCGGCGGGCCGGGGCGGCCGCCGCGAGGCGGGGCGACCGGCAGGTAGAGGGCCGCGGTCGAGGTCGCCCAACCGTTCCCGCCCGTGCCGAGCGGCTGGACGAGCATGGCGATGTTGAAATGGTCGGCCACCTTCTGCCCGCTGAACTCGCTCGTCAGGCTCCACATTTTGTCGCGGTATTCCCTCGCCAGCGACCGCGCGGCGGTGAGCAACTCCTCGTCGAATTTCTCGGCGGCGGCGGCCGTGTCGGACTTGTACTCGTTGTCGATCCGCCGCGTTTCAGACTCCAAGCGGGCGTCCAAGGCGTCCGCCGCGAACCGGTCGATGAGCAGGCCGAGCGCGCCGAGCACCAGCCCGACCAGGGCCAGGAAGTACAGGATCAGGGAGCGGCGGAGGGAGGGCATGGGTGGTTCGGGGAAGGGGGATTGGGAACCCAGGGGCTTCCGCCCCTGGCTCCGTCCGACCGTCGCTCCGGGACGAAAACACAGCCAACCTTCTTCGCCCCGGAGGGGCCGTCGGACGTAGCCAGGGGCGGAAGCCCTTGGAACCTTGCCCCCCCGCGCTCCATTCGGCCTACTTCTTCTTCGCCGTCGTCTTGGCCGGGTCCGCCTTCGCGGGTTCGTCCTGGGCCGCGGCGGCGTCCTTGGGCGGGTCGGGCAGGTCGTCGCTCCCCCGCAGCATGTACCCTTCGCCCCACTTGGTCAGGATGAGCGGCAGCTCGAACCCGCGATCGATCTTGATGCGCAGATACCGGATGTACACGTCCACGACGTTCGACGTGTTCTCGTCGTACTCGTCGTACAGGTGTTCCCAGATCATCGTGCGGGTGACGACGCTGCCGACGTGGAACGCCAGGAACTCCAACAGCGCGTACTCGCGGGGCGTCAGCGGAATCTTCTTGCCGCCCCGCGCCACGCTCCGCGACGACGTGTCCAGGGTCAGGTCGTGGACGCGGATGAGCGGGTCCTTCTTCTGGTGCCCGCGACGGACCAGCGCGCGGACGCGGGCGAACAACTCGTCGAACTCCAAGTTCGCCTTGGATAGGTAGTCGTCCGCCCCGCTGTCCAGCCCGGCTACCTTATCGTCGGTGCCGCCCTTCGCCGTCAGCATCAACACGTGGGTGTCGATGCCGGACTCCCGCCACCGTTTCAACAGCGTCAGCCCGTCCACCTTGGGCAGCATAATGTCCAGCACGATCACGTCGTACGGGGTGGTGCGGGCCTTCACGTCCGCCTCCTCCCCGTCGGTGGCCGTGTCCACGGCGAACCCTTCCTCCTCCAGCCCTTGCCGGAGGGCCTTCACCAGGGGCAATTGATCTTCGACGAGTAGAATCCGCACGGGGAACCCTCACGCGGCGCTGGGCGAAACGGCCTTCTCATCTCTCATTTAACCACCACCCGCGTGAACGAGCGATGAGAAAGATGAGAACCCATCACTCACGCGCCCGTCACATGGGCGGTCAGGTCGAATTCGCGGACGAGCGCGTCCAGCGCCGGTTCCATCCGGGCGAAGGCGTCCGGCGTGGCGGTCAGCGTGACGGTGACGCGGGCCGGGGTTGGCGGCAGCGGCGGCAACTCGGCCGGCGTCATCCGCAGCGCGGCCAGCGTGCCCAACTCGTACCCGGTGTCGGCGAACTCCGGCAGCGGCTGAAGCTCGGCCAAGATGTCGGCCAGCTTCGCCGCGTCCGGCCGCCCCTGCGCCTCGCGGTTGTTCAGCACCAGGTTGAGCGCCTTCTCGGCCGCCTCCGTCAGTCGCACCACCGACACCGGGACGGCGGTCGCGCCGAGTTCGCGGAGTATCCTGAGCCGCAGGTGCCCGCCGACCACGCGGCCGGTGAGTTCGTTCCACACGAGTGGCTCGACCAGCCCGAACCGCTCCAGGCTGGCCTTCAACTTGCGGTACGCCGGGGCGGTGGCGGGCAACTCCCGGCGCGGGTTGTACGCGGCCGGCACCAACCCCGCCAGCGGCATCAGGCGGACTTCGAGGGCGGTATTCATCGCGCACCTTCCCGGATTGTGTAAATGAAACTATGTACACTTTATACGCCCGGTTTCTTGGGCGGTCAAATCGCGGGGGCAGCGGAGCGGGGGCGGAAGTGAATGCGATGCGGCCGGTCGCACGCTCCGGGCGACGACGAGTCACCGTATCGTCGCCGGGAGCGTGCGACCGGCCCACCAATCGCCCCACCGTCCGACGCCCAAACGGGGGCCGGGCGTCTTCATTCCCGACGGCATCGGAATTTTCCCGGATTCGGGCTATCTTTTCGCACGCGCCGCGCTATACTTCACCAACCGATGGGGGTGGACCCGTCGGCCATGAAGGTCACGGACGGGTCGTATTGCGTTCGCGTCGGTCTCCGTTTGATGGGTCGGAACTGAGTGCTGAGTATCGAGTGTCGAGTGCTGAGTGTCGAGTGCTTAAGTGGATCAGAGCATGTCTGCTACTGCTACTACTGTTGTCACTTCTCCTCTCTCATTCTCAATCTCATTCTCATTACCCCGAACTCCTCGCGCTGAACAGCCGTCAACGTCGGTCCGACTCCCCCGCCGCGCCGCCCGGCTCCATCGCCGACCGTCGCGCCTTGGGTTTCGGGTGTTGTACCCGTCCGTGTTCCCTTCGCGGAGGCTGATTGGTCGGCCTCCCGGTACGGTTTAGTTCGAGCGGCCCCATCACGAATGAGATCGCCGCCCGCGTGAGGTCTGTGCAATGAGCAGCGCTGTGAAGAATCTGTACGTCGGCAACTTGCCGTTCACCACCACCGACGACGACCTCGCCCAAGAGTTCGGCCGGTTCGGGATCGTGGTGAAGGCGCAAGTCATCAAGGACCGCGACACCGGCCGCAGCCGCGGGTTCGGGTTCGTGGAGATGACCGACGGGGCCGAGGCGGCCGTCGAAGGCATGAACGGGGCCGAGTTCCAAGGTCGCCGACTTACCGTCAACGAGGCTCGCCCGCGTGACGAGCGGCCCCGTGGGAACGGCGGCGGCGGCGGCGGTTACGGTGGCGGCGGCGGTGGTGGTGGGTACGGCGGTGGCGGCGGCGGTCGGGGTGGGTACGGCGGCGGTGGCGGCGGTCGCTCCGGCGGTGGTG
>Ga0105046_10018997_pt1 | contig 10439 bp, 8 predicted proteins | sample MAT03_FD_78385 | JGI IMG/M metagenome (GOLD analysis project Ga0105046, IMG submission 78385) | Freshwater microbial communities from Lake Fryxell liftoff mats and glacier meltwater in Antarctica - MAT-03 (megahit assembly) | ecosystem: Environmental > Aquatic > Freshwater > Ice > Liftoff... | reverse complement strand
GAGCTTCTACAAGAGGTGAAAATTGGAAAATATGAGATGATCACGGATAGTATTCAAAATCCAAAACCTGGATATTGCAGAGTTTTCAATGGACCGGATGGAACACTAAAGTTTGAACTATATTTTGATGGTAGCACTGAAAGAAAATTAAAAATTAATAAAATCGATAAAAGCCTATACCACATTCATGCCATATGGGAATTTATTGTCAATGAGCTTGATGAGGATAATAATTTTTAAAAAAGAGGGACATATGCCTCCTTAATTCGTCTCTTCACTATTTTAACATATTCTGGATTAAGTTCAAAACCAACAAATCGACGATTGAATTTCATACAGACTTCTCCTACAGTTCCAGATCCAAAAAAAGGATCCAATACCCAAGAGTCTATCTTACTACCAGCAAGAATGCATGGGGCTATTAAGGCTGGCGGAAAAACTGCAAAATGCGCCTCTCTAAATGGCTCAATATTGACACTCCATACGCTTCTTTTATTACGCTTATTTACACCATCATTTGTTGTTTTGCGAATGGATTCATAATCGCAATAATACTTTTCTTCCTTAGTTAATAAAAAAATATATTCATGGGATTGGGTAGGTCTGTCCTTAACAGATTCAGGTTGACAATTCGGTTTGTGCCAAATAATATCGGATCGAAGGTGCCAACCATCATTTTGCAAAGCAAAGGCCAATCGCCATGGTAACCCGATTAAGTCTTTAGGTTTGAGACCATCAGGCGTGGCCGGTCGATAAGACATCGCTCTTGCAGGATTTTTTTATCTGTATCTCTTCAGGTTCTACCACCGCTGGTGTATGCGTCTCCAATATTCAACCACAACGTACCATCGATTCTTAACACCCGTTTGACTTCCCGAAAAACAGCAACCATTCTAGTTACATAATCTTCCAGACTAGATTCTGCTCCAATCTGGCCATCCATTTCATAATCTCTAAGACCCCAATATGGGGGGCTCGTTACACAAGTTTGAAATTGCTGCGATTCGAATTTCCCTATTTCTTCTAAACATTTCCCGAGGATAACAGAATGATTTCCTTCTATTTCTGACAACAGCTTTCCCATCAGTTGATTCTTTAGTACCTACAAATTTATATAAGTTTCACTTCTTTCTTTCTAATTTTAGAATTCCTAATATTCTCCTTTGTGGTAATCACTTTACTGAAGAACAAGATAATAAATATCGGACTTAGATAAAGAGAGTTAGCAGTTCCAACTCAGCCATAAGCCATCCAGGGATGTGGCCAGACTATGAATTCTCTATTTGGAATATATATCGAAATAGTCACCCTTTTTAAGGGTTAAACACCTTTTCAATTCTTGCTTGGGTAGTACAACTAAAAAGATTTTCAATCTCCCCCCTTAAAAATTGGCAAATACTCATTAAAAAATAGTCACTCTTTGCCAAAAGTTGGCAAAACCCTATTAAAAAAATGCGTGCACCTTTCCAACTTTGGCAAAAATAGGGACTTTAGGGACTTGAAGGAAGCTTTCCCTTTAGTCCCTAAAAGAATTGCATCGGAATAGCTACCACAAAAACCAAATCTCCAAATCATTTACTCCCTATAAATCCCCTCCACCTCTTTGGCATATTTGGCCATCAGGATTTTGCGTTTCAGTTTTAGGCTGGGCGTCATGTCGCCACTTTCCACCGTCCAGGGACCTTCCACGACTTTAACCTTTTTGATTTTTTCGTACTGTGCCAGGTGTTCGTTGGCTTTGTCGAGTTCATGAATGAATTTATCCTGGATCACTTGCTCTTTCAGCATCGAAGAATTGTCACTCCATGGAATGTCTTTGATTTTGCACCAGCTTTTGAGTCCGTCGAATGAAGGAACTACGATGGCAGCCGGGTATTTTTCGCCATCTCCGATCACCATGGCCTGTTCAATCACCATGCTTTCTTTCAACTTGTTCTCAATCATTTGTGGTGCAATGTATTTTCCACCGGAGGTTTTGAACATTTCCTTTTTACGATCGGTGATTTTCAGAAATTTCCCTTCCTGAAATTCCCCAATGTCGCCCGTATGGAACCAACCCTCCGCATCGATGGCCTCGGCGGTAAGATCTGGCCGATTGTAGTATCCTTTCATGATGTGGGGCCCACGACTAAGGATTTCTCCGTCAGCAGCGATTTTAACTTCCACACCATCAATCACTACACCCACACTTCCGATTTTGCGGTTTGCTTCGTCGTACCTGTTCACTGAAATGACCGGACTGGTCTCCGTTAAACCGTATCCTTCCATTACCACAATCTGAGCGGCAGAAAAAACCCTTGCCAGCCGGGGCTGTAAAGCGGCTCCACCGGATACAATAAACCGGACATTGCCTCCCAAGGCTTCACGCCATTTATTAAATATGATCTTGTTGGCCAGCTTTAACTGGAAGTTGTACCAAAAGCCCAGGTCGGTATTGAGTTCGTATTGCTGGCCCAATTTCAAAGCCCAGAAAAAGAGTCCCCGTTTGATTCCGGTTAGTTCCTGCCCTTTGGCCACAATTTTATCGTACACTTTCTCCAGTAGTCGGGGAACGGTGCAGAATAGATTGGGGTGCACTTCTTTCATATTGTCGCCAATGGTATCCATCGATTCGGCATAGGCCACGGTAATACCAATGCTTATGTACAAATAACTGAGCATCCGCTCATAAATATGGCAGAGCGGAAGGAAACTAAGTGCTTTACTCTCAGCAGTAAGTGGAAAGCATGGAGTGCATGCCAATACATTGCTGAACAGGTTCTGGTGCGTGAGCATCACTCCTTTGGGCTTACCTGTAGTTCCGGAAGTGTAAATGAGGGTGAGGAGATCTTCTGTATCCACCAGGGCAGACATTTCGTCGATGGTGGTATCCTCAACCAGACTTCCAGATTGAGAAAAATCTTTCCAGAATGGATATACCGTGGATGGGTCGAAAGAATAAACACCTTTAAAATGATCGATGGTTGAGGAAGCTCGTTTTGCTTTGCCTGCCAGTTCGTCGCCGGAAGCAAAAACGATTTTGACACCGGCATCCTGAAAAATGTAGGCGATGTCGTCTTCGACCAGAGTGACGTAAATGGGAACAGAAACGGCTCCCAGAAATTGACAGGCGTAATCGACCAGATTCCATTCCGGGCGATTGTTTGAAATTATCCCAACTTTATCATCCTTTCGGATTCCGCTGGCATACAATGCCTTGGCCAGATTTCGGGCCATGAGAATTACTTCTTCAATGGGGAGGTCGTGCCAGGTGCCAATGGCCTTATACTGGTACAAAACTTTACCCGGAAAGCGTTGCTGATAACGAATGAGGTTGTCGAATAGGCGCATCTTGGATGGATTTGACTGGTGTACTGGATAATGCAAAAAGGAGAATCCTTTTCATGAATGCAACAAAAAAGATTAGAGGTGAGTGGTGAGTGATTTGTGGTGTGTGATTAGGGGTGATGGATTAGGGGTGATGGATTAGAGGTGAGCGGTTATAAATTTTAGGGTAATCAGTGGTTTTTGGAATAGAAAGGACTACAAGTCAACGCCTTCTGTTCTGTGGGATAGGGATAAAGAACTATGGAAATTTATAGAGTTGATCAACCTCACTTTGTGTGATCTGGCATTGGCAAACCACAAAAATCTGGCATCCTGCATCGCATTTGCGCTATTCCGCAAATCCGGGGATTTGAATAAGGATGAAATCTATTCGAAAATCCAGTAAATAATATAACAAAAATCCTCTATAAAATAACAAATCAGGGATTGGGTCGCCTCACCTTTGACGAATCAAAAAAGAAACATTTTTCAACTCAATATGAATAAAGTGCCCATGAAAATCCTAAGGGATTCTGTTTTCACAACTGTTATGATTTTAGTTGTCGGCCTATCTGCCTGTACCGATTCTCAAAAGGAAAAAAAGACGGAGCAACTAGCCGATTCTACAACAGATCTCGCCGAAGACCGCAACGATGCTAAATTTGACGAAAGTAAAAAAGACGATGCTGATTTTATGATGGATGCATCAGAATGCAATTTGATGGAAATCCAATTGGGAAAGTTGGCCCAAAAGAATGCTGTTTCTTCGGAGGTTAAAAAGCTTGGAAAAATGTTGGAAAAACATCACTCCAATGCGCAAAAAGATCTTCAGGGATTGGCCGATAAAAAACAAGTTAGTCTTCCGGCAATGTTATCCGGTGATGGAAAAGAAACGGAAAACAATATGACATCGAAAACCGGAACTGAATTTGAAAGAGAATACTGCGATAAAACGGTAAAATCGCATGAAGATATCATCAAGAAGTTTGAAAAAGCTTCTTTAGATGCTGAGGATCCGGAGCTTAAAAATTGGGCTGCTACAATGCTTCCCACCCTCCGTGAACACCTGGATATGGCCATCACATGCCAGAAAAAAGCCAATAAAAAGTCCTGAATCCTTTTATTGGAAACCAGGAACATCAATGAAAGCTCAATTCCATTTTAAAATACGATGACAGTCATTCAAAAACCATGGAAACTGGAATCTCATTTATGGGATCCACCGCCTGATCCGGCACCAACAATTCCGGTTCCAGTTGAAATTCCTTCTATACCAACAGAAGTACCTGCTCCGCAAATAAATAGTCAGACTAAAAATTGAATTGATAATTCCAATCGAAATGAATACCATCTCAAAGCCAAAAACCAGTTCATCGGGAGAATCAGCTTCCGAAAAAAGGATGCTGGCAACAATAGCAAAGGAGAAGTTGGAAACCCTTTCAAACCACAAAAAAATGAAGCGAAAACCTTTAAAAAACCAATCTATGAATACTGGAAAAATACTTATCGGCGTGCTCTTTGGAGTGGCTGCCGGAGCCGCATTGGGTATGTTATTTGCCCCGGAAAGCGGTGAAAATACCCGGAAAGGTCTTACCAAGAAAGGTAAAGACTATCTCGACGAACTCGACAACAAATACGAAGACCTTCTCGACTCACTGACAAACATGTTTGCAGAAGCCAAAGCGGAAACATCTGCCTATGTAAGTAAGGCTGAGTCGAAAGCAAGTGATTATAAAAACAACATTCAAAGCAAAATTCAGGAAACTGTAAACCTTGGATCCTGAATCATTTTTCAACGCAACCATTTTTAAATCAAAACCTGTAGGGCCATGTCCTACAGGTTTTTTTCATTAAGAAACTGCATGTTATATTGATTCCATTCCGGGATTTACATAACCCGTATTTATTATCGGAGACGCAATCATGTGGTATAACTTTCTGTGATTTAGCAACTTTTCAGGGTCTGTCGGAGACGGAACCATGGCGATTTAAACCTATAAAACGATGAGAAAAATTTGGAAGACTTTACTTTGGATAGCTCTTTCCCTTGTAGTGGTGGTGGTTTTGGTTATTGCTTTTATTTCGCCCATTACCAAATACCTGGTTGAAAAGTATGATGTGAAGTACACGGGTCGTGAGGTAAAAATGGATTGGGCTTATGTGAATCCGTTTACAGCTTATGTTCACCTGGAAAATCTGCAGATCTTGGAATGTGAAAGTGATTCTGTGTTTTTTTCTACCAAAGAATTGCTTTTGGATTTTGGTCTTTTAAAAGCCTTGTCCGGCATCTATGAGATTTCATATCTAACCCTGGTTCAACCCAAAGGGATTATAATTCAGGACTCAACTCATTTTAACTTTTCCGATCTTATTGTCCAGTTTGGCCCACACAAAAATCCGGAGGATACGACTGTTTCTGAGCCTGTTAAATTTTCCATTCTAAAAGTGAACGTGAGAGATGGCGAGTTTCACTTTCATGAGAAAACGATTCCCATTCGATATTACGTCAAAAATGTTCAACTGGAATCGAGCGGGATACGGTGGGACAAAGATGAAACCCAGGTTCAGTTTGCACTTGAGTCGGGCATTGGATCCGGCAACATTAAAGGGAATGCCCGCATTAATCTTGAATCTCTTGCCTATTCATCGAAAATTAGCATACGAAAATTTAACATGTCGCTTCTCTCCCAATACTTTAAACAAATTTCGAGCTATGGAACGCTTCGGGCATCTTTGGATGCAGATGTAAAGTCAAAAGGAAATTTTAACGATCCAAAACAAACGGATGCCCAGGTTAAACTCGACTTGTCGGATTTCCACTTAGGTAAAAACAAGGAAAATGATTATGCTTCATTTGCATTGTTGAAGATTCGTATCAATCGAATTTGTCCGAATAAGGAAATTTTCGATTACGATTCCATCATTCTTAAAAAACCATATTTTAAATATGAGCGATATGATTCGCTTGACAATGTAGAAACCATGTTTGGTTCCAATGGCAGTAAAGTGAAAAATATAGTTTCGGATAAAACGAAATTTAACCTGATCATTGAACTGGCCCAGTATGTGAAACAGATTTCAGAGAATCTTCTCAAAAGCCAATACACCCTAAAAAGGCTTGAGATTGAGAATGGTAATTTTATATACAACGACTATACCCCAAGAGAAAAATTTTCTCTGGCTGCTCATCCTTTTGCTCTGACTGCCGACCATATAGATAAAAGGAAAAACCATGGCACCATTCGTATTCACTCGGGTTTAGAGCCATTTGGGAAGGTGGCGGTTTCGTTGGAAGTCTATCCCAAAAATATAAAGGATTTTACACTTAACTACCATTTAGAAAAAGTTCCTGTTACCCTTTTCAATCCTTTTATTATAACCTTTACTTCCTTTCCTTTAGATAGAGGAACACTGGAACTGAAAGGAGACTGGAAGGTGCGAAAAGGCAGGATAAAAAGTGAGAACAGGCTCACCATTATTGATCCCCGGGTTGGCAAAAAGGTAAAGAAAAAGGACACAAAATGGATTCCGGTTCCTTTAATTCTGGCAGTGATCAGAGAAAGAGGCAATGTGATTGACTATAACATTCCCATCACTGGCAATCTTAAAGATCCGAAATTTAATGTGTGGGATCCCATTTGGGATGTTCTGGGCAATATTTTTATTAAGCCCCCTACAATAGCTTACGGAATGCATGTGCGGAATGTGGAGGCGAAAGTAGAAAATTCAATCAACGTAAAATGGGATTCCCATTCCAGTGCGACTACTAAGGACACCGACAAATTCCTGGAGAGGATGTCCGATTTTCTGGAGGATAACCCGGATGCCGTGTTGCACCTCAAACCGATAATCCATGAAAGTAAAGAAAAAGAACACATTTCTCTTTACCTGGCAAAAAAGAGGTTTTACAAGCACAAGCATAAAATTTCAAATCAAAAGTATTCCATGGATGACTCCCTTTCGGTTGAAAAAATGAGCAATAAATCGCCGGACTTACTCAAATACCTTAATGCCCGGATGACCGATTCTTTGCTGTTTACCATCCAGCACAAGAGCCTGAATGTGGTTGGTGAGGAAATTATCAATAATTGGTATTCTATATTGGGGAAAGAAAGAATTAACAAGTTCCTGTCTCATTTTTCTGAGCAACAAAAAAATAAGCAGATCGTAGTGGAAAAGACGGTTGAAAGTATCCCGTTCAATGGATTCTCTCTTTTTGAAATATCGTATTCAGGGGATTTTCCGGAGGCTCTCAAAAAGGAATACAGCAAGTATAAAGATCTCAATGAGGGAATCATGAGGGAATATTTCAAAAAGAAAAGAAAGTTTAAGGAGGTGTTTTATTAACAACAGAGAACGTATCTGTCCATGATGCTTACCTTTAATCTGTGAGATGGTCTTATAATAAAGAGTTGCATGAACTCATTTCACAACTTAAATTCAAAAGGATTCTGATTTACCTCATCTGCATGGTTGTAAACTCAGGTCCGGTCGTAGGATCAACTTCCACATTGTTGCCCCTAAAACTTGAAATCTTAAGGTCTTTTTCATAATTGCCTTTGATTGTTTGATTTCCTTTGCATCAACAGAAATGAACGTTTTTTGGTGAAAGAATTAATTTAACTTGAGTTAATCTGACTTTCTCCAGGCGTTTAAAATCAGGAGAACGACCATCGAACTATTCAAATTTTTCACAACAGACATAAACAGAAAATACAACTTGAAAGCACATTCATATTTTAAGCAATCTCAAACAAAACAAGCATATCACCTTACCCGCTGGCTGATTCCAAAGTATTAAATCAGTCTTTTGGAATTGAGTAAGTCAGCGGGTAGCGGTGACCAAAAAATGATTGTATTCTTAAAAAAACAACAACCACGCGAGACTTTTTGATTGAGGTAAAAGGTCCTTCTCTTAGAGGGGCTTTTTTTGTGTGTTTTATCGAACAAAAGACTTTGTCAGCAATGCTTACAGCAGGTTGAAAATCCCGCCATAGCGGTAGGCTCCACAGGTGGCTAAACCTAAAGATTCACTTTTTAAGCAAGTCCTGATTGGGTTATAGCCTTGTGCTGTGGCCCAACACCGATAGACTCCTTAGGTATTATTCCTTTATTTGCCTTCAGAACCCCTTAGCATCGTGGTTTATTTACTATTTTTCCATACTGTAAAACACAATGAATTTCCTTGTTAACATGATCATTTCGGCCATTGCGGTAGCCATTGCAGCTTTTTTAATACCTGGAATTGAAGTTCATGGTTTTTTTTACGCCCTCATCGTAGCCGTGGTTATGGCTATTCTAAATCGGGTAGTGAAGCCGTTGCTGGTTATTATCACCATTCCGATCACTGTAGTTACACTCGGTCTTTTTTATCTGGTCATCAATGTGATTCTGGTTTACATCGCCTCCTGGATAGTGAGTCCGGGTTTTCAGGTGCACGGTTTTTTTGCAGCCCTGTTTTTCAGCATTGTTTTGTCGGTCACAAACTCGATCCTGGATGCCATGGCTGGAGAATAATTTCAATTCATAAAGCCGTAGATTGATTGCCTCAGTACTGTACAACAGCAATTCTGAATTCCGGAGATGAAAATTCTACTGTTCATATTCAGTAAAAAATGGCTGGCTCCTCCGTATTGGATTGCAGCCCTTATTTTTGGAATACACCAGATTTTCAGCGCCAATGGATTGCACTGTTTTCGCATGGATTACTACATGCAGATTGTGCAGACCAATTTTGATAAAGGCACTCCATTCTGGGAAATGCTGTATCATTTTCATGGCAACCCTCCTCTCCTATCTATTATTCACCATATAGCGCAAAGCCTTCTCGGATTTAAGGCTTATGCATTTTTTGATATTCTGTTGCCTGGACTGCATGCAGGTTCATTTCTGATTTTCAGGGCAGCTTTAGGCCGGTTTTCCATTCGTGTTCCTCTGATTGTACAGTGCCTTATCTTCCTCAATCCACTCATTTTTATATACTTCCGATATCCGTTTTACTCTTCATTCTTATTTTTCCTCAATACCTTCCTCCTCTATTGCTTTGCTGTTTACCGCAAAAATCAATCGGTCATTTTTCTGATCGCTGCAATTTTCTCCGTTGAGAGTTTGCTAAGAACCAGTTATTCACCCATTCTCCTTTCACTTCTTAGCGTCTGGCTCTTACAAGGTTTCTCTTTGCGAAAGCTTTGTTGGATTTGTTTGCTGTTTATTCTTCCATTTGCCTGGCAGTTTAAAAACTATCTGTTGGTGGGTAAATTCACTTCCAGTACCTGGGTCGGCATGAATCTGGCAAGGGGACATCTGCCCTGGAATGTGCACCCCAATACGATTGATTTTGTACCAACCTTTTCAATGCCGGACCGGTATTTTGAAATCCTGCATGATGAGCCCAGAGTGAGAAGTTGTATGGGTGAAAAGAATTATTATTTATCTCAAAACAACCTGAACCACAGGGTAATGCCTGTGCTGAGTGATTTGTATCTGGAAAGTATGAAGGAATCGTTTTCTTTCTCCTGGTCGGCGAATACGGTATTGAATGGTTTCCTCATACTTTTTAAAAGTCCGGCCAATTACGAACACCTGCTTCGTCACATTTCCATGGAATACAAGTGCAAAATTGAGGGCTGGAAACCCGATATTTGGGAACCATTCGGGCTGAAGGATAGAGACTACATGTATCTCTTTTTTGTGGATTCGGCCTGGGATCCTGCGGGCACCCGTTGGGAAGCCTGGAAGCGGCTCAGCATATATACTTTTCTCTATACTTTTCTGCTGGTCTATTTCGGCTGGAACTTCCGGAAACTGGAGAAATCGGAAAAGGTCATTTATGGAATGACCCTATTTTTCACCTTGGTGTACATCACAGCAGATGTGATGGAGGCCAACCGTATGCGGATGGAATACGAAGTTTTCTTTTACTTCCTTACAGTCAAGTTTTTATGGGGAAGGAAAAAAGGAAGCGAAGTTACTGTTTCTTAAAACTCAGCTGCTTTCAGAAATTCCGTCAGGTGTATATTCCACACAGAATCCTGCTGGGTTTCACTCATTCCTCTTTTATAAGAAAAGAGAGCATCACGCCAGCCACCATACATTGGATTGGGAAAAATAATGAATCGGTTTCCCCATTTGCT
>Ga0105046_10018996_pt1 | contig 10440 bp, 10 predicted proteins | sample MAT03_FD_78385 | JGI IMG/M metagenome (GOLD analysis project Ga0105046, IMG submission 78385) | Freshwater microbial communities from Lake Fryxell liftoff mats and glacier meltwater in Antarctica - MAT-03 (megahit assembly) | ecosystem: Environmental > Aquatic > Freshwater > Ice > Liftoff... | reverse complement strand
CCGGCGGATCTGTTCTGCGCATTCGCTCCGCTTGGCTCGTCCTGCCCCGGACCGCTGGAGGCAATCGAGTTCGGCGACATCCCGGGCATCGCCGCTGTCGTGGTCGACGGTGAGGTGAAGGCGTTGCGATCGCGCAATACCCCGGCCCCGGACGGAGCCTGTCAACTGAATGAAAAGAAAGGTCACGGCAATGACTGATCTGATCGAGGAAGTGATAGTGCCGGCCAGTGAGGCTCGCACCATCGAAGTGAAGAAGGGGCAGACTCTGGAGATCGTCGACCTCGAAGGTCAGCAGGTAGGCGACGTCGCCATCTGGATGGCTTCCGACCCGACCGAGTACATGTCGCCCTCGCACACCGTCTCAAGCCTTTCGAAGCTGGTGCCCGAGGTCGGCGACTCGGTGCTGTCCAATCACCGAACCCCACTTTTGAAGATTCTTCGCGACGACGTCGGTCGTCACGACCTGGTGGTCCCGTGCTGTGACCCCGAGCGCTACGCGATCGACTACGACGAACCGGACCACGGCTCCTGCCTGGCTTCGCTGGAAAAGGCGCTGGCGGAGGAGGGACGCGATCTGCCGCTCCGGGGCGAAATGTGCTGGAACGTCTTCATGAACAACGTGGTCGAAGACGGAAAGATCGTCACCCACGAGCCGCCGCAGCCGGCCGGATCATTGATCGCGATGGAGGCGCAGGAGGACCTGATCGTGGCGCTTTCCGCCTGCCCTCAGGACATCTCCGCGGTGAATGCCTACAACCCGACCCCGATGGCCCTTAGGGTTCGCATCGGGCCCATGAAGGATGACCAGTGAGTGGGCCGGCCGTCACCCGCACGGCTCCGATTACCCGGCCGGCTGAGGTGGCCGAGGCGGCGCGGATCATCTCCGCCGCCGGGCTGGTCGAGGCTTTCGGCCACGTTTCGGCGCGAACCCCGACCGGCTTCATGATCACCTCGACCGGTCCGCTCGACTCGGCAGTCGAGGCGGATGTGTTCGAACTCGGCTTCGGCGCGGTGCCGCTCGGCCCCGATCCGGAGCCGCCCGACCTGCCGCTGGAGGTCCAGATGCACGCCGCCGTCTACGGGGCTCGTGGCGACGTCGGCGCGATCTGCCGCACCCACTCCCCCGCCGCCGTGCGCGCAGGGGCTCGGGGCTCGGTGCCGCCGCTGGTCCACGGACTCGGAGGCCTCGCCGGGACGATCGCTTTCTGCAGCCGCACCGACCTGGTGACCGACGAGGCCGCCGGTGGTGAGGTTGCCGCCGCGCTGAGCGGGGCCGACTGTCTGCTGATTCGGGCCAACGGCTCGATCGCCACCGGGGCGTCGCTGGCGCAGGCGGTGGTCCGGGCCCGCTACCTCGAGGAGCGCTGCCAGATCGCCGAAGACGCAGACGAGGGCGGTGCGCTCGGACCGGCCGAGCTTTCGGCCCGCTCGAAATGGTTTGAAAAGGAGACCGCCCGTGCCTGGGCGTGGATGCGCTGGAGATATGCCGGAGATTCCTGATTTTCCGTAGTGAAGAAGCAGTGACCCGTTTCGTTCCAAACAAGAGAGAGGATTTAATGAATCACGCAAATCAGAAGTTCAGTTGGAGGCGGCTGCTGCTCATGCTGGCCGCAGTCATGGCATTGGGCGTCGGAGTAGCCGCCTGTGGTGGAGATGACGAAGGGGACTCGGGGGATTCGGGTACGACCACGGCGCAGACCAAGGACGCGACGCTGATTCTCGACTTCATCCCGGGTGCGGTTCATGCAGGCATCTACGATGCGCTCGCATCCGGCTACTACGAGGAACAGGGCATCAACCTGGAGATCATCGAGCCGACTTCGACCGCTGACACCCTGCGTCTGATCGACGCCGGTAAGGCCGACTTCGGTATCGCTGACGGCATCGACCTGGCCGGTCAGATCGACCAGGGTCGTGAGGCCAAGGGCGTGATGGCACTGCTCCAGCGGCCCCCGGGCGGCCTGATCACTCTCGAGGAAGAGGGCATTGAGAGCCCGGCAGACCTCGAAGGCAAGACGGTCGGTGTGACCGGCGTGCCGTCGGACAACGCCATCCTCGACACGGTCATGGCTGACGACGGATCGAGTTCGGACAGCGTCGACGTCGTTACGATCGGCTTCAACGGCGTTCAGGCGCTAGAAGCCGGCAGGGTCGCCGCCTTCACCGGCTTCATCCCGTCCGACGGAGTACAGGTCGAAGAGGACGGTTTTCCGACCAGATCCTTCGCGCTCGACGAGTTCGGCGGACCTTCCTACCCGGGACTGGTCGTCTTCTCGACCGAGTCGATGATCGCCGAAGACCCGGAGCTGACGCAGGGCTTCGTCGAGGCCACGATCAAGGGTTATCAGGACACCCTCGCGGATCCGGCGCAGGCCGTTGACGATCTGATCAGTCAGACCCAGGGCCTGGACAAGCAGCTGGCCACGGCGGTGCTCGACGCCTACGTTCCGCTGATGGGCGATCCGGACACGTACGGTCAGTTCCCGAACAAGGCACTCGAGGAGCTTTCGACGTTCCTGGTGGACAACGATCTGGCCGGCGAGCCGATCGCGCCGGACCGATACGCGACCAACGAGTACACCGGGGGCGAAGAGCTCTCGGCGGGGCAGTAACCCCGAAGTAGCTGAAAGGAAAGTCGCTTTGTCCGCAACAGCAACAAAACTGACGGTCGAGAATGTCTCGAAGACGTATCGGGGAGCCGGTGGCGGCGAGAACGTCACCGCGCTCCGCGACGTCGGTATCGAGATCGGCGACGGCGAGTTCGTCTCGATCGTCGGACCGTCCGGTTGCGGAAAATCGACCCTCTTCAACATCATCGCCGGACTGGTCAGGCCGTCGAGCGGCAAGGTGCTGCTCGACGGTGACCAGCCGGATGACCTGCTGGGCAAGGTCGGATACATGCCCCAGCGGGACATGCTGATGCCGTGGCGCACCGTTCTCGACAACACCACGCTCGGCCTCGAACTCAACGGCATGAAAAAGAAGGAGGCTCACAAGGTCGCGCTGGGTGAGTTCGGCCGGTTCGGGCTGGCCGGGTTCGAAAAGCAGTGGCCGGCCAAACTTTCCGGCGGGATGAAGCAGCGGGCAGCCCTGTTGCGGACTTTCCTCGCCGGACGCGATCTGATGCTGCTCGATGAGCCCTTTGGCGCGCTCGACGCGCTTACCCGGGGCCAGATGCAGGAGTGGCTACTGGACGTCTGGCAGGAGGACCGCAAGACAATCCTCTTCGTAACCCACGATGTCGAGGAGGCGATCTACCTGTCCGACCGGGTTTACGTCATGTCAGGTCGCCCCGGCAAGGTGAGCCTGTGTGTCGATGTGAAGCTTCCCCGGCCACGCCGCAGCGAGATCACAATGGCCCCCGACTTTCTCGCGCTCAAGCAGAAGCTGCTGAAGCCGCTCGAAGCAGCAGTTCACGGCAACGCGATGATCGACGATCATCCGACCGTCGAAGGGCCGCGGCGATGAACCTGGACGGTTCCCGGATGCGTCGGATCTCTGAGCGAGTTCTGCCCCCGGTTGTTTTTGCGATATTCGTCCTGGTTGCGTGGGAGCTGTACGTCGTGCTCTGGGACGTCAAGGAGTCGACTCTGCCCCCGCCAACCGCGGTCGCTGAATCGATTTGGACTAACCGCGTCATGTTGGCCGAGAATGCCTGGGTAACGATAAAGGTGATTCTGCTCGGCTTCGCACTCGCCGTATTCGTCGGAGTCGGGATTGCTTCGATCATTCGTGCGTCGCGCCGGATCGAGCGAGCGGTGTATCCATGGCTGGTTGTTTCCCAGATGGTTCCGATCCCGGCGATCGCACCGATCCTGGTGATCTGGTTCGGCTTCGACATGCGCCCCAAGGTTCTGGTCGTTGCGCTGGTCAGTTTCTTCCCGATCGCCGTGAATACGATCGACGGCCTACGGGCCGCCGAGCCCGAGTTGCTCAACCTGCTGAAGACGCTAAAGGCCAACTCCTGGCAAAGGTTTCGCAAGGCCCAGCTTCCCGCTGCGTTGCCATTCCTGTTCTCGGGGCTCAAGGTTGCGGCCGCCTTCTCGGTGATCGGCGCGGTATTCGCGGAGTGGGTCGGTGCGTCGGCCGGCCTCGGTTACCTCATCCTCGTGCTGAACAACCAGACGGCAACCACCGACATGTTCGGAGTGATCGTGGTCCTTGCGTCGATCGGGATCACCCTGTTCCTGATTGTCAGCCTGGTTGAGCGGCTGCTGCTGCCCTGGTACTACGAGAGCCGTGAAGTCGAAACCGAAGGCCTCGAACTCGAACCGGAGGAGATCAAGTGAACACAGTAGTTCGCGGCGCCTGGGCCCTGACCATGGGCCCCGCCGGGGCGATCCGGGACGGTGCGGTTGCCTTCGACCATGACGGCTCGATTCTCGAGGTCGGCACTTTCGAAGAGGTCTCGGCCAGCCATCCGGAGGCCGAGGTCGTCGGTGACGGCAACGGCTTGGTTCTGCCCGGTTTCGTCAACGCCCACACCCACCTGACCGAAGGCCTGATCACCGGCATGGGTGAAGACGCGATCCTGTGGCAGTGGTTCGTACGGGTGGTGAATCCGTCCGGCCGGGTGATCAGCCGAGAAGAGGTCACACTCGGAACCCGCCTGAAAGCGGTCGAGATGCTCGAGTCCGGTATCACCACGGTCAATGACATGAGCTGTCATCGCAACCTCGGTTCCCTGGCCTCGCTCGGCGCGGTTGACGGCCTCTCACAAATGGGCATGCGCGGTGTTGTCTGCTTCGGTGCCGAAGATCTGTACCCGGATGCACCAGGGGCCGACGTCTTCATGGCCGAGCACGAGGCCCTGGCCGACCGGATCGCCGCCGAGCCGATGATCGATTTCCGAGCCGGTATCGGCACGGTTCTCGGGATCACCGAGGAGCTCTTCCGCCGCACGATCGACGCCTGCGCCGAACACGGCTGGGCGGTCCACACCCATCTGGCCGAGGTTCGGGAAGAGCTGACCGAGTCACGGATTGAGCACGGCTGCTCGACAATTGAGCACTCGGAGAGGGTCGGCCTGCTGGAACATGACGTGATCGCCGGCCACTGCATCTGGTGCTCGGAAAACGACATCGGGCTACTCGCCAGCCGCGACGTCGCGGTCGCCCACAACCCGGTCGCCAACATGATCCTCGCCTCCGGCGTATGCAAAGTCCCGAGGTTTCGCCGGGAGGGCATCCGGGTCGGAATTGGAACCGACGGTGCCGCTTCCAACGACAGCCAGGACATGTTCGGAGCGATCAAGACCGCGGCGTTACTCCAGAAGATCGATCACCTCGATCCGGCTGCTATCACCGCGCCCGAGGTTCTTCGCATGGCGACGATCGGTGGCGCCGAGGCACTCGGAAAAGAGAAGGAGATCGGCAGTCTGGAGCCCGGAAAGCGGGCCGACATCCAGCTGCTGGAGGGCAATGGCCCCGAGCTTGCCGTACTTCACGATCCGTTTCAGCAGATCGTTTACGGAGCGACACCTCGCAGCGTCTCCGCGGTCTGGGTGGACGGAATCAAACGGGTCGAGGATTCGAAAACGCTGGGCGTGGATCGCCCGGCACTCGCTTCGCAGGCCCGCACCGCCGCCGCGGACCTGGCGCGTCGAGCCGAGATGTTGGGCGAGTCGGCGTACGTCGGCCCGCTGCCATTTGAAAGAAAGGTTTGAGCATGACTGAATCCACCGACGTGGTACTTATCGGCGCCGGTCACAACGGGCTGGCCTGCGGGGCCTACCTGGCCCGGGCCGGGCTCGGGGTCACCGTGCTCGAAGCATCAGAAACTCCGGGCGGCTGCATCTACACGAAGGACCTGCCTGACGATCAGGGGCGACTGGAACTTGGTGCCTACGAGCACGGCGGCATCCGGGGCAGCGGCGTCGCAGCCGACCTCGAACTGGAGACCCGCTACGGCCTCCACTTTCATGAGCGCGACGAAATTCTTTTCTCGCCCTGCGACGACGGCACCGGCCTTCCCTTCTGGAACTCCCTGGAGCGCACGGTCGAGGGTCTGGCCGAGGTGGTCGGACGCGACGAAGCCGAGCGCTACCGCGCCTTCTCCCACTGGTCATCGGCCGCGATGGGCGTGCTCAGCCAGGCCGAGAACGGCCCGCCGCCGACGCTGCGCTCGTTGGCCGCATTGGCCGATGCGAGCCTCGGCAGCGATGGCGTCCGACTGATCCAGGCTCTGCTCGCTCCGGCGACCGCGATCACCGAGGCTGCCTTCGAGGACGACCGCCTGCGCGGGCCGCTCGATCACTGGGCCGCCCATTCGCAGCAGCCTCCACAGGTGCCCGGAACCGGCGCCGGCGCACTCTTCCTCGCTGCCTCTCACGGCTCTCCGGCGATCCGACCGGCAGGCGGCTCTCGCGGCACGGTGGACGCTCTGGTCCGATGCCTCGAAGACGCCGGCGGCAAGCTGGTCTGCTCGGCGCCCGCCGAACGGGTCGAAGTATCCGGCGGCCGGGCGGTGGCCGTGATCGCCAACGGCGAGCGCTACGCAGCAACGCGCGCCGTCATCTCGGCGATTGATGCCCGGCGCCTGTTCCTCGGGCTGGTTGAGCCCGACGCGGTCTCAAGTTCGCTCAGGGCGGAAGTCGAGCGGATTCACGTCACCTCTCACAACGTCAGCGAGCTGAAAGTTGACGCGGTGATTGATCGCATGCCCGAGATCAACGGTCCGGCCGGGATGGAGCGAACCTTCATGCTCTCACCGAATACCGGTACTGATATTCAGCGGGCTTTCTCCTCGATCGCTCTTGGCGAGCTGCCAGAGCGACCCCCGCTGATGATCGCCTTCCCGTCGACGCTGGAGTCCGGCTGGGCTCCGGAGGGCAAGGCCGTGGTCTGGCTCTCGACTTTCGTACCGTGGAAGCCGACTGCCGGCAAGTGGTCTCCCGAGTTGCTCGAAGAGGCGGCGACGCTGGTCTGGGAAACAGCCCATAAAGCGATCGGATCCGAGCTCTTGCCCGGCGCGCAGGAGCTGACCGGTCCCGACGAGTGGGTCGAGCGCCACGGCAACCCCGGCGCTAATCCCAATCACATCGAGATGTCGATCGACCAGTTGATGAGCACGCGCCCGTCGCCTTCGCTCTCGGGCTATACGACCCCGATTGAAGGCCTCTTTCTGACCGGTGCCGGCACTCATCCAGGTGGCGGGATTACCGGAGTGCCCGGCCGCAACACGGCCGGAGTGGTCATGCAGAAGCTCGGCATCCGCCGAAAGGGCCGGATCGAGGGCCTGAAGGATCAGGCTGCGATGCTGCGAGACGCCCTTAAAGCAACCAGAGATCTGAGGAAAAACGCATGACCCCTGTTCCGATTCGACTGGTCAACCTGATGACCGCCTACCAGGGCCCGGCTCTGATCGGCACCGCTGTCGAGACCGGTCTCGCAGACCTGCTCGCCGAAGGGCCGACCACCCTCGACCAGATCACCGAGAAGCTCGAGACCGACAGCCGCGGCACGATGGCGCTGCTCTCGGGACTCGTCTCCTTCGAGCTGGTCGTGCGCGACGGGGAACAGTTCGCTCTGACTGAACTGGGTGCGCCGCTGGCCGGGTCCCACCCGGAGACGCTCGCTCAGATTGTGCTCAAGGAGTGGTTCTTTTACAAGCTCTGGGCGGAGATGCCGCTCGCGGTCAAGGATGGCCACGCCCGGACCGGCCCGTGGCGGGAACGGCTGGAGAACGACCCCGATCAGGCCCACGCGTTCCTGCGTGCGCTCGACGACCTCTGCGCCCTTTTCGGAGGCGAGCTGCCGGAGCTGGCGAATCTCAAGACCGGCGGCCGGCTGCTCGATGTCGGCGGCGGCGCCGGCTCTCACGCGGCCAACCTGGTCAAAGCGAATCCCGGGATCGAGGCCACCGTGCTTGATCTGCCTGGAGCCGAGACCGTTCTCCGCGAGAGGCACCCCGAGCTTGGCTTCATCAAGGGCGATCTGGATCAACCGAGGTTCGGCCGACCCGAGGACGAGGGTTGGGACTACATCCTGCTCTCCAACATCCTGCACGACCATCCGGCCGATCGATGCGCCCGGTACGTGCGTGAGGCCGCGTCGCTGCTCGCGCCCGGCGGCAGCCTCGTGATCTACGAGTGGGTGATCGACCCCGGTCGCACCAGCCCTCCCGGCGTGGCCAAGTTCACGCCGATGATGGTCGTTGAGAATGAAGGCGGATGGACCTGGAGTGAAGAAGAGATCAGCGGTTGGATGATTGACGCCGGCCTCGAGGCCGAAGCGATGAAGCGCGGCTTCGGTCCGATCGCCGTCATCCGAGCTACCAGAGGCTGATCCGCCGACGGTCGATATCGACTCGAGCTTCCCAGTCGGCGAGAGCGATGTTGTAGCGTCACTTCAGTCCTCGCCCCAGTCCTGAAACCTGAACGTAACCTTCGGAGGAAGCAATATGTCAGCCATCCTTTTCGGTTCCATCAGCACGATTGCCGATACGTCCGAGCTCCAGCGGGAGGCCTTCAACCGGGCTTTCGAAGAACATGGCCTCGACTGGCAGTGGCCCCGCGAGCAGTACCTCGAACTACTCGAGAAGAGTGGTGGACAACAGCGGATCGCCGAATTCGCCGAATCTCGCGGTGAAGATGTTGATGCCGCGGCAGTCCACCGTTCGAAGTCGGAGATCTTCCGGAGCAGCCTCGCAGGCTCCGACATCAGCCCTCGTCCGGGCGTGGTCGAAACGATTCGCGAAGGTAAGGAGCAGGGCTTCCGGCTCGGGCTGGTGACGACCACCTCCCGGGAGAACGTGGACGCTCTGCTGGCGGCGTTGAGCGGGGATCTCGCCGAGAGCGACTTCGACCTGATCGTTGACGCTTCGATGGTTGATCAACCGAAACCGGACCCGGCGGCCTACCTCTATGTACTGGATCGCATGGACGAGTCGGTCGACGGCTGCGTCGCGATCGAGGACAACATCGGCGGAGTCGAAGCCGCCAAGGCGGCTGGCCTCGCCTGTGCGGCCTTCCCCAACCTGAACACCGCCTCACACGACTTTTCCGGCGCCGACCGGGTACTCGAGCGATTGAGCTTCGCCGAGGCGAGAATTCCGTCGCAAGAGGGCTGAAGGTCTTCGAAAGCCAGCATGTACCAGGGCGAACCCAGATACACGGCGACTGACCGCGCATTCCACGTCGAGGCCTACGAGAAGATCGAGTTCAGCCTGCTCTACGTCGACGGGGCTTTCTCCGCGGAGAACGAAGAGATTGCCGAGCGCTATCGCTCATTCGGTCGCTGCCTGATGGTGATCGACGAGGCTGTCCTCGAGCTGAACCGCGACCAGATCGACGGCTACTTCGAGCATCACGGGATCAACCTGACCACGGTCCCGGTAGCGATCAAGGAGACTGACAAGTCGCTGCGAACGCTGGAGACGATCGTCGATTCCTTCGATGAGTTCGGTCTGATCCGCAAGGAGCCGGTGCTGGTGGTCGGCGGCGGGCTGACCACCGACGTAGCCGGGCTGGCCTGCGCGACCTACCGGCGGCGAACCAACTACATCCGGGTGCCGACCACGTTGATCGGACTGGTTGACGCCAGCGTGGCGATCAAGGTGGCGGTGAACCACGGACACATGAAAAACCGGCTCGGTGCTTACCACGCCTCCGAGAAGGTGATCCTCGACTTCTCCTTCCTGAAGACGCTGCCGACCGACCAGGTCCGCAACGGGATGGCCGAGCTGATCAAAATTGCCGTGGTTGCCAACCGCGAGCTGTTCGACCTGCTGGTCAAGCATGGCGAGGACCTGCTCGAGACCCGCTTCGGCTACCTCGACGGGCCGGATGAACTGCGGGAGGTGGCGCGCAAGGTCAACTACGACGCGATCGACACGATGCTCAGCCTCGAGGTTCCGAACCTCCACGAGCTCGACCTCGATCGGGCGATCGCCTACGGCCACACCTGGAGTCCGACCCTGGAGTTGATGCCGGAGGTGCCGATGCTGCACGGTCACGCGGTGACCGTCGACATGGCGTTTTCAGCGACCATTGCGGCCGAACGCGGCTACATCCCGGTCGCCGACCGCGACCGCATCCTTTCGCTGATGAGCCGGGTCGGCCTGGCGATCGACAGCCCCTACCTGACCCCGGACCTGCTCCAGGAAGCGACTGAATCGATTATCAAGACCCGCGACGGACTGCTGAGGGCGGCCGTCCCTGATCCGATCGGCAGCTGCACCTACATGAACGATCTCGGTGAAGCCGAGCTCTCGCGGATGCTGGCCCTGCACCGCGATTTATGCGCGGACTACCCGCGCAAAGGCGACGGAGAAGACATGTTCATCGCCGCGGAGTCGGCCGGCGAGCTGATCTGAGTCTTGGCGACCGACGTGGAGAGCGCGGAGGGGCCGCCGAAGGTGCGACCGGTCACCCCACTGGGCATCCTCGCGGCCAGACTCGAGCGGATCAGGAGCCGGGTCGAGCGACTCGCGCCGGACGAT
>Ga0105046_10018995_pt1 | contig 10440 bp, 6 predicted proteins | sample MAT03_FD_78385 | JGI IMG/M metagenome (GOLD analysis project Ga0105046, IMG submission 78385) | Freshwater microbial communities from Lake Fryxell liftoff mats and glacier meltwater in Antarctica - MAT-03 (megahit assembly) | ecosystem: Environmental > Aquatic > Freshwater > Ice > Liftoff... | reverse complement strand
ATACAGGTATTGTGAGAGATGATGCGAAGAAAACCGATACCACTTTTAAAAAATTAGAAAATCAAAAAGATTTTAATACAGGCATTGTGAGAGATGATGGTAGCGCAGAAACCAAAACTGTTGTAACACATACTGCCAGTGTTAAAAGTCCTGCAGAACGAACTAAACATATTAAAGATTCTCTGGTAAAAATAAATACAAGACTCAAATTTAAAAAAGATTCGCTTGCTGCAATCAATACAGAAATTGAAAAATACAATAAGGTTAAAGCAGAAATAAAAACCGAAATTGTATTTAAAGTTCAGTTTGCGAGTAGCGATATTGAATTAAACTTAAAGGCAGCAAAATTCAAAGCAATTAAAGATGGTTCTTTCTATAAAGCAGGTAATGTTCTAAAATATACTTCGGGTAAGTTTGCTGCAGCTACAGATGCTTCAGCTCATCAGGCAGAATTGCGGCAAAATGGCTTCGCAGATTGCTTTGTGGTAAGTTTTAAAAATGGTGAGCGCATAGATATTAACGAGGCTAAACGACTATTAGAACAAAAATAAGTGACCAATATTTTTTGTACCTTTAGCTCATGAGTATTACAAAATTCTTTTCTTTTTCTTTTCTTGTTTTTTCAATCATGGTTGCCTTTACTTTTTGTAAAAAAAAGGAGGCAGAGGTTCCTATTGATCCTAATACAGGCTGTACAAACTGCACCCCAAGTTTAGCAACTACATTTAGCGGCTTGTTTAAAGCTGGCACTTATACAGTATACACTCCCATGGTTGGCTCAACGGTAACAGAACGCGCAAATGCTTTTTTTAGCGCTCAGCCAACTAATATTACATCGATTGCTAACTCAATTACAGTAAACGCTGTGTATTTTAATGATGATACACTTAAATTCTCTGGTGCTCCTTATTACTACACTAACCTTTCACCTATCAATTTAGCTTCTCAAACATGGTCGGTAAATGGTGCCGGAATTATTCCTTCTTTTACATTTAAAAATTTAAAAGACAAACCAACTTACACAAGTATTAGCGCCTTGCCTGATACGGTTAGAAAAAATATAGGCTTTAATTTTATTATAACTGATTTAGTTAATTGCACTGCCGCATCGGTATTTATTACAGATGGATTAGCCGCGCCCGGTGTGGTAACAAAAATTGTTGATTTAGGAACAGACACCGCTTACTTTTCTCCTACAGACCTTAACGCCGTAATCAATTCAACTGCTGCTGTAATTACTTTGTTTATGGAAAATTCATTTGCCATTAAAATTGACGGCAAAGATTTTAAAATGAGCAAGGAAGCGAGCTTTACAAAAAAGGTGGTAATTAAGTAGTAAGGTTCTTCGTATTCTTATCGAACGCTCTGTTTTAGTACTTTTAACTTTGATGTTTAATTATTACTAATTTACTCTGTGAAATTTCGATTACTCAATTACACGTCAATCCTACTTTTCGTTATTGCAAAGCAAAAAGTTTTTGCCCAAGACTTTAAATTCATGGATAGCATTCAAAAAGTAATTGCCTCGAAATCCGATAATGATCCCTTAAAATCACACCTCATGGGTAGGCTCGCTTTTGAATATAGTTACGTGAGTTTGGATAGTGGGCTGGTAATTGCTAAAAATGCAATGACTCTCGCTACCAAACAAAACAACGCCGCAAATCGGGCAGATATCTTTAATGTTCTTGGCACTATTTACAATGATAAAGCCGATTATAAAATGGCTATTGACTGTTATACCGAAGGACGGAAGATAGCTGAACATTTAAATTTAAAAAAACTCCTGAGTAATATTTACACGAATATCAGTACCACGCAAAACATACTAAAAGATTATCAAAATGGCAAACACTATTTATTTGAGAGCATCAAATTAATAAAAGAATTAAATAGCCCTCAGATTATGGCTCCAGCATACCTTAACTTGGGGAGTTTATACCTTAATATGGATATAACCGATTCCGCTTTATATTATTTCGACCTTGCACTTGCTTCCCCTAAGAATTCGAAAAGTTTTACGGCGATGCTTTACGCCTCAAAAGCCCTTTGCTACCGTTATCAAAAACAATATGATTTTGCTGAAAAGGAATGTAAAAAAGCCATTGCAATAGCTAAAGAAATAAAATCAGATTATTATTATTATGAATATTTGAATGAGTTGGGAATCAGTTATATTGGCAACAATAAACTCAATGAAGCGGAGCCGTTGCTGTTACAAGCACTCGAATACGCCAAAAAAAGTTCTCTAAAAAAACTAGAAATAAGTGCCAACCTACATCTTTATGAAATACACCGTTCGAAAAAGAATTATGAAAAAGCCTTACTATACCATGTAAAATATTCAGAACTAAATGATTCAATCAATAGTGCCGAAACAAATAAGATTGCCCGTGAGCTGGAGAAAAAATACGAGGATGAAAAGAAAAACACACAAATAGAAAAACTATCCTTCGAAAAAAAGGAAGGTGAAATAGAAAATAAACGAAAAGGAGAATGGCTCATTTTTGCAATCATTGGCTCTTCACTTATTTTAATCGCATTTGGTTTTGCCGTTTACGCTTTTATAAATAAACGTAAGGCTAATATTCAGTTACAAGCCCTACATACTGAAGTAAGTAAACAGAAAAATGAGTTATTTGATAAAAATAAAAACATAACAGATAGTATCCTATACGCGCAGAGGATTCAAAAAGCACTGTTAACATCGCGCCATTATATTAAAGAGAGCATCCCTGAATTTTTTATCGTCAATAAGCCAAAAGATATTGTTAGCGGTGATTTTTACTGGGCCTATAGAAAGGATAAAGATTTTTATTTTATGTTGGCAGATTGCACAGGTCATGGTGTTCCGGGGGCATTTATGAGTTTGTTGGGGATTAGTTACTTAAATGAATTATTAATTGGGCGGAATTTAAAAGACACCAATATCATCATTGATAAATTACGATCGGATATCATCACTGCTTTAAGTGATAATAATGAAAGTAGCTACGAAATAAAAGATGGTATGGATGGCGTATTTTGCAAATTTAATTTTTCGAAATTAACTTTAGAGTATACAGCAGCAAATAATAAAATTGTGGTTGTAAGAAATAGTTCTGTCATCGAACTTAAAGGCGATAAAATGCCAATAGGCCGTTCGCCCAAAGACAGTGAGCATTTTATAAAACATGAATTTATTTTGCAAAAGAATGACATGGTGTATATGTTCACCGATGGTTTTCCTGATCAATTTGGTGGAGCAAGAGGGAAAAAATTAAAAGAAAAAGCATTGAAAGAATTATTGCTCCAACATTCAGTATCATCTCTTCCTGAACAAGAAAAAATACTGCGCGCCTATTTTGATCAATGGAAAGGAAATCTTGAGCAAGTAGACGACGTTTGTTTAGTTGGTTTTAAAATTTAATGCGCCTCCAACCAATTCTCCCCAACACCCATTCCTACTTCCACAGGTACTTTTAGAGGTAATGCATCCTGCATCAACTTTTCAATAATAGGTTTTACAATTTCCAATTCTGGTTTATATACATCAAATACTAATTCATCATGCACTTGTAACAGCATTTTTGTTTTTAGGTTTTTGTTTTTCAATTCGTGATGGATATTAATCATTGCCACTTTAATCATATCTGCTGCACTACCTTGAATGGGAGCATTAATGGCATTTCGCTCCGCAAAACTACGCACGGTTTGATTGTGCGACGTAATATCGCGTAACCAACGTTTGCGACCTAAAAGTGTTTGCACAAAACCATTTTCTCGGGCAAAATTAATCTCGGTATCCATATAATTTTTTATGGATGGATACTCTTTAAAATAATTATCAATTAAATCTTTTGCTTCGTTACGCGAAATATTCAAATTTTCAGATAAACCAAATGCCCCTTGTCCATAAATAATTCCAAAGTTTACGCTCTTTGCTTTGTAACGCATTTCTTTGGTCACTTCATTTTCTGCTACACCAAATACTTTTGCCGCCGTTGCGGTATGAATATCCTTTCCCTTTTGAAAGGCATCGCACATATTCGGGTCCTCGCTAATGCTTGCCACAATTCTTAATTCAATTTGCGAGTAATCGGCGCTGAGTAAAATATAATCATTGCTCCGAGGAATAAATGCTTTTCTAATTTGTCTGCCACGTTCTGTTCTAATAGGTATGTTCTGTAAATTTGGATTATCGCTGCTTAAGCGTCCTGTAACGGCCACCACTTGATTGTATGATGTGTGAATGTGATTGGTATGCTTATTTACCAATTCAGGTAAAGTATCAACATACGTGCTTTTCAATTTTACCAATTCGCGGTAATCTAAAATTTTGGAAACAATGGCATGTGTGTGTTCCAGTTTTAATAAAATATCTTCGCCTGTAGCATATTGCCCTGTTTTTGTTTTTTTTGCTTTATCCGAAATTTTTAAAACTTCAAACAATACATCTCCCACTTGTTTGGGCGATGAAATATTAAATTTAAAACCCGCATGTTCGTATATCTCCTTTTCTACATTCTCAATATCTCCTTTTAATTGCGACGAAAAATCCCTTAAAACATTTACATCCAAATTAATCCCTTCCCGTTCCATATCTGCCAACACAGTTATTAAAGGCAATTCAACATCGTTAAACAATTTTTCGGTTAGTGTTTCCTGCAATTTTGGTTTAAATACTTCCTTTAATTGCAAGGTTATATCTGCATCTTCGGCCGCATACTCTGTAATTAAATCCAAAGGTGCATCACGCATACTGGTTTGGTTTTTTCCCTTTTTACCAATTAATGTTTCTATGCTAATGGGCGAATAGTTTAAATAGGTTTCGGCGAGCACATCCATTCCATGTCTCATTTCGGGCTGAATTAAAAAATGCGCCACCATGGTATCAAACAATGTGTTTTTCATTTGAATACCATAATTCATTAAAATATGGTAGTCGTATTTAATGTTTTGACCAATAAGTGTTTTGCTTTTATCTTCAAGAATTGGTAAAAAGCGATTGAGTAACTTTTTTGCTTCCGCTCTATTATCCGACACGGGAACATAATAAGCCTCAAATGTTTTTACAGCAAACGATAAACCAACTATTTCGGCTTCTAACGAATTTAATCCTGTGGTTTCCGTATCAAAACAAAATTCTGAAACAGCACTTAATTTATTAATCAAATCTGTTATAGCACTTTCAGTATTTACCGTTATGTAATTATGCGCAATATTTTTAACCGTATTATAATTGATGATGACTTTTTCTTCAAGAGTAGCGGTTCCGTTTTGGTTATTAAAAAATTCGGAGGTGCTAAAAAGATCTGTTTGTCCGTTTGACGCCTTTGATTGGTAGGTTACAGCGGTATTGCTAATACTCTCACTTCCTCCAATATCTTCTCCTAAAATATTTTGTGCAATGCGACGGAACTCCAATTCTTTAAAAATTTCACGAAGCGCCTCTTGATTATGTGGTTTTAAAGCAAGTGAGGCCTCATCAAATTCTACCGGGCAATCTAAAATAATGGCGGCTAATTTTCGTGATTGAAAAGCCATGTCTTTATTGTTTTCAACTTTCTCCTTTAACTTGCCTTTTAATTTATCGGTGTTTAAATATAAATTATCAATAGATCCATAATCTTTCATCAGCTGTATGGCTGTTTTTTCGCCAACACCCGGTATGCCCGGTATATTGTCTGATGCGTCGCCCATCAATCCTAAAATATCAATGAGTTGCGCAACGTTTTCAATTTCCCATTTTTTACAAATTTCTGCTTGTCCTAATATCTCTGCCCCATTTCCTAAACGAGCAGGTTTATAAATAAACGTATTGTCATCAACCAATTGCCCATAATCTTTATCGGGCGTCATCATATACGTCGTAAAACCTAATATCTCCGCTTTTTTTGCCAAGGTACCAATAACATCATCGGCCTCAAAACCCGGCAAACCAATTACATCAATATTAAATGCTTTTATGAGGTCTATTACATGAGGAATTGCTAATCGAAGATCTTCTGGCATTTCCTGACGGTTGGCTTTGTATGCTTCAAATTCGATATGACGTTGCGTTGGCGAATCAGTATCAAACACTACGGCGATATGGGTTGGCTTTTCCTTTTTTAAAATTTCAGTGAGCGTGTTGCAAAAACCAAAAACGGCGGAAGTATTTAATCCTTTTGAATTAATTCTCGGACTATTACTAAAAGCAAAATGCGCACGGTATATCAGCGCAAAGGCATCGAGCAGAAATAATTTTTTATCAGTATCTTTTGTTATCATAATTTTTTCAGGGCGCTTTAATTGCTCTTTTTCCAGGTATTGTATTTATTGATAATATCAACGGCGCTTTCAGCGTTCAATTTTTTTTCATCTTTATAATCATCCGCAAACTCTTGGTTATCTTTCATCCATTCTTGCAATTGCTTTTTAAACTTCCCTTCTTTTACTTCCGTTAATTTTTTATCTCCCTCTTTAAACAAATAATATTCAAAATCAAAACTAGTTTCATTCATAACTACAACTTCAAAAGCGGCTTTGTATAAAACAATCGGGCCATCCGTCATCCTTTTAAAAAATTTTACTTCTTCATTATGCTCTTTAGAAACAAAATGATTATTGGCGTAACCATAACCTTTTACTTTATTGGGCTTATAGTTTTTTTGCACGCCCGATGCATCTTTAAACATTACCTTGTTATAATTGTCTTGTTCTTTTTTAGGGTTTGTTTTTACTTCTCCTAGAAGCGTGTCTCCCTTTTCGCCAACCAAATATCCTTTTACGAAAGTTATTTGAGAATAAGATGTGTAACTTAAAAACCCCACAATGGCGGTTATTAAAAATATACTCGGTGTTTTCATTTTTATAAATAAAATAAGGTATTAAAGAAACCCAATTTTTAGCTCAAACCCAAGCGTTGTTATAATTGTGTGGATAAATTAAAACCGCCATCAACTCACGGATTTAGAGCAAGTTCCAGTGTCGGTGCACCTATTGCTAATTGATTCTAAACTATTCATTTAAAATCCTATTTTTGAGGTTCATTTCTGCATTTTGAAGATAGGATTAAAAATAGGTTTGGCGTTTTTTTCACTGGCAGCAATCTCTATGATTGTAATTGGCTATATCAGTTATAGTAATGCAAAAGAATCCTTACAAAAACAATCGTTTAATAAATTAACCGCCGTAAGGGAAACAAAAGCCGATCAAATTCAAGATTATTTTAAAAACATTCAGGATCAGTTACAAGACCTTGCTCTAAATCCGGTAATGATTAATGCCGCCACTGAATTTAAAGCTGGATATACTTCCATTACAAAAGACCTTAAGCTTAATGAGAAGCAAATAGAAGAATTACAAAAAGAGAATTTTGATTACCTAGAAAAAAAGTTTCTGCCTCTTCTTAACGAAAACCTCATCATAAAAACAACCTTAAAAGATGAAGTTGCTACTGACCCTTCTGCAACAGCATTGCAAAATTTGTACATCATTAAAAATACAAATGAAATTGGGAAAAAACAAAAAATGCTCATTAGCGAAGATGGAAGTAGGTATAGTAAGGCGCATGCTAAATACCATGAAGTGTTTAAAAATTTTATTGAACGTTTTGGGTATTACGACTTGTTTATTATTGACAATGAAACCGGAAAAATTGTTTATACAGTTTACAAAGAAATTGATTTTACAGGTTCATTAAGCGAGGGTCCTTTAAAACACACTAATTTATCAGATGCATTTTACGCCGTTAAAAATACTGCCGCTGATTCTATTTCAAAATTAGTAGATTATGCGCCTTATCATCCATCCTACAACGCACATGCTTCTTTTATTGCTTGCCCAATTTTTAGTAACGGAAAACAAATTGGTGTTCTTGCATTTCAAATGCCTATTGATCGTATTAATGCTATTATGACTAATAATGAGCGTTGGGAAAAAGTAGGCTTAGGAAAATCAGGCGAAACTTATCTTATTGCAGAAGATATGACTCTTCGAAACCAATCGCGTTTTTTAATTGAAGATAGCGTGAACTATTTTAAAATGTTACATGATTTGGATATAAGTAAAACAACCATCACAAAAATAAAAGCATTCAATAGTACAATTGGATTGCAAGAAGTAAAAACAATTGGTACAATCGCGGCACTGAAAAACGAAAGCGATACTAAAATATTTGATGATTACAGAGGAGTATCTGTTTTATCTGCCTACAAGCCCTTAAAAGTTTTGGGGATGAATTGGGCAATACTCAGCGAGATTGACGAAGAGGAAGCTTTTGAAGAGGTATTTGCTTTACGAAAAAAAATAATTGTGGCATTTAGTGTTTTGCTTTTGCTGGTTATCATCACTTCTTATTTCATGTCCATTCAAATTACACGCCCTTTAAAAGAACTAACCGTTGAAGCCCAAGAATTGGGAGATGGCAACTTAGCGGTAGAAATTAAAACTGGTCGTAAAGATGAAATTGGAGTACTTGCTGATAGCTTTAAAAAAATGCAAACTTCCATTACCAAATTGATCATGGATTTAAGACACATGAATCATACGCTGGAGGATAAAGTGGGAGAGCGAACAGCAGAAGTTGTTTCTCAAAAAAATATAATTGAAGAAAAGCAAAAAGAAATAATTGATTCGATTCTTTACGCTAAACGAATCCAAAACGCCATACTTGCCCATGAATTGTATTTAGCAAAACATATTCCAAATCACTTTATACTATTTAAACCAAAGGATCATATAAGCGGTGATTTTTATTGGGCAACAAAAAAAGACGGTAAGTTTTATTTGGCAATTTGTGATAGTACAGGGCATGGTGTGCCAGGTGCGTTTATGAGTTTATTGAATATTGCTTTTTTAAATGAGGCCATCACCGAAAAAAATATTGAGAAACCAAATGAAGTACTAAACCATGTTCGGAACCGATTAATTAAAAATATTTCGAAAGAAGGTGGGCAAGATGGTATGGATGGTATTTTACTTTGCATTGACACCAAAATTAATAAGTACACGTATGCCGCCGCGCACAATAGGCCGCTGATAATAAGAAATAATGAGCTTTTAGAATACCCAGCCGATAAAATGCCAATTGGAATGGGTATTAGAGATGATTCGTTTACATTGTATGATCTTGACGTGGTGCCAGGAGATATTATTTTTATGTACACAGATGGTTATGCTGATCAATTTGGCGGACCAAAAGGGAAAAAATTTAAGTATAAACAGCTTAATGATTTGCTAGTTACTATCCATCAGAATGACTTAAAGAAACAAAAAGAAACACTTGCAAATACGTTCATTGAATGGAAGGGCGCACTCGAACAAATTGATGATGTTTTAATATGCGGCTTAAAAGTTTAGCCTGTATCTATTATTCAATTTTTTTTCTTGTAACTTTTTAATGCATATCGATTATATGTGCATGCAATGCCCGTTAAAAATAATTATTCTACTCTTTCCAATCCTAACAATAGGGCAAACTATTTTTGAGCCTGCTAACCCCTGCGGCTCATTTGCTAAAAGCCATGTGCTTGATAAAAAACCTGTAGCTTATCCATATCTTAGAGAGGCTGATGTAGGCTGGGAAAAAAGGGTTTGGCGAGACATTGATTTGAGAGAAAAACAAAACTTAAAATATTATTATCCTGTTGAAATTAATCCATGCATTCAATCGCTATTTCAAGTATTAACGCGCTCTATTCTTTTTGGAGAAATAATAGCGTTTAAAGATGAAGATTTTCTGATTCCTTTTGAGAAATCAGAAATAAGAACATTACTAGTAAAAGCGGATAGCATTAATCAATACATTGTTGATGATAAAGGCGACGAAAGGGAAGTAAAAGTATTTGTTGCAGACTCAACAAGTATATATGGACGTATTTTAAAGTTTAGATTAAAAGAAGATTGGTTTTTTGATAAGCAACGATCTGTTTTAGATGTACGAATAGTAGGCTTATCGGCATTTGAATACATACAAGACAAAGAAGCGTATCGCGAATTATTTTGGGTGTATTTTCCGGCTTGCAGAAACGCGCTGGCTCGCTCTTTAGCATTTAATTCGCAAAACGATAATGAATACCGAAGCTTTGATGAATTATTTTGGAAACGAAATTTTAGCAGTGTTATTATTAAAGAATCGAATGTATACGACCGCTACATTGCGGAATACATGAAAGGCATTGATGCCCTAACAGAATCAGAAAACATTAAAACCGATTTATTTAATTGGGAACACGATTTGTGGAATTATTGAAGGGAGAGAATATAAAAGAGAAATGGCTCTAAGTTTTTGCAAAGAGTTGTCGACATAATGTTGTTTAGTTATCTTCGTCAACGGTTATTTTGTCTTGCAAAGTTCCTCTTGAATTAGATCCTGAAACAAGATAAATTCCTTTCGTTAGGCCAATTATTCTGTGTTGAAATTCATTTGATTCTGAAAGTAGTATTTTTTTAACTACCTCGCCCGTTCCATTTGTT
>Ga0105046_10018991_pt1 | contig 10442 bp, 5 predicted proteins | sample MAT03_FD_78385 | JGI IMG/M metagenome (GOLD analysis project Ga0105046, IMG submission 78385) | Freshwater microbial communities from Lake Fryxell liftoff mats and glacier meltwater in Antarctica - MAT-03 (megahit assembly) | ecosystem: Environmental > Aquatic > Freshwater > Ice > Liftoff... | reverse complement strand
TTCCTTGATCGAGTAGTGCTTGGGGACCACTTCATCCTTCACGCCGAGTTCGTCGAGCGTCTTGCCGACCATCACGAGCGCAGCGAGGCGAGCCAGTTGCACGCCCGTCGCCTTCGAGACGAACGGCACAGTGCGGCTGGCTCGCGGGTTGGCTTCCAGAATATACAGGTGAAAGCCCGTTCCCGCCTCCTCGTCGCTTCCCGCGTTGTCCTTGAACTGCACGGCGAACTGAATGTTCATCAGCCCACGGACGTTCAAAGCCGTAGCGAGTTTCCGCGTTTGGGTTTTGATCTCGTCCACGACGGCCACAGGGAGCGAGTGTGGCGGGATGACGCAGGCCGAGTCGCCGGAGTGAATGCCGGCCTCCTCAATGTGCTGCATCACACCGCCGATGACGGTGCGAAGACCGTCGCTGAGGCAATCGACATCCACTTCCGTCGCGGCTTCCAGGAACTGGTCGATTAGCACGGGCCGCTTGGGGGACAGGTCCGGGGCGACGCGGTTCATGTACGCGGCGAGTTCGTCTTCGGTGTAAACGATCTTCATATCGCGGCCGCCCAGGACGAAGCTCGGGCGAACCAGGATGGGGCAGACCATCTTGCGCGCGACTCCCAGCGCCTGTGCGCCGTCCACGGCGATGCCGTTGGGCGGTTGGCGCAGCCCCAAGTCCGTGACCAGGCGGGCGAACCGCTCGCGGTTCTCGGCGACGTCGATGTCGTCCACGCTCGTGCCGATGATGGGGACGCCGTTCGCCTCGAGTGCCTTGGCGAGGTTGAGCGGGGTCTGGCCGCCGAACTGAACGATGACGCCTTGCGGCTTCATGCGGTCGTGGATGTTCAGCACGTCCTCGACAGTCAGCGGCTCGAAGAACAGGTGATCCGAGGTGTCGTAATCGGTGCTGACCGTCTCGGGGTTCGAGGTCACCATGATGACTTCGTAACCAGCGCCACGAAGTGCGAACGCCGCTTGCACGCAGCAGTAATCGAACTCGATGCCTTGCCCAATTCGGTTCGGGCCGCCGCCGAGAATCATGATGCGCGGCTTGCCGGTCGCCGGGCGGACTTCGTCCTCACCAGGGGTGAGGGGCCAGGGGCCAGGAGTGAGAGAAGACAGGTCGTGTTGCGGACTCGCCCCTCGCCCCTCGCCCCTCGCCCCTACCTCGTAGGTCGAGTAATAGTACGGCGTGTACGCCTCGAATTCGGCGGCGCAGGTATCGACGCTCTTGAAGACGGCTTCGATGCCGAATTCTTTGCGAATGCGGCGGACATCGGCTTCCGGGCAGTCCCAGAGGTGGGCTAACTGGCGGTCCACGAACCCGTGCTGCTTGGCCTTCAGGATCAACTCGAGCGTGGCGTTCTGGAGCGTGCCGCAGTCGCGGAGTTCGTCTTCAACGGTCACGAGGTCGCGGATTCCGCGGAGGAACCACGGGTCGATCTTGGTGCGCGAGAAGACATCTTCAATGGTCATGCCCGCTTTGAAGGCGTAGCGGATGTACCAGATGCGGTCGGCGTTCGGGGTGGCGAGTTTGTATGTGATCTCGTCGGCCGACGGCGGGTTACCCGTGCCCCAGCGGTCCTTGCGGTCGCAGCCGATGCCGAAGCGGTTCACCTCCAAGCCGCGAAGCGCCTTTTGCAGCGATTCCTTGAAGCTCCGCCCAATCGCCATCGTCTCGCCGACGGACTTCATCTGGGTGGTCAGCGTGGCGTTCGCCTCGGGGAACTTCTCGAATGCGAACCGTGGCACCTTCGTGACGACGTAATCGATGGTCGGCTCGAAGCAGGCGCTCAGGAAAGCGGGGGCCGTGTTTTCCTGCTCGCCCCTCGCCCCTGACCCCTCGCCCCTGCTCCCTGCCCCCGAGCGGGGCGTTGTGATGTCGTTCTGAAGCTCGTCGAGGGTGTAGCCCACGGCGAGCTTCGCGGCGATCTTGGCGATGGGGAAGCCGGTGGCTTTCGAGGCGAGCGCCGACGACCGCGACACACGTGGGTTCATCTCGATTACGATCATGCGGCCGTCGGCGGGGTTGACCGCAAACTGAATGTTCGACCCGCCGGTTTCGACGCCGATTTCGCGGATGATCGCCTTGGCGGCGTCCCGCATCCGCTGGTATTCCTTGTCCGAAAGCGTCTGGATCGGGGCAACCGTGATGCTGTCCCCGGTGTGAACACCCATCGGGTCGAGGTTCTCGATGGAACAGACGATGACGACGTTGTCGGCCTTGTCGCGCATCACTTCGAGTTCAAATTCCTTCCAGCCGATGACGGACTCTTCGACCAGCGTTTCGCCCATGGGCGAGAGTTGCAGTCCCTTGGTGACGAGGTCAACGTATTCCTCGCGGTTGTAAGCGATGCCGCCGCCCGTGCCGCCCATCGTGAAACTCGGCCGCAGCACGCACGGCAACCCGATTTGCTCAATGGCTTCGAGCGCTTGAGTGAGCGAACGCACCACGATGGAACGCGGCACGTCCAGGCCGATCTTCAGCATGGCGTCCTTGAACTTCTGGCGGTCCTCGGCCTTCTCGATTGCGTCCGCCCGCGCGCCGATCATCTCCACGCCGTATTTGACGAGGATGCCCCGCTTGACGAGGTCCATTGCGGTATTCAGCGCGGTCTGGCCGCCGAGGGTGGGGAGGAGCGCATCCGGCCGTTCCGCGATGATGATTTTCTCGACGACTTGCCAGGTGATCGGCTCGATGTAGGTGCGGTCGGCGGTTTCGGGGTCGGTCATAATGGTCGCCGGGTTGGAGTTCACCAGGACGACCGAGTAACCTTCCTCGCGGAGCGCCTTGCAAGCCTGGGTGCCGGAGTAATCGAACTCGCACGCTTGCCCGATAATGATTGGTCCGGAGCCGATGAGGAGAATCTTCTTGATGTCGGTGCGCTTCGGCATTGTGGGTCTGTGTTCCGTTGACGGGTGCGAGTGGCACGGGCAGGAGTTTCCAACCGGCGCAAACTCCGCATAGCATACGGACAGACGCGATGTGGCCAAGGGCAATGCGAAGATTGATGCGGCGAGATCGCACTTTGGGCGGTTCAAGCAAAGGCAGTATTCACCGCAGAGATCGCGGAGTACGCAGAGAAGCCAGAGAGTGCGGCCGCAACCGCTGTGTTTCTCTCTCGGCGTGGTCGTATCTCACTTCTTGGCGGTGTGAACCACTTGCCCCACGCTGACTTTGCCCGCAGTTGTGGTGACTGAGAACGTTTGGGCTTCGTCCTTGCAGTTCAGGTTCCCGGACCACAGCGCGAGGTTAGGGTTCGTAGCCTCAAAGACTTCGACACGTTTGGTGGCTGGAGCGGGAAGGAACTCCCGGTAGGTTTCCCCGGCGAGCAAGTTCGTCGCTTTGCCGCGCTTGACTTGCCCATTCACGACCGTGGTTTCCTGAATCGTGATCGTTTTGCCGGTGTCGTTCTTGACGGTCACCCAGTTTGCCGCCTTGGCACGGGCCGAACTGACCCACACCGCAAGGGTGGCGAGCAGCGCGAGGAGGGATGTGTGAATGAGCGATCGCATCGGAAACTCAGGCTGTGAAGGCGTTTCGGGCTGTGGGAAACGGAACTGGTCGAGTCTCCAGTTCCGCGAGTCTTCCGAGAAACGCCGATCTGAGTGAGACTTGCGCGAGGTGAGGGAACTTTTCTCACGCCGCGTTGCGAGGTTCCGGTTTGCCACCGCGAACCGAGGACTCGAACACCTTCACGGCTTCGACCGCGAGCGGAATCGCCGGGCCGATCCACTCTGCCATGTTCGCCGTGTACCCTGCTTTGACGCCGGCCTGGGTAACGTAGGAAAGCAGGGCACCACGGGCGCACAGCTTTTGCGAGGCGAGTTTGGCGTCGTAGTCCTGCAACCGACGGTGCAGTTCCTGGCCGTTCGTCGGGAGATTCGTGCCGCTGGCGCTCTTGGCCGATTCGGGTTTCGTCGGGGTCGCCTGCACCACAATCGGTTCGGGCACAGCGACCACGACGGGGGTTTGGGCGATTGGGGTTGGTGTGGCGACTGACTCGACCTTGGGAGCCACTTTCGGTTCGGGCGCGGCAACCTTTGCTTCCGTCACCAAAGTGGTGGGTTTCTTCGGCTTCGGGATGGCGAAGGCGGGCATTTGCGGCGGTTGCACGATCTGCTTCTTCACGGGGTCGTAATCGACCCATTGCGCTGGCAACCGGTAGAGATAGCGGCCGATCCCGTACTTCACTGCGGCGCGTTTCAGACCGTCGCTGAACGCGGCTTTGAGGCGGTCGCCGGCGTCGGGCTGCTCGCTTGGCGAACCGACATCGGCTTTCGTCACCCAGCGGTTGCCGAGCTTCACCCGCAAACGGCACATCACCGAACCGTCAGTGAGAATGTCGTACTTATCCTGCCAGTTTTCGACGCCAAGCACTTCGTCCAGGCGATCTTGAATGAGTCGTGCGTCGATGTAGGCCATCGCCAGACACCGATTATTCTTGACCATCTGCGGCTTGAACTTCACCTCGCGCGGCTCGAACGGTGCGGACAGTGCGGAGGCAAGCATTTGTAGTTCCGGATCGCGCTTGGCAACTTCGGTTGATTGGGTTGTCGTGGACATTGGGAACCCTCCATAAGGTTGGTTTGTGATGGAGGTGAGTATACGGCTGTGCGCAAGGGTGCCGCGATGTCCGTAGCGAAGAAAGACCCCCGGCAACAGGGCCATTCCGTGTTTCACTTTAGGCGACGGCTGCTCACCTGGGGCTTACGCCCACAGGCTACAGACTGCCGCCCCATCCGGGGCTTAAAACCAAGGCAAACGACGCAACTCTTCAGCCCTGGAAGGGCGACAGTTTGTAGCCAGGTGTCGTGAGACCCTGGGACAACGCCAACCACCCAATCCCAAACACGGAATGGCCCTGCCCCCGGCTTGCCGGGGGTCTTTCTTCGCGGAATTCACCGAGGCAGTTTATCCGCGCCGGGTGCGGGCGTTTGGCCGACGGTGGCCATTGCCACGTTCAGGAAGTCGGTGGCGATCTTCTGAATCTGGGCATCGACGGCCGCGCAGGTGGCGTCCCACGCTTCCTGCGGCGTGCCGGCCTTGCACGGCTCGGACGCGACTTCGAGGTACGCCTTGGCTTTGGGTTCGGTGCCGCTCGGTCGCAGGCACACTTTCGCGCTCATTCCGCCCATGCCAGCGAGTCGGAAGATGAGGAAGTTCCGAGCGGCCTTGTCCGTATCGCCCTTGAACGGCCCCATACGACCGTCTTCATCGCGCAAATCTTCAAAGCTCACCACGTCCAAGCTACCGATTTGCTTGGGTGGCGAAGCGCGGAGCGTGTCGAGCATGCGGGCCATGTTCAACTTGCCTTCGAGGCCGGTCATCACGATGTTCAGCAAGTCGTTCCGGAAGTAACCGAACTGGCGGCTCAAGTCCGTGAGGTATTCGACCAGCGTGCGCCCTTGCCGTTTCTCGAAGAGGGCCGCTTCCGCAAGCAGCAGCACGGCGCAGCCCGAATCCTTGTCGCGGATGCCGTCGGTTGCCAGCACGCCGTGGCTTTCCTCCGTGGCGATGATGAAATCGGCGGGTGTACCCCGGATGTCGCCATACTGGCCGGTTGCTTCGAGTTGGGCGATCACGTCGGCGTGGTATTTGAAGCCGACGAGCAAGTCGTTGATAACTTGCGCCCCGAATTGTCGGCCGATTCGCGTGATTTGCCCCGTGGTGACTTCCGTGGTGACGACGATGGGCGAATCCGGCAGCGAACCCGCCCGCGCGAGTTGGGCGAGTTTGAAGTGCGTCAGAAGCGCGGCGATTTCGTTGCCCGTGATGAAGCGGAAGTCGCCTTTCCCGTCCGCGCGGGTGTTCGCCATCGCGCCAATGCGGTCGGCATCGGGATCGGTGGAAAGTACGAGGTCGGCGCTGTGTTCGCGGGCCACGGCTTCGGCGCGGTCCATGCACTCGGGGATTTCGGGGTTCGGCGTCTTCGTGACGTTCGGGAATTGACCGTCCGGCGTGGCTTGCTCCGGAACCGGAATCGGCCGGAAGCCTTGCGCTTCGAGGACTTCACCCGCGCAGAAGCCGCCGCAACCGTGCATCGGCGTGAACACCACGCGAATCTCGTCGAACTTCGGCGGGGGAACCAGGCTCTGCTTGCGGCACAAATCGATGTAAGCCCGGTGCGGTGCGTCATCCAGGAAGTGGACTTTCCCGCTCCGTGTGGCATCCAGGAAAGGAACGTGCTTGATGAGGGTCACGCGGTCCACGAACTCGCTCATCAACTGGTCTTCGGGCGGAACGGGTTGCGCGCCGAGTTCGTTGTAAAACTTGGAGCCGTTGTCGTCGGGCGGGTTGTGACTGGCGGTCATGTTGAGGCCGCCGTGAGCCGCGAGGAACCTAATGGTAAAGGAGAGTTCCGGCGTTGCCGTGTAACGCTTGCTATCGGGGGCGAGGATGTGCGAGTGAACGCCGTTCGCAGCGTACACCCCGGCGGCATATTGGCAGAACTCGCGGCTGGAGAGGTGCAACACGGGGTTCGGCAGCGCGGGGTTGTAGACCGCACGTTTGTCTTCAAACTGCCGGACATCGAAGGCAAGAACGACGTTGAGCGTCGGCACGCCGGGGAAGCGCTGGTGCAGGTAATCGCAGTGGCCTTGAACGCTCGCCCCGAGCGTCCAGAGGTTCATCCGGTTCGGGCCGATGCCGACCGCACCGCGCCGCCCACCGGTCCCAAAGGGCATGATTGTGTAGAATGAATCGATAAGAACGGACCACTTCGACGAGGTCACCAACCATTCGAGTTGAGGCCGATACCCCGCGAAGTTAGCAGAAGTGAGCCAAGTATTGAGGTTGTCGAGCGCCTTTTCTTTAAGCGCGGTGTCGGCGTCGATGGTGGCGAACCCGGCGCGGGTGGCTGCGAGCAAATCCATGTCGATCCTCGGGCGGGTGACTCTTGATAGTCATTTTACACAATGACCTGGTTAGAAGCGATCAGCTATTAGCCGTCAGCCAGCAAGAAGGAGCCGTCAGCGACCCCGGTCAAGGTTTCGGTGCATCTTGATTTCCTGGTTTGGCTGATAGCAGATAGCTCAAAGTTGAACGAACCAGAACGAACGCCTGAAACGTCCGCGAGGAGAGCCGTGAACGCGCTGGAATATCAGTTCGATGTAGTGGTCGTGGGGGCCGGGCACGCGGGCACCGAAGCCGCGATGGCCGCCGCCCGCCTCGGGCTACGCACCTGCTTATTGACGATGAACGCCGACGCCGTCGCCCAGATGAGCTTCAACCCCGCCATCGGTGGCATTGCCAAGGGTCAGATCGTCCGCGAGATCGACGCCCTCGGTGGCGTCATGGGCAAGTGCACCGACGCCAGCGGCATCCAGTTCCGGATGCTCAACGCCTCCAAGGGGCCGGCGATGCACTCGCCCCGCGCCCAATGCGATAAGAAACTCTACCAGTTCACCATGAAGCGCTGGGTCGAGGAGCAACCAAACCTCACGCTGCGACAAGAACTTGTCGAAGGTTTGCTTCTCGAAGCGAACGTCGATTCCGCTTCCCCCGCGACCAAGCGAGCCGTGGGTATCCTCACCAGGGGCGACACGATCTATCGCGCCGGGGCCGTCATCCTGACGACCGGCACGTTCCTCAAAGCGATCATGCACACCGGCGAGGCGAAGACCACTGGCGGCCGTGCGGGCGATAACTCCGCCGAGGCCATGAGCGATTCGCTCGCCGGTGCGGGGTTCCAGTTGGCCCGCTTCAAGACCGGAACGCCGTGCCGGCTCAATGGCCGCACCATCGACTTCTCGAAGTGCGACCTCCAGACGGGCGACGATCCGCCGCGGCCGTTCAGCTTTTCCACGGAGAAGATCACCGTGCCGCAGGTGGTCTGCCATTCGACGCAGACCACGCCGGCGGTTCACGAGTTGATTCGCGATAACCTTCACCGCGCCCCCATGTATAGTGGGCAGATTTGCGGTCGCGGGCCGCGCTACTGCCCGAGCATCGAAGACAAAGTCGTTCGCTTCGCGGACAAAGACTCGCACCTCATCTTCCTCGAACCCGAAGGGTTGAACACCCGCGAATACTACTGCAACGGCATCAGCACCAGTCTCCCCAAAGATGTGCAAGCCGCAATGCTTCGCCTCATTCCGGGGCTTGAGAACGCGGACGTGATGCGCTGGGGTTATGCCGTCGAGTACGATTACGCCCCGCCGACGCAGCTTTACCCCACGCTCGAAACCAAGCCGGTCGCCTCGCTTTACTTCGCGGGCCAGATCAACGGCACCACGGGATACGAGGAAGCCGCCGCGCAGGGATTGATGGCCGGGTTGAACGCCGCACTCAAGATCAAGGGTGAACCCGCGCTCGTATTGGACCGCAGCCAGGCGTACATCGGCGTGCTGATCGACGATCTCGTAACGAAGGGCGTGGATGAACCGTATCGCATGTTCACGTCGCGGGCCGAGTATCGACTGCTGCTTCGCCACGATAACGCTGACCGGAGGCTCACAAGTATCGGGCACCGGGTTGGCTCGGTGAGTGAGGTTGAGTGGGCACGTTACGAGGCGAAAGAGCAGGGGATCACCGAGTTGCAGGCGTACATGAAGAAACACCGTGTGGACGGCGATACCCTCGAAACGTGGCTCCGTCGCACGTTGGTGGAGTGGGGCGCGGTCTGTGAGAAGCACCCCGTGTTGCGCGAATGGGATGCGCGGCCCGGCGTGGTCGAGCAAGTGGTTCTGGAAGCGAAATACAGCGGGTATGTGGATCGGCAGTCGGCGGAGGTGGAGCGGTTCCGGCGAATGGAGAAGCGGCAAATTCCCTCACAGTTCGATTACGCGGCGGTGTCGCAACTGCGCCACGAGGCGCGGGAGAAGCTTGCGCGGGTGAGGCCGACCAGCATGGGGCAGGCAGGCCGCATCAGTGGCATCACCCCGGCTGACCTCGCAGTGCTGTTGTTTTATCTCGAATAAGGCGTTATGGGGCTATCCGCCCGTGGGGGGGAACCGGAAAGCCGGGTAAGCCTCACGGGACCAGGGGTTCGCCGACGTTCGGCGTGACTTCGGGCCGACTGGCTCTGATCTTCGGCGATTGGTCCGCGACAGTTTCTCAATTAAGCATTTGACCCCGCAGCGGGGGAATGGCAAGATGGAGTAACCTGCGTGGGCTAGGCAGCCGATGAATGGAATGACCGAGTCGGCAATCTATCCCGGCACGTTGCCGAGGTGGGCGAGTGCTGAAGCCGGAGACGCGGGTGAGAAGTGCCGGTTAGTCCGAGCCAAGGATTGGGACGACACGAATTGAGTTCGATTGTCCCAATGCTGCGGAATCGTAGGGAGACGGTGGAACGGTAAGCCTGGGAAAGGTTGCCGGTCGTGCGAAGGATCGCGGGTTCGGAAACCGGGTAAAGCCCGGCGGATTGCGCCCTTCACATTGATCGGTCACCTCCTTGAGCTAAGATGGAACTGGGTGGTTGCCCTTTCCACTTACTCCGCTGCACAGTCGATCAAACGCGGACAAACCGACCACCTTCCCCATCCTGTGCCGCTTCGCGGAATGTGTTCCGCGATTGGGCCAGGGTTCCGCTCAGCGATTCATTGATGCGTTTCGGTCCCTGCCGGCTCGGTCGAACGACCGCGCACGGACCTCCTTGATGCCGGCATGCCGGCAGGGTGGACTTGCGTATGAAGACCGTGTTCACGACCGGCGAAGCCGCGAAGATTTGCAAAGTTTCCCAGCAAACCATCATCCGTTGTTTCGACAACGGACAGCTCAAGGGATTCCGGGTGCCCGGATCGAAATTCCGCCGCATCCCCCGCGAGCAACTGTACAAGTTCATGAAGGATAACGGCATCCCCACGGATGCCCTCGAAAGTGGCAAGCGCAAAGTCCTACTCGTCGATGACGAGCCGGACCTGGTCGCCACCATGAACGAGGCGATCCACGCCGACGGCCGCTTCGAGGTGCGCATCGCCTCCAATGGGTTCGACGCCGGCATGATGGTGAAGGAATACCGCCCCGACCTCATCATCCTCGACGTGATGCTGCCCGACATTAACGGTCGGGAAGTCTGTCACCGCGTCCGAGCCGACCCGGCGATGGAAGAAGTTCGCATCATCTGCATCTCCGGCATGATCGAGGACGACAAGATTCAGGAACTGAAACTCGCCGGGGCCGATGACTTCCTCCCCAAGCCGTTCGACGTGGACGTGCTGATCGAGAAGATGTGCGCCCAACTCGACATCGAGACCGGCGTTTTTGCCTAACCTTGTGCCAGGTGTCGTGAGACCCTGGCGTGATGTGTGTTTGTCTTGGTTTTATACTTCACGCGGCCGAAACTGACACACAGTTTGAGTCTACCGGCGACCTTACGGTGCGCCGCTCACCACGAGCACGGCGGGCCAAGACCAAGGCCACGGTGAGCGGCGCACCGTAAGGTCGCCGGTTTGCCTTCAAGGCCACGGTGAGCGGCGCACCGTAAGGTCGCCGGTTTGCCTTCAAG
>Ga0105046_10018990_pt1 | contig 10442 bp, 10 predicted proteins | sample MAT03_FD_78385 | JGI IMG/M metagenome (GOLD analysis project Ga0105046, IMG submission 78385) | Freshwater microbial communities from Lake Fryxell liftoff mats and glacier meltwater in Antarctica - MAT-03 (megahit assembly) | ecosystem: Environmental > Aquatic > Freshwater > Ice > Liftoff... | reverse complement strand
CCGGCCCAACGGGGCCGGGGATGATAATGCCTTGCCCATCCGCGGCTTACGGGCCAAGGTGCGGTGCCGGGGGTGGGCAACTCTATCGGAGCACAAGTGGTCAAGTTTTGGTGAGCGCCGAGGAAATAGCGATAGCGACGGCGATGTTACTCGGATCGCTGGTGATTTATTCTCAGAAACCTATCTACCAGGGGGAAGACCCGTGGATTCATCTCCGCTTTTTTGAAGGAAAATGGAGCGGACCCGCCACTGGAACTCCCGGCAAAGGCATCAGCAGCCGGCAGTACGCTTTTGACCTGAACGGACGATTCCTGACGGCCCGGAACCGGTCTGTCTACGAACCCAAAACGCCAACCGCGCCGCCCGAGGTCCACGAGGACTCCGCGATCTTCAGCTACGATCGGTCCCGGAAAACGATCGTCCTCCGTCAGTTTCACAGCGAAGGTTTCGTCAACGAGTACACACTCTCCGCCGTTCGCGACAACGGCAGGGAACTGGAGTTCGTCACCGTCCGCATCGAAAACATTCCGCCCGGTTGGAAGGCGAAAGAAGTATACAGCGTAGTCTCGCCCGATGAAGTCTTCGAGACCTTCTCCCTCGCCGCTCCCGGCAAGGAGTTCGAGGTCTATTCAACCGCCCACCTGCGCCGCCTGAAAAAGTAAGGGCCGCGGAGTTAGCCGCGGCCCCTTAATCTACAGAACCGAATCGGTCCAGTTTTCCAGTATCTGCTTCACCCGGCCGGTGAACATATCGGCCAGCGCGCCATCGATCAGGCGGTGGTCGAACGTCAATGCCAGATAGCAGATGGAGCGGATTGCAATGGCGTCGTTGATGACCACTGGCGTCTTCTCCACGGTGCCGACACCAAGGATGCCGACGTTCGGCTGATTGATCACCGGCGTCGCAAATAACGAACCGAACGAACCGAAGTTCGTGATCGCGAATGTGCCGCCCTTCACTTCATCGGGCTTCAATTGCCGGGACCGCGCGCGCGCCGCCAGATCGACAATCGAGCGCTGCAAGCCGGTCACGTTCTTCTCGTCCGCGTTCGCTACCACCGGAACGATCAAGCCGCTACCGTTGTCCAGCGCCACCGCAAAGCCCAGGTTGATGTCGTTGTGATAGAGAATGTTGGTTCCATCAATCGACGCGTTCAGAATCGGGAACTCGCGAAGCGCCTTGCAGGTCGCCGCCGCCACAAACGGCAGGAACGTCAAGCTAAAGCCGTACTGCGCCTGGAACGCCGCCTTGTTCTTCTCGCGGATCTTGGCGATGGCCGTCATGTCCACTTTGTGCACGGTCGTGACGTGAGCCGCCGTATGCATGGAATGCGCCATGTGTTCGGCGATCTTCTTGCGCATCGTTGACATGGGTTCGATGCGGAACTTCGCCGCTTCGGTCCGCGGCGGGGGCGGGGCATAGGCCGCCGGAGCAGGCGCAGCCGCGGGCGCCGGCGGCGCCGGCTTCGCGATAACGCCTTCTACATCCTGCTTGGTAATCCGGCCGCCGGCGCCGGTGCCGGGGACGGTGGTCAGGTCGATCTCGTTCTCGCGAGCCATTTTGCGCACGAGCGGTGACAGCGGTCCCAGATCCGCGACGGCAGGAGCCGCGGGAGGGGCCGGGGCTGCGGGAGCGGGTGGCGCCACCGGCGCGGGAGGCGCAGCAACTGGCGCCGGAGCGGGCGCCGCGACCGGGGCGGGTGCGGGTGCGGGTGCGGGTGCAGGGGCAGGGGCAGGTGCCGGCGGCGGGGCCTGCACAACGGGAGCCGGCGCGGGCGCCGGAGCCGCCGCTCCATCACTGATACGCGCCACTACGGTGTTGATCGCAACCGTTTGTCCCTCGGGCACCAGCACTTCTGAAAGCACCCCGGAGGCCGGCGAAGGAATCTCGGTGTCCACCTTGTCCGTTGAAATCTCAAATAGCGGTTCGTCGCGCTCCACCTTGTCGCCGGGCTTCTTCAGCCACCGCGTCAACGTGCCTTCCACAATACTTTCGCCCATCTGGGGCATTACGACATCAGGCATGCCAATTTCTCCGTTTCGTAGCCAAAAACCTTTGCGAACTGTTGACGCACCGCCAGCTTGACTTCGTCCATACTAGCGGAAACGCCGAGTGCCTTCATGGACGTTACCGGCCGGGTAAGCCCACAAGGGATGATGTATTGGAAATACTGCAAATCAGTGGCCACATTCAGCGCGAATCCGTGGGAAGTGACCCAGCGGCTGATGTGGACGCCGATCGCGCACACTTTGGCGCCGTCCACCCAGACGCCGGTCGCGCCTTCGACGCGCGTGCCCGCCAGGCCGAAAACGCCGATCGTTTGAATGATGACCTCTTCCACCGCCCGCACATAGGCGTGAACGTCGCGGCGCCATTCGTTCAAATCGAGAATCGGGTAGCCGACCAGTTGGCCGGGCCCGTGATAGGTCACATCGCCGCCGCGGTTGGTGTGGTGGAAATCGATGCCGGAGCGCGAGAGGATCTCCTCCCCGGCAATCACGTTCTCCATATGCCCGTTGCGGCCCATCGTTACGACGTGCGGGTGCTCAACCAGCAGCAACTGGTCGCCGGTCTCGTTCCGCTTCCGCCGCTCGACCAACTCCTGCTGCAAGGCATACGCCTCCGCCCAGCGCAGCCGACCGAGGTCGCGCGCTTCGAGAAGGCGTGCTGGAGCCTGGACGAGCATACTGGGTTCGCTAGAAATTGATGGCCTGGCCGTAGACGGCGTTGAATGCCTCGCCCAGTGCTTCGTACAGCGTCGGGTGGGCGTGGATCGTGTTGATCATCGTATCAACAGTGGCTTCGGCTTCCATCGCCGCGACGGCCTCGGCGATCAGTTCGTAGCCATGCGGTCCGATGATGTGGACACCCAGAATCTCGCCATACTTCGCGTCGCTAACGATTTTAACGAAGCCCTCGTGATGGCCGAGAATCGAAGCTTTCGAATTGCCCGCGAACGGGAACTTGCCGATCTTGACGTCGTACCCCTGCTGGCGCGCCTGGGCTTCCGTGAGCCCAACCGAGCCGATACCGGGCTCGGTATAGGTGGCTCCGGGAATGCGATTCCTGTTGATCGGCGTGAACGGTTTCCCGGCGATCGCCGCGACGGCAATCATGCCTTCCGCGGTGGCCACATGCGCCAGTTGCGGTGTACCCGCGACCACGTCGCCAATGGCGTAAACACCCGCTTCACCGGTCTGTTGATCCGGCCCGACTTTGATGAAACCGCGATCGGTCTGCACGCCGGGAACGTTTTCGAGGCCGATCTTATCGGTGTTCGGCTTGCGGCCAACGGCGATCAGCAACTTGTCGACGAGCAGCGGTTCCACTTTGCCATTCGCGAGCGTCACGTTCAGCGCCACGCCGTTGCCGGTGCGCTGAATGTCGCTGGCTTTGGCTCCGGTTTCGCAGCGGATTCCCGCCTTGCGGAAGCAGCGCTCAAGTTCCTTAGAAACGTCTTCGTCCTCGACCGGAACCAGGCGAGGGAGCATCTCAAGTACCGTCACCTGGGAGCCATACCGCTTGAAAATCGACGCAAACTCCGTGCCAACCGCGCCCGCGCCGATAATCGCCAGCGTCCGGGGAACCGATTGGAGTTTTAGGATTTCGACGTTCGTGAGGATGTACTCGGGATCGGGCTCCAGGCCCGGAATCATTCGCGCTTCCGAGCCGGTCGCGATCAGAATCGCCTTCGCTTCAATTGTTCGGGCGCCTTCGGCCGACTGTACTTCAATGCGCCCGCCGCCTTTCAGTGTTCCGAAGCCGGCGATGACTTCCACTTTGTTCTTCCGCATCAGGCCGGTAATGCCTTTGGCGTGTTTATCAACGATATCTTGCTTCCGCTTCATGACGGCGGGCAGGTGCAACTGCGGATTGTCGCAGGACAGGCCCTGTTCAGCCGCGTGGGTAAAATAGTCCCAAACTTCGGCCGTGTGGAGAAGCGCCTTCGTTGGAATGCATCCGACGTGCAAGCACGTACCGCCAAGCTTCGGATCCTTCTCGATGATTGCTGTTTTCAGTCCGTATTGACCGGCGCGGACAGCGGCGGAGTACCCGCCAGGGCCGCTTCCGATCACAACTAAATCGTATGCCATTATTTTTGAGTGTAACATCGCGCCTTCGGGATGCATTTCAATAGATGTATGAGCATTTTGACCGGATTCCTGCTTCTGGCCGCCCTCTTCCCGATCGAGTCCATTCAAGTGGAGGGCTTGAAGCGGTTGAAGCCCGCGCAAGTGATCGCCGCGTCCGGTCTCAAGGTGGGTCAACAGGCCGATAAACCGGACTTTGAAGCAGGCGCGGCCCGGTTGCTGGGGACTGGTGTACTCGCCAGTGTCGGCTACCGCTACAAAACTTCCGGCTCGGGCAACGGCTTCGCGTTGACGTTCGAGGTCGTCGAAGTCGATCAGGTTTTCCCCGTTCACTTCGAGGAGCTGAAGGGCACGGAGGCCGAACTGCTGAAGGTGCTCGCCGCGGCTGACCCGTTGTTTACAAATCCGGTGGCCGCCACGGTCCCGGTGATCAAACGGCTGGAGGCGGCGTTGAACGCGCACCTGAAAACCGACCCGCCGGTTGTCGGTAAAGTGCTGGCCGATCGGCCCGAGGAGATCATGCTCCTGTTCCGCCCGAACCGGCCGCGCCCGACGGTTGCCGCGGTGACGTTTACCGGGAACAAGTTGTATTCGACCCCGGAGTTGCAGGTGAAGATGGCGGGTGTGGCAATCGGGACGCTGTTCACGGAAGAACGCTTCCGCGAGCTATTGAACAATCAGATTCGCCCTCTCTACGAAGCCCGCGGCCTCTTGCGCGTGTCATTTCCGAAGATAGTCGCCAAACCGGCGGAGTCCGTTGACGGATGGGATGTGGAAGTGGATGTCGTGGAGGGTCCGGAGTACAAGCTGGACAAAGTTACTATTACCGGAGGTTCCGAAGATCTATTGAAGGAGGCGGCCTTCAAGGAAGGCGAAGTATTCCGGTTGCACGAAATCGTTGACGGACTGGAACGGCTGCGCGCCTCGCTGCGCGGGCAAGGGTATATGAAGGTGACGACCGAATCAACGCGAACCTACGCCGACGATAAGTTGACGGTGAGAATGAATGTGGCGGTAAAGCGCGGCGTGCAGTACAAGATGGGGCGGTTGACGATACAGGGGCTGGATATTACAACCGAGCCGGAAATACGCAAAATGTGGGGAATGAAGGAAGGCAATCCGTTCCGCGATCAGTATCCGGAGAAGTTCCTGCTGCGGGTAAAGGAAGATGGCGTCATGGACAACTTAGGCGAGACGCGCGCGAAACTAACCTTCGACGAGGGGCGGGGAATTATTCATGTCCTGCTGACCTTCGCGGGCGAGAAGAAGGAGCCGGAGAAGAAGAAGGTGTTCTAGCTGAGCAGGGCGCGGCGGAGCCAGTCGAGGGCGTTGAGGACGGCTAGGGCGCGGACGCGGTGGCGGTCGCCGGAGAGGTTCAACTTACGGGCGTGAGCGTGGTCAGCGGTGGCGAGGCCGATGAAGACCAGCCCGCCTTGTTCGCCGTCGGCGAAGCCGGTGACGCTGAGCGCGTAGTCGGATCCAGTCCGTTCGCGGGCGCCCTTTGCCATGGCGAGGGCGGCTTCTTCGCTGACCGCAATAGTGCCTTCGGGGACGCCGAGGAGTTGGTTCTTCATCTCATCGGTGTAGGTTAGAAAGCCGCCTTTGAAGTAGTCGCTGGAGCCGGAAATCGAAGTGATCTGTTGGCCGAGCATGCCGCCGGTGAGGCTCTCGGCAACGGCTACGGTTTGGCCCTTTTGGCGGAGCAGTTTGCCGATGACCTGTTCCATCGAGTCGCCGTTCTCCGAGTAGATCTTGTCGCCGATCAGTTCGCGAACGGGGTCGCCGACCTCGGCAAGGAGAGCGTCGGCTTCTTCGGCTGTTTCGCAGCGGGCGCGAAGGTGAACATCGATGTCGCCGGCCGCGGCGAGGATGGTGGTGGCCGGGTTCGTGTATTTGGTGTAGATGGGCGCGATGAGATGATCGAGGTCGCTTTCACCCATTAGCGCGACGCGGTACCAGCGGGTGCGGATGACCTGCGGAGGCAGCAGGGCGACGAGGCGCGGGATTATGTCGGCCTTCACCATTGGCTTCAGTTCGCGCAGCGGACCGGGGAGGAGAACGAGCACGCGGCCGTCGCGCTGGAACCATTGACCCGGCGCGGTGCCGTTGGGGTTGAGGAGCATCTCGGCGCCATCGAGGATCAGCGTCTGGCGGCGATTGTTCTCCGTTGGCGTCCGGCCGAACTTCTGGAAGCGGTTGAGAATGGTGTCCCAGGCCGCCGGATTGGCGGTCATGCCGATGTTGAGCGCGGCGGCGACGGCATCGCGGGTGACGTCGTCTTCGGTGGGGCCGAGGCCGCCGGTGAGGATGACGAGTTCGGAGGCGGCCCAGGCGGCGCGGATGGCGGTGGTGAGGCGGGCGCGGTCGTCACCGATGATGCATTTGGCGACGACTTCGATGCCGAGGGTGTTGAACTCCTGGGTGAGATAGAGCGAGTTGGTATCGACTTTGTCCGGAGTCAACATCTCCGAACCGACCGCGATGATTTCGGCGTTCATGCTCTCGGAAAGATGCCGCAATCGACACGGTAGAGCATGGAGTTAGTGGCGACGATGGCGCTGCCGGAGGGGGAGAAGGCGATGCCGACGATGCCTGGGCCGCTGAGGAAAAGGCTGGCTTCGCGATCGGGGGTGATGCGGATGACGCCGCGGCGGCCACCGAGCGAGCCGGCGATGTAGAGGTTGTCGTTCGAATCGAAAGCAAGACCCTGGGGGCGGCCGAGGCCGCGGTAGAAGACATCGACTTCGCCCTTATCGGAGATGCGCTGGACGCAATCGAAGCTCGATGTGGTGGGCCCGGTGACGTAGAGGTAGTTCTCGGGGCCGAAAGCCAGGTGGTAAGCGGCGATGGAGGGTTCGATGGTGGCGTAGACGTAGATCTGGCGGGCGCGGCTGATCTTGAAAATGGTGCCGCTGCGGTCGCCGACATAGAGGTTGCCTTCGGCGTCGAAGGTGATGCCGGTGGCGACGCCCATGCCTTCGACGTAGACCGCCATTTCGCCGCGCGGGGTGACTTCGTAGACGATGCCATCGTAACGGCTGGAGACGTAGAGAATGCCGTCCTTGTCGAAGGCGAGGCCGGTGGCGTTCATGATGTCGCTGAGGAAGGGCGCGGGGCCTTCGTGGGGATCGACGCGGTAGACGCTGGAGGTGGTCTTCTGGCCGCGGCTGCCGGAGAAGGTGGTGAAGATGAAGCCGTTGGCGTCCACGGCGGGATTGGCAACGGGGTGGAGGCTGTCGCCGATGGGGATGCCGATCTCGCAGGCCCATTCGGTGCTGGAGAGATTGCCGCTCTCGATCTTGACTACGTTGTCGACGGCGTCTTCGGGGACGCGGGCGATGATGTAGGAATCGGAGCCGATGATGAGCGGGGCGTTGACATCGCCGAGCAGCACGCGTGGATGCGAGCCGGCGGCGAAGCCTTTGCCGTGGATGCGGATCTCACCGCCGGCGATGGCGGCCTCCGGGGAGAGCATTTGAATGCTGGGCGATTTGTCGGCTGTTTTGCGGGCCATGTACTAATACAGATTGTTCCACCCGAGGAGCCACATCACAAGCGCGGCATAAATACCGGCCATGACGTCGTCCATCACAATGCCCACTCCGCCGGGCAGTTTTTCGAGTTGGCGGACCGGGAACGGCTTCCAGATGTCGAAGAGGCGGAAGAGGCCAAAGGCGAGCAGCCAGGGGGTGATGGTGGTGAGATGGGTGGCGCCGGCGAGGGCGATCCACTGGCCGACGACTTCGTCGACGACGACATCCTGCGGGTCCTTGCTGCCCTTCGCTTTGGCGTGGACATCGGCGGCCCAAATGGCGGGGAGGATGGAAAGAGCGGCGAACCAGGGAACGATCGATGTGAACGGGAAGACGCAGGCGACAGCGGCGAGGGAGCCAGCGGTGCCGGGGCCTTTGGGCGTATAGCCGACGCCGAACCAAGTGGCAATCCAGGTGGCGAGGCGCGGCATCAGTTGGGCTTTTGCTCTTTGAAAAGCTCTTCGATTTCGTCGGGTCCGAGGGGTTCCGGGATGACGTACTTTTCGGTGGCCCAGTTGCCGAGGTCGACGCCCTTGCAGCGCTCGGAGCAGAAGGGCATGAAGGGATCGGTGAGTTCAACCTGTGCTTTGCAGATGGGGCATTTCATCGGTGTGGAAGTTGATTGGGTGTTTGGTGAGAGGCGAGGATCGGGAAGTGCGGTTGCGGCGCTTGGGGCACCGCGCGCCCTTCATCGATCAAGGTCCCGACGAGATCGTAGTCGTGTGCTTCAGTGATGCGCATACGGCGGAACTGGCCTTTGGCGAGGGGGCCGTCGCCGGGATCGGAGATGTAGCAGACGCCGTCGATGTCGGGGGCCTGGGTGCTCATGCGGGCCTGCCAGAGGAGATCGGAGTCGGCGGAGGGGCCTTCGACGAGGACGGTCACTTCGGCGCCGATTAACTGTTTGTTGCGGCGGGCGCTGATCTTGCGTTGCACCGACATGAGCTTGCGCTTGCGGTTGTAGATGGTCTTTTTGTCGACCTTGCCATCGAGCAGGAAGCTTTTGCTTGAGTCTTCGTCGGAGTAGGAGAAGACGCCGAGGCGATCGAGTTGAGCGGCTTCGGCGAACTGGCAGAGTTCTTCAAAGGCGGCATCGGTTTCGCCGGGGAAGCCGACGATCATTGAGGTGCGGATGGCGACGCCGGGGATGGTCTTGCGGATGCGTTCGAGGAGTTTGAGGAACTGGTCGCCATTGGAGCCGCGCTTCATGCGTTTGAGGACTTCGCGCGAGGCGTGTTGGAGCGGCATGTCGATGTATTTGACGAGCGCTTGGTTGGCGGCGATGGTGTCCAGCAGTTTCTGGGTGACGCGATTGGGGTAGCAGTAGAGGAACCGGACCCATTTTTCGTGTTCAGTTTCGATTTGAGCGAGGCGTTCGAGGAGGACGGCGAGGCCATCCTTGAGGCCGAGGTCTTCACCGTAACAGGTAGTGTCCTGACCGATGAGATTGATCTCGCGAACGCCGTCGTCGAACATGGTTCTGGCTTCGCTAATGACCGACTCAAAGCGGCGGGAACGGAAGGCGCCGCGGTAATGAGGGATGACGCAGAAGGTGCAGGGATGGTCGCAGCCTTCGGCGATTTTCATGTAGGCGAAGTGGCGGGGGGTGGTGCGGATGCGGGGCGTTAGGTCGTGATAGAGGTAGGGTTCGACCGGGGCGTCTATGGGCGTGAGGCCTTCGCACATGGCGACGACTTTATCGAGTTCGTTTGTGCCGATGACGGCGTCGACTTCGGGAAGGGTGTTGGCGATTTCGCCGCGGTAGCGTTCGACGAGGCAACCGGCGACGATGAGGCGTTGGGCCTTGCCGGTGCGTTTGAACTCGGCCATTTCGAGAATGGTGTCGATGGACTCTTTCTTGGCCAGGTCGATGAAGCTACAGGTGTTGACGACGATGACGTCGGCTTCTTCGGGGTGGGCGGTGAGGGAGTGGCCGGCGGAGGCGATGTTGCCCATCATGACCTCGGTGTCGACGAGATTTTTGGGGCAACCGAGGCTAACGAAACCGATTTTCATGCTTGGGTTCTACCTATTCAGGATAGCGGATATTTTGGGTTATTTCTGGGTCTTGCTGGGTTTCTCGGGTTTCGGAAATTGGTTATTTTGGGATAACCCAGCGTGTAAGTCTATTGGTTGCAACAAATCTTGGGTTATTCCCAACGATTATATCCCCCTCCCCCGGAGTGTGTCCCGCTTTTCGCCTTTTTGCCCCGCTGCGTAGACACACTTGTCCTGTGCGTTATTTTATTCATGATGTCAAAGAGCGATTGCGCTGCGTCCGCGATGGCCTTGCGGCTAAGACGGGCGGGCGCGGGACGTGAAAAGGGCCTGACTGTTTTTGCGACAGACAGGCCCTTACTCTTTCATTATATGGCGTTGTCAAGCGTTAATTGGGGTGTTTGGATTGGAGTTTGTTTGTTTTGTTGGGGTTGCGGGGGATTTGTGGGTTGTGACTGGGTTTTTTCAGCGCACCGCAATTGTCACAACATTACTGGGCCGGCCGTTCGCGGAAATGTTCAAATCTACAGCGTTGCCGGTGGGTGTATCGGCAGCGAGTATGGCGTTTACCTGATAAAGCCCAGTGAAGCCCGGTGTTAGTCCGCTAAAAAGGACTTGTGCCAGTTTCTGTCCGACAGAGACCTCTACGGGACTTATGGTCGCCGCCAGCGGGGCGGTGGGTGGCGCCTCGGCGCTGACCAAAACTTGACCACTTGTGCTCCGATAGAGTTGCCCACCCCCGGCACCGCACCTTGGCCCGTAAGCCGCAGATGGGCAAGGCATTATCATCCCCGGCCCCGTTGGGCCGGTGGGTCACTCT
>Ga0105046_10018989_pt1 | contig 10442 bp, 6 predicted proteins | sample MAT03_FD_78385 | JGI IMG/M metagenome (GOLD analysis project Ga0105046, IMG submission 78385) | Freshwater microbial communities from Lake Fryxell liftoff mats and glacier meltwater in Antarctica - MAT-03 (megahit assembly) | ecosystem: Environmental > Aquatic > Freshwater > Ice > Liftoff... | reverse complement strand
TCCTTCTTCGCCAGGCTGATCACCATCGGCGGCTTCACGTCGAGCTGCTGGAAGGCCTCGAGCGCCGCGTGCAACTGCCCCAGCCCGCCGTCGATGATGATGACCTCGGGGTAGAGCTCCTCCCCCGTCCCCGCCTCGCGATACCGCCGGCTCACCACCTCGCGGATGCTCGCGTAGTCGTCGTTGCCCCCCTCGACCGACCGGATGCGGTACCGCCGGTACTCGTCCTTGAACGGCTTGCCGTCGATGAAGCAGACCTTGCTCCCCACCGTCTCGCCCCCCTTGAGGTGCGCGATGTCGATGCACTCGACGCAGCGGATGGGCTCCTCCAGACCGAGCGTCTTCTGCAGGCTCCGTAGCGCCTTGTCGGGCTCGATGATGATGCTCTCGGTCTCGGGCTGCCAGCCGTCGCTGCGGTTCGCCCTGTCGTCGAGCTTCTCGATCGCCTTGATCTGGTCGCGCAGCGCCCCGGCCCGCTCGAACCGCAGCTCCGCCGACGCGGCCGCCATCTCCTCCCGCATCTCCTTGAGCATCACGCTCCGCTTGCTGGAGAGGAACCGCACGAACGCGCCCACGTCCTCGCCGTACGACGCCTTCGAGATCTTGTCCGCGCACGGCGCCGTGCACTGCCCGATCGAGTAGAGCAGGCACGGCCGGAACCGCCGGTTCTTCTCGTCCCCCTCCACGATGTCCAGCCGGCACGTCCTGAACCGGAAGACCCGCTGCAGGATCTGGATCGCCTCCCGCAGCGCCCCCGCGTTGGTGAAGGGCCCGTAGATCTTCGCCCCCCGGATCGCCGGGTCGCTCGGGTTCCGCGTCACGAAGACCCGGGGGAAGTCCTCCCGCTGCGTCACCGCCAGGTACGGGAACGTCTTGTCGTCCGTCAGGCGCGCGTTGTACCGCGGCTTGGTGTCCTTGATAAGCCGGTTCTCGGTGAGCAACGCCTCCCACTCGGTCTCGCACCGCAGGAACTCGAAGTCGTGCACCACGTCCAGCATCGGCCCCTTCTTGGGGCCGAGGTCCGCCGACGGCACGAAGTACGACGACACCCGCGAGGGCAGGTTCCCCGCCTTGCCGATGTACACCACGACGCCCTTGGCGTCCTTCATCAGATAGACGCCCGGCTCCTTGGGCAGCCCCCGCGCCTTGCGCAGCAAACGCACCAGCCGCGCCTCGCGGGTCTCCGTCCCCCACACCGGCGCCGCCTCGCCCGAATCCGTGGGCGTTGTGTCAGAGGCCTCCTGCACAATGGATGGTATGAGCCGCGGGGGGCCTCGGTTCGGGACGAGTCCGGATGCGCGCGACCACCCCGTGTATCCTTCTCCCCCATGCCCGCGCGCGCCCTCGTCCTCCTCCTGCTCCTCCCCCTCGCCGCCTGCGCCTCCTCGCGCCCCGACGCCACCTTCCCCGTGGCCGCGGGCGGCTACGCGCAGGCCTTCGACGCCGCCCGCGAGGCCGTCCGCGACCGCCGCTTCCCGCTCGAGCGCGTCGACGCCGCGGCGGGGGTCATCGCCACCGCCGCCAAGTCCTCCCCCGGCCTCGCCGCCCCGTGGGACACCGAGCAGACGACCCTCAAGCAGGAGGCCGACGACCTGCTCAACTACCAGGCCCGGCGCGTCCGCATCACCTTCGAGCCCGCGCCGGACGCCCCCGACGGGGCGCTCCTCGCCGATGCACCCCTCGTCGGCCGCGTCGAGGTCACGATCCTCCGCACCCAGTACCGCGGCGTGCGCGCGGCCGAACGCTCGATCCGCCAGACCAGTTTCGCCTCCGACCCCATCGCCTCGGCCCGCGGGCTCGCGGCCTATGAGCAGGTGCCGCTCACCCAGGACGGAGCACTCGCTCGACGCATCGCCGACTCGATCGCGTCGCGCCTCGCCCAACCCACCCCTACGCCCCCGCCGCCTCGTCCCGCACCCGACGCCCCCGGCTGAGGAACCCCAGCGCCCGCGCCACCAGTTCTCCCCGGCTGCTCGCGTTCAACTTCTTGTGCAGCGCCTTCACGTGGTCGTGCACCGTGTGCGGGCTCCGCCCCAGTTCGTCGGCGATCTGCCGCACGCTCTTCCCCACGATCAACCCCTCGAGCACCTGCTGCTCGCGCGGGCTGATCCACGTCGAGGGCGCCGCCCGCGTCCCCAGGGCCACGCCCACCAGCCGCCCCATGACCCCCATCGCCATCCGCAGCAGCGCTGGCGCTCCGACCTCGGGTGTGGTGATCGGCACCAGATACGCCAGCACGCACCGGCGCTCGGCCCCCATCGGAGCGATCCCGGCCAGCACTCCCGCCCCCGGCCCCACCCCGGCGCGCGACGCCAACGCCTCCGCCAGGCGCGTCCCCTCCATCGCCGCGGGGGACACCGCCACCGCGTGCGGCCCCCACGCCTCCCCCGCCTGCGGCGCCCCGGGCGCCCACACCCCGCCGACCAACCGCCCAAGCGGGCACCGCCGCCACGACTCCTCCCACGCCCCGGCCGACGGCAACGACCCGACCGTCACCAACTCCACGATCCGCCCGCCCCCGTCAACCTCCGCCACCCCGACGCACACCGACCCCCCCGGCGCGACCGGCTCAAGACACGCCGCGGCCCGGTCGCACCAGTCCGTCGTCGCCACCGCCGGCAGCCTGCACAACGCCTCCACGATCCCCGCCGCGACCTCGAGGACGTTCCCCGGCCCGGCCCCGGAGGCCGCGGCCTCCGCCCTCGGGGTGGTGGCCGGTGCCGACACCGCGCGATCAGCGACGGTCCCCGACCGTTCGGCCGGGACGGCGGTGGTCGGCGAGAGCCGCGGCATCAGATCCGTCGCGCGAAGATGCGCAGGCTGGGCAACTCGATGCGGGTCCAACAGCGGCGCCTGATGCGGGGGATGAAGGGGGGCCTGAAGCATGGGGGGTGGTCCTTCGTCGGGCCGGCGGTGCACCAGTCTCCTACCGCCCGATCGCTCCGAGGGATGCACCCCTTCCCGACCTCTCCCCGAATCGTCCCCGCCGGGGCCCCGCCCTACTCTCTCCCCGCGCCCGCACGCCTCCCCGGCATCGCGGGCCCCTCACCCCAGGAGCCGGCATGAGCGGAGCCCACCCAAACGGCGCGGCGAATGGTTCCGCCCCCACCCTCGCCCCCACCCCCACCGCCGCGCCCAAGGCCGCCACCGGCCCGCAGCCCCGCATCGTCATCATCGGCGCCGGCCCCACCGGCCTGGGCGCGGGCTACCGGCTCAAGGAACTGGGGTACACCAACTTCACCCTCTTTGACCGCCACCCATACGTCGGCGGCCTTGCCCACAGCTTCACCGACCCGCAGGGCTTCACCTGGGATATCGGCGGGCACGTCATGTTCAGCCACTACGACTACTACGACCGCTGCTTCGACGCCCTGATGGGGAGCGACTTCACCCTCAACGACCGCGAGAGCTGGGTCCGCATGATGGACCGATGGGTCCCGTACCCCTTCCAGAACAACGTCCGCTACCTCCCCAAGCAGGCCGCGTTCGAGTGCCTCAGCGGGCTCATCAAGGCCCAGACCGGCAAGGGCCGCGTCAAGACCCCCGCCGACGCGGCCAACTTCGGCGAGTTCATCGACGCGGTCTTCGGCGAGGGGATCGCCAAGCACTTCATGCGCCCGTACAACTTCAAGGTCTGGGCCCACGCCCCCGAGATGATGAACAAGCACTGGATCGGCGAGCGGGTCGCCGTCATCGACATCGAACGAGCCTTGAAGAACGTCGTCCTCGAGACCGACGACTTCGGCTGGGGTCCCAACAACCGCTTCAAGTTCCCCCTCAAGGGCGGCACCGGCGAGTTCTACCGCCGCTTCGGCCCCGTCCTGGGCCTCACCCAGGACGGCCGCGAGGGTCCCGCCTCGCACGTCCGCCTGAACAAGACGGTCGCCACGATCGACGTCGACGCCAAGGTCGTCACCCTCACCGATGGCTCCCGCGAGCCCTACGACGTCCTGGTCAGCACCATGCCCCTGGACGTCCTCTGCCGCGACGTCCTCCGGGGAGACGTCCCCGACCACATCCGCCGCACCGCCGCCCGCCTGCTCCATAGCAGCGGCCACATGGTCGGCATCGGCATCCGCCGCCCCTGCCCCAGCACCAAGAGCTGGATGTACTACCCCGAGGACAACTGCCCCTTCTACCGCGTCACCTACCTCAGCAACTACTCCCCCTTCATGACCCCCGACAAGGACCGCTTCTACTCCCTCCTCTGCGAGACCAGCGCCAGCGACCACAAGCCCGTCGACGCCGCGACCATCGTCCACGACACCATCGAGGGCCTCGTCGCCTCGGGCATGATCACCCGCGACGAAACCGCCGACATCGTCTCCACCTGGCACTACTTCGCCGACTATTCCTACCCCACCCCCAGCGTCGACCGCGACGAAGTCCTCGCCGAGGTCATCCCCTGGCTCGAATCCCGCGGCATCTACAGCCGCGGCCGCTTCGGCATGTGGAAGTACGAGGTCAGCAACACCGACCACACCCTCATGCAGGGCGTCGAACTCGCCAACCGCCTCGTCCTGGGCGAGCCCGAGACCACCATCGGCGTCGTCTACAAGGTCACCGACGACGGCCGCCAGGCCGCCGTGCACGAACGCAGCGCCCAGGCCGGCTCGGGCGAGAAGCGCTTCGCCTCCCTCCGCCCCGCCGAGGTCCACCCCCCCCTCAAGCCCGGCCACAACGGCGAGGCGACCATCGCCATCGAGCCCAAGCCCCTCGCCGCCGGCCCCATCGGCGAAGAGGAGATCGGCGTGGGTCACTCCAACGCCTGACGGGTCCCCGAGGCCCCAACGCCTCTCCATCACGGCAAGGCACGCCCTCTTCAGACCAGTCGCCCGCGTTTTCATGCCTAGGCATTTCCCCTCATGTCACCCCGCACCGCGCTCACGACACCCGCGATTCGGACGTCCAGGTTCCACCTTCTTCTGAACTCCCGATGAAATCGAGTGGTGTACGCCCTATCCATAGGGCATACTCCTCGCAGACCAACGGACCGCGTCTGGACAACGCGACTCGACAGTCGGGCTTGGGGGGCTCTCTCCGCGAGGGGGCTTGATTCGGCGACGCGACGACGCACCACGGACGGGCGCCCCGGAGGCGGCCGACCCGGGGTACGCCATCGTCCGCCACAGCCCTCGAGCGAGGCGGTCGAAATGGGTGCCCTTCCCCGACACATCGAGTCCCCGCTCCTCTCGGCCAACTGGCAGCCCGACCTCGTCCAGCGCATGGACGAATCCCACCTCGTCGCCTTCTCCGACCGGCCCGAGAGCCGCCTCCAGTTCGCCGGCGCGCTCGGCCAGTTCCTCGGCATGCAGGCCGACGTCGAGGTCTGCATCCTCCACGGCCGCTTCATCACCGACCTCTCCACCTTCTGCGACCAACTCGAGCACGCCCTCCCCGGCCCAACCCTCGAGCGCCGCATCGACGGGCCCCGTGGCGTCGTCTCCCTCCTCCGCGAGCGTCCCGCCCAGCGCCGCCGCCGCGCCGCCAAGTACCGGTACTACCTCTGGCACGACGCCGAAGTCCTCCTCCGCCGCGACCCCCGCCTCTTCGGCCGCCTCGTCGACGCCCTCGCCGGCGTCGCCGCCGAGGCCGAGTACGTCAGCGACGAACTCCTCCTCATCCACCGCGCGGTCTTCGTCGGCGGCTCGATCCTCGACATCTACGCCGACGACCCCGCCGCCCAGTTCCAGTCCTGGCACAAGGACGAGTACGGCGAGCCCTTCTGGGAAGTCGTCACCGGCATCCCCGCCCCGCCCTTCGCCCGATGTCGCATCGACGAACTCGTCGCCTGACGTCCCCGCGCCGCCCCCCCTCCACGCCCGACCGCACACCCCGTCCCCACGCCGCGCCCGACCGCGCCCATCGACATCCGCGCCGTCCCCGGTGGACGACGCCACGAACGAGAGAGGGCTGCGGTCGCGGGGAAACCCGTTGATCGCGCCCTCTTTCTCATTCGCCCCGCCGCTTCCCCCCCCCGACGCCCGGTGCCCGACGCCCGACGCCTCACCCCCGACGCCTTCGTGGCGCCCGGCGCCGAGCGCCCGCCCCCCCTTGCTACCCTCCCTCGATGCGCATCATCTCGGGCGAATTCCGCAGCCGACGCCTCCTGACCCCCAAGGACGTCGCCGTCACACGCCCCATCCCCGACCGGGTCAAGGAGTCCCTCTTCTCCCTCCTCCGGGGGCACTGCGAGGACGCGACCGTTTTCGACGGCTTCGCCGGCACGGGCGCGATCGGGCTCGAGGCCGTCAGCCGCGGCGCCGCCCGGTGCGTCCTGATCGAGCGCGACCGCGACATCGCCAAGATCCTCGAGCAAAACGTGCAGATGCTCGAAGCCGACGACCGCTGCGAGGTCGTGATCGGCGACGCCCTGGGCCCGGGCGCCCTCGCCCGCGCCCCCCGGCCCCTCACCCTGGCCTTCCTCGACCCCCCCTACCCGCTCCTGCAAGAGCCCGTGGGGCACAAGCGGGTGATGGCCCAACTTGCCAACCTCATCAACCTTCTCACCGACGACGGATTCGCCGTCCTCCGCACCCCGTGGCCCCTCCGCCACCGCGAGGGGCAGCTCCCCGGCGAGGTCGACCCCGAGGCCGAGGGCGGCTTCGCGGCAGACGTCCCGACCCGCAAGTCCCGCCGCAGCAAGGTCAAGGCCGATCGTCACCAGCGCCGCCGGGGCGAGCTTGACCTGGAGTCTCCCGAGCCCGTCGCCGACGCGGAACCAGAAGACGTTCAGGACGTCCTAGAGGAGGGAACGGCCGAACCCGTGCCACCCCCCGCCCCCACCCGCTGGCTCGACGTGGACCTCACCCTCCCCAATGCCGACGGCCCCGAGACGCACGCATACCACACCATGGCGATCCACCTCTACGCCAGGAAGCGGCCCGCAACCGCGTGAGCCCCCGCGCTTCCATCCCCTCGACACCCCTCCCGGGTGCCACGGCCCCAGGCCCCGGGGCCGTGCCGGACGCGCCCGCCCGCGCGACGGACACCCTCACCCCCGACCAGCGCGCCGCCGTCGAGCACGACGCCGGCCCCCTCATCGTCCTCGCCGGCCCCGGCACCGGCAAGACCCGCGTCATCATCCACCGCGTCGCCCACCTCATCGAGGCCCGCGGCGTCGACCCCGCCTCCATCGTCGCCGTCACCTACACCACCAAGGCCGCCCGCCAACTCCGCGAACGCCTCGCCGCGCTCGTCGGCCACGACGCCGCCGACCGCGTCAACGCCAGCACCTTCCACGCCTTCGGCCTCCGCCTCCTCCGCCGCTTCGGCGACCGCCTGGGCCTCCCCGCCACCATCGACCTCGTCGACGTCGCCCAGAGCCGCCGCCTCCTCACCGAACTCATCCTCACCAACGACCTCTTCCCCCGCTCCCGCGGCCGCGGCGTCGAGGCCCTCGTCGAGCGCCTCGAGTGCGCCTTTGGCGAGGTCACCAACTTCGGCCTCCTCCCCATGGACTGCGAGCGCTTCGCCGCGGCGTGGCTCGCACGCGTGGGCGCCGACGGTGCCCCCGCCCCCAGCCCCCCTGTCGCCGATCCGGCCGCCGCCCTCGACCCCGCGGCACTCGAGGCCGAGCGCTTCGAGCAGCGCGACTTCGCCGACATCGGCCGCGCCTATGGCCTCTACGCCCAGGCCTGCGCCGACCGGGGCTGGATCACCTTCAACGACCTCATCCTCCTCCCCATCCGCCTCCTCCGCGAGCACCCCTCCGTCCGCGCCATCTGCCGCAACGAGCACCGCGCCTTCATCGTCGACGAGTTCCAGGACTGCAACCCCGCCCAGATCGAGCTCCTCCGCGCCATCGCCGGCCCCGACGGACAGGGCGGGGGCCCCGAGATCTGCGTCGTGGGCGACGACGACCAGGCCATCTACGCCTTCCGCGGCGCCGACGAGCGGGCCTTCGACCGCTTCGACCGCTACTGGCCCGGCGCCAAGGTCGTCGCCTTGGGCGCCAACTACCGGAGCGAGCCCCCCATCATCGCGGTGGGCAATGCCGTCATCGCCCGCTCCGCCTCGCGCTTCCGCCCCGACAAGACCATCGCCTTCCCCGACGGCAAGGAGCGACGCGAGCCCTCCGGCGTCGAGGGTGTCCTCCTCGAAAACGACTTCCAGGACGGCGAGACGATCGCCGCCATGATCCTCGCCGACCGCGAGGCCGACGCCCTGGCCGGCCGCCCCCCGCGCCCCTTCTCCGCCTACGCGGTCATCTGCCGCACGCACGGCGACCTCGACCGCATCGCCAACGTCCTCGGGCTCGAGGCCATCCCCTTCGACCGCCAGCGCGAGCGCTCCATCCTGGACGACGAGGGCGTTCAAGACGTCCTGGCCTGGATCGAGTGGCTCGTCAACCCCCGGGCCACCTGGGCCGCCCAGCGCATCCTCATCCGCCCCCCCTTCGGCCTCCCGCGCGAGCGCGTCCTCCGCTGGCCCATCGAGTACGCCGCCGAACGCTCCCGCTTCGAGGCCCAGGATCCCGACGCCGCCGACCCCGGCGGCTTCGCCGACTGGCTCGCGCAGCGCCCCTCCCCCCCCAAGGCCCTCGCCCGCGCCCTGGCCATGCACGCCGCCCTCGCCGGCGCCGTCGGTTCCCTCCGCGGCGACGAGGCGGTCTACAAGATCGTCACCGACACCGACCCCGCCCACGCCGAGCTCCTCCCCGGTCGCCAGCGCGCGAGGCGCGTCGCCGCGCTCCTGGCCCTCATCGCCCTCGCCCGGGGCAAGCAGCGCCGCCTCGCCCCACCCGCCGATCTCGCCGCCTTCCACGCCTACTACCTCGACCTGGGCGACGACGCCGGCAAACCCGTCGGCGGCGACCATCTCGACGACGCCGTCGACGGCGTCCCCGCCGACGAGGACGATCCCTCCGGCCGCGTTCAACTCCTGACCGCCCACGCCGCCAAGGGCCTCGAGTTCGACACCGTCTTCGTCCCCCGCGTCAGTTCTCGCCACGGCTACCCCGGCGATCACCGCCCCAAGGACTGGACCGCCCCCGACGGCCTCTTCGACCGCCTCGACGCCCGCTCCGAGCAGGAACGCCACAAGGACGAAGAGCGCCGCCTCTTCTACGTCGCCTGCACCCGCGCCGAACGTCGCCTCGTGCTCATGTCCAAGCAGATGAAGAGCGCCAGCAAGGCGCTCCACTTCTTCCAGGAACTCACCCGCGGCCGCACCCCGGAGCTCCCCATCCGCGTCCGCGTCGGCTCCGATGTCCTCAAGGAGGCCGCCGCCCTGGGCATCGGCGCCCTCGCCCGCTCCCCCGTCGAAGCCGCCGCGGCCGACCCCAAGGCCAAGGCCCGCGCCGCCGAACTGATCGACCGCGTCCGCCGCCACGCCCGTCTCGAGGCCGCCCTCGCCCTCGAATCCGTCGACCGCCCCGACGCCGACGAGACCGACCTCGCCGCCGCCGCCGAACGTCTCAAGGACGCCGCGGAGCGCCTCCGCCTCGTCGCCGGCATCGAACGCGCCGGCGCCGCCCCGGCCTTCCTCACCGGCCCCGATCGCCCCGAACTCGCCGCGCTCGCCGCCCGCCTCGCCGCGGCCCTCACCACCGACGACGCCCACGACCTCGCCGGCCCCTCGAGCCTCCTCATCCGCCCCCTCACCGCCCCGCTCCGCCTCAGTTTCTCCGCCATCCGCGACTACAAGCAGTGCCCCCTCTGCTACTACCTCTCCCGCGTCCGCGGCCTCCCCGCTCCCGATTCCCGCGCGTCCAGCGTCGGCCAACTCGCCCACGGCATCCTCAAGACCTTCTACGACGACTGGGCCCGCGCCGACAGCGACGGCCGCCCCCGCCCCGACGTCGCCGACCTCCTTCGCCTCGGCCGCACGCTCTTCTTCCGCTCCCTCGAATCCGACCAGGGCGTCGTCCGCTCCCAACTCGACCAGCTCATGGCCCAGCTCCGCACCTGCCACGAATCCATGCACGACCCCGAGGCCCACATCCTCGAGACCGAACGCGCGCTCCGCTTCCGCTACGCCCTCGACGGCACCCATCACGACTTCACCGCCACAGTCGACCGCGTCGACCTCCTCCCCGAGGGCGGCGTCCTCCTCATCGACTACAAGACCGGCCACGCCACCAAGCGGCTCCTCGAGCCCGCCAAGGACGACCTGCAACTGGCCATCTACGCCATGGCCCTCGCCCACGCCCAGCCCGACGCCGGGCCCGACGCCGGGCACGACGCCGGGCACAACACCGTGCACGACGCCGGCGACCCCGTCACCCCAACCGGCTTCGCCGAATACTGGTGCCTCTCCACCGGCCAGAAGGGCCGCATCTCCCTCGCCACCCTCGACCAAGACAAGGTCCGCGCCGTCATCGACGCCGCCGCCCGCGGCATGCTCGCCGGCGCCTTCCGCCGCACCCCCGACTGCGACGGCCCCTGCTGTCTCTTCGACGACTGACGCAGCCCGACCCAGACCCACGCCCCCCCCCCACG
>Ga0105046_10018988_pt1 | contig 10442 bp, 9 predicted proteins | sample MAT03_FD_78385 | JGI IMG/M metagenome (GOLD analysis project Ga0105046, IMG submission 78385) | Freshwater microbial communities from Lake Fryxell liftoff mats and glacier meltwater in Antarctica - MAT-03 (megahit assembly) | ecosystem: Environmental > Aquatic > Freshwater > Ice > Liftoff... | reverse complement strand
TATTCCTGTGCACCTAAAATACTGTCATACCTTGTAAATGTTTTATATTGAGGTGTATCGCTATTTTTCAGCGGACCCTTACTATCAATAAGATTATCAAGGAAGAATAAGGTTGGAATCCGATGGGGGTCATGTTCGTTACTGAGGTTTGTAAAATTGAATAAAGGCAATCTGCTTTCTTTCTAAATTTTCAATGAGCGCAGGATCAACCTTATTGCTTCTTTTCAACCTTAGTAAAGGATGAATGGTACAATGTGAGAATAATACAACTTTTTACCGGAATTATATAATGATTTTCCCTGAAAGTAGTAGCAATTTTGTATTCTCAAATTTCTAATTCATTTAACAACAGATCATGGGAAATCTACTATATATAATTGCCGTCATTCTTTTGATAGGATGGGCAATAGGATTTTTTGGTTTTCAGGCAGGTGGAATTATTCATGTGTTGCTGGCAATTGCAGTTATTGCAATAATTGTTCGTCTTCTTCAGGGTAAAAGCGCGGTATAACCATCTTTGCTTTGTTGTTTACCATTTTTGATCATACACTTATGAAAACCGAAAGGTTCATCGCATTGTACATGAGTTGCTTATTACCTTTTCACGGGGTTAAACTCTGTAATTAATCATGATCGCTCCAAACAGGATGAACTTTGTTCACCCGGATAATATGTGGATCTACTGCTCTCCATCCGAATCAGCAGTATTGAGATTGGTGAGGCTGGAAATACCTGTACCGGGGGAAGGTTTGTTCTTGTCAGGTTTAAAAATTAACCCGTACAATAGGTACGACGGTAATCACTGATTTCAGTCAATTTCCAGTTATTCAGGAAGGATGATTATTCGGGTAAACATATTAACGAATTGTTGGATTTTTTTTTAGGTTGAAGGCCAACACAAGAGCTAATGTTAAACTGAATCTTTCATCCTTCCTTTTTCTGCTTAACTTTTTCAGGATGAAATGGAAATTACTGTTTAAAATACTGCTGGGAATGGTTGCCTTTGCAATTCTCCTGGTATTTATTGTATTGGTATTTGCAGAACCCTGGGCAGAAAGAAAAATCCTTTCTGCAATAAACAATTACAACAAAGGCTACCTTGTAAAGGCAGAGGTGATTGATTTTTCAATTGTAGCTTCTGCGATTGAGCTGAAAAATATCACCATAACATCCATTCCGGTAAAAGGAACAACCAATTATCTGAGCGGAAAAATCGCCAGCGTAAGGATCAGCGGAATCAACCTGATTCAGATTCTGTTAAAAAAAGGAATCTATCTCCGCAAAGTAATTATAACCGGCAGCTTCATTGAAGGCCGGATTCCTTTTCCAAAAAAAACGGCACCGCCCATAATCTCAAATCAGAAGATTCGCGTCGGAAGCATTCTTTTCGACACCCTCGACCTGAGCCTGAAATACGATTCAACTGCCAGGGCATTTTCGGTGAGGAAAGGTTTCTTCAAACTTCTTGATCTTCAGATTAATAGAAAGGATACGATTTCGCCAGCGATGATTCACGAATTTGACTTTAATGCAGATGAACTCTTTACCATATCATCCGACAGCATGTATTCGTTCAGAGCCATCGGTATCCGCTATTTTGCCGATTCAAGCAGGTTGGCAGCCGATAGCTTTTCAATCCTGCCGAATTACCCGGATTATGAATTCTCATCGAAGCACGAATTTCAGACTGATCGCATCGAAGCCGGTTTAAGCAACATTTATTTTCACGGATTTTCCCCGGCAGATTATTTCAAATCGGGCGAATTGGTATGTTCCTATATTGAAATCGGGAAACTGGAAATGAATATATTCCGCGATAAGCGAAAGAAATTCCAGCATGTGAACAAACCTGTTTTCCAGGATTTAATGGTTGGCTACCCCGGCAAGCTCCAAATCGACTCTATCGGCATTCTGGACGGAAACATTACTTATGCCGAACATGCTCCGGGAGCCAGTGATCAGGGTAAGATCAGCTTTAACAACATCCACGCCGGTGTTTACAACATTACCAACGACACCCTCTACAAAAAAGTAAAAGGCAATACCGTGCTTCGTGCTGAAGCCCTTTTAATGGGAAAGGGCAAACTGTCTGTCGCACTGAAAGCAAGGTTGTTCGATAAAAACAATGTTTTTACTGTGAATGGATCGCTTTCAGGCATGGAAGCCGATGCGCTGAATCCCATCCTTGAATATTCCGCGTTTATGTATGCGACATCCGGCAGAATTGATGCGCTGAATTTCCAATTTACTGCCAACAATACCAAAGCGACCGGCAAAATGACCCTGCTCTACCATGGCTTAAACATTGCGGTAAAAAACAAACAAACCAACGACACCACAGCCCTGAAAGAGCGGATTGTTTCAATTCTGGCCAATAATATACTATTAAATTCAAACCCGCTTCCACGCAAAGAAGTGAGAGTAGGGATTATAGTCAATGAAAGGGACCCGGAAAGATTTGTTTTTAACTATGCCTTTAAATCCATTCTATCAGGAATGAAATCAAGCCTTTTAAGAAATCCGGAGAAGGAAATAAGAAGAAGAAAAAGTAAATGAAGAATGACGAATGAAGAATCTTTGTCCCGCACGTGCGGGATTGAACCCTCGGGAAACCCTTGCTGAGCGAAGCAGCTTGCCCCGCCCACTATGGCGGGGAAGTCCCGCCTCTTCTGCGGGAAACCCTTGAACTTATCTTTTTTTCCCAATCCTTACATCCTCTCAATCGGATTACGCTTCTTATGCTTTAGCCGCTTATAGTAAGAGGGCGTTAGCCCGGTTATTTTTTTGAACTGGCTCGAAAGGTGGGCCACGCTGCTATAATGCAATTTGTAGGAGATTTCGGTAAGATTCATTTCACCATAGATCAATAGCTCCTTTACCCTTTCAATTCTGAGATTGATCAGATACCGTTCAATGGTCGTTCCCTGAACCTCTGAGAAAATGTTGGCCAGATAAGTATAATCATAACTCATTTTCTCACTCAGATAATCCGAGAAGTTTGTTTTGATTAATTTATCAGAATAGTAAACCATTTCAACAATGGTATTCTTAATCCTTTCGATCAGAATTTTCTTCTTGTCGTCTAAGATGAAAAGTCCGGACTTATACAATTCGGCATTTAACGATTCCAACTGATCAGCAGAAAGGCTTTCCATAATTTCCACTTCGCCCAGCTCTACTATGATGAAATGGTACCCATGCTTTTCAAGCTCGGATTTCACGATCATCTTGCAACGGTTACTAACCATATTACCTATGTAGAGTTTCATGCAGTTTCCTTAATATTGAACCGTGAATATCTGATTATTACTCAAATATTTCATTGTGGGTTTATTTTCGTGAATTCTGTAATGTCAACCACCGACAGAAGGCATTTCCGGTCATCGTCTGTAACAATGCCTTCTATATAGACATGGCAGAACGTAGAATTATTATAACCCAACATAACATTGCACGATTCCTTTGTATAACCGGAATAGAGCAAACTGAAAAAATCGTTGAATACTGTCCTGGATTCTTCTGAAATATGAAGTTTGAAATTGCTGTTAAGCAAATTGAAACGCTTATCTCTCAGCATATCGGCGCCGGTAAAATTAAGGTCGGTAATACTCCCGTCTGCATCGAGGACAAAATAGCCAATAGGGGCCAGATCGTATAACATGGTGTATTTTTTAAGTGCAGTTTCGGCCGTCTCATTTGCCAGGCGAAGTTCCTCATTCTGCATCTCCAGCTCTATCTGGTGTACCTGCAATTCGTGCACGAGTTTTTTTACATCGGCTTCTATGTAATTGTTGTCGGAAATTTTTTGATTAAGCCTGAGCTGTTCTTCGGCTTTCATACGCATCATTCCGGCATCCGACATGCCTTTTTCTTCATCGCTCATAGATTCGTTCTTTTGGAAGTACAAGGTTCAATTTGCAATTAATATCATTCCTACAGGTACATTCATCTGATCATGGAAAACATTTAGGGACCATTCAACATCTGAAATAATGCCACCAGTCGTCAGTACCTTCATTTCCAATTTCCCGTCCCTGACTTCTTTTAAATGCTTATTCAATTCTTTTTCAGTCTTTTTATGCATGGGCTCCGGAACAAATAGTTGAATAAAACTCTGATTCAGGGCATCCTCGCACTTTTTCCCGAAAAATTTCGCTGCTCCCGGATTAAACTCCAATATTTTAAAGCCGGCTGAGAGTCTGATGATGATACCGGGAAATGAAGCTAACAACAAACGTTGTACCTGTTCTGATTCGTTTAATTTTTCCTGTTCCTGCTTCACATCAGAGATGTTGATAAAAGTAATAACCAAACCATCTATTCTGTCGTCGGAAGTCCGGTAGGGCATAATGCGGACAGCAAACCACCGGCCATCTTTAGCCGCGATTTGCTTTTGTTTGAATACAAGTGTACTCAATACCTCAACCGCATCTTCAGCCAAATCAGGATAAACCAGATCTGAAACCTGGTCGGTAAATGGTCTTCCGACATCGCTTTTTATGAGTTTAAATATTTTGGTTGCCTGGATGGTAAAACGGCGGATATTCAGCTCTTTGTCAAGGAACAGGGTAGCAATATCGGTGCTGTTAAGCAGGTTTTTCATATCGTTGTTTACCCGCGAATAGTCTTCCACCTTCGACTGCAATTCGGCATTAACTGTCTGAAGCTCTTCGTTCAGGCTTTGCATTTCTTCTTTCGATGTGGTAAGCTCTTCATTGGTTGACTGAAACTCTTCATTCGTCGATTGCAGTTCCTCGTTGGTCGATTTTAATTCCTCCTGCGAAGTCTGCATTTCCTCTATGGTACTCTGCATCTCTTCACGCAAACGCTGCACTTCATCTTCCAATTCCGTTTCACGAATACTGTTCAACGATTTCCTTCCTTTTTTTGATCGCAGGTTGTCGCCGGAAATATCCGGTGTATCGGCAAAAACAATCATCACTGTACCCTTCAATGGCTCAGGGCTACCAATCCACTGAATTTTAACATTTACAGTTTGAGTAGTACCGTTTGTCCCAATCTTTAGATTATGAAGAACAATTGCCTCCTTTTTCACAATTGCCTTACGAAACGCAACCGGGAATTCGTTGCGCAGGCCTTCGCGCAGCATCGCGAAAATATTCAGATTGGCCTTACCGGCAGCCGGCTCCAGGTACTTTCCGGTACGACCGCTGATGTAAATAATATCGCCATTCTCGTTCACCAAAACACCGGCTGGTGAAAATTGCTGCAGAAGAAGATTATCGGCAAGAGTTTGAATATTCACGATTGATTTGTCCGGCATTTGATGTTCATTAGGTAATTGTTTTGAACGGGAAAATGAAGAAGGAAAATCGAATATTTCCGGGTTAACCGCGGATTCTGAACGGGTGAAAATTTTCAATTTTGCATTAGAAGGATTAAACAAATGGCTCTGAACCCCCAGGGATTCAGAACTACCCAGCAACATAACCCCTCCCGGGACAAGGCTATAATAAAACATGCCAAGTAATTTCTTCTGAAGTTCTGGCTCCATGTAGATAAGCATATTGCGGCATGAGACGATATCTAATTTAGTGAAAGGCGGGTGCATAATAATGTTATGCTGGGCAAAGACAACCATTTCCCTGATTTCGGCACTGATACGATAACCTTCTTCCGTTTTTACAAAAAAACGGTTCAGCCGGTCTGAAGGTACATCCGAAATGATATTGGAAGAAAAAAATCCTTTTCTTGCTAATTCAATTGCATCGGCGTCGAGATCAGAAGCAAATATCTGAAGTGAAAAACTGACGGAAGGCCTGATATTTTCAAGCACTTCCTTAAATACAATCGCGAGGGAGTAGGCTTCCTCACCGGTGGAGCAACCAGGTATCCATGCACGAATAACCCCGCCATGCGCATTTCGTGAAATAATTTCCGGAATAACTTTCTCTTTCAGATTCTTCCAGACCATATTGTCGCGAAAGAAATTTGTTACACCGATCAGCAGTTCCTTGAAAAGGATTTCAGTTTCCTTTGGATTTTCCTGCAGGAAATGCACATAAGAGGCAATCTTATCAATTTTGTGCACACTCATGCGTCTTTCGATACGGCGATATACGGTATTTTTCTTGTACAACGAGAAGTCGTTGCCAGTTTGCATACGCAACAGGATAATAATCTTTTCGAGTGCACTTTTGTCTTTTATCTCGATTTCCAGATTAGATTTGATGATTGGGATATGCCTGAGAAATTCAACGATCTTAATTGGCAACTCCTGTGCGGGAGCAATGATATCAGCAAGTACAGAATCAATGGCATTTCGGGGCATGCTGTCGTATTTGGCAGTTGCAGGGTCCTGCACTGCCACAATTCCGTTCTTTTCTTTAATTGCCCTGAGGCCTGCGGAGCCATCGGATCCCATTCCGGAAAGCACAATACCAATTCCAAGTTCTTTACGATCGTCGGCAAGGGAACGAAGGAAAAAATCCACCGGAAGGCGAAGCCCCCTCGCTTCTACCGGATCAAACAAATGAAGAACACCTTTTAAAATGGACATGCTTTTGTTTGGCGGAATTACAAACACACAATCGGGCTTGACCGGCATCCGGTCCTTAACCACCAAAACTTCCATATTTGTAATCCGTTGAAGCAACTCAGGCAAAAAACCCTTTTGTGTCGGATCAAGATGCTGAATAACGACATAGGCAATCCCACTGTTTGCAGGCACACTGCTCAGAAACTGTTCAAGAGCCTCAAGACCGCCGGCCGATGCCCCAATCCCGGCAATAGGAAACAGATTAATGTCCTTATCTGCAGCTTTCTTTTTTGAAGGTACCGGGATTTCAAATTTCATGGATTAGCCCTTAATTAAATACCGAAATTACAAAATTTTAAGATCATGCAAAAGAAAATTTGTAAAATAATAATTTTCATTACATTACCTGATCGCCAACCTTTAAGAAGTTTTAATCGCCTGTTCAACTGCTAAAGTCGGAATATAAAAACCATGAACCAGGTTGGGTTTGGCTCCTGAGAATAGTTTTTAAGGGATGCAGAATTCAGATATGATTCACCTACCTTTCTTTCCGTCATCCATATCTTTCAATGATTTATAAAGTTCATCAAGTTCTTTATTAAATTCAGACTGAAATGATTCCCAGTCGCCTTGAACTTCAGGGTAAACTATGATTCTTTCTTTCAGAAATTTATTTTTCTGTTCAAAAATATTAATCCATTTCTCAAAAATCATATCACTCTTTTTCCCTGTTGATCTGATCTTCATCCTTAAATTGGTGAGGAGTATTTCGTTGTCCTTTAATCTCTTGTCCGCATTGGTCCTGAATGCTTCCCATTCTCTGTCACTGACAACTTCAGGCACCGTCTGATTTGTGTCATTCCGCATAGCTTCATGCCTTCGGCTGGATTTATGCATCTGTTCGTTTGCTTCAAATTCTTTTTGGGCAGAGGATTCACAACCGGTAAAAACTGTTCCAAAAATAAGAATCAATACTATTTGGATTGAGAAAACTGGTCTTTTCATATCCTGTGGTTTCTGTTATTTATAGGCACCTGTAAAAGTTTCTGATTGCGATCATTCACGGAATTCAAACAGATGAAAGTTGCTGCCCGTTCAGGTAGGGTGATCTTGCGCAAAACTTGCTTTAACGCCGGTTTTTTATCTTCATTAACCGCAGAATTAATGTAAAACATCCTCTATTTACCAAAGATTCTGCTGACAAGAGAAGCACTTCCGGATCCGAAACAAAGGTAGATGCCCACTTTACTGAAACCCTTACAAAATTTCCGCAGTGAGTTACATGATTCACACATTCATTTTATCGCTTATATCAGAAAAGGTAATAAGCCGGATTACACTTTATCAAATGGCCGGAGAAGGGTCTTCAACTCAATATTTATGATCAGGCCGCAGGATGTGTGAATCATGCAACTTATAACCAGAGTTATGTAACGATTACGGGTTTTAGTGGGCCGATCTTTGCATACTCATAATTAAAGTAGCCTGCTCACTGTCAGTTTTGAGTTCAATAGAATGATCCACGCGATGAACACCTCAAACGATTATAAGAAATCACAATGACTGTCAGAAGAAAATATTGCCTTAAATAAGTAATGGCATACTGATTACAACAAACAATTTGCTTAAACAATTTAAAACTTTCACCATGAAAAATGCAAGAATGAGTTTGATTATGATTTTCAGCATCATCCTGATTACATCGGGCTGCTCAAGTTGGAATAAAACACAGAAAGGTGCAGCAGTGGGAACCGTTGCAGGAGGATCAATGGGCGCTGTAATCGGAAGAGCCTCAGGCAACACGGCCCTGGGTGCAATTATCGGAGCTGCCGTAGGCGGTGCAACCGGTGCTGTCATCGGCAATAAGATGGACAAACAGGCCGCCGAGATTAAAAAGACCGTTCCCGATGCAAAGGTTGAACGTGTTGGAGAAGGCATCATTGTTGAATTCAACAGCAATGTTCTTTTCGGATTTGACCAATCGAACCTGTCGAATGACGCAAAAGTCAGTCTTGATAAACTGGTCACTGTCCTGAACTATTATCCTGATACGGACATTGAAGTGCAGGGGCATACTGACAGTAAAGGCAGCGTTTCATATAACAAAAATCTATCGGATAGGCGTGCAGGTGCAGTTACCTCTTACCTGGCTTCCAATGGAATTCCAAACAGCCGTACAAAAATAGTAGGCTATGGCGAAACTGCTCCCAAGTACAGCAACGATTCAGAAAATGGCCGCTCAGAAAACCGTAGGGTAGAATTTCTGATTACAGCCAATGAAAAAATGAAGGCTGATGCTGAAAAAGAAGCTGGTAAATAAATTGAACACTAATTTTTAATAACTAAAAATCAATCAAATGAAAACAAGAATTATTTCCTTTCTGGCAATCGTTATGCTCACAGGTACTATGGCATTTGGCCAGGATACGGGTATGAGGTTTGGAATACTCGGAGGTGTGAACTTCCAGAATCTGAACGGTAAAGACTACAATGGTGACAAACTGGAAAACGATATGCTGATTGGCTTTCATGCCGGAGTTAATGTACAGATACCAATCGCGCCTGAGTTTTACTTTCAGCCCGGTTTACTTTTTTCAACGAAAGGCGCTAAAAGCGTAACTGATGTTTTGGGCACAACCTACACGACCACAGTTAATCTTTCATACGTTGAATTACCGCTTAACCTGGTTTACAAAGGCGCTCTTGGCAGTGGATTTGTACTCGTTGGCTTTGGCCCTTATGTTGGTTATGGCATCGCAGGGAAGGTGAAAACCGAAGGAGGTATTATAGCGCTTGATAACGACATAGAATTCAAAAATGTCGTTGAATTGGGCGACCCTCTTACAGTACCTTATTTTAAAGCTTTTGATGCGGGTGCCAATGTTTTTGCCGGTTACGAAATGGCCGGTGGGCTGTTTTTCCAGTTGAATGCTCAGTTGGGCATGCTCAACATTAACCCTGAAGACAAACGTATTCCTGACGATAAGACTTCTGTTAAGAACACAGGTTTCGGTCTGTCGCTCGGATATCGCTTTTAAAACCAACCTGAATTGACAAATGGCCATCTCTGATAAAAAGAGATGGCCATTTGTATTATCCCAGAGATAAGGGCGTCGTTAAAAATGAAAATGAGGAATAGAATAATTCACCTTTCCGGGAGCAAAAATAATCCTTCAGGGTTTCGTCAATCCTGAAGGATTTTATAACACTTCCAATGAACCAGAATCCCAATCCCTGATTTACGTTACAAGCATATTCAAATATATTCAAACGGCATTTGAATTTCTCCTTTCGGAATCCAACCATCTCATGAAAAATTCTAAAAGAGCTTTTTCATATAACCCTGCTCATCGCACAAATTGAAGTTCAGGTTTTCCCAAAAGTCCTTCTTAACAGGAGATATTATTCACATTGAATTCAGAAAATATTCCCTTTCATTGAATCCATTATAATTCCGGTAGTCAGTTCCCTTTTTTCTCTCTTTTCCGATTGAAAAAATCCTCCTTTTATCAAGAGCCTATCATAGATTGATGAATGTTCCCGTTCGGCAAATACCCTCCGCAAATTCCCAACATCCACTTTCAGTGAATATCCAACCATTTGTAACAAATCGGCTTCAGGCGATTCATGATATTGCAAATCAACATCTGAAAGTTCAGGAAACTTCAGCTTTAGCTGGATCTGAAGGTGGTTCCATTGTTCGTGGCTTAGGATTTCTTCCATTTCATTGGGGCTTTAAGAGAATGACACTAGTGTCAGGTTAAAAGTTAAAAGGATGCTTCGACAATGCTTCGACAATGGTTCGACATGGTTCGACATGGTTCGACATGGTTCGACATGGTTCGACATGGTTCGACATGGTTCGACATGGTTCGACAAGAGCTCACCAACCTAGAGCTCACCAACCGAGAGCTCACCAACCGAGAGCTCACCAACCGAGAGC
>Ga0105046_10018986_pt1 | contig 10443 bp, 10 predicted proteins | sample MAT03_FD_78385 | JGI IMG/M metagenome (GOLD analysis project Ga0105046, IMG submission 78385) | Freshwater microbial communities from Lake Fryxell liftoff mats and glacier meltwater in Antarctica - MAT-03 (megahit assembly) | ecosystem: Environmental > Aquatic > Freshwater > Ice > Liftoff... | reverse complement strand
TTTGCCGCACTCTGAGCGGGGACTCGCGTCACGCTCGGCTCGTGTCCTCCAGCCCTCGAGCCCCGGTCCCAGCCCGACCCGAAACGCGGTCAACCTCCGCGCTCAATCCGACCCGACACACCAATTAGCTCCGCAAGATAATTGGGGACGAAACATCGTCAACCTCCGGGGACAGTCCGGGACATAACACTCGCCTGCACTGGTTGCCTCGCCGGCGACTCCACGGAGCACATCACCAAGGACATGGCGCTCACGGGCGCGATCCGGGTGATGGCCTGGCCCAGGTCGCGTCCGGGTGTTCGTCGAGCGCGGGCGGGCGGCGATAGCTGGCGATCGGCGTGCGCGACAGGTTGATCGGGCTGCGCAGGCAGGGGGTGTGGTCGTCGTCCATGGTGGTGAATAGGTCGCGGGCCTGCACCTGCGGGTCGGTGGCGAGCTCGGCGAGGTCCTGGACCGGGCCGTGGGGGACGATGGTGTCGGCGAGCAGGGCGAGCCAGTGGGCACGGGGCTGTTCGCCGAGCTTCGCGGCGATCGCCGGGACGAGCACTCCCCTGTGGGCGACGCGGGCGGGGTTGGTGGCGAAGCGGGGGTCGTCGGCCCAGTGCGGGGCGGCGAGCGCGTGGCACAGCGCGAGGAACTGGGCGTCGTTGCCGACGGCGAGCATGAGCGGGCGGTCGGCGGTGGCGAAGCTCTGATAGGGGACGATCGTCGGGTGGGCGTTGCCCATGGGGCGCGGGACCTCGCCGGTGCAGCGAAAATTCATGGCGAGGTTGGCGAGGCCGCTGACCTGGGTGTCGAGCAAGGCGAGGTCGCAGTGCTGCCCGAGGCCGCTGTGGTCGCGCTCGCGCAGGGCCGCGAGGATCGCGATCACGGCGTAGAGGCCGGTCGAGAGGTCGGCCACGGCGACGCCGACCTTGGTCGGGTGCGCGGCGTCGGGTCCGGTGACGCTCATGAGGCCACCCATCGCCTGGATGAGCGCGTCGTAGCCGGCGCGCGGGGCTGCCGGTCCGGTCTGGCCGAAGCCGGTGACGCTGCAATACACGAGTCGCGGGAAGCGGGGGTGCAGCGCGGCGAAGTCGAGGCCGTGACGGGCGAGGTCGCCGACCTTGAAGTTCTCGATCAGGACGTCGGCGCCGGCGATGAGGTCGATGAGGGCGGCGAGGTCTTCGGGGCGCGTGAAGTCGAGGATGCGCGAGCGCTTGTTGCGATTGGCGGTCCAGTAGTAGGCGTCCGCGCCGGGCCCGGCGGGGCCCCAGCGGCGGGTGTCGTCGCCGCGGGGGTGCTCGACCTTGATGACATCGGCGCCGAGATCGCCGAGGATCTGGGCGGCGTAAGGGCCAGCCAGGACGCGAGAGAGGTCGACGACCCGCAGGTCGGAGAGGGGCAGGCGCGGTCCAGGGGGCACGCACGGCAGGATGGGACGATTGTTGCCCGAAATGCAACAGCGTGGGACGGGGCCCCGGGCTGTCCGCAGGGGCGCGGGCGGTGTACCTTGCGCCGCACTATGAAGCACACGACGAAGTTCCTGCTGGCGGCGGCGCTGCTCTCGGTCCACTGCAAGAGCGAGCTGGATGGCAAGCCGGCGGCCAAGGTGGGCGAGGCCAAGGGCGAGGTGAAGCCGGTGGTCGCGCCGGACGCCACGCCGATGCCGGAGCGCACGCTCAAGGCCGACGCGGCGGCGAGCACGATCGGCTTCGTGGGCGCGAAGCTCACGGGCGATCACAAGGGCGACTTCAAGACGTTTACGGGTGAGGCGACGGTCGCGGGCACGGTCCCGAAGTCGGTGCGCTTCTCGATCGACATGGGCTCGGTGACCTCGGACGCCGACGACCTGACGACGCACCTCAAGAGCAAGGACTTCTTCGACGTCGAGACCTTTCAGAAGGCGGAGTTCTCGTCGACCTCGCTGATGCCGAAGCCGGCCGGACCGAACGAGTACGAGGTGACCGGCGACCTCGACCTGCACGGCGTGAAGAAGTCGATCGTGTTCCCGGCGACGATCACGGTCGACGACCGCGGCGCGAAGGGGACCGCGGAGTTCAAGATCAACCGCAAGGACTTCAAGGTCGAGTACCCGGGCAAGCCCGATGACCTGATCAAGGACGAAGTACTGCTCAAGATCTCGCTGGCCTTCGTGCCCTGAGGATCAGACGATGGGGACGCTGCTGCTCAGCGAGGACGCGATGCTGGCCCATGACCAGGGTCGCGGCCACCCGGAGAGCCCGGCGCGCTTGCAGGCGATCTTGCAGCGGCTGCGCGCTCGGCCGGTCGCGGGCACGCGCTGGCAGACACCGCAGCCGGCCACGCGGGCGCAGATCGGGCGGGTCCACGCGCCGGCGTACGTCGACTTCGTGGACCAGGTGCGCGGGCAGACGGTGCATATCGACGAGGACGTGGCGATGGCGCCCGGGAGCACCGACGCGAGCTACCTGGCGGCGGGCGCGGCGATCGAGGCGGTCACGGCGGTGATGCAGGGCGCGGCCGACAACGCCTTCGCGCTGGTGCGACCGCCAGGACACCACGCGGAGGTCGACCGCGCGATGGGCTTCTGCGTGTTCGCCAACGTGGCGATCGCGGCCGAGCACGCGCGTCAGGTACTCGGCGCGCAGCGGGTGCTGGTGGTCGACTGGGACGTACACCACGGCAACGGCACGCAGCACGTGTTCGAGGCCCGCGACGACGTGCTGGTGTTTAGCGCGCATCAATGGCCGCACTACCCCGGCACCGGTGGACATCACGAGCAAGGCCGCGGGGCGGGCACGGGCTACACGATCAACGCGCCGCTGCCGGCAGGCCTGGGCGACGGCGACTACGCGAGCATCTTTCGCGAGGTGCTGCGGCCAGTGGCCGAGAGCTTTCGGCCCGACCTGGTGCTGGTCTCGGCCGGCTTCGACGCCCACCGCGATGACCCGCTCGGCGGCATGGCAGTGACGGCCGAGGGCTTCGCCGGGCTGTGCGGGGTGGTCCGCGAGATCGCCGGGCTCAGCGCGGGTGGCAAGCTGGTGCTGGTGCTGGAAGGCGGCTACGACCTCGGCGGCCTGGCCGACAGCGTGTACGCCTGCGTGGAGGTGCTGGCCGGCGCGACGCCGCCGGTGGCCGCTGCGGCGAGCGCAGCGGGCGAGGCGGCGCTGCGGCAGACGCTGGCGACGCAGCGCCGGCACTGGCGACTGCCCTGAGCGGGCCGGCCGTGGGGGCGCGGGTGTGAGCTGAGGCAGCTCGGCGCGCGCGTGCTTATCGGCTACCTTCCGGCGCCCGCCATGGAGATCTTCAAAGAGTTTCGCTTCGAGGCCGCCCACCGCCTGCCGAATGTCCCTCCGGAGCACAAGTGTGCCCGCCTGCACGGGCACTCGTTCGTGGTGCAGGTACACGTGCGCGGGGTGGTGGGCGAGCGCAGCGGGTGGATCGTCGACTTCGCCGATATCGCCGCCGCGTGGGCGCCGTTGCACGCCGTGCTCGATCACAATTACTTGAACGAGATCGTCGGCCTCGAGAACCCGACCAGCGAGCGGCTGGCACAGTGGATCTGGCGAAAGATCGGCCCGACATTGCCGGGCCTGGCGCAGGTGCAGGTGCGCGAGACCTGCACCTCGGGCTGTGTGTATCGCGGCGAAGACGAGGGTTGACCGCTATCATCCGGGGGTGTCGACCGGCGATCACCACGTCTGGCCAGCCGAAGCCAGGCCGGTCACGCTGGCGCGCGTGCGCTGGCCGCTGCCATGATCCGGTGGATCCGGTGGATCCGGCGGCGGATCACTTGGTGATCGTCTTTGAGAACAGCTCCTTGCCGGTCTGATCATAAAAAATGCCGGTGAAGGTGTCGTCTTTGATCTCGATCCACACGAAGCCCTCGGTGTTGGCCATGCCGAAGTAGGCCTTGTTGGCGCCGGGGAGGTCCTCGGCCTTGGAGCCGGCGCCGGAGACGATGAACTCGGTGCCGCACTTGGGCTCGAGCCATTGCAGGTTGTGGTCGTGGCCGCAGATGTATACGTCGACCTTGCCGCAGACGGCGTCGTCGACGAACTCCTTGACGCTCTTGCCGGTGACGAAGGGCAGCGGGATGCCCTCGAGGTTCTCGTAGCTGCCGGCGTTGCCGTGGTCGCCGTTGGAGATATATGGGTGGTGTCCGAACGCGATCTTCCAGGTCGCCTGGCTGGCGGCGAGGCCGTTGGTGAGCCAGTCCTGTTGTGGGCCGGCGTCGCCGTTGATCGGGTCGGTCATGATCTGGTTGGTGTCGAGGTCCCAGAACTCGGCGTGCTCGAGCTTGAAGCTGTGATACTTGGCCGGCAGCTTCCAGATCTGGCTCACCTGGGTGTAGTCGATCTGGTACTGGGGCTTCTGGGTGTCGAAGTCGACGCCGATGCCGTTACCACCATAGTCGTGGTTGCCGAGCGTGGGGTAGATCGGGAAGGTGATGTCCTCGTAGGGCAGCTCGAACTTCTCCTGCCACTGCGGGTCGTCGACGCCGTCGACGCCGCTGTCGTAGAAGTTGTCGCCGAGCAAGATGCCGAAGTCGCAGCCCTTCTCGGCGCACAGCGTGGCCATCACCTGACCGATCGCGAACTGGGCCTCGTTGCCCTCGCCAGTGTCGCCGAAAGCGACGAAGCGGACCGTGCCGGTCATCAGCTCGCCCGTGGTGGTGTCGCCGCCCTCCGTGCTGGCCGTGACCGCGGTGCTGCCGGTGTCCGGGTCCGCGGTGGTCGTCGACTCGTTCGTGGTCGAGGTCTGCGGGGTGGTGGTCGGGCCGTCGGTGGTGAGGCCCGTGGTCGGGGTAGTCGGGCCCGTGGTGGTCGCGCTGGCGCTGCCCGACGCGGTGCCGGCGGTCGGCTCGTCGCCAGTGCTCGCGGTGGTGGTGTTGGTGGCGGTGCCGGCGCTGGCGGCCGTCGTGGCGCTCATGGCAGTGCCGCCCGCCGAGTCGTCACCGCATGCGGTGAGCATGAGGCCGGCGAGACCGGTGACGAGAACGAGGGCGCTGCGGGGATCACGAGACAGGCGCGTCATGGCGCGATTGTATAACGGAGGGCGTGACGGGTAGTCGTGCGAGAACTCGCGCATCTCGGGCTCGCCGGTGCCGCCGAAGCTCATCAAGCGGATCGTCGGCGCGAAGAAGCTGGAGATGCGACGATGTCACGCGGCGGATCCGGGCGCGCCGGCGGCGGGGCTTGGCGAGCAACCGTGGAGCGGCGGCCTGCTACCCTGCGGGCGTGCGCCCGGGGGTTCTTCGCGTCGTGCTCGCGGCGGTCGCCCTGGCGACGCCGGGCAGCGCCGTAGCGAGCGAGGCGCCGCCGGGACCGTCGTTGCAGCTCGAGTGGTCGGCGCCCGCGGCGTGCCCGGGCGCCGACGTGGTGCGCGAGATGGCGAGCGCGCTGCTCGGGGCGCCGGTGGTGGCGAACGGGACAGCGAGTACGCAGGTGCGGGCGCGGGTGCAGGCGAGCGCCGGGGTGTTCGTGTTGACGATCGAGACCCGGTCGCGCGGCGGCACCGACCGGCGGCGCTTGCAGGACCCGCGCTGCTCGGTGCTCGCCGAGGCGGCTGCGCTGATCGCCGCGGCGGCGGCCGGAGCCGGTGACCTGGCTCCGGGGACAGGTGTGAGCGTGCCGCCGGTGCCGGATGACCTGGCTCCGGGGACAGGTGTGAGCGTGGTGCCGGTGCCCGGTGACCTGTCTCCGGGGACAGGTGTGAGTGTGCCGCCGGTGCCCGATGACCTGTCTCCGGGGACAGGTGTGAGTGTGCTGCCGCCGGTGGTCGTGCCGGGTGACATGTCTCCGGGGACAGGTGCCACGATGCTCGCGCCGGTCGGGCCCGAGATCTCGGCGCAGCCGGAGCCGGCGGCGAAGGTCGAGGCGCCGCCGGACCGGGCCGGGCGGGGCCGGACGCGCTTGGGGCTGCGGCTCGGGGGGGTGTTCGACGTCGGCAGCGTGCGTGCGCCGACGGGCGGGCTGGCGCTGACCGGGGCGGTGTTCGGGCGGCTGTGGCGGGCGGAGCTGGGGGGGCTGTGGCTGGCGCCGCGGACGTCTTGGGACCCGGAGCTGGCGGTGGGGGCTCGGGTCGGGCTGTTCGCGGCGGCGCTGCGGGGGTGTGTGGTGCCGCGGCTGGGTCGGCTGGAGGTGCCGGTGTGCGGCGGCTTGGAGGGCGGGGTGGTGCGCGGTCGTGGGGTCGGTGCGACGCTGGCGTCGCGGGTCGACGATGTGCTGTGGCTGGCGGTGAGCGCCGGGCCCGGGCTGAGTTGGGCGGTGCGGCCGTGGCTGGCGCTGAGCGTGCAGGTCGACCTGGTGGTCCCGGTGGTGCCGACGAGGTTCACGGTCGTGAAGCAGGGCGTGGCCGACATCCTTTATGAAGGTTCGCCAGCGGCCGGCCGGGCGGCGCTGGCGGTCGAATGGAGGTTTCGTTGAGCCCGGGACCGAATGGCGTGACGGATCGGGCCGGAGCCGGCCATGGCCCGCCCGTGAGCGCCGAGCCGGACCCGGACATCTCCGCGGCCTTCGCGGCGGCGTATCGCGAGCAGCACGCGTTCGTCTGGCGGATCTTGCGGCACCTCGGGGTGCCTCCGGCGCAGCTCGACGACCGGCTGCAGGACGTGTTCCTGGTGGTCTATCGCCGCTGGGACAGCCTCGACCCGGCGGTGTCGCTGCGTAGCTGGTTGTATGGCATCGCGCGGCGCGTGGCGGCCGACCAGCACCGCGGCGACCGTCGCGCGGCGCGGCGGCTCGAGGCCGTGCCGGCGCCGAGTCACGGACCCGGGCCGGAGCAGTTGCTCGCGCAGGCCGAGGCCGCGGACTTCGTCGACCAGTTCCTCGCCGACCTCGACCCCGAGCGCCGCGAGGTGTTCGTGCTCGCGGAGGTCGAACACCTGAGCGCGCCGGAGATCGCGGCCGCGACGGGCGTCAAGCTCAACACCGTGTACTCGCGTCTGCGGGTCGCCCGCGAGCTGTTCGCGCGGGCGGTCGATCGCCGCATCCGCGCCGAGAGGGGGGACCATGGACCACGACGATGACCGCGAGCACCGACGCCGCGCCGCCCGTGAGACGGCGACGCTGCTGCATGACCACCGCGAGCGTCTCGAGCCGCCGCGTGGCGCGGCCGATGCCTCGTGGGCGGCGCTGCGCAGCCGTATCGCCGCCGGTGAGGCCGACCCGCTCGCGCGAGCAATACAGCCGGCGTCGGCGCGCGGGCGCGGGTTCACGATCGTGGCGGTGGTGCTCGCGGCGGCCGCCGGAGTGGCGCTGTGGCGCTTCGCCCCGGACGCTGCGCAGCGGGGTGGCGAGCGCGGCGGGCTGGCGGCGATCTTTCAGAGCGTGGACCCGGACGGCTCGCGTCGCGCGGCCCGTGCCCCCGCTCCGCCCGAGCGATCGACGCCTGTCCGTGAGGACATGCCCAAAAAGCCAGACCCGGCCCTGCCGAAGGTCGAGACGCCTGTCCCGAGAGACAGGCCCGATGGTGACCTCGCCCGCGAGCTCGAGCAGGTGCGCGCGGCCGGCGAGGCGCTGCGCGCTGGACGAGGCGAAGAGGCGCTCGCGGCCGCCGACACCTACCTGCGCACATATCCCGGGGGTGCGTTCGTGCCGGAGGCCCGCCTGCATCGCAGCGAGGCGCTGTGCTTGCTCGGTCGCGGCGAGGAGGCGCGGGCGGCGGCGGCGGCGTTCTTGCGCGAGCTGCCGGGGTCATCGCTGCGTGCGCGGGTCAGCTCGGTGTGCATTGAAAAATAGTTCGACGGATGTCGGGCGCGGCGGCCATCGCCGGGGTGAAAGGACCTCACGTCATATGCTCCCCAGATTCCCCCTCGCTGTTTCTGTTGTTCTTCTTTTCGCCGGCTGCACGCTCAAGGTCGGAGACCTCGGCGAACTGACCACCGGTGACAGCACCGGCGATGATACGGACGCGCCCGCGACCACGACCGCGATCGACGTCATGACCTCCGAGCCGACCGGAGGCGAGACCGGCGAGCCGACCGGCGAGACCGGCGATGAGACGACCACAGGTGGGCCCGGGATGGTCGAGGGCGTCGATATCCTGTTCGTGATCGACAACTCGGGCTCGATGGCCGCGCATCAGCAGCGCATGTCGACGGCGATCCCGGCGCTGGTGGCCCCGCTGAGCGCCGCCGGGCTCGATCTGCGGATCGCGGTGACGACCACGGACGCCGGCAACCCGCGCTGCCCGACCGAGAGCTTCAAGCCGGAGAACGGGGCGTTGCAGGCCCGGAGCTGCCGCCAGGGCGTGGCCGAGGGCGAGTGGCTGTTCGGTGAGGAGGACTTCTCGGCGAGCTGCCTCGACAATTGTCCACACGAGACGATCACCTTCGCGCCGACCGCCACCGAGGCCGACCCGCAGCCGGCGGTGCGTCCGTGGATCGAGTGGAGCGACGGGGCCGGCAACGTCGATGTGCCGCTCAACGAGGCTCTCGCGTGCGTGCTGCCGCAGGGCGTGGTCGGCTGCGGCTTCGAGAGCCCGCTCGAGGGCATGTATCTGGCGCTGTCGCGTACGCAGGACCCGGGCGACCCGGCGTTCGGGTTCCTGCGCACCAACGCGGATCTGCTGGTGGTGATCGTCAGCGATGAGAGCGACTGCTCGAGCGTGCCCGCGGCGGCCGAGATCTTCACGAGCAACAAGGTGTACTGGAACGACCCCGAGGACCCCGCGCCGACCAGCGCGCTGTGCTGGAACGCGGGTATGCAGTGCACCGGCGGGCCGGGCACCTACGACGATTGCGTGGCCGCGGACCACGACCTCCTCGGCATGGTCACCGAGGACCCGACCCAGGCGGTGATGCACCCGGTGTCGCGCTATCAGGGCGTGCTGTCGACGATCCTCGCCGGTAAGCAGCAGGCGGGCTCGAAGGCGAAGGTGCATGTCGCTGCGATCGCCGGGGTGCCGGTCGGCTACCCGGGCAACCCGCTGGTGTTCGCGGACGGCGACGCTGACGAGCAGGCCAACTTCGGCGTCGGTCCGGGCTGCGCGAGCGCCGACGTGTTCGCGGTGCCGCCGGGGCGCATCCGTGAAGTCGTCGAGCAGACGGCGCCGCTCGGGCCGGGCCTGTTCTCGATCTGCGCGCCGAGCTTCGACAGCTCGCTCGCGTCGCTGGCCGACGGGTTGCTGGAGAAGTAGTACGCGGGTGTGGGCCGCTGCGTGGGCGGCCCACATGCCCAAACTACTCGACGGCCTCGCAGAGCCGTTTGGTGACCTCGTGGCGGTAGGCGAACATGCGATCGAGGCGCCGCTCGGCGACGCCGCCGCCGAACAGTTGTCCGAGCTTGCCGCCGATCAGGGTGTATTCGATGTCGTCGGTCAGGCGTGAGCCGGTCGGCGTCGGCTCGACGATGTGTCGGTGCAGCCAGGACTTGAACGGCCCGCCCGACATGCGGTCGGCGAACATGCGGCCGGGCTCGTACTCGACGTGCTCGGCGGTGACGGTGACGCGCAGCGGACCTATCCACTGGCGCACGATGACGCGGGTGCCGACGGCGAGCGAGCGCGGCGGCTGTACCACCTCCGCGTTCTCCCACGGCGGCATGAGCAGCGAGAACGCGTCGGGGCGCTCGTGAAACGCCCAGAGCACCGATGCCGGCGCGGCGACCTCGAGGATGCGGGTGAAGTGCGCCATCTTAGATGCAGCTCGCGCCAACAATCTCGTTGGAGTTAAGGTCGACCAGGGGGTCGTTGCAGGACTCGCCGGGGCCACAGTCTGCGTTGGCGTTGCACTCGCCGCAGACGCCCATCTTGAGCAGACCCATGACGTTGGCCTCGCCGCAAAACCCGGACTTACAGGCCTGGTTGCCGACCGGCTGGTCGCCCTGGAGCTGAAGGTTGCAGCCCTCGTTGTTGGGCACGCTGGCGTTCGGCACACACTCGAACATGCCGGAGAAGGCCGCGACGTCGTAGGCGGGCGAGCAGTTGGGCGCGTTGTTGGGGCAGTCCGCGTTGGTCGTGCACATGCCGCAGGTGCTGACCGTGATGATGCCCTCGACCTTGAGCACCGTGCCGCATGCCGAGAACTTGGGGTCAGCGCACACAGCGTCGGACTGACAGCCGTCGCCAGGCTGGCCCTTGTTGCACACCGCGCCGACGCTGGCGATCGGGTTCGGGATCGTGCAACCACCGCCCTGGCAGTCGGCGTCGACCTGACACTCGCCGCACCAGCCGCCGAGGATCGGGATCACGAAGCAACTGCCGGAGGCGCAGCCGCAGCCGCTCGCGTCGGTGCAGGCGGCGTCCTGAGGCTGGCCCGGTGGGTCGTTGCACTCGACCGGCATCGTCGTCGCGTTGGTGTCGCTGTCGGTGACGTCGGTGGTCGCGGTGGCCGTGTCGCTGGCGCTGACCGAGACCGAGGTCGGGTTCTCGGTGGTCGTGGTCGTGGTCGATACGGTCGGGTCGCCGGTGACCTCGCTGACCGAGCTCACCGTGGTCATCGAGGCGCCCGTGGTGGGCGTCGTCGGGTCGCTCGGGCTG
>Ga0105046_10018983_pt1 | contig 10443 bp, 10 predicted proteins | sample MAT03_FD_78385 | JGI IMG/M metagenome (GOLD analysis project Ga0105046, IMG submission 78385) | Freshwater microbial communities from Lake Fryxell liftoff mats and glacier meltwater in Antarctica - MAT-03 (megahit assembly) | ecosystem: Environmental > Aquatic > Freshwater > Ice > Liftoff... | reverse complement strand
ATCATGAAGGTTCCCCCCGAACGGCGCTGCGCGCCGCTCCCCCCAGGGGGCGATCGCCTTGGGACGGCCCGGCGGCGATCATGTCGGACGGGCGAAGAACTGGCGGGTGGCAAAGACCTCGGGCGCAAACGCCGTCCCGCGGTGGGAGAGGCTGCGCTTTAACACGAAATCGAACATCAGCGCGTTGTGCTCGCGCAACTGGCGCAGCGGCTCGACCGCGTCAGCAGGAAGAAATCCGCGGTCCACCAGCGCGGGCAGCGGGATCAGCGGCACGATCGCGGGCAACGGATAGTCCGAGCCATTGCGCAATCGCGCGCTCCAGTCGGGCCTCGCCAGCAGCGCGCTCAGCACATCCATCCGGTTACCCTGCGTCACGGCAGAGATGTCGCCGCTGACGAGGCCGTTGTACTTCGGCGTGTCCATCAGCCGCGCGAACAGCGAAAAATTGGACGTCATCGTGCCATCGGGCTGGTCGAGGTCATGCCCCATGCCAAGCGACGCGCAATGCGCCACGACGACGCGCACGCCCGCATCGAGCGGGCGCCGCAGCTTCAGCGGGTTGCCGAGCGCGTCCGAGAAGCCGGTGACGGCGCGTTCGTCGCCCGCATGCGAGATGAGCGGCAGTCGCAGCGCAGCCATCCGGGCATAGAACCGGTCACAGCGTGGCGATGCCGGGTCCATGCCCTGTGCGGTGGGGAGCCACTTGACGGCGCAAGCGCCGAGCGCAGCGGCCTTGTCCAGGCGGTCAAGGGCGGCGGGATCGTAGGGATGGATCGACGCGGCCCAGGCAAAGCGTTGCGGATGTCGCGCGGCCAGCGCCGCGGCCCAGGCGTCGGGCACGTGGAACGTCGATTGCTCCAGCATGATCGTGCCTGCTTCATCGCGCGCCCAGTCGAAGGCCAGCAGGATCGCGTGAAAGCCCGGCGGCATCGCGTCGCACTGCGCCAGCAACCGCGCGGTCATGCTCGCGTCGACCCGCCCCGGCTGATCGTCGACGCAGCCCGCATTGATGTACATCTTGCGCTGGACATACTGCTGCGCGCGCCAGAACTTCTCCATCCGCGGGTTGAACCACGCGCCACTACCCGAATCGCCGCTGCCGAAGACGTGAACGTGACTGTCCCACACATCCTTCGGATCGATGCCGCGCCATGCGGCCGACAGCAAAGGCTGCTGCAGCAACGCAGTCGGCAGCGCCGGCGCACAGGAGTTGAACACGCCCTGCCGGAACGACATGTCGCAACCCGCGAGCGTGGCCGAAGTCACGCCCACACTTGCGCCCAGCAGGAACCGGCGGCGGTTCACGGGGTCCGGCCTTCGAGGTCGGCCAGATAATCGAGCACCGACGTCAACGCCGCCCGTACCGCCGGGGCGTCGGGGCGATACCAGACCGCCTTGCCGATCTTTTCGGCGCGCAGTACGCCTGCTTCGCGCAAGACCTTGAGATGGTGGGCGACCGCGGAGCGCGACAGCGTGGACGCCGCGACGATCTGCGCAATGGTGAGCCGTTCTCCCGGCTCGAACATCAGCACGATGCGCTGGCGGTGTTCCTCGCCCAGTGCCTCGAACAGGTCGGCCGTGCGCCGCCACGCGCGCGGGATGGAACGGGCATAGCTCGGTCGCATCGGTCTCACCTCAAACGAAACTACATAACTAATTTTATAGTTATATACCGGGAAGCCGTCAAGGGGCAACGCACCGGCAGCCGACGAACGGCGGCGCCGCTTGCCGGTGCCGAGTGGCGCTACCGCGAGTCGCGCCGACGTTTGCTAACATGCGCGGTCACCCAGGCCTTCCTGACATGCAGACCTATCTCGACTTCATGCGCCACGTACGCGAGCACGGGCATCCGAAGGACGATCGCACCGGCACCGGAACGCTGTCCGTGTTCGGCTACCAGATGCGCTTTGATCTTGCGCGCGGCTTTCCGCTGGTAACGACCAAGCGCGTGCATACCAAATCCATCGTGCACGAACTCTTGTGGTTCCTGCAAGGCGATACCAACATCGCCTACCTCAAGGCCAACGGCGTGCGCATCTGGGACGAGTGGGCCGACGCGAACGGCGATCTCGGCCCCGTCTATGGCGCGCAATGGCGCTCGTGGCCCGCACCCGACGGGTCGCGGATCGACCAGCTGAGCGCGCTCGTGGCCGAGATCCGCCGCAACCCGGATTCGCGGCGCTTGATCGTTTCGGCGTGGAACGTGGGCGACATTCCGCGGATGAAACTGCCGCCTTGCCATGCGTTCTTCCAGTTCTATGTGGCCGATGGACGCCTATCGTGCCAGCTCTACCAGCGCAGCGCCGACATTTTTTTGGGTGTTCCCTTCAATATCGCGTCATACGCGCTGCTGACCCACATGGTGGCGCAGCAATGCGATTTGGTCGCGGGCGATTTCATCTGGGTGGGCGGGGATTGCCACCTGTACCTCAATCATCTCGAGCAGGTCGACACGCAACTTGCGCGTACGCCCTTCCCGCTGCCGCGCCTAGCGCTGAAGCGCCGGCCGGCCACGCTCTTCGACTACACGTATGACGACATCGAGTTCGCCGACTATCATTACCACCCGGCACTGGCCGCGCCGGTGGCGGTCTAGGCGACGGTCGACATGCTGCCGCCGGGCCGGTCGATCGACACGCGCGCCGCGCCAGCGTCTACGTCGCGCCTGATCCCACCAATTGGGTTTACTTCGGACAAAAAAATGCCCGCCGGGAGGATGCAAGCGGGCAAGGGGGATCGACTGGAGACTTGACCCACTCCAGGGGGTTGGACGATTCGCCGTCCGCGGCGGGGAACGTGTCAGACCACCGAACGCGCCGCGTTGACCCGCTCGACCAGTTCCTGCATTGCAACGCGTTGCGCGTTGGCATCGTCGTCGCCAAGCGGTTTCGCCTCGACCGGTCGCCCGGTGTTGCCATGAAGCCAGAACTGGGAGAGCTCGGGTGCAAACACGTCCATGACCTTTCCTTGATCGAAGCAGGCACAACTGCCTGTTCAATGCAAAGCAAGGTACATGCCACGTCGGTAGCGACGTCATGCACATCCGGCCGGAAGATGCGTCCGCCACAGGCGTAGCCGATGGTTGGCGCGGATTCGCGCGGTGCGGGCACCGACGTCGCGCAATCTCGCGCTTGTCGCAATAGGCCGACACCAGGAATGACAACAGCATTAACTGCATGAATGCAGACGAAATTCTGTGTCGTCAGCGCACGACAGCGTTTTACGGCAACGAGCGCCGATCCAACGTCAGGTCTTGGCTTCCTTGAACATCGCGGGTTCGAGGCTGTGCCGCTGCAGCAGCTTGTAGAACTCGGTGCGATTGCGCTTGGCAAGTTGCGCCGCCTGCGTGACATTGCCGCCGGTGATCTTCAACAGGCGAACGAGGTAGTCGCGCTCGAATGACTTGCGTGCCTCCTCGAACGGAATCAGCGCCGCCGCGTCCTCCTTCAACGCTGTCTGCACCAGCGTGGCGGGGATCACCGTGGTCGTGGTCAGCGCCAGCGCCTGTTCGAGCAGGTTGAGGAGCTGCCGCACATTGCCCGGCCACGGGGCCGCCACCAGTAGTGCCATCGCCTCCGGCGCAAGGATGGGCAGCGGCTTGCGGTAACGCTCGGCCAGGCCACGCAGGAAATGCGCCGCCAGCATCGGAATGTCCTCGCGGCGCTCGGCGAGCGACGGCAACTTCAGCGATACGACATTCAGTCGGTAATACAGGTCTTCGCGGAATTGGCCGGAAGCCCTGTGCGCATCGAGATTGCGATGCGTGGCCGACACGACGCGCACGTCGACCGGAATCGACTGCGTCGAGCCGACCGGACGCACCTCTCCGTCCTGCAGAACCCGCAGCAACTTCACCTGCAGCGGCAGTGGCATGTCGCCGATCTCGTCCAGCAGCAAGGTGCCGCCGTCCGCCGCCTGGAAAAGGCCCTTGTGCGCCTGCACCGCACCCGTGAACGCACCACGGGCATGGCCAAAGAGTTCGGATTCGAGAAGGTCAGCGGGGATCGCGCCGCAATTGACCGCCACAAAGGGACGATCGCGGCGGGGACTGGCGCGATGGATGGCGCGCGCCAGCAATTCTTTGCCGGTCCCGGACTCCCCATAGATGAGCACGCTGGCATCCGAATCGGCCACCAGCTTGGCCTGGCGCAGCAGGTCTTCCATGACCGGACTACGGGTAATGATGCCTTCGCGCCATTCGCCGATCGCTGCGTCGCCGCGACCGGCGTCATGGCCGGACAGTTTGAGCGCTGACGCCACCTTGGCCAGCAGGTCCTGGCTGTCGAACGGCTTGGTCAGAAATCCGAAGACGCCTCGCTGGGTTGCGGCCACCGCATCCGGAATCGTGCCGTGCGCGGTCAGGATCAGTACCGGCAACCCCGCGTGCTGCCGGTTGATCGCATCGAAGAGTTGCAGGCCGTCGATGCCGGGCATCCGCAAATCGGTGACCACCACTGCCGGCCGCTGTACCGCGATGGCCGCCAGCGCAGTCTCGCCGCTCTCCGCGGTGCGTACGCGATAGCCGACCGACGTCAGGCGCAGGCTGATCAGCTTGAGAAGATCGGGATCGTCATCGACCAGGAGAATGTCGCCGGAAGCCATCGTGTTGTGCACCTTTCGCCCGAGGGCCTAATTGCCACCACTCCCGGCACCGCCGGAACCACCACCACTGCCACCGCCGCTGGCGCCACCGCCACCGCCACCACCGCCGCTGCGCGCACGCTCTCGCAACAGGCTGCGCTCCATCTGGCGCAATGCTTCGAGCTTCTGCAGCGCGGCATCGGCCTTCTGCTGTTCTTCGCGTACGGCGCGCTGGCGTCCCGCGATCTGCGCCTGCAACACCAGCGCCAATGGTTTTACTGCTGGCGTGCCTGGCGTGCTCTTGGCCACGTTATCCAAAAGCTGCAAGGCGCGCTGGTCGTCCTGGGGCGTGGCTTTGGAAAATGTATACAGTACCGCGAGGCGCACGCGGTTGCCGTCATTGCGCTGGCGACCCAGAAGTACCGTCATCGACGTGACCTCGCGGCGCACGTCATCGACGGAAAGATTGCTGTAGCGCTGCAGGTCGGCCAGCAGCAGGATCAACTCGGTGTCTTCCAGCACAGGCTCGCGCGTGCTCGCCGCAGGCGCCGCGGACCACGCGGGCGGCACCATGGCCAGCGGTTCGGTCACGACCGGGGCTGCCGCCGCCAGTACCGGCGGCACGATGGCTGCGGGAATGACCACCGGCGGCTCCACCGGTTCGATGGGTGGATATTCGACCAGCGGGGTGGGCACCTCGACGCTCTCGGGCTCGGCCTCTTCCTCTGCTGTGATGATCACGGGTGGCGGCATCGACGCGCAGCCGCCGAGCACGGCCAGCCCTAGCACCAGCGTTGCGCGTCGCCACGCCGCCATCATTCGCGGCCACCCACGGCCTGAGCGGCCGCCTTGCGCGTCAAGGCAGCAATGACACCGGGGCTTCCCGGCGCCAGCGGCAGCCATAGCGTGAAGCATGCGCCGCGCTCGCCATCCGCGCGATCCGTCACCTCGATGCGCCCGCCCTGTGCCAGCGCATATTCGCGGGCGATCGCGAGGCCGAGACCCGAGCCCTTGACCTTGCCGTCCACCGGTGCCTTGCCGGAGTAGAAGGAATCGAAGACGCGCTCGCGCTCGGCAATGGCGATGCCCGGTCCCTGGTCGGCGACCTCCAGCTGTGCCATGCCGTCACGCAACCGCAGCTTGATGCGGATGGTGCCCGAGCGAGGCGAATACTTGATCGCATTCGACATCAGGTTATCAATGATCGTGCGGATTTTCTCCGCATCGCCGATCACCACCGCGGCCGGAGCGTCGACATCGAGGGTGATGAGTCGCGCGACCGCCGCCAGCTTTTGCTCGCGCAGCACCCGCTGCACCACGTCCTGCAGCGGCACCGGTCCCAGCGTCGCAGGCTCCATCGCGCGCGTCTGGTGCCACGTCAGCAGGTCCTCGATCAGTTTCTGCAAGGACAACGTGTTCTCGCGGACGATACGGACGATTTCCTTCTGTTCCGGCGTCAACCGCCCCCCGACGTTGTCGCGCAGCAACTCGGCACCTTCGCGCACGGCAGTGAGTGGAGTCTTCAGTTCGTGCGACACATGACGGAGGAAACGATTCTGCTGCTGCTCGAGGTCGCGCAGCCGTGTGCGCAACCATTCGAGCCTCTGGCCGACATAGCGCAGGTCCTGCGGCCCGTTGACCTCGATCGCATGCGCAAAGTCTGCGGTGCCCATTTGCCGGATCGCCTGGTCGAGCTGGCGGATGGGCCGGGCGATCAATACCGCGAACACGATGGCCAGCGCCAACGCAATGCCGATCGTGGCCAGCGCAAGGTAGAACCACTTTTCGCGACCCTTGTCGGCCGTATCCTGCAGTCGTTCAACGGCGCGCTGTGTCAGCTGGTTGGTGGCGGAGAGCATCGCCTGCGCCTGCTCGACGAGCGCACCATAGCCGTCGGCGAGCTCCGCCACCGCACTCGCCGGTCGTTGTGGCGTCCGCAGTTTCTCGAACAACGCCGCTTCGCGCGCGCGCAATTGGTCGAGCGCGCCCAGTTGGGAAGCCTCGAGTGGCAGCAACGACAGTTGCCGCGTCGCCTGCAGGAAATCCTGGCGCACCCGCGCGTAATCCTCAAGCAGGGCCGGGTCTTCGAGAATGATCTCCTGCCGCGCCAGACGCTCGAGCGTGGTGGCTTGCTCGAACAACAGCCGGCTGGAGCGGCCGGCCTGCGCGGCCTGCAGCACTTCCTCGCGGCTTTGCGTTGACAAGCGATCGAGCGACAGTACGAGTTCGGCCAGCGCGTAAACCAGCGGCAGGCTGACGAGCAGGAAGCCCAGCAGGATGAACTTGAGGAATGAGCGTGGGTAATACACGCGAGGGACCGGCGGCTATAATTCGCCGCATTATGGCATCGGCAATGCTCGCGCGCCGCTCGCGATCGCCCATGGCACCACTCCGCGACTCCACCGCCATGTCCCAGGTTCCGCCAGCCCCTTGAGCCCAACCGCTGACTTCGCCGCCCCGGCGTTGGTGCTCATCGCCGCCATGGCGCGCAATGGCATCATCGGCGCCGATGGCGCCTTACCCTGGCGACTGCCGGAAGACATGCGCCGCTTCCGCGCAATGACGACCGGGCATGCGGTGATCATGGGTCGCCGTACCTGGGAATCGCTGCCGCGCGCACTGCCCGGCCGCCAGAACATCGTGCTCTCCGCCAATGCCGGGTTCGTCGCCCCCGACGCCGACGTCGCGACCACCTGGACCGCCGCGACCGCATGCGTACGCATGCCAGCACCGGTGTACTGCATCGGCGGCGGCGCCGTGTACGCGTTGGCGCTGCCGGTGGCAGACACGTTGCTGCTGACCGAGATCGATGCCGATATCGCCGGAGACACATGGTTTCCAGCCTTCTCCACGGTGGAATGGCAGGTCACCGAACGCAGTGAGCGCATGGAGGCCGCTGGCGTTGCGTTTGCGTTCGTCACCTGGCGCCGCGTGCGTCCTCCGCAGGGATCGCACGGCGTTGCGGCCGAGAATTTGCGATAATGACCGCGTTGCCGCTGCCGGACACCGCGCCTCGCGCGCCGGCGCAACGCAATCGCCGGGATGACGGAACTGGTAGACGTAGCGGACTCAAAATCCGCCGGTAGCGATATCGTGGGGGTTCGAGTCCCCCTCCCGGCACCAATAGCGAACATTCATTTCTATGGAGTGGCGGGCCGGTAGACGGCGATGTCATACCATCGGCTCGATCACATCGTGACGCGCGTCTTCACACTGGCGGACTTCGACTACGCACTGCCCCCGGAGCTCATCGCGCAAACGCCGCCCGCCGAGCGTTCCGGAAGCCGCCTGCTCGACGTGGGGACGACCGCCGACACCGACCGCCGGTTCACCGACCTGCCCGCGCTGCTCGAGCCCGGCGACCTGCTGGTCGGCAACGACACGCGGGTGATCAAGGCCCGCTTTCGCGCCGAAAAGTCGACCGGCGGCAAAGTGGAGATCCTGCTGGAGCGCATGGCGGGCGCGACCGAGGCGTGGGTGCAGATGCGGGCGAGCCATGCGCCGCGCCCCGGCACCGTGCTGCGTCTGGCGGGTGGCGCGACCGCCACGATCGTCGCGCGCGACGATCGCTTCCACCATGTCCGCTTCGATGGTACCGGCCCGCTGCTCGCGTGGCTTGATACGCATGGCGAGATTCCCCTCCCGCCCTACATCGAGCGTACCGCCGACGCCGCCGACGACGCGCGCTACCAGACGGTCTATGCGCGCGAGCCAGGCGCGGTGGCCGCGCCCACGGCCGGACTCCATTTCGACGACGCGACGTTTGCCGCACTTGCGGCGCGTGGCATCGACCGCGCCTTCGTCACGCTGCACGTCGGCGCGGGAACGTTCGCACCGGTGAAGCACGACAACCTTGCGTTGCATCGGATGCACACCGAGCACTACAGCATCCCTGCCCCGACCATCACCGCCATCGCCGCGGCGCGCGCGCGCGGCAACGCGATCATTGCAGTGGGCACAACAACGTTGCGCGCTCTGGAGTCAGCAGCGCTGGCGGGCAACGCCATGGTCTCCGGCGCAGGTGTAACGGGAATCTTCATCACACCCGGCTTCAGGTTCCGCGTCGTCGACCGGCTGCTGACCAACTTTCACCTGCCCCGCTCCACCTTGCTGATGCTGGTCAGTGCCTTCGCCGGGCACGACACGATGCACCGCGCCTATGCGCATGCGATCACCGCGCGCTATCGATTTTTCAGTTATGGCGATGCCATGTTGCTGACGCGCCTGCCTGCGAAGTGACGCCGCAGCCCGACACTGTGCTTGATAAAACGTCGTCATCAGGAGACAGCCGATTCAATCGACACATTTCCTGCAACATTTTGCGCATTTTCCCTCTGTGAAGTACATCCCGCATCTTGGCAACTGGACCGGGAAAAGTTACTCTCGGGGTAACTGAATTCGTAGCGGAAATACCGGCATTGCGCAGTACCCCCGGGCTTTTCGCCAATCCATGGCTGCTTCCCTGTCATTCCGCGCCTGCGCGGCCCGTTGTCTCATTGCCTTCGCCGTGTTCCTCGGTGCCGCCGCGCACGCCGATGCCGCGCGCGTGGGCGTGCTGTCGAATCGATTTTCAGCGCAGACCGCCGCCGATTTCAACGCCCGCATCACGGGACACACCTTTACCGCCCTCGACACCGCCATCGTGGTGCCCGCGTTGAAGACACTGACCGACGCCTTCGATGTCATCCTGTTGTTCGAGGACGAGACCTTCGCCAATTCACGCTTTGTCGGCGACGTCGTGGCGGCTTATGCCAACACCGGCCGGGCGGTGGTCATAGGCGCGTTCTACGACCAGGATCGATCGGACGCTGCGCCTGTCAACTCGCCGCATGGCTGGGGCGCGCTTGAAGGCATCGACCCCAATACCACCGACGGCGTCGGCACGCCGGGGGCGGCGCGGACGCTCAACGTTGCGACGATGCAATTTCACGTGCTCACGCGAGGTATCAACTCGCTCACCAGCGCCAAGTTCGCGGGTGGCAACCAGGCCAAGGCCGGCACCACGGTGGTGGCTAACTGGGACCAGCCCAATGCCCGCGGCCAATCCGATCCCGCCATCGCGTACCGAATCACTGGCGCGGCGTGCGTCATCCATGTGGCCATTGCGCCAAACTACCCCGTGTTCGGCATCGCCGGAACCGATTTCTCCGGAGACTTCCACCGCGCCTGGCGGAATGCCTTCGACTTCGGGGCGGCCAAGTGCCTCGGTGGGTCGGTCGACACGGCCGGACCCGGCGCGGCGGCGATCCCCACGCTGTCGTCGTGGGGGCTCGCCCTGACCATCATGCTGCTCGGTGCGATAGCCGCGCTGACGCTGCGCCGCCGCGCCAGCGGTCGCACCAGCGCGCGCTGACGCGCTGGCGGACCGCACGCGCCGGCACGACCGGCACGCACTGCACCCATGCACTTTTCCGTCCTCGCCACGTCGGGCCTCGCCCGGCGCGGGCGCCTCGAGCTTGCGCACGGCGTGGTCGAGACGCCGGTGTTCATGCCGGTAGGCACCTACGGCACCGTCAAGGCGATGGCGCCGAACGAGCTGGTCGAGATCGGCGCGCAGATCGTGCTGGGCAACACCTTCCACCTGTGGCTGCGCCCGGGCCTTGACGTGATCGCCGCCCACGCCGGCCTGCATCGCTTCATGGGCTGGGACCGGCCCATCCTTACCGACTCCGGCGGCTTCCAGGTCTTCAGCCTCGGCCCGTTGCGCAAGGTGCAGGAGGAAGGCGTGGCGTTCGCGTCGCCGGTCAACGGCGACAAGCTCTTCCTGACGCCCGAGTTGTCGATGCAGGTGCAGCACACGCTCAACTCCGACGTCGTGATGATTTTCGACGAATGCACGCCCTGGCCCGCCACGCCCGAGGT
>Ga0105046_10018982_pt1 | contig 10444 bp, 11 predicted proteins | sample MAT03_FD_78385 | JGI IMG/M metagenome (GOLD analysis project Ga0105046, IMG submission 78385) | Freshwater microbial communities from Lake Fryxell liftoff mats and glacier meltwater in Antarctica - MAT-03 (megahit assembly) | ecosystem: Environmental > Aquatic > Freshwater > Ice > Liftoff... | reverse complement strand
GCGAACCGAGGTCAATACGCTCACGATCTTACGGACCGGAAACAGTAACAGTTTCAGTGGAGCCTTCGTGACGGTTGCCAAACTTCCAGCCAGCCAACCGGCGTCGCTGTCAATGTACGAACGCATTTGTTGGATGTGGGATTCGGCTCCATAAGCACTTAACGTCTTTGCGACAACGTAGCGACGGCATCGATCGCGAATCACATCGTCAACAAAGGGAACAGGCATGAATCGCGATGCCGACGAGACGATTCCCGCCATGATCCAGTGGTACGTCAACCAACCTTTCTCGTCAGAAGGTGAGTGTTTGTAGATTCTCATACGTGCTCGTGAATACAGGTTATCTGTGTTCGTTTAACGACTCGCCATTAACGAAGTATGCAAGGATTACTGGTGCTCTCTCCAACGAATGGTATACGTTGGAAAGGTCGTAGGTCTGTGCCGAAGCGGTTTGACGCACCTTATGCCTGATCCAGCCGTTTTGAGCCGACTGCGATGGTCATCGCAAAGTCAGCAGACGACATTTTGGAAAAACTGCGTAGTCCCACGATTCGCGTGTAAAGCAGGATGGCGGCGTAAACAGTACAGCTGGAGACAAGAATCATCCCAAGTTGACGGTCTCTCCAACATCCTTGCTGACCGATTTGATGTCACCAGCAAGCTTATCAGTGGTCAGGTTTTCCTCGTCCATGGCTTCCGACGCCGCATCGAAGACTTTGCTGACAACTCGTCTACCACGCTTCGAAAGACTCTCACCGGTCAATCCGTGCTGATCAGCCGACTCGGACACTTTGTCCATCGTCTCCGATGCGACCCGTTGTCCGCGCTCGACCAATTGTTCTCCGGCTTGCCATGCGTCGTTCATCAAGCCGTCGGACGTTTCGCCCATCCACTCGTCTTCACGGCGAGTTCTTGGGATCAACAAGCCAGCCAACATGCCAAGTGCCATGCAGCCTGCCCCTATCGCCAGCGGATATTGCTGATTTACTTGTTGATATTTGTCGGTAACTTGACTTGCCAATTCGCTAACGCTTTCACTCAGGTTTTGACTTTGGCGGCTGATACCACGACCGGCACTCCGGCCCGATCGAGCGCCATAACGATAGGCGTCTCGCCCGGCGCGACGCGAGCGGCGATAAGCAGAACCAGCGGCGTCAGCTGTTACACCGGCCGCACTGCTGGCACCGGAAGCGACGGAGGACGCGGCTGAGGAAACACCCGACACCGTGGCGCTGGCTGCATCGCCAATGGCACTGCCCGCGGTGGATGCGGCATCGGAAATCGCATGACCGGCAGACGACGCTGCGCCGGCCACCGAGTCAACCGCACCTACTGCCGCCTGCTTCGCCTTATCCCACCTAGATGGATCTTCGGATGGGTTGCTTCCACCCGTGTAAGACTCGGGTAAAACCAGTTCCCGATCTTGCGAATCGTATTCATCTTCCTCGTAACGCGATTCCAGCAAGTAGTCTCCTTCGGCCATATAGGTGCCGTCATTATCGTCGTACTCGTCGGCGAAGTAGCGATCACGGTTGAATTGTCGACGGCGGCGAGGACGATCCGCTTCGTCAGAATCTTTCTGACCGAGCCCGAAAGCAAGCCACGCCAAGCCAGCTCCAATCAGTGCCGTTGGGACGGGATTATCTCGAACGGTTTTACTTAAATTCCGACCAAGTTCACCAGCCGAATCGCTCAACCGGTTTGCGGTGGTTCCGGCGGAGACACCTGTGTGACTTGATGGGCCGGTAAAATAGTCAACGACGTCGTCAATGATCCGACGAGGACTGAGTCGTTCACCGAGTTCGTCGAGGGTCTCGTCCATGCGACTACGAGTATCTTCGATTTCATAGCTGATCTGTGAACTGCTTTCATTCTCCAATTGAGTGTCAGATGGTGGCGGCGTGCGGCGGGTCGGGTTCATAGAACTTTGGCTTGTGCCCATTGTTTGTCATCCTTAAGAGTTTCGATTGTTTTGTGTGGTACGAGCGAAGCACTCGCGAGCGATTGCTTTACTTTTGCGATCATTGCGGCCGCGATGACAGCAACGATGACGCCGACGATCAAGGGTGCGATCCAGATTGCGTGCAGGTCGAATTTCACCGACATTAACATTACCGCCAATCCGCCAGTAACGGCAAGCAACATAAAGATGGCGGCAAGAAACGCGACGGCACCACCGACAACAAGTGTGCCGATATCGCGACCGAGCTTCGATGCTTTCTCGCTCATCTCGGTTTTCGCCATCGCCACTTCTTGGCGAAGCAACACCGTGGCCTCATCACGCAGTTCGCGTATCAGTTCGGAAAGTGAGCGGTCTTCGGTTTGTAAATTGTTGGACATGTCGGCATTCCTTACGCGTTACAACGCGGGTTCGTGACAACGACGTCGCTGGCGATCATGTTCGCCCGACTAGGCTCGCGTCCAAGCGGACGTGAGTTGTCAGGAACGCCAGGATCACGAGGCAACCGGAGACCGCGTCGCAGTCGATCGGGGCGTGCACTATCGATTGCAGATTTGCCAGTGCGGTCCGACAAATCGTCCTTGTCTTTGGACGCTTTCAAGAATCGCATCAACGCCAGTCCGGCGACGAACAACCCTCCGTAAACCATTTCGGGGTGCTTGCGTGCAACGCGTTGCGCTTCGCCGAACAGATCGCCGACGTTTCGCTCTTCAATGCCTTCTCGCAGTCGATCAAGTTGTTCGGCGACTGCCGAAACGTAGCTGGCCACGCCTTCGTGGTTGTCTTCAGAGAGTTTATCGGCCGCTTTCTGAACGGCATCGCGGAAGACGCCGACTTCGGCTGCGGCCTGCGATTTCTTTTGCTTAGCGTAATCGCGACTTGTCGCTTTGACGGATTCGGTCGCTTGTCGAATTTTCTTCTCGCCGACGGCTTTGGCCTTGACCGCTTCGTCTTTCGCCTGGCCGGCGAAATCGCGAACGTGCTGTATGGCCTGTTCAGTGGCGCCACCAACGTCTTGCTTCAAACGCTCGGATGCGGACTGAGGTCCGAAAGTAGATTTATCTGGCCTCGGCTGATTACCCGAAGACAGGGAAGTGGCATGACTCATCAAGTGACTCGCTAGAAAAAGAAAGGCATTGGTTGCATAGGAAATGATCGACGCCCGACCTATTCTTCGATGCTACAACCATCCTCAAGTATCGCACTTCTCATACCATGTTCAGGTGTTCGGATCGTTGATTGGGCGCCCTTGCATCTCGATCCAAGTGTGTTGGAAGCTGATCGCTTCTAACTCGCCTTCGGGATCAGTGGTCGCTGTTCCTTCACATTGGCGGTTCACTTGATCTGTTTCCAACCAAAGGTTTCCATCGTCTCGACCATCTGTGAAGATTGCTCAGAAAGTGGTTGCAATGGCGATGACGCAGAGCGTTGAGAGGTTATTACTGGATATTGCCTTTGAATGAAGGAAGCGGTGCTGCAACTGCGTCTAGTAGCGAAATATGGCGGCGACTGATGAATCGTTGCCGGGCATGGATTCAGGACTGCATTGATAGACGTCCCCGCCATTTCGTAACGTTTCGATAACGGCTTGGTTGGTTTGTTCGTCGTGATAGCAGACCATCAAAGAGTCGATGCGTCCGATCGTTGCGGCTTTCAAAACATCAGTCAAGTCATCGGACCCTTGCGAGTTTGCCATCGCAGTACCGAACCGTTCTCCGAACTCGCTGTGGTCCGTTTTTAAATTGGGTGCAATTGCTTGTTGCGCATGTTGCTGCCGTTCGTCGCTGCTCCACTCGGACGGGCTTCCGTCGACTTTCGCGTCGATCTTGACCTTCGTCGTCGCTTCAAAGTGCCCGCAGATTTCATTGGTCGCGACCACGACCAATGGTAAACCAGTGTTATAGATTTCCGCGGCCACATCACTACCGACGATTGACAAATACTGGTCTCGATCGGCTTTTATTTTGTCCTCGCCTTCGCCCTGGCCGTGGAACATCGCTGTCGAAGTACCTGAGGTGTTCCCAACGCTACGATGACTGGTGTTTTGCAGGCTTTCTTCAGGATCTCTTGGCAAGACCAATTCGTCAAACTTTGCTGGCAATATGGAGGTTTCAACCATTTCAAAAGATCCGCCACTGGCACGAAATAGGTTTGCTTCGTCCCAAGAAAGCGAAAGAACGAAATAGCTGCCACTAGAATTGGATTCCGAGATCAACGGTTGGACAAAGAAGGAGCTTTCCACGAAGACCCGTTCGTCGACCCGTCGGTTGAGCCGAAACATGCGGCAAACGCTTGGTGTCAGGTAAATTGCCAGCCCATCACCTTGGTGCTGCCAGAACTCACGATCATTGGGTTTCGAAGCGATCCGATCCAAGATGCTGTCGTCATGCCCAGCGGCCTTAAGCTTCTCGGCCGCTTCGCCAAGTAGGTTCTTCAAACGAATCGGCCCCTGCTGTGTCTCGTGACCCTTTCGGTGAGCTCGCATTAAAATGGAAACACATGGATCGGCTTGTGTGGACGCCAGCGCTTTCAAATCGCCGGCCTTGAGTACGTCAAATGTCGTTTCGCTGGTGGTCGCAGCCATGTCATTTCTCGCTTTTCTTGAGGTTTGTCGTCAAGCTCTTAGGACCATTGGTGCAAACCTAATACCGGTTAGCGGCTCAGCGTTTGCATTCGCTTTTTGAGTTGTCAGTGCCAAGGGACCGACCGAGCACAGCGTCGACGGTTCAACCTTGACTTTCAAGGCGATCAAGACGATGGAACCCGGCGCTCGCGCCGATTAAAAAGTCACGGCCAAGTCTACTGGCGAGGGCGATGTGCGTTTCGCAGCAATGTTGAATAGCAAATCGCTGACGAAAGAAGTGACCGGCGAAGAACCCACTCGCTTGTTCGCTCAAGACGCCAAGTAAAGTTGCAATGGTTTAAAGGCTAGCCGCAGCCGTCGGTGAGCCAGTTGAACGCCCTTGCGATTTCCAAGGTCTGCCGAGTCCAAATCTCGGCGGGCCTTTTTTGGTTTGACGGCAAGCCATAGGAATCGGAGAGCTGATGTTGCACCATCACTTTAGGATATCCGTTAAACTACGATCAGCCATTGTTGAGCATATACCGTCGGAAACATAATCGTGCTGGACCAAATTTCACAGTTGTCGACTTATCTGATTGCGGGCCTAGCGGTCTTACACCTAGTAGCGTTTTTTATGCTGGCCGATTGGGCGCGGCGTGAACGACGTTCGCTCGCACAAACCCTCAATCGTTTCACCGAAGGCTTGCCAAACCGCAGCCAACTCGACTGGGGAACTCATTTGGCGGACCAGATCGACGGTTTCTTGGCGGACATTGATGACGTGCTGGCCGAACCCCCAGGATCGGCCAATCGCAGTCTGCTGCGACAACGGATGCAGATCATCGACGAACGCCGTGACTACTTGCAATTGTCACGATTCGAGACCGCCTGGAACGTGGCGCGAACGATGATCGAAGCCTATCCGCTGGCGGGCGTTTTAGGAACTATTTGCGCGATCGGAGCGGCGCTAGCGGGTCCCGATGGCGGCGCAGTGTCGACGATCGTTGGCAGGTTCGGCGACGCGATTTGGAGCACGTTTTCGGGTCTCTCCGCCGCGATCATCTTGATGCTGGTCCATAGCTATTGGGAAACAAGCTTCGCGCGGTTGAGCGAGAGCCGCAGCCACGTTCGCGAAACCGTCAGCAAGGCGAAACGTGAACTTTCACAGCGGAGTGATCCAGCATGAGTCAACCACCTGGTCGATCCGCCACCACATCGGCGCAGCATCGAATACGGTTCCAACTAGCTCCGCTGGTGGACTTGTTGTTGATCATTGTCTTTGCCCAATTCTTGGAGGTCCGCACAACGGTTCGCGACGAAACGCTCGCTCTTCAAACACGCATCGCGGATGCCGATCAACGAGCCCGGCAATTACAAATCGATCAGATCATCACCAGACAGCAGCGGGAAGCTGAACGTGAACGAACGATGAAAGCGATTCGCACCATTACGGGGATATTCGATATGTCCAACCAGCAAGTCCAGGAATTCGCCACCGACAGCGATGCCGATGTCGTCAGTGATCTCAGGCGCGTTGCGGACCGAGCCCGTGTTCTGTCCGCCGAATCACCTGAATCGGTCATTCGCTTTCTGATCGGCCATCAAGAATTATTGAAACGTGCGGAGATTTGGAACCTGCATATCGGCGGCGACCGTAAAGCGACCTTGTTGGTCGCCGATCAACGAATTCAATTCGGTTTGGAGCGGAAAGGCCAGGATGCCCGAGTCGAAGAATTTGAAGACGCGTTGTTTGCCGCCTACAAGCAACTTCCCCAGCCCAAAGAGCTAGTCGTTATCCTGGCGTCCTACGCACCAGATTCCGTTGCCGGAGTTTATCAACCGATGATTAACGGGACTCCAGGCGCGATCGAACGCATGAGAGCCGATGACCCCACGGTACGCTTTGAATACACGGTATTGGGTGCGACAGAGTCACCTGAGCCAGCCGAACTTTAACCCACCGAGATACTCCCATGAAAAAACGCTTTCTTATTCCCGGTGCTGCCATCGGCGGCATCGCGGTCTATCTTGCTAGTCAATTCCTGTCACTTAATCTTGGTGACATTAGTGTTCCGCGCGGTACCGAAATGATCTCGGTCGAAGATCGCTCGTCGGGATCGAAGACGAGCCAGAACCGCGAAGTAGAGGTCGACGCTGTAATCCAAAAGGTTGTTGAAGTTCCTGGTGAAAAAATTCCCGAAAAACTCCTATTGGTGGACATTGTGATCGACGGTGATTATTTTACCGTCAACCGCGTGACGAACGCAGTCGACACCGTGGCAACGCACGGGCGACAGCCAGCCACGATTGAAGAAATCATTGCAATGGTTGAAAAGGCCGAAGGCGACAAGAGCGGAACACGAGTTCGTGTCTCGCGAACGTCCGAAGCGGTCGCGTCTGCTGAAACGCGGCTCATGGAAGCAATACAAACCGCGGGCGTGAGCAGCGACGAAGTCGATCGGCGAAGCCGTTTAGTGGAGTAAGCGAATATCGCGGACGCGGGGATCTTGTCATGAGCGGTATGCGACTTGCAACTACGTAAATCTTGCGTCGTTCACACGAATTTACTTAAACCTCGGAACCCCTCACGATGCAAGTCCTCACCGCCAAGTGCCCTTATTGCCAGCATGAAGTTGACAGCACGATCGAGAACCTTGATGGGCCCGTGGTATGTCCAGGATGCAAAAAGCCGTTTGAGATGGAAATGCCGACTGCGGTCGTGACCTCAGTTCATGAGGTCGATGAGGAGATCATTAATCAAGAACGCATGGCCACCAAGCGTGAGGAACGTACATTGGCAAAGGTGCATCCGGTCGTCTTTCGCGCTCGACCAATCACTACGCTCATCCTCGGCCTCGTTTTTCTGGTCGCCGTCGCCGCGTTGATCATGTCATTTGCTGGGATGGCGGTAGCGGGCTATTCACTCGATGACACCATGACCCTGGGGCCGGCATCGCTTTTGACCTGGGTGTGTGCGATCACATTATCGGTCATTGTCGCCATTGTCGGATACTGGATGATTCTGAGTCGATTCACGACACTGACGGTGACCGATGACCGCACGATTTACCAGGAAGGAATCATTTCGCGTGAGACATCCGAAGTGCAACACGACGACGTTCGCAACATCAAACTGGACCAGTCATTTGTCCAGCGATTGCTAGGCGTTGGCGGCGTCGGCATTTCAAGTTCCGGCCAAGATGACATGGAAGTGGTCGCCAAACGTTTGCCAAATCCGGAACGAATTATCCGATTGATCCGCGACAACCAGGAATAGTGCAGTTGTCGTTCGGCCAGGTTAAACCGACGTCGTGCTGCTGGTGCCTTCGCCGGCCAAAAATTGCGACGCGTCGGCCTGCACAAAGGGCTGAAACAGGCGTGCGATCTGTTCGGTGGAGATGCCGATGCCGGTATCGACGACATCGATTTGGATTTGGCAAGTATTCCGCCGGTCACCCACATTACCGTTTTCCGAAGTTTCGGTGGGCGAAGAACAGCTCGCTCCTGTCAATCGTTTCGGACGTGCCCAATACCAAGCCGCCATCGGCCAGCAACGAGTAATGGAACAAGTCGATCACGTCCCGCTGAACATCCCGCTGCAAATAGATCATCACGTTGCGGCAGACGATCAGGACGAGCCTCGAAAACGGCGGGTCACCCAACAGATTATGAGGCACAAAGACCACCAACTCGCGGACTTCGTTGCGGATCCAAAAGCCGCCGCTTTCCTCGACAAAAAACCGCTTCAACCGCTGCGGGGTGACATCCGTCAGGATCACGCCGATCGATTCGCCATCGTGCCTCGCAGCCAACGTGCGAAAAAAGTGATCGATGGGTGCTCGCTGGGCGCGATGCGTTTCCATTTCAGACAATCGCAAATGGGAGTCGATCGAATTGAGATTGCAAGCCGGCGGGATGATGTAAATATGCCCGGGCTGAAGCGGCGTGTTCTGAGTGACTTGCTCGACCGGAAGAGACGCCTTGAGCGCCGCCAATCCGCCCGCCGACGCACCAATCCCCACGACCGTCGGGCCAGCGTGTTGCTGGGATGGCAACGCATCGTCAGGCTGGTCGTCAACGGCGATTCGTAATTGCTCCTTCTCGTCGCTTAAGGTTCGTTCCGGTGTTAAAATCGGGCAAACGCTTCAGACGACCGCGATGGGGTTCGATGAAGGCCCTCTGGAAGTGACTGCCAATGGTATCCATCAAGCAACCAACGATGACCCTATCTCAGCGGATTTAACGAAATAGTTTCAAAATAAGGCGATCCAAACTTCACCGCTGCTGAGCACGAAACGGAGCAAGCCGTCAGCCATTTCTCACTTAGCGGTTTTGATTGTCCACAAAGCGCTGGATCGAACTGCATTCGAAGAAGTTGTCTAAGGCGACCGGCAGTCTGTTTTTACTCTCCTGCGTAGCGGGTACAAAAATTTCCGGTCGCCTAAACGCCAACGTGATGCGTGATTTCAAACTTAGAAAATTTTGAAACAAGCCCGAATATCGCGCGAACCGTGAATCCACCATGGTGGATTCAACCAAGAAGAAATACGAGGCAGACGTCTGTCGACTCCATCGTGGCGGTGTCCTTTGCGATGGCAGTTCGGCACCAAATTTGCTTGGCATATGCTTCACTTATCGGCGATTCGCCGTACATGACCGCAAAGGCGGTTAACCATGCACTTACTGGAGATCGAAAATGGATCGAAGAAGAATGTTGGCGTCTGCTGGCGCAGTCGCAGTCGCAGGGATGGTATCCGGAGTTGCACAAGCTCAAGAGAAATCGTCGATTAAGTCATCCAGTACCATGGACAAGATGCACCAAGAATGTCTTGATGCCTGTCAAAGTTGCGAGGTTACCTGCAACCAAACAGTGAATCACTGCATGACTCATTTGTCCCAAGGGCATAAAGATCATGCGGCTTGTGCCGCGCTCGCGATGAGTTGTCAAGAATTCTGCGGGTTGTCAGCGAAGCTCATCGCACGTTCCTGCACCTTAGCTCCCGATGCTTGTGCTGCCTGCGCAAAAGCCTGTGACGAATGCGCAGCGGAATGTGAAAAAATGAAGACAGACGAACAGATGAGCGCGTGCGCAAAAGCTTGTCGTAAGTGCGCAGCCGCCTGTCGTAAGATGGTGTAAGGCACGGCGTATTCGCTGAAAATCCACACCAACTATTTTTGCAATTTATGCAATTAAGTAATTGTCTTGGTTCAGCGGGAATTGGAAAAACTTCGGCGTCAAACTAGCGGTTTTTCTTCGGGGTGTTTGTCGAGCGCCCGTTGAATCACTTGCTCGACGTCCCGCTCTTCCATCTTCTCGCAAATTTCCCAATACACGAAGGACCGACTGTAGCCACCAAGCACGGAATTGAAAAAGTAAAACGTGCCCCAGTAGTCACGAGGAATTTTTCCATTGTGTTCGTTGGCCTTTCCATAGCGATGCTTCCAGGTGTGAAAATTGCTGCTCGACAAGCCAAGCCAGATTAGCAGGGTGCGATCCCGATTTACGGGGGGCGGTTGATAGCAACTTGGGCTTTTTGATGACTGCTTGCCAGTGCGATTGAGACGTTAGAATTGCTCCCTTGGATCGAGCAATTCTCATTTCTCAGCACGGACGCTGGTGTCATCATGCGAGGTATCTCCGTGGGCGGTTCTCAAGGTAATTCGATTCAGTCGACCCAAGAAATGATCCTTCGTTTCACCACCGAGGTGAGCGGCCAAGTGGAGCGATGGACAATGCAACTGACAAGCGAGTGTCGGTACAGATCGATGGAGGGCGAATGAAGATTCGTTGCGAAATAAAGCCCAAAACAGCGACCGATGAGCCAACCGATGCAGACGACTTGCTCATCGGCGATGTCCCCGGTCGATCCCAGCACACGCCCAAGCGGACGTATGCGGCAGACTGGCGAGAGCCAAAGTTG
>Ga0105046_10018980_pt1 | contig 10444 bp, 9 predicted proteins | sample MAT03_FD_78385 | JGI IMG/M metagenome (GOLD analysis project Ga0105046, IMG submission 78385) | Freshwater microbial communities from Lake Fryxell liftoff mats and glacier meltwater in Antarctica - MAT-03 (megahit assembly) | ecosystem: Environmental > Aquatic > Freshwater > Ice > Liftoff... | reverse complement strand
GTGGGTGGCAGCGAAGAGGTGGATACGCAGCCCACTTTGGGCTTCCAGCGTGTGATCCAGCGCGCCATCATGCATGTGCAAAGCACGGGCAGCGGCAAGAAAGAGGTCACAGGCGCCAACGTGCTGGTGGCGATCTTTGGCGAGAAAGATTCACACGCCGTGTACTACCTGCACCAGCAGGGCGTCACGCGTCTGGACGTCGTCAACTTCATCGCCCACGGCATCAAGAAGTCGGACCCGCCCGAGCCGGCCAAGAGCAACGAGAGCAATTCAGGCGAGAACGAGAAGGAAGAGGGTGGCGATGCCAAAGGCTCGCCGCTGGAGCAGTTCGCGCAGAACCTGAACCAGCAGGCCCGTGAGGGCAAGATCGACCCGCTGATCGGACGCGAACACGAAGTCGAGCGCGTCATCCAGATCCTGTGCCGGCGGCGCAAGAACAACCCTTTGCTGGTGGGCGAAGCCGGCGTGGGCAAGACCGCCATTGCCGAGGGCCTGGCCTGGCGCATCACTGAAAAAGACGTCCCGGATGTGCTGATCGACGCCACTGTCTACTCTCTGGACATGGGCGCCTTGCTGGCCGGCACCAAGTATCGGGGCGACTTCGAGCAGCGCCTCAAAGGCGTGCTCAAGCAATTGAAGGACCATCCCAATGCGGTGTTGTTCATTGACGAGATCCACACGCTGATCGGGGCAGGTGCGGCCAGCGGCGGCACGCTGGATGCCAGCAATTTGCTCAAACCGGCCCTCAGCAGTGGGGCGATGAAATGCATCGGCGCCACCACCTTCACCGAGTACCGCGGCATCTTCGAGAAGGACGCGGCCCTGTCGCGCCGCTTCCAAAAAGTCGATGTGGTCGAGCCGTCGATCGAGCAGACGATCGAGATCCTCAAGGGTTTGAAGTCACGCTTCGAAGAGCACCACAGCGTCAAGTACGCAGTGGGGGCGCTGCAGGCGGCGGCTGAACTGTCGGCCAAGTACATCAACGACCGCCATCTGCCCGACAAGGCCATCGACGTCATCGACGAGGCCGGTGCGGCACAGCGCATCCTGCCGCTGAACAAGCGCAAGAAGACGATCACCCGCTCCGAGGTCGAAGAGATCGTGGCCAAGATCGCGCGCATCCCGCCGGCCAGCGTTTCGAGCGACGACCGCAGCAAGCTCAAGCTGCTGGACCGTGATCTCAAGAGTGTGGTGTATGGCCAAGAGCCGGCCATCGATGCGCTGGCCGCGTCGATCAAGATGGCGCGTTCCGGCCTGGGCAAAGGCGACAAGCCGATCGGCGCATTCTTGTTCAGCGGTCCCACGGGTGTGGGCAAGACCGAGGTCGCCAAGCAACTGGCCTACATCCTGGGCGTGGACCTGATCCGCTTTGACATGTCCGAGTACATGGAGCGCCACGCGGTCAGCCGCCTGATCGGTGCGCCGCCGGGCTATGTGGGTTTTGACCAGGGTGGTTTGCTGACCGAGGCTGTGACCAAGAAGCCGCACTCGGTGCTGCTGCTGGACGAGATCGAAAAGGCGCACCCGGATGTCTTCAACGTGCTGTTGCAGGTCATGGACCACGGCACGTTGACCGACAACAACGGGCGCAAGGCCGATTTCCGCAGCGTCATCATCATCATGACCACCAATGCCGGCGCCGAGACGATGAACAGGGCCACCATCGGCTTCACCAACAAGCGTGAGCAGGGTGACGAGATGGCCGACATCAAGCGGATGTTCACGCCTGAGTTCCGCAACCGGCTGGATGCCATCGTCAACTTCCGGGCGCTCGACCAGGAAATCATCCTGCGGGTGGTCGACAAGTTCTTGCTGCAACTCGAAGGGCAGTTGGCCGAGAAAAAGGTCGAAGTCACCTTCACCGATGCCTTGCGCAAGTACTTGGGCAAGAAAGGTTTCGACCCGTTGATGGGCGCCAGGCCGATGCAGCGCCTGATCCAGGACACCATCCGTCGCGCTTTGGCCGACGAGTTGTTGTTTGGGCGATTGGTCGACGGTGGGCGCCTGACGGTGGATATCAACGACGCCGACGAAGTGCAACTGGACATCCAGCCGCCGAAGAAGAGCGACAAGCCCAAGGCAGAGGCCGCCGCAGCCTGACTGACCCACGCGTCAGGTCAGAACAGCACGCGGTTGCGGATTCTCACGGCCGCCTCCCTGGAGGCGGCCGATCCATTTCTGGATCTTGCTGAAAGTAGCGGACAAGCAGCGCATAGAGCGCTGGATGTGCGCTTCGCAGCTCAGTGGGCGTGACGAAGAAGGCCTCGCTGGCAACCGCAAAAAACTCTTCAGGCCCGCTTGCCCCGTAGGGGTCGAGCGCGGTGGGTGCGGCCTCGGCTGTCCGGTCTTGTGCATGCATTTCTGCTTGCTCCAGCAAGCGTAGAAAATCCTCAAAAGCCTGCCCCATCGTCCGCTGCCAGAGGGCTGCGGGCAACTCCGGGGGCAACGCCGGCATGCCGTCAGCAGCGCCGGTGGCCATGTCCAGCACATGGGCGAACTCGTGCAGCACGACGTTGTAGCCGGGCGTTGCCAAGCCCGATTTCGCGTGCGCGCCAGAGCCCAGGCGCACATCGGACCATGACAGCATCAAGGGCCCGCCCTGTACGGCTTCGCCTGCGAGCACTTCTTCATAGCGGTGGACAACACCCGATTCGTCGATGCTTTCGCGCTGCGCCACCACCTGGTCAGGATGCAGCACCACACCCACAAAGCCGTCATAGTTATCCAGCCCCAGCCGCAGCACGGGCAGGCAGGCCTGGGCAGCCACCGTCACCGCCATCGCGTCGGTGACCCGCAAGCCGCCAGCGCCGCTGAATTCTTTGCGGTCAAGAAACAGGCTGGTCAGGCGCCGCAACTCGGTGGCGTCTGCAGGGTCGCGCCGCTGCAGGAAGGGGTAGCGGATCAGGGTGCGCTTCCACAGATCATCAGGGATTGGCCGGCGCAACACGGCCGCGTCGTCACGCCTGCGCTGCAGGCCCTGCCACCAACGTCGCAGCATGATGCCTGGCTCACCCCCTCAGGGGCCTTCGTTGCGCGGCGTCGAGGTGGGCGCCACTCTGGCAAAGCCACTGCGGTTGAGCCGCAATACCTGCGCGCGGTTGGCATGGTCCAGGTCCCAGTCGCTCAGCACATGGCGCTTGTAGCCCGGGGCCAGCGCTTCGCTGCCCGGTCGGTGGGTGTGGCCGTGGACCATTTCGTGGCTTCCCAGGCCGTGCATCCACCGCACCGCCAGTGGTGTGTCGATGTCCACGTCTGCAGCGCCATCAAACTGCTGGCGTCCAGCACTGGCCTGGCGGATCTCGTGTGCAATCTTGAGCCGTGCAGCCAGCGGCTGATCCAGAAACCGACGCTGCCATTCACCCGAGCGCACCTGCTTCCTGAACTTCTGATAAGGCTCGTCAGCCAGACACAGGGCGTCGCCATGGGTCAGCAAGACGCGCCGGTTCCAGGCCAGCAACACGGTGGGATCCGGCAGCCCTTGCATGCCGCTGGTACGCAGCATCCTCTGGCCGACCAGAAAATCACGGTTGCCCACCATGAAAGCCAGCTGCCGCAATGTGCTGGCCTGTGCGATCTGATCCAGGCAGGTGCGCTCGAAACCGTGCTCGCCCATGTCGTCGCCGACCCACAACTCGAACAAGTCCCCCAGCACGATCACTGCGTCGGCGGGGGTCAGCCGCAGATGGCTGATGAAGGCTTCAAAGGTGCGCGGCATGGCCGCGCACAGATGCAGGTCAGAAATGAAGTCGATGTTGCGCCAGTCGGCCGGGGCCTTGAACTCGAAATAAGTCGGCAACGCCATGGTGGCCTGGCTGCCCTTCAGGGACTGTGAGTCCGACAGGGCTTGCGGATCGTGATCCATTGCCAATGCCAATGCCATGCATCGTTTCAGCCCAGCACATGGGCGCGCTCGATGCGCACGGTCTCCAGGGGCACGTCGTCGTGGCCGCCCTTGCGTCCGGTGGCGACTTTCTCGATGCTGTCTACGACTTCGGTGCCTTTGATCACGCGGCCGAAGACCGCGTAGCCCCAGCCTTGGCTGTTCTCAGCCGTAAAGTCAAGGAAGCCGTTGTCCACGGTGTTGATGAAGAACTGCGCGGTGGCTGAATGCGGGTCGCCGGTGCGCGCCATCGCCAGCGTGTAGCGCTTGTTCTTTACGCCCTTGTTGGCTTCGTTCTTGATCGGCGCCAGAGTGGACTTTTGTTTCATGTCTTCGTCGAAGCCGCCGCCCTGCAGCATGAAGCCCTTGATGACGCGGTGAAACACCGTGCCGTCGTAGTGACCCTGCTTGACATAGGCCAGGAAGTTGGCGCTTGACAGGGGTGCCTGATCCTCATCCAGCTCGATCACGATCGTGCCGGCAGAGGTGTCCATTTGTACGGTGTTGCTCAATTCACTTCTCCAAAGTAGCTGTTTTCAGCGTAACAGGTGTGCTGGGTACGTTCTGGTGAGGTCCCTTGCTGGTCGTGGCGATCCGACGGATCTGATCCACCACCTCCATGCCTTGAATCACACGGCCAAAGACCGCGTAGCCGTGTCCGTCGCGCGAGTTGGCCTGGTCAAGGAACACGTTGTCGCCAAGATTGATGAAAAACTGCGCTGTGGCCGAGTCGGGCACCGAGGTACGAGCCATGGCCAGCGTGCCTCGCACATTGGACAGACCATTGCGGCTTTCCAGCGGAATCGGGGCCTGGGTCGGACGCTCGGCCATGTCGGCCTTGAAGCCGCCGCCCTGGATCATGAAGCCATCGATGACGCGGTGAAAGATCGTGCCGTTGTAGTGGCCCGAGCGCACGTACTGCAAGAAGTTGTCAACCGAGCGGGGGGCCTTTTCGCGCTCCAGTTCGACCACGATGTCGCCCATGCTGGTGCTCAACTTGACCTTCTGTGCCAGCGCAGGTTGCAAACAGACGGCAGCCAGCAGCGGCAGCGCATATCGAAGCTTGTGTAAAGGGGATGTCATCGATGGTTCTCCGGGCTGAATTGTGGGCCGAGCGCAAGCTCGAGCCTTACACCCACCATTATCTGGAAGCAGGCTGCAATTGCCCACGTACGGTTTTTAGCCGCTGCGCGGTCGCTGCGCTCAGGGCGCCTTCTGCGGCCAGTTTTTCCCACACCTGCACCGCCAACATCAGGTGCACCTCGGCCAGATTGGTACGCGCCAGCGTGTGGGAAGGATCGTTGCGCAAGGCCGATTCGAGTGCTTCGAGTGCCAAGGGCAAGGCATTGGCACGCACATGCAGCAGTGCGATGTTGTTGAGCGGATCCGGCAGCTCCGGGTACTGCTGGGCCAACTGCATGAAAATCGCCATCGCCTCGGCGTTTTTGCCAAGCTCCATCGACACCAGGCCCAGCATGAACCTGGCTTGCGGGTCTCTGGGGTTGGCGGCAACTGCCGCTTGCGCGCGCACCAGCGCCTGTTGAGCCTGGCCTGAAGAGAGCAGGGCCTGGATCTCTGTCCCATTGTCTGCGCGGGCTGGCGTGCTGAACATCAAAACGCAGCAAAAGAACGCGATAAACCTCTGGGGGCAAGAGAGCATCAATAAGGGCCTGCGGGGTGCTTGCGGTGTGCTTGCGGTGTGCTTGCGGGGGGCAGCTGCGGCGGCGCCACCGCTATACTGATTTCATTCTATCGGGGACTTCTCCGCCACTGGCAGCGCCACACCGACAGGCTGTGCGCCCGGCTGCTTTGATGGGCGCACTTGCATGGCGCTGCGGCTCCATGAGTCTGGGTTTTCGTTCTCTTCAGCCTTCCGTCATTCATGCCGCTGCATATCCACAACACCCTGACACGAAGGCTCGAAGCCTTCAAGCCTTTGCAGGACAAGCATGTGCGCATGTATGTCTGCGGCATCACGGTGTACGACCTGTGCCACCTGGGGCACGCCCGCATGGTGCTGGCCTTTGACATGGTCTACCGTTGGCTGCTGGCCAGTGGATACCGGGTCACCTATGTGCGCAACATCACCGACATCGAAGACAAGATCATCCGCCGTGCGGTTGAACGCAACATCTCGATCCGTCAGTTGACCGATGAGATGGTGGCGCTGATGCACCGCGACTTCGAGGCCCTGGGCCTGGCCAGCCCCACGCACGAGCCGCGGGCCACCGAGTTTGTGCCGCAGATGCTGGGGCTGATCCGAACCTTGCAAGACAAGGGCCTGGCCTACCGGGCCGAGGGCGGTGACGTGAACTTTGCGGTGCGCAAGTTCGAGGGCTACGGCAAGCTGTCGGGCAAGTCGGTGGACGAGTTGCGCTCCGGCCAGCGGGTCGCCGTGCTGGGCGACAAACATGATCCGCTGGACTTCGTACTGTGGAAGGCCGCCAAGCCCGAAGAGCCCGCAGATGCGCAGTGGCCCAGCAGCTACGGCCCTGGGCGCCCAGGCTGGCACATCGAATGCTCGGCGATGAGTTGCGCGCTGTTGGGCGAGCCCTTCGACATCCACGGCGGCGGCATGGACCTGCAGTTTCCGCACCACGAAAACGAGATCGCGCAAAGCGAAGGCGCCAGTGGCGGCGCCTTTGTGCAAACCTGGATGCACAACGGCTTTCTGAACGTGGACAACGAAAAGATGTCCAAGTCGTTGGACAACTTCTTCACCATCGCCGATGTGCTGCAGCGCTTCGATGGCCAGACGCTGCGGTTCTTCATGCTGCGCACGCACTACCGCAGCCCTTTCAACTTCAGCGACACCGTGCTCGAAGAGTCGCGCAGCGCGCTCAAGCGCTTGTACACCGCGCTGCAAAGTGCCCAAGACCAGCCAGCCTTGGGCGGCATCGATTGGGATGAGCCGCGCGCGGCCGCTTTCAAGGCGGCAATGGACGACGACTTCAATACGCCGGGTGCCATTGCGGTACTGTTTGAGCTGGCCAGTGAGGTGCATCGGGGCCGCCTTGAAGACGCTGCGCTGCTCAAGGCGCTGGGCGCCACACTGGGCTTGCTGCAGATGCGGCCGGCCGAGTACCTGCAGTCAGGCAACACCATCGACGAGGCGTGGATCCAGCAGCGCATCGATGCCCGCCTGACAGCCAAGACTGCGCGCGACTTCAAGGCGGCAGATGCGATCCGACAAGAGCTGTTGGCCAGCGGCATTCAGCTCAAAGATTCGGCCAGCGGTACGCGTTGGGAGCGGGTTTGAAGCCAGCTGAAGGGGTGCGCCAAGTGCAGCCATCGACCCAAGCAGCGCCCCCGCCCTATTGGGATGAAGCCTGCAAACACCTGGGTAAACGCGACCGGGTGATGAAGAAGCTGATCCCAAGTTTTGGGCAGGCCTGCCTGAAGAGCCGCGGTGACGCTTTCACGACGCTGGCTCGTTCCATCGTCGGTCAGCAAATTTCAGTCAAAGCCGCGCAGTCGGTTTGGGACCGTTTTGCTGCGCCACTGGCCGCTGCTGGCCAGCCTTTGTTGCCTGCCACTGTGCAGGCGCTGCCCATCGAGCAGATGCGCAGCGCGGGCCTGTCGGCGCGCAAAGCCGAGTATCTGCAGGATCTGGCGCGCCACTTCGGCGAGCAAAAGGTGCGCCACGGCCAATGGCAGGAGATGGACGACGAGGCCATCATCGGCGAGCTGGTGGCGATCCGCGGCATTGGCCGCTGGACGGCGGAGATGTTTTTGATCTTTCACCTGATGCGGCCCAATGTGCTGCCGCTGGACGACCTGGGTTTGATCAAGGGCATCAGCCACAACTACTTCAGCGGTGAGCCGGTCTCGCGCGCCGAAGCGCGCGAGCTGGGCGAGGGCTGGGCGCCTTTTCGCTCGGTCGCCACTTGGTATATTTGGCGCAGCCTGGACCCGCTGCCCGTGGAGTACTGAATTGTCCAAAAGACACTTTCTGGAGTTTGAAGCGCCGATTGCCGAGCTGGAGTCGAAGATCGATGAGTTGCGCTATGTGCAAGGCGAATCGGCGGTCGATATCTCCGAAGAGATCGACCGGCTGGGCGCCAAGAGCAAGCAGCTGACGCGCGACATCTACGCCAACTTGTCGCCCTGGCAGGTAACGCAGATTGCGCGCCACCCGCAGCGGCCCTACACGCTGGACTATGTGCGCGAGATCTTCACCGACTTCGAAGAACTGCACGGTGACCGCCACTTTGCAGACGACCAGTCGATCGTCGGTGGGCTGGCCAGATTCAACGGCCAGTCTTGCATGGTGCTGGGCCACCAGAAGGGCCGCGACACCAAGGAGCGCACGCTGCGCAATTTCGGCATGTCGCGCCCCGAGGGCTACCGCAAGGCGCTGCGCTTGCTGAAGCTGGCCGAAAAGTTCTCGCTGCCGGTCTTCACTTTCGTCGATACGCCAGGCGCCTATCCAGGCATCGGCGCCGAGCAGCGCGGCCAATCGGAAGCCATCGGCCGCAATATTTTCGAGATGGCGCAGCTGGAAGTGCCGATCATCAGCACGATCATCGGTGAAGGTGGCTCGGGCGGGGCGCTGGCGATCAGCGTTTGCGATCAGATGTTGATGCTGCAGTTTTCGGTCTACTCAGTCATCTCACCCGAAGGCTGCGCTTCGATCCTCTGGAAGACCTCCGAGCGGGCCCCGGAAGCTGCAGAAGCGCTGGGCATCACCGCGCATCGCCTGAAGGCCCTGGGTGTGATCGACAAGATCATCAACGAGCCAGTGGGCGGTGCACACCGCGACGTGCCGTGGATGGCAGCGCAACTCAAGCGCGCCCTGGCCGAAGCCTTGCGCCAGAGCGCAGATCTGAAGCCCAAGGAACTGCTGGCGCGGCGCTATGAGCGGCTGCGCGCCTATGGGCGCTTCACCGACACCAAAGAGCGCTGAGCGCTCTGCGCGGCGGCCCTCCGGCCCTGCGCTGAAGCATCACCTGTCTCGCGCAACATCAGGCGGCCAGCCCCTCATCGCGGTGGCCACCAGCGGTGGACGCGACTCCACCGCACTGCTGCATTGCACACTGCGCCACGCGAGCCCCCTGGGTGTGCGCGTGCTGGCGCTGCATGTGCACCACGGCTTGCAAGCGCAGGCCGATGACTGGCAGGCCACCGTGCAAGCACAAGCCAGGCGCTGGGGCGCAGAGTTTGCCGTGACGCGGCTGCAAGGCGCGCCTGCTGTGGGTGACAGCATCGAAGCCTGGGCCAGGCGCGGGCGCTATGCGGCATTGGCCCAAATGGCTGCAGAGCGCCAATGCCTGTGCGTGCTGCTGGCCCACCACCGGCTGGATCAGGCCGAAACCTGGCTGTTGCAAGCGCTGCGTGGGGCTGGGGCTGCCGGTTTGGCCGCAATGCCCGAAGCGGCGCACCGCCAGGGCCTGGTCTGGGCGCGGCCGTGGTTGCAGCAGCCCCGTGCGGCCATCGATGCCTATGTGCGCAGGCACCGCTTGAGTTTTGTCGATGACCCCAGCAACAACGACACCCGGCTGGCCCGCAATCGCCTGCGTTTGCAGGTCTGGCCTGCGCTGCAGCAGGCGTTTCCTGACGCTGAAACCGTGCTGGCAGCAGCCAGTGCACAGGCCCAGCACGCGCTGGCATTGGCCACCGAGGTGGCTGCGCTGGATATGCAGTCGGTGGCAGACCCCGCCGGCTTGAACATCGGCCAGTGGTCGGCACTGGGTGTTGCGCGACAAAAGAACGTGCTGAAGTTCTGGCTGCGGCAGCAAAGAGCCGCCGCTGTGCCCGAAAGCCTGCTGCAGCGGCTGATGCTGGAGCTGCATCGCTGCAAGCAGGGTCGATGGCCTTTGCACACCGGGCCGGACGATGGGGCTGGCAAGCAGGGTGGGTTTTTGCACCTGTACAGAGGGTTCTTGAGCTGGCGCACTGCGGCTGGCGCGCCCACCCGGCAACAGGCTGCGGCGCCAAGCCCCAGGCAGATCGATCTGCAGCGGCCCGGGCGCTACAGATTGCCCGAGTGGTGTGGTCACTTCGAAGTGCGCGAAGCCAGCGAGTGCGGGCTCAGCCCGATGCTGCTGCAAGGGCTGTGGGCCAAGCCGCGCCAAGGTGGCGAGCAGTTCGCGCTGGCACCGAGGGCCACTGCGCGCAGCTTGGCCAAGCAGTTTCAGGCCCGCGCTGTCCCACCCTGGCAGCGAGTCGGGCCGCTGCTGTGGACGGCCGATGGCCGACTGTTGTTCGTGCCGGGGCTGGGCCTCAATGCAGCCGTCATGGCTGCTGCGCCTGCCAAGGCAGCGCCCCAGCGCGCTGCGGGCGGCCTGATGCTCACGTGGGTGCCCGATGGCTCAGCCACCGATGTCGCCGGACCTTGAAAGCTGCGCCTGACTTGTCGGCAGCTAGAATTTCGGGTTGTTTTTTGAAAATAGCCGCTACGGTCCGGACCATAGTCCCGACGCGCAAGAACTCTCCAGACCATGACATTGATCGTTCACAAATACGGCGGCACCTCGATGGGCTCGACCGAGCGCATCCGCCAAGTGGCGATGCGCATCGCCAAGTGGGTGCGCGCCGGTCATCAACTGGTGGTGGTGCCCTCTG
>Ga0105046_10018976_pt1 | contig 10447 bp, 5 predicted proteins | sample MAT03_FD_78385 | JGI IMG/M metagenome (GOLD analysis project Ga0105046, IMG submission 78385) | Freshwater microbial communities from Lake Fryxell liftoff mats and glacier meltwater in Antarctica - MAT-03 (megahit assembly) | ecosystem: Environmental > Aquatic > Freshwater > Ice > Liftoff... | reverse complement strand
TGGCTGTTTTGCCCGCAGTTTCCTCAGTGAAATTGTGATGTTCCAGCAGAAACACCCGGCAGGCCAGTTGGATCGCTTAGAAAATTAGTCTTAACTGACTATTCTCGAACAAGTTGCGTCAATCCCGTCACTCCTGCTGCTAAAGTGTCCTTTTTCACTCTCTAATATTCGTAGAATTGGCGAATCCCGTTCAAGGTCCCCTTAGATTTCATGCATTCCTTGAGGCGGCTATCTGTACAAATGCCAACGAAAAAAGACAGGTAAACGGGGGCTATCTGTCAGTCGATCAGTCTTCCTTGGCCTTCGGGATGAACGGGACGATTTCCATACCTTCGTTCTCGTCCTCGGTGCCGGGCACCTTGAAATCGTAGTTAATGACAGCTTTGGGGTCGGCTTTGGGGTCGTTCTCGACGGTTAGCGATTGGATGTAGTCTTTGCCGTCCACGGTGAGCGTGACGCGGTAGCCGCCCGCAGGGATCGTGCTACCAGACGCGCTCAGGTTCCAGCGTAGGCGGTGGAAGCCGACCTCGCCCGATGTGCCCTCGAAGTTGCGAAGCACCGTGCCGTTCACGTCCGTCACTTTGAGCGACACCGCCTTCGCGGCCTTGGTGAGTAGGTAGTCGATGGCCGTGCCGGGTTGCGGGTTGGTGCCGTAAAACTTTCGCACGTCTTTCGAGTACGGGGATTCACGACCACCCTCGATTTTCCAGCGGGTCGCGGTTGGCGGGGCGAACAGCGTGGCCGGTTCCTTAAGCGGGTCGATGACCTTCGTCTCGCTACCGGCTTTCTCTGTGCGGGCCGACATCTGCCGGATGCTCGCCACGTCCAGAACCCAGATGCTGCGGCCGTGCGTGGCGACGACAATTTCGGCCGCGGTCGTCGGTTGGGCAACTTCGTGAACGGCTACTGTCGGAAGATTACTGTTCAGATTCGCCCAACTCGCGCCACGATTCACCGACACCCAGATTCCGAACTCCGTGCCGCAATAGAGGATGTTCGCGTTCGTAATGTCTTCGCGCAGCGTTCGCGTGGAACCAAACGGCGGCAGGTTGGCGACCGCGGGTTTCCAGGTGGCTCCGAAATCTTCCGTCACGAACAGGTACGGCTTGTCGTCGTCGGAACGGTGAGCGTCCAGGCACACATAACACCGGCCTTCAACGGTCGCACTCGGCTCGATGGTGCTGACCCACCGCGGGCCAGGTAGGCCGGCGGCTTTGAGCTTGTCGAGCACATTGTCCCACTTTACGCCGCCGTCGCGGGTGACCCACAGGTTGCCGTCGTCGGTGCCGGCCCACAGCAGGTCGGCGTTCTTCGGACTTTCGGCGATGGCGGTCACGGTGCCCTTCTTCGATGCCGTTAAATCCGGGCTAATCACTTTCAGAGCCGCGCCACGATTAAGTGAGCGAAAGACGTACTGCGCCCCGCAGTAGAAGACGCCGGGGTTCTGGCTCGACACGATGAACGGCGTGTTCCAGTTCCACCGCAGGGCTTCGCCGGCTTTCACAGGTCGTACCCCGATGCCCTTGCTCTCGCCCGTGCGGAGATTGCGCCAGTTCATGCCGCCGTTCTGGCTCTCGGCGTACACGATGTCGGGGTCGTTGGGGTCCACTCGCATCACGAAGCCGTCGCCGCCGTTGAGGAAAAGCCAGTCCTCGTTTACTGGTCCGACGCCGCGAAGCGTGCGACTCGGCCCACCCCAACTGCCGTTATCTTGAAGGCCGCCGTACACGTTGTAAGGCTTCTTGTTGTCCACGCTGACGTGGTAGAACTGCGCGAGCGCCATCGCGTTGATGTGGTCCCAGGTGGTTCCCGCGTCGTAGGTCACATAGAAGCCGCCGTCGTTACCGAGGCGCATGTGCCGACTGTCACGGGGGTCGATCCAGAGTGCGTGGTGATCCGGGTGAACGCCGCGCGTCGGGGAACCGGCGAAAACTGCGCCGCTATTTGTGGACTTCCAAAGTTGTAGGTCGCCGAGCGCGAACACGACCTTGTCGTCGTTAGGGTCGCACCGCACGTTCGAGAAGTAGAACGGCCGTGGGTTCAGGCTGTTCACACGGGTCCACGTCTCGCCGCCGTCAGTGCTTTTGAAGACGCCGCCCGTTTGGAAGCCGTCTTTTCCCTGGTCGCGCTGGACGTTCGCTTGCTGCCCGCCGACTTGCGCCTGAATCAAGAAAGGCCGCGCGTTCGGGGGCGGTGGGGCACCCAGCACGACCTCGACTTCCTGCGGTTCCTTGGCATCTTTGCCACGCAGGAACGTGATTTTCACCTTGTCGCCGGCTTTATTGGCCCGCAGCGCCGCGAGCAACGACTTCTGATTGGTGACCTTCTTGCCACCCACCGTGGTGAGGATGTCGCCGACTTTCAAGCCGGCCTTGGCTGCCGGGTCTTCGCCGGTGACGGCATCGAGCTTCACGCCGCCGGGCGTCTCGCTAATCACGACTCCCAGGGTGGGGGCAGGGGCGTCGGGCCGGGCGGCGAGTTTCACGTCGAATGTCAGTTCCTTGTCGCCGCGTTTCACGGCGAACTTCACCACATCGTCCGGCTTCTTGGTCGTCATGTAATCGATCATCGCGTCGTAGTCGGCGATCTTCTTGCCGTCGAGCGCAGTGATGGTGTCGCCGTCCTTGACGCCGGCCTTGCCGACCGGGCCATCCTCCGTGACGGCTTCGATCTTCACGCCGCCGCCCTTGTCGTTGTCGCTGGTGATGCCCAGCGACACCGTCAGCGGTGGCCGGCTCTTGCCGATGTTCTCGGTGTCGATGATGGCGTACACGAGGCCCTTGGTTTTGCGCGAGAAGTCGATGCCAATGCGGCCGGTCTTCGTGGTGGGCAACCCGGTGGGCAGTTTCGCGTCGTTGAGTTTCTTCCAGGTCTTGCCCGCGTCGCTGCTGCGGAACATGCCGCCACCGGGGCCGTGCGTGATTTCCGGGCCGTATTGATCCGTGGTGGGCCACTCCTTGGCTTCGCCGAAAGCCGTGTCGAACCCATCGCGTTTGCGTTCCCACGCACCGACCAGCAGCACATTTGGGTCGAACGGATCGAGGCGGAAGTCGATCACGCCGGTTTTGTCGTCCACGAAGAGAACCTTGTTCCAGGTCTTGCCGCCGTCCTCGGTTTTGAACAGACCGCGTTCCGGGTTGGGACCGTAAACGCGACCCATCGCGCCGACATACACGATGTTCGCGTCTTTGGGGTGAATGACGATCTTGCCGATGGTATACGATGCCTTTAGCCCCATGTTTTTCCAGGTCTTCCCGGCGTCGGTGCTCTTGTAAACGCCGTCGCCGTAGGACACGGAGTTGCGCGGGTTGTTCTCACCCGTGCCCACCCACACGATGTTCGGGTCCGACGGCGCGACGGCGACATCGCCAATCGAAACCGTGGTTTCGTGGTCGAAGTGATGCGTGAAAGTCGTGCCGTTGTTGGTGGTTTTCAGCAAGCCGCCCGACGCGGTAGCGACGTAAAACGTTGTGGGGTCGCTCTCCACGACCGAAATCGCCGTGATGCGGCCGCCCATGTTCGCCGGGCCGATGCCGCGCCAGGTCATCTTCTTGACGGCGGACTCGGGCACGTTCCCCGGCACGGCGGGTGGCGACTTCCCCTTCTTGAGTTCGTCGAGCTTCTTCTGCAACTCGGCGATTTGCCGCTCGACGTCGGTGATTTCCTTCTTAAGCGGCTCTTCGGGTTCGTCCGGCCGGCCCAACGCGGGGAAGGCGGAGAGGAAGGCGAATAAGAGGGCTGCAAGAAGACCGAACGCCGGCAGGCGGCCGAAGCGGAATGATAAGCTCACGGTGCGGCTCACAGAGAGTGAGTGTGTTCACGCGGATTACGCAATGTGCTAATTTTAGGCGAAACGGGTAAAGGATTCCAATTGCGGAATCGGGGTGAAATCCGCACACGATCCACGTGTGCGCCGGTTGTGTGGTGTGTGCGGAATGCGAGTGTGGTAGACTCGACTCCCGGCCGCGTCCCAGGGCGCACACCCTGGGAGCGACTTCCGAACCCCCACCCGCACGGAACGCCAACCATGTCGGCACGCGCCACCGTCCGAACCCTTGCAATCCTCACCGCCGGTGTGGCGGTTGCGCTTGTGTTGTTTGTCGGAAACGATGGGCCAGCGGCGGATGAGCCGAAGGTTGAGGCTAAAACCGAGGCGAAGCGCAAACCTTGGACGACATCGAAGATCACGGGTTCGCCGGAGCCGCCGCCGAAGTTCAAGGCGACTCGCGTGTTCCCCGAAGCGAAGTTCGACCACCCGCTGCTGATCGCCCGTTGCCCTGGCACGGAGCGGCTTTTCGTGGGCGAGCAAGCGGGGAAAATCTTCTCGGTGAAACCCGGTGACAAGGCGAAGCCGGAACTCTTCGTAGATTTGAAAGCCGAGATCAAGACCCTCGACAAGCTGCCAGCCGCGAAGGGCGTGAGCGAGCTTTACGGCCTCGTGTTTCACCCGAAATTCGAGCAAAACCGTTACTGCTATGTTTGCTACACGCTTGCCGCGAAGGATGCCAAGGTCAGCCGGTTGCCCGATGGCTCACGGGTGTCGCGGTTCACGGTCACCAAGGATGAACCGCCGCGCATCGACCCCAAGAGCGAGGAAATCGTCATCACCTTCGTCGGGGGTGGCCACAACGGCGGCGACCTCCACTTCGGCCCCGATGGCTTCCTCTACATCTCCACCGGCGACGCCAGCGGACCGAACCCGCCCGACACGCTGAACACCGGCCAGGACTGTTCCGACCTGCTCTCTTCGGTGCTGCGCATTGATATCAACCGCAAGGCTGACACCCTCAATTACGCGGTGCCGAAGGACAATCCGTTCGTGAACGTGAAGGACGCGCGGCCCGAAATCTGGGCGTTCGGCTTCCGCAACCCCTGGCGCATGAGCTTCGACCGCGGCACCGGCGACCTGTGGCTCGGCGACGTCGGCTGGGAATTGTGGGAGATGGTTCACAAGATCGAGAAGGGCGGCAACTACGGCTGGAGCATCGTCGAAGGCCGACAGCCCATCAAGCCCACGCAGAAGATCGGCCCGACTCCCATTCACTTGCCGACCATCGAGCTACCCCACACCATCGCGGCGAGCATCACGGGTGGCTACGTCTATCGCGGCAAGAAGTTCCCGGAACTCGTCGGGGCGTACATCTTCGGCGACTGGGAAACCCGCCGCATCTGGGCCGCACGCTTCGAGAATGGCCGCGTGAAGGAAATGCCCGAGATCGTGAAGCCCAACATCCGCGTCGTGGCGTTCGGCGAAGACCACGCCGGCGAACTCTACTTCCTCGACTACGACACGGGCACGATGCACACGCTCGAACGCAACGACGCCAGGGGCGCGAACGCAAAATTCCCCACGAAATTGAGCGAAACCGGCCTCTTCGCCGACGTGAAGAAGCACGAGATGGCCGAAGGTATCGTGCGATATAAACCGAACGTGAAACAATGGCAGGACGGGGCGAACTCGCAGCACTTTCTGGCGCTGCCGAATCTTTCGAGCGTCACTTACTTCGAGAAGCCCCGGCAACTCCCAGGGCAAGTCTTCTGGCACGAGTTCCGCATGCAGTTCCCAACGGACGCCGTGTTGGTGAAGACGATTTCCGTTCAGGTGCCAACCAACGTTCGTTGGGTTAGCGTTACACGCCGGCTTGAAACTCAGCTTCTTCACTTCGACGGGGAAGATTGGCATGGGTTCAGCTACCAATGGTACAGCGACGAAAGCGATGCGGAGTTGGTCCCACCCGAGGGCACGGAAACCGAGGTAACGGTACATACCCACCACCTCCCACGCGGGGAACGGCTGCAAACATGGACGATTCACAGCCGCACGCAGTGCGTGATGTGCCACAACGCCTGGAGCGAATACACACTGGCCTTCACAGTGCCGCAACTGAATTGTGCAGAGAATAACTTTCGAGTCGTTGATAAGGAACACCCCAGCCAGCTTGTTGAACTCAGTCGTGATGGTTCCCTCCGCCGGATGGGCAAGGATAACATCGCCTTACCAGCATTCGACGCTGTGAGCGCCGCCAAGGAAGCCACTTTGGTTCCTACTTACTATGTCCGGGATCACAACTTAAAACCGCTGCTGCAAGGAACAGTCGAGCAGCGAGCCAGAAGTTACCTGCACGTCAATTGCGCCCACTGTCATCGATTTGGTGGCGGGGGCGGTCAAGTCGTTCTCGAACTCGATTACGCCAAGCCGTTGAAGGAAACCGGCATTCTGGACGTGCGGCCGAAGCAAGGCGATTTCGGCATCGCGGACGCTCGGCTCATCGCCCCCGGCGACCCGGGGAGCAGCGTCTTGCTTTACCGCATGGCCAAGTTCGGAAAAGGGCGGATGCCACACCTGGGATCGGAATGGCCCGATCATCATGGTATCGGATTGGTGAATGAATGGATTTGCTCACTCGGTAAGAAGCCCGTGGTTCCGGCTGCCAAGGATTTAACGGGGCTTGATCGTGCGTTTACGAACTTTGGCACGGCTTTCCCATTCGCCCGTGGTGATTTTAAGGAAGAGGATCACACTAAAGTTCTTGTTGCGGCGGCGAAGCTCGAACCCGGGCCGGTGCGCGACTTGTTTGAAGGCTATTTGCCAACCGATCCGAAGGGGCGCAAGCTCGGGGCGAACCCGCGGCCGGCGGCGATTCTGGCGCTGACTGGCGACGCCGCGAAGGGCGAGAAGTTATTCTTCGCTAAGGATTTGAAGTGCGCGACGTGCCACAAGATCGGGGACACGGGGGTGTCACTCGGGCCGGACCTCACCGCGATTGGCAAGACCCGTTCGCGTCCCGAACTGCTCGAAAGCCTGCTGCAACCTTCGATCCGTGTCGAGCCTCAATTCGCCGCGTACAACGTCCGCACCAAGGACGAGAGAACCTTTACCGGCCTGCTCGTGAAACGCGACGAGAAGCAAGTCGTGCTGCGCGACGCCGAGAACAAGGAAATCACGCTCGCGGCCGACAACGTGGGTACCATCACGCCCTCGCGGCTCTCGCTGATGCCCGACGGGCAAATGCAATGCTTAACCCCGCAAGAAGCCGCCGACTTGCTCGAGTATTTGGTGACCCGGAAGTGATCTTCTCATGCAGCCCTGGGTTTATCCAAGGTTCTTCATTCCAACAATAAGAAGACCCCAGGCAAGCCTGGGGCTATATGACGAACTTGGGCTGCCTGATGGGTGAATCGCTCACGAAACTGGCCGCGGGAACGTGAGCGTGCCGTCGTGCAGCGCTGAGGCCACCAGAACCGCATCCGCCCCCGCTTCGCCGAGCGCATCCACATCGCCCCACGTCTTGACGCCGCCACCCGCGATGAGTTCCACCTCGGGGAACTCGTCACGGATCGCGCGCAACAAGTCCGTGGTCCCACTACCTAATCCCGTTCCCACGCGGGCAAGGTCGAGAACAATGAGCGTGCGCACGCCGAGGCTGATGGCGGTTCGTGCGACGGCGATGGCATCGCCTGCGTGAGCCGCGCCCCAGGCTTCCCAGTTCCCGAGCAACTTGCCGGCTTTCAAGTCAAGCGAGAAGGCGAGGTTCCCGGCCATGCCATTCTCAATGATTTCAGCCAGAACGTTCAGCCCAGGGCACGTCTCGGTTGCGACGACTAGCCGCACGGTCGAGAAGAACGGCAGCGACAGGAACCGAGCATAGTTCGGAACTCCTGCGTCGATCCAACACGGAAAGCCGCCCGCATAAACGAACTGCCCGACAGGCAGCGAGATCAGCCCGGTTCCCGTGATGGCATCCAAATCGGCAACGTACAACTCAGTTGCGCCGGTCGCAGTAAGCAACGCCTGCCCGACTTCGATTGGGGAAGTCGAATCCGTTAACTTGCTTGCGATGGGACGGTACTCGCTGCGGCGACCCGCGATGGCGTGGACAACCACGCCGTTCATCACGTCGAGAACGGGGATGATTCGCGGTTTGGGGCGTTGGTCGATCATCAGTCGGAAGAAACTCGGGAGGCGGGTTGGCCGTTGTGGTGCCGAAAGTTATACTAACAGTCTGGCTGCCCCAGAAACCGGGTTGGGGGCATTTCCGTTGTTTGGTCGGAGGGTGCGTTATCGTGCGAAAATCGCCGATCGGCAGTCCTCGGAGGAGGTATTGTGGCTCTCGTTGACGTGAAAGCGCTACTCGAAGCGGGCGTTCACTACGGCCACCGCGCCGGCAAGTGGAACCCAAAGATGCGCCCGTACATTTATGGCAAGCGAAACCTCATCCACATCATCGATCTCCGGGAAACCGTCCGCGGCCTGCTCCGCGCGTACAAGTACCTGTCGCAGGTCGTCGCCCGTGGCGGGCTGGTGATGTTCGTCGGCACGAAGCGGCAAGCCAAGGAAATCATCGAGCGGGAAGCGGGCCGGGCTGGCATGCCTTACGTTAGCGAACGTTGGCTGGGCGGCACCCTCACGAATTACCGCACGATCCGCAACCGCCTGAAGCGTCTCCAGGAACTTGAGTGCATGTGGCTCCCCGTCGGCGCGAACCCGGCGAAAGAAGACCTCAACAGCTACATCGCTGGCCTGATGACGACCGCGGGCAAACTCGACCCGGCGAACGCCCCGGAAATGTCCGACATTCGCACGCACTCCAAGAAGATGATCTCGAACCTGAGCCGCGAGTTGCTCAAGATTCGCCGCAACTTGATGGGCATTCGGGACATGATTAAGCTCCCGGACGCGCTCGTCATCGTCGGGCCGAACAAAGAGCACATCGCCGTCAAAGAAGCGAAGCGCATGGGCGTTACCACCATCGCGCTCATCGATACCGACAGCGATCCGGACCCCGTTGACCTGCCGATTCCGGGGAACGACGACAGCATGCGGTCCATCGAAGTGGTCATCGCCAAGTTGGCCGACGCTTGCCTCGAAGGCCGCGCCGCACTGCCGCCGGAACAACAGGGCATGATTAAGCCCCGCACGCCGACTCCCCGACCAACCGCGCCAACCGCACCGGCACCCGCCACACCGCCGGCCGAGACGAACCCGGCCCCCGCGCCGGCTGTCAGCTAAGGGACGTTTAACGTTCCAAGTTTAACGTTTAATGTTTAATGTTCCGGCTGACGCCAGCAGCGTAGAGGTCGTCAGCCCTGTGTGTCGTTTTTAACGTTAAACGTTAAACATGCAACATTAAACGTTTAACGTGCAACATTAAACGTTAAACGTAACGAGGAGAAAGACAATGAGCGCCGTGACCCCGCAGATGGTCAAGCAACTCCGCGATCGCACCGATCAGCCGATGGGCCTGTGCAAGCAGGCGCTCGACCAGAACGCGGGCGACATGGAGAAGGCCGCGGACTGGCTCCGCAGCCAGAACAAGAACATGGTCATGAAACGCGAGGGGAACGAGACCGCCGAGGGCCGCATCGGCATCTCGTTCGATAATGCCGCAAAAATCGCCGCCGTGGTCGAGGTTCGCTGCGAATCCGCACCCAGCGCGAAGAGCGATCAGTTCATCGCGCTGGCGAACTCGCTGGCGAAGCATGTCGGGTCCAGCAAGGGCGCGGACACCGCCGCAGTCCTTGCCGAGTCGATGGACACCGGCACCGTTGCGGACCGCATCAACGACACCGTCGGCATCATCCGCGAGAAGATGGTTCTCCAAAAGTTCCAGCGCCTCGCGGGTGGCATCTACGGTGGGTACGTTCACCACGATGGCACCGTCGGCGTCATCTTGGAGTGCAAAGGCACTGCCGCCAACGACGAAGTGCTGAAGGACGTCGCCACGCACATCGCCGCGATGAACCCGCCCTACGCCACGGTCGCGGACGTGCCCGCCGACCTGCTCGCCAAGGAAAAGGCGGCTGTGGAGGCCGAGGTCGCCGCAGACCCCAAGATGGTCGGCAAGCCCGCGAACATCATGGAGAAGATTCTCGCGGACAAGTTGACCAAACGCCTCGCGGACGTGGTTCTCGTCCTGAGCGAACAGCAGATGGCCAACGACACGAAGTACCCGAAAACAACCGTCGGCGCAGCCCTCAAGAAGGTCGGCCTGGAACCCGTGAAGTTCGTCCGCTTCAAGGTTGGGGCCATTACCCTCTGATTGTCGTTCAGGATTTGTTGATGCTCACTGGGGGTCGCATAGCCCCCGCTCGCCAAGTGTAAATTTGTTCGAGTGACGTCGAGAATATGGTTGCCTTCAGTGGAAAAAGAAACACTTGGCGAGCGGGGGCCGTGAGGCTCCCGAGTGAACATCAACCAACCCAACGCCTAATCCATAAGTGACTGAGCCACAAAACTTTGAGTCTTAATTCACGGGCATTGGGCTGAAGCCTGCGGCTATCGGCAAAATGCGTGCCCCTTGATTCGTCTACTTCACCCTCAAAAACCCCGAATAGCGAGAAGCCGATCCACAATGCCGCACACTCCTAGCGCCGAGAAGCGCCTCCGCAAGAGCGAAGGCCGCCGCAAACGCAACCGCACCGCCGCCAAGAAGATTCGCAAGCAGCG
>Ga0105046_10018972_pt1 | contig 10449 bp, 8 predicted proteins | sample MAT03_FD_78385 | JGI IMG/M metagenome (GOLD analysis project Ga0105046, IMG submission 78385) | Freshwater microbial communities from Lake Fryxell liftoff mats and glacier meltwater in Antarctica - MAT-03 (megahit assembly) | ecosystem: Environmental > Aquatic > Freshwater > Ice > Liftoff... | reverse complement strand
TGGTGCTAATGGATTTCGCAGCTCGTGCGCCAAAGTAGCCATGAACTCTCCCATTCGACGGTTAGTTTCGGAATACCTCGACGCCAAATCAGCAAGTTCGTCTTCGTCACGCTTCTTGTCCGTCAGATCTCGCATGACTTTGCTATACCCTACGACAAATCCGCCATCGTCTTTAACAGAACTGGTAATTCCTGAGGCCCAGAATCGCTGTCCACCCTTTCGCATCATCCAGCGATCGTCACTCGCACTGCCCAACTCGGCAGCAGCTTGAAACTCAGCCTCCGGAATCCCTAATTCGATCGCCTCAGGTACAAAGATTAGGTTACGAATATCTTGCCCGATGAATTCGTTTTCTCTGAAACCAAGTACCTTAAGAACACCATTGTTCCAAGTTGTAGCCCGACAATTCTGGTCCATTGCGAAAATAGCATAGTCTTCCACTTGCTCTACAAAAGATCGCACGTATTGGTTCAACTGCAAGTTGTCAGTTTCCAAACTTCGGATTCGCTCTAGGCTGGCCTGCAGTCGTGCATGGTCTGCGCTTATTGAATCAGCCGCCTCCTCTGCACGGCGTCTGTTATGTTGAAGTAAATAAACCACACTTAGGACAAGCAATAGCCCGGTTATTGTTGAAACGATTCCGACAACCAGCGAAGTCAAGTAGGTCGTGGATGCTGTAGTTTCACGCCTATCCATAGAGATTCTCTCTCGTATACGAATCTCATTAACCAGATCCCGGATCGCATCAAGCGAGCTCATACCAAATTGATTTCCGACATTTAAACTAGAAGTCGCGAGTTCTTTGTCACGATTTGCTTCGATAGCAGCGGACAGTTCAGCCACTTTTTGCTTTATCCGTTCATCAAGAACATCAACTTGCGCGATTTCAATTGGCTTCTCACTTACTAGGAGTGTCAGTTCTTTTAGAGTGGAAAGAGCATTGGAAATAACCTTTTCGTACCGTTCAAGATACTCGTTTTTCCAAGTCAATAAATATCCACGTTGTTCCGCTTCTACTGCCGTAATTTCGTATTCCAAATTATCAAGCGTTCCAAGAATCCTATGTGACGCTTCGACTAAATCTGTATGCATTCTAAGACGTTGCGTGTAGTGTGAACCAGCGAATCCATTGATAAGCAAAAGAAGCATTACCGCAGCCAACGCGACGCCGTCTCGAAATCGTCGGCGTTGCCCCGCGAGATTTCGCGTGGAGTCTCGTTCAATTTTTGTATCCGATATTTGAGGAGCTCGATTCGATTTAGTCATTCGCAGATTGGTCCCTAAAGTTTATATTTTCAGGGACCACAAATCTGGCATGGATTAAGAAATGTGCCGGCGGAGTTCGCACGGGCGATAGAATTTATGCGCAGAAGAAATAAGAAAAACAGACTCTCAAATTTCATTGACTTGTATTGCGGGCGATCAAGTTGAATGGTTTTCGACCATTCGGCCTGCCAACAAGGAAGATTGACAATAATTAATTCCCGGCACCACTCTCCGGGCCAAATAGCGCTTTTGTTTTTCCTTCGACAGCATTCACATCCAACTTCAATTTTCCTGGATCTAATTGTAAGTGAATGTCACGTTTCTCGCTAAATGGTTCCTTGTTCGTGCTCAAGGTAAACCATCCCCTTAGAAAACCAAGAGAGACAAAAAGCACAGCAAAAACAACAAAAACGTTACGGAATCGACTCATAGCTAAAACTCTTTAAAGACAATTTGGTTACAGACTGAGCGGTATTCGACCAAGCAAGACTAAAATGATAACAATTAACAGCACCAGTCCCAAACCACCGCTTGGAAAATACCCCCAATCACGACTGTGCGGCCAACTAGGAACACTACCCAATACCATCAGGATCAGCAGAACCAACAAGACAGTTCCTAACATGGTCTTCATCTCTTTCAATAGCGACAGGTCCGAGAGGTTACTGTTTACCCTAAGGCAATCGCCATGCCAAACTCCCGGCCGATCAAGAACTTGTTTACGACATGATATTTTGGGCCAGGATTTACCCAACCATCAATCAGACCGCTGGTCCTCGGCGACCCATGATCAAGCCGACAAAGAATAGTATTAAGAACAATACGAATAGGATTTTCGCAAAGAAGGCAGCCGACCCTGCGACGACGCCAAAACCCAATACACCGGCGATCAATGCGATAATCAAAAAGGTCAAAGCCCAGCTTAAGATGATAATCTCCAACATTTGAAAGGTTGTTCCCCGTAGCAGTGAACATCACTTCTCACACAAGTTGGCGAAATCAAAGAGCTACTGTTGTGCCAATCCATAAGGACCGCAACGCAATTAAATTCGCATTCTATTCGTCAAGAAAAAAATCTTTGATTCGTTTAACATTTAAACTACCTAACGCAAATGGCCTTAGCGCCTGTCTAAGTACGGTCTGGTTTGAGTTCTTGTGTCAGTAATAGCTCGTGGCGGTACAACGTTTGCGTCTCAAAAGATAAGTGAGTTTGCCATTACTGGGAACGGCTATCTAAATCCGGTTGTTAAACCTCTCTAATCCATTCGCTTACACATAACAATAATCATGAATCCGAATCGTTTCACTTGCAAATCTCATCCGGTAGGTCCCTACTTTTGCTTATCGTCTGCAGCTTTATTCTTCTTCGTTGTACTGTCATTTCTTAGTACATGGTCTTACGCGCAGGAGCTAGAACAGCCAGTTCCTATCCGTCCATCTAGCATGCAGGTTGATGACGGTGCGAGCGGAAGCGAGAATTCTCAGGATGAAGAGTTTTTGACGCGCGGTCCTTTGCACGAAGCCTTCGCAGGGCCTTACGAAGCCAATGCGACTCCCAGTGTAGTTGTCGAGAAAGATCCACCGGAGCCAGTTAATGAGTTAGCTCCGGATTATCGCCCAGAAGGAAACAATGTGCTTTGGATATCTGGCTACTGGGCATGGGACGAGGATCGCAACGACTTTCTTTGGGTCAGTGGTGTGTGGAGAAAAATTCCGCCGGGACAGCGATGGATTCCGGGTTACTGGGAGAAATTGCATCATGGCAATCGATGGGTAAGTGGCTTCTGGGCCAGCGATGAGCTTGCCGAAGTTGAATATCTTCGATTGCCTCCTCAGTCACTCGAACAAGGTGCTTCATCACCCGCACCAGGAGCGGACTATTTCTATGTTCCAGGTAACTGGGTTTTCGTCTCGGACGACTATCAATGGCAGCCAGGATACTGGGCCAAGTCTCAATCGGATTGGGTCTGGTCGCCATCGCAATATGTCTGGACACCCAGCGGATGCGTCTATCATCAAGGCTATTGGGATTACGATGTGGCCAGACGCGGCGTCGTGTTCTCGCCGATTTACTACAACCAACCAGTCTACCAGTCGTCAAATTATGCATATCGTCCTCAGTATATCATCGACACAGGGATCAATCTATTTGTCCATCTCTTCGTGCGGCCTAACAACCGTCAGTACTACTTCGGCGATTACTACGGCCAGCAGTATTCAGATAGTTACCAACCATGGGTCACGACATACCAACAACGTCAGAATTACGACCCCTTCTATACATACTACCAAAACCGATCGAGGAATCAAAACACAAACGTGTTGAGCTGGATCAACAATCAACACCAATTCTTTCAAACCGATCCGCGATATCGCCCACCACAAACGATTGCAGCTCAACAACAATTCATTCAGCAAAACCAAAGAGGTAGTTTACCAGCATCAATGTTAAGACTCGCCACGTTCGGCGACTCCTTTGATAACATCCTCGCACAGAAGAATTCCCCGTTAAAGTTTCAAGCCGTCAGTCATGACGAACAACAAAAATGGAATCAATTACAAAATCCGCTGCGAGAGTTAAGTCAAAACCGACGTAAGCTTGAGAGTCAGAATAGAAGTGCTCAAACAGGCACGGACTTGCAATCGGATTCGGTAACTCTCCGGAAAGACAATGAATCCGCAGAAAAAACAGAATCGGACAAATCCATCTCTAATCAACTTAATTCCGATAGACCCCAAAGTGGCGAACTCGATCGATTGTTAAACAACAAGTCTAAAGGAATGCAAGACGGGAATGTTAAAACAAAGAAGTCGCTACCGCTACCGAAGAGGGAAGGCATAACATCAGGTAAGTCTAATCTAGGTTCAGATGACTCACCAAATAATCGCGATCCGTCTCCGATTCTAAACGGTCAACCAGCCGATAAACTAAACATCGAGCCTACCGACAACCCTATCCGAAAGCCGTTAGAACAAATCGATCCTGCCGCTAGTGGCGCTCGTGAACGACTGAGTCCGTCTAGGAAACTAAATCCGCAATCCATGCGTCCAGAAGACAGGCAACATTGGCCAAGCGAAACAATTAAGAAAGAAAAGTCTCCGAATGATCCTCCAACCTCTCCTGAGCCAAACACCACGCCAAAAACGAGATTGAATCCCAACCCCAGTATCAACCCGAAGCCTGGCACGATTCCGAAGCCAGATGTTAAATCCAAACCCGATCTTCCAAAATCGTCACCAAATCGAGTGGATTCAAAGCCATCGACAAATGCAAAAAACCTTATGAATGAGAGACTGCGCCAACTAGAAAACATGCCACGCGCTCAACCCAACGCACCGAGCAGAAATATTCCCAACGCTAAGGCACCCAAAGGGAATACTCCAACCATTCCAAATCCGGACCGACCTCGAGGGAATCGACTCAATGCCCCGAAAGCCCCGCAGGTTCCTGGTGGTACAAATAAAGGCCCCAACCCTTTGAAGGCCCCAGGCGAAGCACTTAAGAAATCTGTTGACCTGGGAATTCCAAAATTGTAATTGTGTATCAATTTATACCTACTGATCTCTTTAATTACTTAGTAGTTGATGATTGAACACTGGAAGTAGTTGATACGCTGACTAAAGTAATATTTAGATGTGCTAATGGGAATCATGTTTAGACAAAATCTCTACGATATGTTTAGATTCAGGAACCAGTGAAGTCTCAGTGAGTATTCTGTCGAACTTACAATCCCTAAAGAGTTGCGGGACCACCTTCCTTGGATTGGTCGTCCTAGTATGCGTTGGCTGCTCCAGCGCGACAAAGACTCAATCGATTCCCAAACCACCGATGCCCGTTATCGTTGGAACTCCGGTTGTCATGCCGATTGTCGAATGGGATGAATTCGTTGGCCGGTTTGCTCCGATCGAGTCGGTTCAAGTTCGAGCTCGTGTGAGTGGGTATCTCGCAACAACGGACTTTATCGAAGGTCAGCTGGTCAAGGCGGGTGAGATCATTGCCGTAATCGACCAACGTCCATTTCTGTCAGAGGTTGCCAAGAGCAATGCGGACCTCACTTCGGCAGAAGCACAGCTTTCACAAGCCCGCGCGGCCGTAGCTCAAACAGAAGCTGAGTCGAAACGGGCGGTTGTTCAACGGGACTTGGCAAAGAAGCAGTTGGACCGCAACGCGCTGTTAATCAAAGAGAATGCGACATCGCAGCAAGATTTCGAAATCGTCGAAGCTCAGTTCGAACAATCGGAAGCAGAAATCACCGTTGCAAAGAGTCGTGTTGATTCGGCTAAAGCGACAGTCGAGGCGGCTGAGGCGACAGTAAAAATAGCTCAGGCCAATTTGGATCTTGCGAAATTGAACCTTCAATATACCGAGGTTCGCGCACCCATAAACGGTCGTATTAGTAGTCGCTTAGTTACCGAAGGAAACTTAATAACTGGCGGTGCGAATGATGCGACGCTTCTCACGACGATTATTTCCATGGATCCCATTCATTGCTATTTTGATGCTGATGAGCAGACTTACTTAAAATACTTGAAGCTATCGCGCGAAGGGAAAAGAAAAAGTAGCCGCGAAGTTCGAAATCCAGTTTATGTTGCTCTCGCGAATGAACACGACGGGTTTCCTCATGAAGGTCAAATGGACTTCGTCGAGACGCAATTGGATGATGAGACCGGAACGATTCGCGGGCGGGCCATCCTTTCGAATGCTAATTTTGAACTCACGCCGGGACTATTTGCGAGATTACGTTTACCCGGAGGTCCCCGTCATGAAGCGATCTTGGTTCCCGATAAAGCGATCGGGACTGACCAAGCAGAAAAGTTCGTTTTAACTGTCGACAAAGACGATAGGATCGTTCGCAAGCTGGTCACGCTGGGCCCAATTTCACATGGTTTAAGAATTGTTCGATCTGGTTTAACGGGTACAGAGCGAGTCGTGCTCGCTGGACAGCAACGAGCTCGCCCGGGCACTCAAGTCGCCGTCACAGTCGAAGAAATAACGCCTGTCGAGGAAGCTTTACCTGACGATTATGAACCGGTCCCTCCAGAGAAGTGGTTGACTCCCAAGCGGTTACCTGCAAGCAACGTTAAAATTGAATCGCCAGTGGAATCGCCAGTGGAATCGCCAGTGGAATCGCCAGTGGAATTACCAGTGGAACCGTCTCGACTTCCCGTGTCGCAACAGACCGGCGTTAAGGAATGAGAATCGCTCACTTCTTTATTGATCGACCTATTTTTGCTTCGGTCGTTTCTTTCGTAATCGTAATCTTGGGTTCGATTGCGTATTGGAAGCTTCCCGTATCACAATATCCGGATGTTGTGCCACCGACGATTATCGTTCGAGCGAACTACCCCGGCGCGTCTCCTCAAGTCATCGCCGAATCAGTGGCAACGGCAATCGAACAAGAGGTAAACGGCGTTGAAGATATGCTCTACATGTCGTCACAATGCACGACCGACGGCGCGATGCAACTGACGATCACGTTTCGTTTGGGAACGGATCTGAATCAAGCGCAAGTGCTCGTTCAGAATCGAGTAGCTATTGCATTGCCACGATTACCGGAAGAAGTACGTCGACTGGGAGTGACTACCGTTAAGTCTTCGCCGGATTTGTTGCTGGTCATTCACCTGACTTCGCCCGAGGGGAAATATAATCAACTTTACGTAGGCAATTATGGCTTCATCCAATTACGAGATACGCTCTCGCGAATAGACGGAGTCGGAGACATCAACATTATCGGCCTTCGTGAATACAGCATGCGAATATGGCTTGACCCTGAACGGTTGGCATTTCTTTCGATGAGTGCGGGCGATGTGATCCAAGCACTTCAAGAGCAAAACATTCAAGTCGCTTCAGGAGTCATCGGCCAACGTCCAGTTCCAACGGGAAGCGATTTTCAATTGACCGTCAATACGCTTGGACGACTTTCCGAGCCAGCTGAGTTTGAGAACATCATCATTCGAACAGGTAAGAAAGGCCGAGTCGTTCGAGTTAAAGACATCGCTCGAACGGAACTGGGTGCTCGCGATTATGCAGCCGATAGCAACCTCGATAACAGTCCTGCCGTTTCGATTATTGTTGCTCAACGGCCTGGATCCAATGCACTCGCAACCGCAAGCTCCGTAGAGAATACGATCGCCGAACTCGCGAAGGACTTTCCTGATGGGATTGAGTATCGAATAATTTACAACCCGACGGTTTTCGTGCGCGAATCCATCGACTCGGTCATTCACACTTTGTATGAAGCCATTCTCCTAGTAGTATTGGTTGTGCTAGTTTTTTTACAGAATTGGCGAGCCAGTTTGATTCCGCTTTTAGCGATCCCCGTCTCTTTAATCGGGACTTTCGCAGCTATGTCAGCGTTTGGATTCTCGTTGAACATGCTTTCGTTATTTGGGTTGGTCCTAGCGATCGGCATTGTGGTCGATGACGCTATTGTTGTAGTGGAAAATGTCGAGCGGCATATTGCGCTCGGGCTTTCTCCACGTGATGCAAGTTTCAAAGCTATGGACGAAGTCACGCCAGCTGTCATTGCCATTGCTGTTGGACTATCGGCTGTCTTCGTACCAACCGCGTTTCTATCGGGCCTTACCGGACAGTTTTATCGACAGTTTGCATTAACGATCGCCGTTTCTACGCTTCTTTCCGCATTCAATTCGTTAACACTCGCACCAGCCATGTGCGCGATCTTGCTTAGGCCGCTTGATGCGAAGAAAGATTGGTTCACTCGTGGTTGGGATTTTTCTTTTGGATGGTTCTTCAAGCTGTTCAATCGCGGATTTGATAATACCGCAAATGCTTACGGCCGTGCTGTGCGATGGACCGTTCGCCATACGGCAATTCCACTTGTCATTTATGTTGTCCTTGTTGTACTAACGGGTATTGGGTTTCGCAACGTACCGACTGGTTTTATTCCGAAACAAGACATGGGCTACTTGATCACGATGGTTCAGTTGCCTGATGGTGCTTCCGTTGAAAGAACTTCGCAGGTGGTTTCGCACGTCGTTGATATCATTCGAAATCATCCGGGCGTCGATCATGCAATCTCTTATTCAGGCTATTCCGGTACGACTCGCAGCAACAGCCCGAACTATGGTTCTATCTTTATCATCCCAAAACCGTTTAAGGAGCGAATGCATCATGGGCCAACGGCAAATGAGATCCAATCTGATCTTCAGGCGAAGCTTGCGAAGATTCCTGATGCGACGATCTTCGTGATCGCTCCACCGCCGGTGCGCGGACTCGGGACTGCGGGCGGTTTTAAGTTCTTGGTGCAAGATCGCGCAGGCTACGGTTATCAAGAACTGCAGAACGCGACCGACGCGCTAATTGCAGCTTGTTCGCAAGACCCTGATCTCTCAAATGTCTTCACGACCTACCGAGCGACTACGCCTCAGTTGTTTGCTAATGTGGATCGCGTCAAAGCGAGTATGCTGAATGTCCCAATAGCCAATATCTTCGAAGCACTTCAGGTCAATTTAGGATCGTCTTACGTCAACGATCTCAATTTATTTGGTCGCACTTTTCAAGTGCGAGTCCAGTCCGAAGGTGAGTTTCGAGCGCGCGCGGAGGACATAGTGTTACTCAAGTCCCGAAACAAGAATGGATACATGGTTCCGTTAGGGTCGGTAGTAGATGTTGAGTGGAAAAGCGGACCTGACCGTGTCGTTCGCTACAACATGTATCCTTCGGCTGAAGTTCAGGGTGATTCAGCAAAGGGCCGAAGTTCTGGTCAAGCCATTGCAGCAGTGGAGCGACTGGCTGCAGAAGTCTTACCACCGGGAATGAAAGTCGACTGGACGGACATCGCCTATCAAGAGCAAATCGCGGGTAACACCGCTATTTTTATCTTCCCACTCTGCGTGCTGTTTGTATTCCTCGTCCATTCGGCTGAGTACGAAAGTTGGATGCTACCGCTGGCGATCATTTTAATCGCTCCGGTCTGCTTGCCTTTTGCGTTAGGTGGTGTTGTATGGCGAGGCATGGACAACAATCTTATGACTCAAATTGGGTTCATCGTTTTGATCGGGCTCGCTGCGAAGAACGCGGTTCTGATTGTCGAGTTCTCAAAGCAACTGGAAGAAGAAGGCCGCGATCGATTCGATGCAACGGTAGAAGCCTGCCGCTTGCGTCTGCGACCAATCCTGATGACATCGTTTGCATTCATTTTAGGTGTGCTTCCAATGGCTCGCGCGATCGGTCCCGGTTCTGAAATTCGACAAGTTCTTGGAACAGCCGTTTTCACAGGGATGCTAGGAGTAACCATTTTAGGACTCTTCCTTACCCCCACCTTCTACGTCGTGCTCCGCGGAATATCAAATCGCTTCTGGCCCAAAGCATCTTAGTGGATTTTGGCGCAAGCTCGGCTAGCGCGGATTGTCACGAATTGCAATTGTACTAAAGGACAATCACTGTAATCGAAACTGTACATAAACCGGATATCGTTCTGCTTCTCGATTGATCAAGTTAAATAATGCGGTGTAAATTGTTACAGTATTTAGGACATTCATGCGCGAGTTCTCGCCACTTTTTGTTTCCCAGAGACCTGAATTCCAGCTTGGCTACCTTGGAAGTCGACAAAGGCCACGTCAATCCGCATTCGTTTCGACTACTTTTGAAACTTCAACTGTTCTTCAACCGTCTGTCCGGCTTTAATATAGCCAGTCACCGGGCGGAAGATATCTAGATCTTCACTTAGGAATTGGTGGGCCTTGCTGAAACCAGCATTTACGGCCGCTGTAAGGCACGTAACGGATTGTGACTGGAAGCCTTCAAAGACCTCACTTTGTGCTGCGTCAAGTTCAGATACATTTGCTCCATTCGTTGAGAGACATGCAAATCGACTTGCGGCACGAGCCAATTCAAATAGAACATCCGCATCGTGGTTCGCCTTCAGCATACTGTCCAGCGTCGCGTGGGCCAAATCAAATGTTCCGGCTCGAGTCTGTTGCTCGGCCTCGAAAATCGAAAATTCACGTTGGTCTTCGGCTGAAGCTTCGGAAAAAACAAAGATACTAGGGCACGTGCGCCGTCATAGGTCAGCGTCCGGACCGCGTCGAACCTCGGGAAAACAAACGGCGTCCCAAGGTTCTCAAACTGATGACGGTGGCCAGGCGGATGTACCACGTGGCGATCGCGGCGCTTTCGAAAATCCCGTAAATTCCTGTGGACAACGCCATTCGTTCCTA
>Ga0105046_10018970_pt1 | contig 10449 bp, 8 predicted proteins | sample MAT03_FD_78385 | JGI IMG/M metagenome (GOLD analysis project Ga0105046, IMG submission 78385) | Freshwater microbial communities from Lake Fryxell liftoff mats and glacier meltwater in Antarctica - MAT-03 (megahit assembly) | ecosystem: Environmental > Aquatic > Freshwater > Ice > Liftoff... | reverse complement strand
AGATTAAGCGTTGCATTACTTGGCTACCTTTCCGATCTCGGCAAAGTAGTACGGATCGTCGGCAAGTCCGTCGGGATCGGGTGTTGGAGAAATATTTCCGTTATTATTGATATCAAACGGGTCTGCCGAGTCGCCAGTTGCGAGCGAGGCTGCATTCAAGTACGAGTTCACCTGATGCACAGAGACTGCCCCGGTCTGCGTAAAGATGGTCACAATCCTGCGGTCTTTCGGGATGTAGTTCTTATCGCCACCAACCCATGGGGTTGTTGGAATTTCGTCCATCGGGACGAATGGTAACGCCGAGTGATAAGGTGGTGCCAGAGGACCGCCTCCATTCGCCGCCCAGGCTGCTTCAAATCGCTCTTTCAGATAAAGCGTGTCTTCAGCATCGGCCACATAAAGATGGATGACTCCGGCACCTGCGGCTCCACCAATGATGTTTCCGCGAGCTGAAAAAATGATATCCATGTAACCGGAGTACTGTGCTCCAGCAGCCGGAGAGAGTTGCCAGCCAGCAGGAATCTTCGAGCCATCGAGATCTATGACGACCGACTCGGGCAGAATTGACGGATCCTGCGGAAGCAATCTCGCTGGAAGTTCAATTTCGTAGCTGAGTTCGCCGTGTGCGATTTGCTGTCCAGCATCCCCGCCGTCCGCGTAGGGGATTGTCAGCAGCAGAAACTGGTCAGCGGTTGGGGCCACAGTAATATCAATCAGCCTGGTGTTGATTGGATACCAGTTCCCGGTTGGACCCTTTGGAATGCGAATTCGCAAACCATCCACTAGCCAACCGCGTCTCTTAAGATTCCACCAGCCGGGATTTTGTTTTCCGTGAACACGTACAACCTGATCCACTGCGTCTTCGAAGTCACCATCACTGTTGCCATCAACTCGCTCAAGGCTGACACCTGCAGAATTCTCAGGTGAACTCCATGTGCCACCAGGGGCGATGTACGCCATGGTCGTCACGGCACGTGAATTTTCAGGTGAAACGAAGAAGCGGACACCTCGAGGTTCTTTAGCGTAGATTGCTCGATCGCGAGCACCGGACAGAAACGACTGAATCTGTCGACCCGCACCACGAACCCGATCACTCTCGTTAGAAAAATTGACCGTCAATGCCGTCATGGCTAGCAGGACAACAATAATCGTGATGACGATCAATAGTTCGACGAGCGTAAATGCGGAACGGCTTCTGTTGAGATTTGTTTTTCGACAACGCGAATTCAACTTAGATGTGTTGTAATGTATTGGTATCATCGCTTTCCTCCCACTCGGCGGTTGCGATTTGAAAGGTTGTCGAAGAGTTGATCGACGACCGCAGTTGAAGGTTGCTGATTGCCTGCGACGGCAGTCGTCCCCGCATACTGCGCCAGATTTCCGAAAACACCGGTCCCCGCGTTGAATTCATTGGGCTCTCGAAGCCCAAGTGCCTCATCAGGCCCTGCCGAAACAATTAGTGGTACGTGATAGGTATCGATCGTGTGATAAGCGGTTTCGTTAATGACCTGGGTGAGATCGATGCCCAAATTCCTGTAGTTTGGATCTTCGATAAACGAATACAAAAGCCCAACAGGATCATCCGGATCGACCAGCAACATGTCACGCTGTTGTGCTATTCCGCCAATCGCAATCGGCGTTGGTGGAAGGCCACGCATCAACAGTGACGCATGAAGTCGTTCCCACGGAAGAATCTCACGCAAGCCATCAGCCTCAGAGGAATCGGGAACCAAATCAACTTCTGTATTATCATTAATTGTCGCAAAGTCAGGTACAAACGGATTCGGAGCGGTCGGGTCCACTAACCTTGTTGGCCAGCGATAGTATCGCAGTGGCTGGTTCCACGCATCCACGAATTCCGGCAATCCATCGTTGTCGAGATCGGCGATCTCAACCTGACTGAACTGGTCGGCGTCCACTGAAGAGGATCCAAAGTTACCCGCCGCAACCAACATGTAGTAAAGAAGTTCTGAACTTTCGGTGGCCCCATTGCTGTAATTCTGATGGCCAGTAAAGCTGAGGTTTGTCGCACTGCCCCCGATAGTGACAGAACAGGAAGTGCCTGCCCAACGAGCCTCGACCAGTGCCGTAATGTCGGCCGCACTGGGTTCGAAACTCGGAGTGGGTGTTGGCGATGCCTGATCTGCGGCAATCAGATAAGCACGAGCATTTGGATAGGCAACTCGACTCTCGACATTGTCTGGCAATCCATTCCCGTTCGCGTCGTCAGATGGCACGATAATGAGTTCCACCATTCGCTGTGGAAACTCAAACCGAAACCCCGATTTGCGTGCAAGAATCACGATTGATTGTGGAGCGTCTTCAGGATGTACTCGGTAATAGTCAAAACGCCCATCAACTGTCGATAAGATACCCACAGTTGCAGTCACGTACGCATTTTTACGACTGCCCTTGAAGGCTCTGTCGAATGCTTCAATCCGCTGCTCCAGAAGTCGATTAATCTTATGAATCGTGGCTGTCGTCGCTTCTTTTTTTGCCGTTTCAGTGATTCCATTCAACACAAAGAAAGACATACTCATCAGCACTGCAATGATCGAAATCACGATCATCAGTTCCAACAGTGTGAAACCGTGTCGAGTCGATTTAGATTGGCTGATGTGTTTTTGCATGGCACTAATTCACTTGATCAGACGTCGCAACTTTCGAAATCATCCTGAATCGATTCTCAGTCACCAAGTGTCGATCCTTGTTTGAAATTCGTAACATTGTCAAGTTCCAAAGGACGCCCGTTGATCGATTCTGCATTAGCGTATGTCATTTTCAAACCGGCGTACGGGAGAAAACCAAGATCATTATCGAAGCCCGCTGCAATCAACTGGTGGCTGTCTTTGTTCCATGCCGTGCGTCCATCTGTCTGAACATAAATGCTGACGCCCGAAAAGTAGCCCTGCCCGTTATTTGCGGAAGCGAAATGAATAGGGACGTTCTGATCCCCCAGAGTCGGGTAGTATTCTGGCATTCCGTCGCCGTCGAGATCTTTCAGGCGGTTTACTTCAAATGTGTACCACGGTCCCTGGCGATTTGATCCTGTCATTGAACATGGATTGATTGGATTTTCTGAGAAACCGATATGCGACGCTTGGCCAGTTGCTTCTGCAGCACTCACCAGACCGTCTCCGTCTATGTCCCGGGACAACGCTCCTGCGAGGAAGAAGACAAGACATTCGGAGCCGGCCAGTACAATTGTGCCAGGAGTACTTGAGTCACCAGTGAAGTTGCCATCGGCATTGAAATCAATTTGCGTGGTAAAACTGAACGTCGGCCAAATCCGACGAATACGGGTCATACTCGTAGGATCCCATGGAACCGACCCTGGATTCTCTGTCAGTACAATTTCGCTCCACGGTTCCACTCCCATGTCGCTGGTGAAAGTAGTGATCGCTGTATCCATCTTTGCAAACTCTGCAGCCTGCTCATTCACTGCCGCCCGTCGGCGAACTGCCCCAATCGCTGGCAGAATCAACGCCATCAGGATCCCAATGATCACAATCACAACCATCAACTCAATCAGCGTGAAGCCGAGGCGATGGGTGTTGTGAAGAGTTTTGCTGGCGGTTTTATGGTTGAGTTGCATGGGATGGACTCAGCAAGTTGACAGTGTTCAGTTGGCAGTGGATAGGAAACACAAGGGACGTTAGGACAGGTTGAAAAAGAATCGCAGGTGTACCAGAGGGCTGACGCCCAGTGGCATTGGCTTCCACATAGTAGACTTCACTCTCCGAGTGAGGCAGGACGCACAACGCGGCTCTTAGCATTCGTCACTCGGAGAGTGACGGCTACTTTAATCACAAAGTACCGGAGGGCTGACGCCCGCCGGTCGCCGCAGTTTGAAATCAAAAATCAGCAATCAAAAATCAGCAATTAACTACGACAGATCATTTAACAGTTTAATCAGCGGCATGAACAACGCAATGACAATGAAACCGACGATCAAACCCAACACCACGACCATGATTGGTTCCAACAAACTTACAAGACTTTCGACTCGCACTTCAACCTCTTCATCATAAACGTCGGCTACCTTGTAGAGCATGTCATCCAGGGCTCCCGTTTCTTCTCCGACATCTACCATGTTGACTACCATGTCATCGACGATCTTTGATTCTCGCAATGGCACTGCGATGGTTTCCCCTTCGCGAATGGCCGTGTAAATATTGTCAAAGGCTCGCACGAACACACTGTTGCCTGCCGTGTCGCGTGAAATTAAAAGTCCTTCCAGAATCGGTACCCCTGACGCGATCAGTGTTCCCAAAGTTCGTGTGACTCGCGCGATAGTTCCGATATGTAAAATCTTGCCGATCAGTGGGATGCGTAACGAGAGCCAGTCGACCACGTACGCTCCCGTCTTATTCTTCTTCACGATCTTGATAAATATCACAAAGGCGATGGGCCCTATAAACAGCATGTACCAGTAACTCATCATCCAGTCGGAACAGGCAATCAAGAGCATGGTTGGCGGAGGCAATTCGACTCCGAAACCAATGAAGATTTCTTTGAACTTCGGAATGATGAAAATCATGATGAATGACACGATTGTCACCGCCACGGTGATGACCGCTCCCGGATAAATCATGGCTCCCACGATCTTGCGTTTGAGCGACTGAGACTTTTCTTTGAACTCAGCCAATCGCTGCAGAATCACTTCCAGAGCACCGCCGGCTTCCCCGGCTTTCACCATGTTGACGTACAAATTGTCGAAGGCTTTGGGCTGTTTGCCCATCGCTTCCGACAGCGTGTTACCGCCTTCGATGTCTTCGATCACATCCATGAGAGCATTCTTTAATGCTCCCGGTTTGTTTTGCCCTTCCAGAATTCGCAAACTGCGGAGTACCGGAAGTCCGGCGTCCTGCAGCGTTGAAAGCTGTCGAGTAAAAGTACAGAGCAACTTTGGCTTAACGCCACCGATGGTGAACGTCTTGCCTTTTTTGGCCCCCTTGCCAGTTGCCCCTTTGGCTCCCTTTTTTGTTTCTTTTTTCTTCCGCTCTTTTTCGCGGATCTTCGTAACGTAGAAGCCCTTTTCCCGAATCATTGTCTGGGCTTCGGCTTCCGAAGGGGCCTCAATGGTGTCCTTCACCTCAAGCCCCGAGCTGTCCATTGCTTCATATGCAAAGGTTGGCATGCCGTTTTCTCCAGAAAGTTTCGGTGGCGACTGAATTTACGTTTTCAGTCAAAATTGACCGGGCCGAAACCTGGATGCGTTGATTCGGGCGATAGCCCTTTTCACAACTCATCAGGTGTTCAGCCGCAAAGTTTGTGCCGTCGTGCATTTATGGCTCGCAGGCGTTGTTAATGTTTAGTTTACAATGTCTTCTGCAAAGGTCACGATCAGTTTTGTGATTCAGTGCAGCGTTTTGCTGTAGCAAAATGATACATCATTTCAAGACACATCTTCAATCACAGTTTCTCTAACAACTTCGTCAATTGTGGTGGCTCCGTCGAAAATTAACTTCAGGCCGGATTCACGAAGCGTGATCATGCCCTGCTGACGAGCGATGTCGCGGAGGTCGTCGCCGGAGGCTTCGGCCGCGATAGCGTCACGGAGTTCATCGGACATGATCATGAGTTCGTAAATCCCGACTCGGCCCTTGTAGCCGGAGTTATTGCATCTGGCACAGCCTTTGCCGTAATAGAACTTGTACTTACGAGCCGTGTTCAGTGGCAACTGCAGTTCCATCAACAGTTCATCGGATGGTGCAAACTGGGTGCGGCATTCGCTGCAGATACGGCGTACCAGTCGTTGAGCCAGAATGGCTTCGACTGTGGCCGTGATCAAAAACGCCGGCACTCCCATGTCGCGAAGTCGAGTAATGGCCGATGGTGCGTCGTTGGTGTGCAGAGTGCTGAATACCAGGTGTCCGGTCAGTGAACTCTGGACGGCGATTTCTGCGGTCTCGTAGTCGCGAATTTCGCCGACAAGAATTTTATCCGGGTCATGTCGCAAAACGGCTCGCAGAACATTGGCAAAGGTCACTCCAAGATCCGGATTGACGGGAACCTGAATAATGCCTTCGATATCGTATTCGATCGGGTCTTCGCTGGTGATAATCTTTGTTTCGGTGCTGTTCAGTTCGTTCAGAGCTGAATACAGTGTGGTTGTCTTTCCACTTCCAGTCGGGCCCGTGACCAGCACAATGCCGTTTGGCCGCTTGAGAATCTGACGGAAACTGGCAAGCAGCACCGCGTCCATCCCGATCTTGTTCAGGTCCAGCGCCACGACGGTTCTGTCGAGGATTCGCATCACCACAGCTTCGCCAAACAGCGTTGGCAATACGCTGACTCGCAAGTCCACACTGTTGCCGCCGACGTTCAGTTCGATACGTCCGTCCTGAGGCAGGCGGCGTTCGGCAATATCAAGATTTGACATCACCTTGATACGGCTGACAATAGCGTTTGCAAGGTGGCGTGGCGGCGGAACCATTTCATAAAGCACGCCGTCCGCTTTGACTCGAATCTTGAATTCGTCTTCGAATGGTTCAAAGTGGATGTCGCTGGCCTGATCGCGAATGGCCAGCAGCATCACCATGTTCAGCAGCTTTTTGATAGGCTGCGCGTCTGACATTTCTGAGTCGGATGCAAGGTCATAGCCGTGTACACTTCTCTCGTGGTCTTCATCTGTGGACAACTCTTCGAGGACGCTTTCGATGCTTTCTTCGCGGTCAGCGTAGTAGCGCGCGATGGCGGCTTCCACGTCTGGACCGGATGATACGGCACCTCGAATTTCGTGGCCCAGAAAGTTCCGCAGGTCATCCAGAGCCGCGACGTTTTGCGGATCAGCCATGGCCACGGTCAGGACGTTGTTTTTCAACGAGACCGGCATGATGCGATAGATTTCGGCCATCGTCTGGGGGACCAGTTCCAGCACGGCGGACTGGATGTTGGTTTCTTCCAGATTGACGATGGGCATGCCCCATTGTTCGGCCAGAGCTTCAGTCACCTGAGCCTGAGTGACCAGGCCCATGCGCACCGCGATCTGCCCGAGAACAGTGCCGGGGTTCTGCTTCTGGTCTTCCAGAATGTCCCACAGCTGATCGTCGTTGATGTAGCCCAAATCGATGAGGATTTGTCCGATTTTGCGTTGTGCCATAGTTTATGGGTTTTCGGTTTTCAGTTTTCAGAGGGGCGAGCGGCAACGCCGTTAAGGATTTTTACAAGTAAAAACACAGAGTAGAAGTGAAATGAGACGTGCGATTCAGGCCCGAACGGGCCGACATAGCCTCTGCCGGGGCCGTCAGGCCCCGGTCATGATCAAAGAAACCGAAAGGCCCGGAGGGCCGACACAGCAATGACTGCATCCCGAATCTCTGTCGGCCCTCCGGGCCTTTTTGTATGGGATTGGATCGATCCGGTGGCTCACGCCACCGGCAAAGGCTGTGTCGGCCTTCCAGGCCTGAATCGCATGCTGACTTCTCATACAGACTCGTTTTTTCACTGCCCAAAATCCTTAACGGCTAGGGTGAGGGGGATTTCAACATTTGTTCTTCAACTTCGTGTGATAATAAAACAGCACACCCCCTCATTCGGCCTATCGGCCACCGTCTCCCCCTTGCCAGGGGGAGAAGGAACATTGGTCATTTCAGATTGAGATTTGCATCCTCGTTCAAACTAAGAACCAGGAACCTATTCATCATCGTCTTCTTCCTCTTCATTGTCATCGAAGACGCCGCGTTTCGCTCGTTCGATACGGGCGCGAAGTTCACCTGGATTGTTCGATTTGTACATCACGTCTTTTTCGTCGCAGATGCCGCTCTTCCACAGGTTGAACAGCGAATCGTCCAGCAGAATCATGCCGAACTTGCGACCCGTCTGAGTGGAGCTGTTGATACGAAACGTCTTGCCTTCACGAATCAGGTTCGCGATCGCCGGTGTGACGACAAGTTGTTCATATGCCGCCACCAGCCCTTTTGGCTTGCGCGGCAGCAGGGCCTGACTGAGAATCCCAATGATCGCGTTGGCCAACTGGGTACGAATCTGTTCCTGCTGGTTCGTCGGGAACACGTCGATGATACGATCGACAGTACCCTGAGCACCGGTGGTGTGCAGCGTACCGAAAACCACGTGGCCCGTTTCGGCCGCAGTGATCGCTGCTGAAATCGTTTCAAGGTCTCGCATTTCCCCCACGAGAATCACGTCCGGGTCCATTCGCAGCGCTCGTCGCAGGGCTTCCGGGAAGCTCGGCACGTCCACACCGATCTCGCGTTGATTGATAGTGGACTTCTGATGTTCATGGTAGTATTCGATCGGGTCTTCCAGCGTGATGATATGATGATCCATATTATGGTTCATCCAGTTGATCATCGATGCCAGGCTGGTCGTTTTTCCAGAACCCGTGGGCCCGGTAACGAGGAACAAACCGCGAGGACGCTGAATCAGATCTTTCACGACCGGTGGCAGTCCAAGCTGTTCGAACGTGAGGAATTCGTTTGGCACTCGGCGGAGAACCATCCCGATCATGCCGCGCTGTTTGAACACGGCGACGCGGAATCGGGCCTTGTTGCCAAACGCAAAACCGAAGTCGGTACCGCCACGTTCCTGAAGTTCCTGTTGATTACGTTCGGGCGTAATACTCTTCATCAGGTTCGTTGTGTCTTCGGCTGTCAGCGTGCGAGTCTCCAGACGCACCATGCGGCCACCCGAACGGACCACTGGCGGCTGCCCCACGGTGATGTGAAGGTCACTGACTTTTTCTTTCACCACTGTTTCCAGTAGTTTATCGATCTGAAAATTACGTCCGCCAGCAGGTTGGGACATGGAGAAACCTTGAAAGAGTTTTCAGTAGTCAGTTTTCAGTAAGCAAATTTCAGGGAGGATGTGTACTTAGGGCAACTCAAAAGATGTTCAGAATGAGGATGCCAATAGTTTTGAATTGTCCCCTCTTCTCCCCGCTATCAGTTTTCCAATTTCACAAGTTTTCCACGGGGGGAGAGGGCTAGGGTGAGGGGGAGGGTGAAGGGGATTTCAACATTTTTTCTTCAGCTTCGTGTGACAATAAACCAGTCAGCCCCCTCATCCGGCCTGCGGCCACCTTCTCCCCCGGTCTCGGGGAGAAGGGACTTTTGCGACTGACCTCTCAATGTCCACCCTTGGATAACTTGTAAACTTCCGCCAGAGATGTCATCCCAGCGTATGCTTTGTCTTTCGCGTCTTCGACGAGTGTTCGCATTCCCAGCAGTCTGGCCTGGCGGCGAATATTCTGAGCGGGTTCGCTGTTGAATGCCATTTCACGCAGGGTGCTGTTCATCGTCATAAGTTCAAAGACCGCGCGACGACCTTTGTATCCCGTGTGCTTACAGTTGTTGCAACCTTTGCCTCGGCACCATTGCCCTTCTTCCAGTTCGTCGGGCGTAATGTTGAATATGTCCACTTCTTCCGGCGACGGTTGATATGGCTCTTTACATTTTGGGCAGACAACTCGCACAAGTCGCTGAGCCATCACGGCCATCAGAGAACACGCCACCAGGAACGGCTGCACCCCCATGTCGATCAGACGAGTGATCGCACCCGGAGCATCGTTGGTGTGCAATGTGCTGAATACCAAGTGTCCTGTGAGCGATGCCTGAATGGCCATTTCGCCGGTTTCTGTGTCGCGAATTTCACCCACAAGAATGGCATTGGGGGCCTGTCGCAGCATCGCTTTAATAATGCGGGCAAAGTCCAGACCGATATTATGTCGGACCTCCACCTGATTGATGCCGGGCAGGTAATATTCCACCGGGTCTTCGGCCGTAATGATCTTTCGGTCTGGTCGGTTGAGTTCTCCCAGAGCACTGTAAAGCGTTGTCGTTTTACCGGAACCCGTCGGACCCGTGACAAGGAAAATACCGTTTGGCCGACGAATAATATTCTGAAAGGTCCGATAGTTGTCGTCGCTGAAACCTAAGCTGCGAATACCGACCTTGATGTTATCGCGGTCCAGAATACGCATCACCACTGCCTGACCGTGGTTTGTGGGCAGAATGGAAACTCGCAGGTCAAACTCTTTATTTCCTGCTCGAGTTTTAATTCGTCCATCCTGAGGTCGGCGTTTTTCGGAGATGTCCATCTTGCCCATGATTTTGAAACGCGAAACCAAGGCACCCAGCAGTCGCTTGGGCGGACTGTCGCGTTCCAGCAGGACACCGTCGATGCGGTATCGAATGCGAACGCGGTCCTCGAACGGCTCAATATGAATATCGCTGGCTCGTTCTTTGACGGCTTCGGAAATGATCAGGTTGGCAAGTCGAATGATCGGCGCGCTGTCGTCTTCGTCGCCCTGCATGGCGGCTGCCGCTTCAACGGCAGTGAAGTCGATCTGAGTTTCGGTGAATTCCGAAATCATCGAGTCGACGGATTCAGTTTCCGACTGGCCGTAGTGGCGATTGATGGCAGCCTGGATCGCTTCCATCGGAGCCATCACTGGCCGAATTTCACGATTTAAGACGAAACGAAGTT
>Ga0105046_10018969_pt1 | contig 10450 bp, 6 predicted proteins | sample MAT03_FD_78385 | JGI IMG/M metagenome (GOLD analysis project Ga0105046, IMG submission 78385) | Freshwater microbial communities from Lake Fryxell liftoff mats and glacier meltwater in Antarctica - MAT-03 (megahit assembly) | ecosystem: Environmental > Aquatic > Freshwater > Ice > Liftoff... | reverse complement strand
TAGGACGCCTCCCTGTCATTCCCGCGCAGGCGGGAATCCATCTGCTCGATAGGTGCCAGCGTCATTCCCGCGCAGGCGGGAATGACGCTGGCATGTCCTAAGCTTTATGACTATGGCTATAACTACAAGGTCAGACTCCGGTAGTCCTAAATTGGTAAAGATTTTTTGATGGGCGAAGCCCGCCCATCAAAAAATCCTTACATCAATACCACTACCCAGACTCCAATGTGCTGCGCTGTCTATGGGGAAATAGCGCAACGCGTTTTAGCCGCGACCAGCGAAAATCAAGACGCTTTCACTAAGCTTTCACCAGTCGAAGCTTTAGCACCTGTTTCTAAGGTCTTCTCTCTCAGACTATCAACTCCGTCTGATTCTATCGTGGCACCCATCAGGTTCCGTGCTTCGGGTACCAGAGCATCCCAAAGTAATTCATCGGTTAGCGATTGAGCTAGCAAACGGCGGTACAGGTTACTAAGCCGAGCGGCTACTCCTGTCCAGCTAAAGTTCTGTTGCACGCGTAGTGATGCCTGATGCCGTAGCGTGTCAGCCCATAAGTCATCATTGAGAATACGGGCGATCGCATCTGCAAAGCCTTCTACGTCTTGAGGCGGCACCAGTAATCCCGTCTCTTCAGGGATTACCGTGAACTTCAACCCACCCACATCAGAGGCAACCACAGGCGTACCACAGGCCATCGCCTCAACGGCTACCAGTCCAAATGGCTCGTAGTGACTGGGAATAACACATACATCGGCAGCGGTGTAGTACAGCGGCACTAAATGGTGCTCTACTTGCCCGACAAATTGAGTGTGCTGAGTCAACCCCAATTCATCTACTAATTGCTCAATCCGCTGCCGTTCCTTTACATCTGCTGGATCGATCTCAGTTCCGCCTACAAAAACGAGGCAGGCATCGTGAGACAGAGCAGGTTCCAGAGCGGGTGTCATGTCTTCAAGGGAATGCGTCCCGGTTCCTTTCAACTGGGCAAAGGCGCGTACTAGGGTATCAATTCCCTTACGAGGATCAAATCGACCGACATAGAGCACAATTTGCTTGTGTGATGCTAACCCTAGCTTGGCGCGAGCCTCGGCTTTAGGGAGTGATTGGAACGTATTGATGTCAGTGCCACAGGGAACTACTTCCACTGATCCCTGACCTGACACCAGCGACTTCAGTGTTTCTAGTTCTTGAGGGCTAGTGGCTACCACACAGTTGGCCTCTTCCAAGATTTGTCGTTCAGTTGCTAGACGCGAATCGGCGATCGCAGGTCGGGGCGACATCGCTAGATATTTGACCGCTCCTAACGAGTGATAAGTGTGCAACATCTGGATGTTGCGGTGCTGCTTTAGCTGCAAGCCAACCCAGCCCGATAACCAATAATTGGTGTGAATTAGCGGGTAGTTGGCTCCATCCTTACTTTGAAAGGTTTTAAATGACTCGACAAACTCAGGTAAGTGCTGAAGTAGGTGATCGCGGGGGACAAAGTCTTGTGGCCCAGCCACCAGACGAATCGTTCGACAGTAAGGAGAGTGTTGGACGATGGTGGGATCGTCCAAACGGGCTTTGCGGGTAAACAAATCGACTTGCCAGCCTAGCTTTGCCAAGGCTTCGCCAATCTGACGTACATAGATACTTTGGCCGCTAGCCTCTTCTTTGCCAGGTTCAGCCGCCGGATCGTTGTGAACAGAAATAAGGGCGATCGCCTGCCGATCAGGACATCCAGTCGATAAAGCCCTGGGATGGCTTGCAGCAGATGACTGGGCTGGGGAATTAGATTGTGACATGTGCTAACCTCTTCAATCTCCTCAACTAACGGGTAATGTTTTAGCTTGCTTAGTTTTTACAGAGTACAGGTACTGTTTAGAATACTAAGCAAATCAAGTGAAACATGACCCAACTAAACGTTTCGGCTATTCCTTGAGTGTCTAATGGTTCAGACGAGGGTAGTGGTATTGATGTAAGGATTTTTTGATGGGCGGGCTTCGCCCGCCCATCAAAAAATCCTTACCAATTTAGGACTACCCAGACGAGAAACATAGGATGAGAACTCGACGGTATGCGCGTCCATTCACTACTTATTGTAATCATGGTAGTCATGTCCAATATTCATTAGCATACATACTTCACCCGGAGAGGAGATGTTTACGGGTAAGGTGTGCTAAACAGAACTGTTATCCACAAATCTTAATACCCACAAATAATAAGTAGTTCAACCTAAATAAAAACAACAAGATTCTAAAAGTCTGTGCCGCCCGCGCAGCGGGCGGCACAGACTTTTAGAATCTTATATTTACTTAAGCCCAACTACTTACATCAATCTCGCTGCTTACTAAAATATCACTGCCTACTAACCAACCGTTGAGATAGGGGCATCGCTTAATCTGGGTATGAGTTTTTTTTGAAAGGGGCGCTCCGCGCCCCTTTCAAAAAAAACTCATACATGAAATTAGCGACACTAAGATAGGTTCTTAGCGGAAGAATATAGCACTTTTTGTTTTAAACGCTACCCAAATTTACGAAGCTGGGAACGCGTCCGTTTCTGGCACTACGCTCGGCCATTAACTGTTGGTAAACCTGCTCGTAGCCATCTACCATCTGCGTAATGCTGAACCTAGACTGAACGTGATCGCGGCAAGCCTGACGGTTAATGCTGGGTAATTTGGCGATCGCCTCTACGCACTCATCTACCGTTTGGCATAAAAAGCCTGACACACCGTCAGCAATCACTTCAGAGGTAGACCCAAGTTCCAGCGCTACAACCGGCGTTCCAGCCGCCATAGACTCTGCCATTACTAGACCAAATGGCTCTCGCCAGGTAATGGGAAACAGAGTGGCGATCGCGTTACCCATCAAGATATTTTTCTGGGAATGGTTGGCTTCACCTAGGTACTCAATTTGCTCTCCGTCGATCTGAGGCTTGATCGTATGCTCGAAGAACTCTTTATCAACAGGGTCAATTTTGCCCGCTAGTTTAAGCTTGAACCCTGTTCGTTTCGCAATCTCAATCGCCAAATGAGGGCCCTTTTCAGGCGACAACCGCCCTAAAAACGCCAGGTAAGGAGGATCTTGAGGTTGAGGATAAAAAGTGTGACTACTAACGTCAATACCGTTATAGACCGTAGCCACGCAGTTTAGACCCAGTCTTGGCTCTCGCTGAGAGTTAGAAATACTAACAAATGGCTGATCTTTGGCGTGGACAAACATTTTCTCGTTGTCGGGTGTAAAAATACCGTGCAGCGTATGAACCGTAGGCGTTTTTACCAACTTCCCAAAGGGCAGCGAAGCACATCCCAAGTGTGAGTGAATTACATCAAATTCCTGCGCCCGCTCAAACACTTGGGTAAGCTGTAACAATTCATATATACCGTATTCCTTAACGCCAGAGTCTAGCCGCAAAGCCCTTGGATGAACTGACTCTAGCTTTGCAAGGGTGAGGGAGTCTCCGGAGGCAAACAAAGTTACATCATGGCCTCGACGTACTAACTCATCGGTTAGTAAGCTAACCACTAACTCTGATCCACCATATGCCGGAGGCGGCACTCTTTCCCACAATGGAGCAACCTGTGCAATCCGCATAGCATTAATTTCCTTTCGAAGGAGGGTTAAACGCTTGGTTCTAACCGTCCAGATCTAGTGGGCTTTGTCTATACATACAATACTTGATTATATATAAACAGATGTATCAATGTATTTCATATCTCAAAAGGATGATCATACACACCGTTCAATGAATAGACATCTGGCTTAAATCGTTCTCCGGTTCTCCCAATCAGCGATTCACTATGACCTGATTGGAGTAGCGACAACGCAACAGGTCGAATTTTATATGGAAAATTTTAATTAAACTTATGGGTTAAAGGCCGTTTTAACTCTGGTTGGACTACCCAGTGCCGTAAATATTGCAGATAGTGAGTATAGATTCCTGAAATTTTGACTTTGTTAAATCAAGCACAATGTCTACAGCGGCTAATTCTCTACCGTTCGAACCTGGCGATCGCTCATCCAGTTACTCCAACCCAGCCTATTCACTGCCAGCTAAAACTATGACTGAATTCCATACTAAGTCAGCATTGGAGATTTCTTCAGAGCAGGCTCAGCTTGCGGTGGTGTTAGCACAAACGCAACAGCAGCTAGAGGAAGCCCATCGACGCGAGCAGGCATTGGCAGAGCAACACCATAGGCTGTTATTTATGGTGCAACATGCTTCTACGGCAATTGTGGAGTGGGATGCATTTATGCAGGTGGTGGACTGGAATCCGGCAGCAGAAGTGCTTTTTGGCTATAGCAAGGTCGAAATGGTAGGGCGTTGTGCCATTGATTTACTGGTTCCAGAGGCAATTAGATCTGACGTTAAGCAACTTTTGCTAGAACTAATGGCTGGTCGGGAGAGCATCCGTAGCACCAACGAAAACATTACAAAAGACGGTAGATGGATTGTCTGTGATTGGTGTAACACGCCGCTGGTAGATCTCAATGGCGAGGTGAGTGGCTTCGTTTCGATGACGCTAGATGTCACTCAAAAAGCTCAAGCCGAGGCAGATTTACGTCGATCCACTCAGCAAGTCACAGAGATTTTGCAAAGCATTGGAGACGGATTTTTGGGGTTGGATGCTGACTGGCGATTTACATATCTTAATCATCAGGCTGAAGTGATTTTGCAGCGGCGCTTACATGACTTGCTAGGTAAGGTGCTGTGGGAGGAATTCTCCGACTTTATAGATTCAGACCTGCATCGCACATTTCAACAGGCTCTTACTGATCAGACTCCTATGACGTTTGAGCAGTTTTTGATCCCGGCTCGAACTTGGTTTGAGGTGCGGGTTTTCCCCTACCAATCTGGGTTGTCGGTGTACTTTCGAGATATCGGCGATCGCAAACGCAGCGAAGCTGAACGGCTGCTCACAGAGCAGAAACTAAAGGATTCTGAAACCTTTTTAAATGCTGTGATGAATAGCAGCCCTGATCCTCTATTTGTTAAAGATCAGCAGCATCGCTACTTGATGTTCAACGATGCATTCTGTGCCCTCACTGGACGGAGCCGAGTTGAGATGGCCGGACAACTCGACCATGACCTATTTGCCGATACCGAAGCGGTTGACTACTACGCCGCCGATCAGCGGGTGTTGAGTACAGGGCAGGCAGAGGAAATCGAAGAGCGGCTAACGATTGGGTCAGGGGATGTTCGAATCATGTCAGCCAAAAAGTCTTGCTTCCTAGACGCGGCTGGCAATCGCTACATGGTCTGCACCCTCAGAGATGTTACCGCGTTGAGACGGCAAGCAGAGGAGCTAAGACAGGCCATCAGACGATTTGATATGGTGAACCAAGCCACAAACGAAGGGCTTTGGGAAGTCGAAGCAATTGCAGAAGACCTAACCTATCCAAATGTTTTTGTCTGGTGGTCACCAAAGTTTCGCGAACTGCTTGGCTACACCGATACAACCGATTTTCCCGATCGCCTAGAGAGCCGGAGCCGCAGCGTTCATCCAGATGACCTTGGTTGGGTCAATGAAGCCTTCAGTGCCCACGTTCAAGATGTAACGGGTAATACGCCGTACAACGTGGAATACCGGATGCAAACTAAGCAGGGCGACTATCGCTGGTTTAACGACATTGGCATCACCCAGCGCACTGCCAGCGGCAGACCGTTGCGGGTAATGGGTAGCTTTCGCGATATTACCGATCGCCGCCGGGGAGAAGAAGAACTGCGACGCGCCAAAGAAGGGCTGGAGGATCGAGTTCGGGAGCGCACCTCTCGGTTGCAAGAAACTGTTTCCCAATTGCAGCAGGAAGTACGCGATCGCCAGCGAGCTGAAAGAAATCTACTGACTACCCTGAGAGAACTGAAGTTCCAAAAATTTGCCCTAGATCAAGCGGCTCTGGTGTCAATTACGGACTCTACAGGCCGCATTACCTATGCCAATGACAAAGTTTGTGAGACATCGGGCTACAGTCGCTATGAGTTAATTGGGCAAAATCACCGCATTTTTAAGACAGATGATCATCCTCCAAGCTTTTTTCAGGAGCTGTGGAGTACTATCGCGCAGGGGCAAGTGTGGCGAGGAGAAATCAAAAACCGTTGCAAAAACGGTTCATTCTTTTGGGTTGACCTGACTATTGTGCCGCTTTTGGATGCAGACGGAATCCCGTCTTCTTACTTAGGCATCCATTTTGACGTGTCCGATCGCAAACAGGCCGAATATATCGTCCGTCAGTCTGAAGCTCGGCTGCGGCAGCAGGCGGCAGATCTGAAAGAAACCCTGCGAGAGTTACGTCGCACCCAGTCTCATTTGATTCAAAGCGAAAAAATGTCCTCGCTGGGTCAATTGGTGGCCGGGGTGGCTCATGAAATCAATAATCCCGTTAACTTTATTTACGGCAATATTACTCATGCCACTCAATATACGCAAGATTTGCTAACGCTGCTTAGCCTCTATCAAGTTCACTACCCTGATCCAGTGCCCCAGGTGCAAAATCAGGCGATCGCGATTGATTTGGATTTTCTGGTAAACGATTTGCCCAAGCTACTCTCCTCCATGAAAGTAGGGGCAGAACGCATTCAACAAATTGTTGTGTCGCTGCGTAATTTTTCGCGGATGGATGAAGCCGAGTCGAAGACCGTTGACCTGCATGAAGGGGTTAACAATACGTTGATGATTTTGGAAAATCGACTGAAGGCACAGGCTAAGCAGCCAGAGATTCACATTATTAAAGACTATGGCAACTTGCCATTAGTAGAGTGCTACGCTGGGCAGCTCAATCAAGTTTTTATGAACATCATCAGTAACGCGATCGATGCGCTAGAAACCGCAGCATCAGCAGGTAAATGGAGTAGTGGTGACATACCCCCCCCAGCTATTCAAATTACAACGGAACAGATAACGGGCGATCGCGTAGCCATTCGCATTCGCGACAACGGTACGGGCATTTCAGATGCTGTTAAACACCGCTTGTTCGATCCTTTCTTCACCACAAAAACGGTGGGTAAAGGCACCGGATTAGGTATGTCCATTAGTTACCAGGTTGTAACCGAGCGGCACAGTGGTTCTTTGCAATGTTTTTCTGTTTTAGGAGAAGGGGCAGAATTTGTAGTCGAGATCCCGATTTACCAGCAGCCAGCTATTTCATCAATGCCCTAGGAGGTAGCCCAATACGTGTAGGACGACTCCAAGTCATCCCTCGGCCACGTCAGTCGGTAGTTACGCATCGTAATGTTGGAGGTCATATTTTTTAGGGCGCGGAGCGCCCTAAAAAATATGACAACGCATCGCTACCCGTCAGTCATGTAGGATAAAAGACTAGGATATTTGATGGTGGTTGTCGATGTCTCTCTCACAACTTCGGCTGAACTTGATAGAAGGTTCGGTGTTGTTTAGTTTCACCCCGCAGGCTGCGCGTGACTTACAAGGGGCGATCGCCACCTTGATGGATAGTTTGAAGGCGATCGCAACTGGCTCCCCTAGCGGCAGCAGACCTGCTGCCAAAGCGGTTATGGAGTATGAGTACACAGGCGATGTCTTTCTAGAAATTTTTTGCAATCCCAACATTTGGCCCAGCCCGTTTGCGGCTAAGGTATTAATTACACTGCGAGATGAACGTATTCGTCTCAATACAGAGGCGGAATTAATGCGCCTAATAGAAGATCTAACTGAGTACTTGTCACAGTTTAGTTAGGATTGCGTACAAAATAAAACCTAATCTTTTTTTGGAAGTGCCGCGCGAAGCGCGGCACTTCCAAAAAAAGATTACAGGCCAATTAATTTGTAATCCTTAGCATTTCCACCCACTCCATTAACCTGAAACTTATGAATCCTGATGATGTCTTGCAAACCCTCCAGAAGGGGTTCCGGGTTACGCTTGGGGCAACCACAGCGCTGGTTGAGAGTATTCAAGACCCTCAGCGACGGGAAGAAAATCTAGCCAAGCTCAGAACCGATCCCAACCAACTAGCAGACGAGTTGGCGATTAAGGGTGAAGTAACAGAGCAAGAAGCCCGAACTTTTGTCGATAACCTGCTGGCTCAACGTTCGGGGCAATCGGATGGGGCAAGTGGAGGGTTCTCCCGCTCCGCTCCGACTGGCCCTGCCATGTCGCCAGACGTGCAAGCTGATCTGCAAGATTTGACGACCCAAATTGCGGCTATGCGCGAAGAGCTAGAGCGGTTACGGCAACAAGACTCGTAAGTTTGCGCTGTAAAAGCGGTTTTATAGAATCACAAAACTCTATCCATATGCAACTCAAAGCGTTACCTGGATAGAACTTTTTGTTGCCAAAAATCACGACCAAAAGCTCACGACCAAGCCAGGGTCGGAATGAGCGTTTCAACCCATACCTCAAACAGGAATGGTCTCGCGGCGAAACTGGGAAACCAATTCTGTGATGAAGCCATCCGAGCTGCCTACCCATTGGGAAGCAATCTGCACCCTAGCCCTCTCCCAAAGATGGCTACTGCGTATACACACCTTGCTCTTCCTTGGGTTGATGGGAACGAACCAACAGCCTTCGATGCACACCGATATGGCCTTGCGGAGGGGGTGTGGGGGACGGGCTTCGTCCCCTGCTGGGGGTGTGGGGTAACCCCCCAAGACTGTTGGCTCGGAAGCTAACACCAAAAAGCATTTGTGCAAGAAGTTTATGCAACTGGCGCAACGGATTATGTTACCTAAAGGCGCTGTCAGTATAATGGGCGGGGTGGCAGACCGGACGTACCTCATCATCCGGTTTCTCCTTCGACCCGTTACAGCTACGCCGGATGATCATGTTTAACTCACCGTCCTCCAAGGTTTCAGTGCCGTGGTTTGGCATTGGTATGGCGGCCATTTTTATGGTGTCGCTTTGCCTCAGATTTTGGGATTTGAGCCACTTTAATTCGCTGGTATTTGACGAGGTGTACTATGCCAAATTTGCATCTGCTTTTTTGCAGGGGAAGCAAGATTTTGGTGGACATCCGCCGCTGAGCACGTACTTAATTGCCGGAGGAATTTGGCTAGCTGAGCGCTGGAACTGGGGGGATCAGACACTACGTAACACATTGACAGGTTTAGACTTATCTACGTTTAGCTATCGTTGGCTCAATGCCTTTACGGGGGCACTTATTCCCCTAGTGGTGGGAGCGATCGCCCTTCAGCTTACCCAACGGCGCGGCTATGCGTTCATTGCTGCTCTCTTTGCTGCGGTAGACGGCCTCTTTTTGGTGGAATCTCGCTATGCCTTGAATAACGTTTATTTGGTGCTGCTGGGGCTGTTGGGGCACTGGCTGCTGCTGTTGGGTTTGGCTCGATTGGGGGTACAGCGACCCGGTAAACGCGCGATCGCCTCACTGCCGTATCTGGTGATGGCGGGTGTAGCTTTTGGCGGGACGATCGCCATCAAATGGAATGGGGTAGCATTTTTGGCTGCTGCCTACGGAATCTGGATAGCCGCCTGGATAATTCACTGGATCATTCAGTGGACAACGGGTGCTGCTCCGCACTCTGGCGTACCGTCTGAGCCAGTTTCAAGCCCGCTAGTTCATCTCACTCAGCTCAGGCTGATTCCAGGATTACTCAGTTTTGCCGTAGTTCCTTTTGGGGTCTATGTTCTGAGCTGGCTACCCTACATGCAGCTTGATCCCAGCACTAGTTTCTGGGGTTGGCAAGCAAAAATTATCGACTACCACAGCCGCGTAGGGGGGATGGATGTTCATCCCTATTGTTCACCGTGGTATAGCTGGTTTTTGATGGTGCGCCCAGTTGCCTATTTTTACAAAACGGCTAAAGATTTAGGCGAAACCGTGTCGGGGCGCGACCCTGCCCAAGTGATCTACGATGTTCACGCTATGGGCAATCCGTTTCTATGGTGGTTCTCGACCCTGGCTATGCTGATGTTAATTGCTGGGTTAGGGTGGCAAGCCCGACAGTGGATACAAAGGTGGGTCAAGGCAGGCAGGCAAGGGTTGGATAGGGTTCAGGCGGGGGCTGGCGATCGCGATCGCATCCAACACTTGCTAGGCAGCCAGCCCAACTCTCTTTATTTTTGGACTGCTCTCTACCTCAGCATTAGCTGGGTTGCCAACTGGCTTTTGTGGGTGAGGGTAACGCGCTGCACGTTCTTGTATCACTACATGGGCGCGTCTCTATTTTCGCTGTTAGGGCTGGCTCTGGTTGTCTATGGCTGGCTGCAAAGTCCCGCTCGCTGGCAGCGTCGGGTTGGGATCATAGCGATCGCCCTCATTCTCATTGCGTTTCTGTTCTGGCTGCCAATTTACCTGGGTTTGCCCATTTCGCCAGAATCACTGCGGCTCCGTCGCTGGTTTCCGTCATGGATTTAATGGCATTGCTGATTTGAAGTATAGCCATAGACGGATTGGTTAGGCCGGGGTGCAGGGGTGGAACCCCTGGCTGGGGGCAAAGCCCCCACACCCCCTTTGAGCCCAGTGTCCTAACCTTTGTGGCGACAGCTATATGAAATT
>Ga0105046_10018968_pt1 | contig 10451 bp, 11 predicted proteins | sample MAT03_FD_78385 | JGI IMG/M metagenome (GOLD analysis project Ga0105046, IMG submission 78385) | Freshwater microbial communities from Lake Fryxell liftoff mats and glacier meltwater in Antarctica - MAT-03 (megahit assembly) | ecosystem: Environmental > Aquatic > Freshwater > Ice > Liftoff... | reverse complement strand
TAACCGTGGCCGGCCCATTTCAGGCCGGGCTGTGCCATGTCCACCTCCACCCGCGCACAGGGTGCGATCGGGCCCCAGCGGTGGCGGCCAGCGTCGTCGAGCGGGGCGACGAAGTTCGACAGCGCGCGCGGCATCACACGCACGGTGCCGCGCACGCGCCGGGGCAGCGGGTTGGCGATCTCGTCGAGATCGAAGCACAGCGCCTGCCCGTCCCAGCGCAGGCGGCTGGGGCCGACGACAAACTCACGCGCATTGCGCTGCACATGGCGCGCGCCGCGCTCGGTCATGGTCCAGCGCCGCTTGCCACCACCGTACAGCGACACGTTGATGCACGAATGATCTTGCGCCGCCGCGCCGCCCTGGGCCGCCGCGCGCTGGTGGGCCCAGGCGTAATACGGAGAGAAGACGCTGCCGACGAAGGCGATGATGGTCAGCGCGTGCCGGCCGTCATCGCTGACCGCGTCGAGATACCACCAGAGATATGCACCCGCCGCGACCGGCTGGTCGAATCGAGGTGCGCCATCAAGGTCGCGGCCGCCAGTCGGCCCGACATCGCCGCCATCGGCACCCCCGGGCCCGGATGCACCCCGCCCCCGGCCAGGAACAGCCCCGGCAGCGCCGTCGCCGCCCCCGGGCGCTTGAACAGCGCCAGCCAGCCGTGGGTCGCCGGCCCATACAGCGCCCCGCCGCTGGCCGGGAACAGTTGCTCGAAGCCCTGCGGCGTCGTCAACTGCACCTGCTGTGGCGTCGTGTGCAGGGTCAGGCCGCACTGGCGCAGCAGTGACAGGAGCTGGGTCTCGCATGGATCGGTCTCGATGGTGTCGAAGGGGCGCCGGTCGCCATCGGCAGGGGCGTTGACCAAGCACAGCAGGCGTTCGCGGCCATCGCCGCGCGCCGCGCCGGTCGCCGGGGATGTCACTGCGCCCGGCAGGCTGCCGTCATCAAATCGGTCCTGGGCGCAGACATACACGGTGCCGCGCCGCGGCAGCCGCCGGGCGCGGAAGATGTCGTCGAACTCGGCGGCATAGTCGTCGTCGAAAAAAACGTTGTGGCGCACCAGCGCAAAGCCCTCGGTGCGCACATGCATGGCCCAGGTCAGCGCCGACAAGGAGCGGTCCTTGTGCGCTGTGCCGCGCACGGCGCCCTGCACCGCGTCACCCAGCAGGCCATGGGCCAGCGCCGACGGGTCGCCGTTGAAGACGACAGAGTCGGCCGGCAGCATCTCGCCACCTTCCAGCACGACGCCGCTGGTGCGGCCGCCCGCGATCGCGATGCGCTGCACCCGCGTGCCGTAACGCAGCTTCACGCCGCGCGCCGAGGCCAGCGCCGCCAGCGACCGCGCCACCGCGTGCATGCCACCTTCGACGGCCCAGACGCCGTCCATCTCGACCTGCGCCACCAGCATCAGCGTGGCCGGCGCCAGCCAGGGCGAGCCGCCGCAGTAGGTGGCGTAGCGGCCGAACAGCTGCTGCAGCCGCGGGTCTGTGAAGCGGCGCGACAGCAGGCCCCACAGCGATGCAAACGGACCCAGCCCGGCCAGCGCACCCAGGCCAGACGGCCCCAGGTCGGTGGCCATGCTGAGCAAGCTGGGCCGGCTCGACCGGATGTAGGGGCCTTCCAGCTCGTCGTAGACCTTGCGCGCCTCGGCACAGAAGGCGGTGAAGCGTCGCGCCTCGGCCGCGCCGCTGAATTCGCCGATGGCCGCGGCCGATGCGGCAGCGTCGGCATGCAGGTCCAGCGTCGGTCCATGGCCGCGCCAGGCGTGGCGCGCCAGCACCTGCAGCGGCTGCAGAGGCGGCAAGGCGGACAGGTCGGCGCCCGCCTCGGCCAGGATCTGCTCGAACACCCAGCGCATCGTGAACACGGTCGGCCCGCCGTCGATGGCTGCACCGTCCACCTGCTGCTGGCGCATCTTGCCGCCGGGGGTAGCCGCGGCCTCGACCAGAGTGACGTCGAGGCCGCGACAGGCCAGCAGCAGGGCGCTGACGAGCCCGCCCACACCGGCGCCGACCACGACCACACGGTGTGCGGCACGGGGCACCGGGGTACGGCTTGCAGTCGAACGCGCGTCGTTCGAATGCCCTTGATTCAGACGCCCGCCAGTCACATGACCGTCACTCAAAACCCACCCCCTGCCAGCGCCCCTGCACCCGCAGCGGCGTGAAGCGCACGAACATCGACTCCGAGAACCAGCCGCCTGCATGCGCGGCGCGTATCGCGGCCTGATGGGCACCCGCACGGGCATAGGCGTCCATGGCCGCGACATCGTCCCACAGGCTGACGGTGCACTGGCGCAACAGGGGTGCCTCGCCCAGGCCCGCGGCCAGGCGACAGCCCGGCGCACCGGCCAGGCCGGCCTGCGCGGCAGGCGCAAGCTTCCAGAAAGGCCCTGCCTGGCGCGGTCGAATGGAGGCGCGGGTCAGCGCCACCACCGGGCCTGCAGGCGGCGAGATACCGGCATCGACGGGGATGCGCTGACCGTCCCAGCTGCCGCGACTCGACCAGGGTCGCAGCAGCATCAGGACCCATTCGCGCGAACGCTCGCGCAGCGCCTGCACCCGCGGTGCAGTGGCGACAAACGCCTCGGCCTGCGCGAGGCTGTCGAACAGCGCGACCATGCCCTGGTGCGATGGGCTGGGCCTGAGGACAAAGCCGCCACCCGCACCGCTGCCCATCACCTTGGCCAGACGCAGGCCCGGGCTGGCAGCCAGCGGTGCGGCGCCGCGGACGATGTTCTGCCAGCCCCAGGGCCACCAGCGCGGCTGGATGTCGGCCAGCATGATCACGACGACGGGATCGGCGGGAAGCTGCACGCCGCCTGGCCGCTCGACATCTGGCGATGACCGGGCTGGCTCGGGGTCGCCATGGCGCAGCAGGGGCTGGATGCCGGACACGGTTGCGGGGGCCTCAAAAGAACTCGGCCGATCACCCGCAGGGCGATCGGCCGGCTTCAACACGGCAGGGCTGGGCGCGGAACCTGCAAAGCGTTCCACAGTCCGGCGATGCCAGCCGTCAGCGCGCCTGGTCAGCCATCGCCACGGCAGAGGCAGCGGGCGCCGCCGCATCGGGAGGCGGTGTCGTGACGCGCTGGAGTTCGGGGAAGCCCTCAGCCATCTTTGCCCCGAACAGCGGCTTGTAGGCGCCTTGGTGGCAGGTGGTGCAATTGACCTTCGCCACATCGCCGCCGGGACCCAGGCGGTTGGCCGGGAAGGTGCTGGTCAGCGGCACGATGTAGTCGTTGTTGACCTCGCGCACCATGCGGATGCCATGCCACGCCGTGCCGAGTTGCGGCGGCGCGTCGTGCCACTGCCCCATCGACCGCGTGTTGTGGCAGTAGGTGCAATTGACGCCCAACGACTTGCTGAAGTGAATCATCAAGCCGAAGGTGTGCTCTGCATCCTTCGTGCTGATGTTCGGGCCGGTGGGCAGCGCGGTCGGGCCGTTGACACGGATGGACTTGTCGCCAAGCAGGTAATTGCTGAAAGGATCGTTCGGCAATGAAGCCATGGCCACCGACATCGCAGGCGCGTTCTGCCTGTCAAGGTTGCCGATGAAGTCCGACCTCTTGTCCTGCGGCGTGGCCGTGAACCAGACGTTTACCGGCACCGGGTTGCCGCGGTGGCAGGTGTAGCAGGTGACCCCGGTTTCCGCCACGTGCGGCTTCCATTCCTGGTTGATCGTTTGCGTCATCTGCAGCATGCGCCGCGACACGATCTTGGTGTACTTGCTGTCGTCGGCGAAGTTCTCGCCCACGTGGCAGTAGACGCAGCCCTCCTTGGGCGAGACCCAACTCGTGATGGCCACCATGTGGCGCGCGAACTGCCCCACGCTGAGGTCGCCGAGCACCTGCACGTTCTGATAGATGTCGCGCGCCTTCGGACCGTCCGGGCTGGCGGCATCTGGCGTGGCCGGGGCGACATTGACCGCCGCCTGTGCGGCGATGATGCGTGGGTTGTAGACCATCTCCATGCCCGTGCCGCGGTAGCCGCGCTGCACGGGATCCACAGGCGGTCGTTCACAGCCGGCGAGCAGCGTCACCACCGCCAGCAGGGCCAGACTTGACTTGAACAGCTTGTGCATCACTTGATCCCTTGAACCAGCGTTGCCGGGTCCACCACAGGCGGATAGACCGCGGGGTAGGCCGGTGCCACACCATGCTTGACAGCCCATAGGTACCAATTGTCCACCACGGTACCCGTCAGCAGGATGCCGATGCCGCCGACCAGCGGAGTGAGCACGGCAAACCACCAGGCCCAACGGTGGATGGATTCCATCGTCGCGTTGAACCCCATCGTCCAGCGCCAGAACAGCGCAGCCCGTTCGCTGGCCGTGCCGCGGTCGGTGATCTGCTCGATCTCGCGCTCGCCGCCGTAACGCCCCACCGCCAGGATGGTGGCGCCGTGCATCGCGAACAGCAATGCCGAACCGTACAGGAAGGCGATCGACAATGCGTGGAAGGGGTTGTAGAACAGGTTGCCGTAGCGCAGCGAGAAGGCTGCCGTCCAGTCCAGGTGCGGGAAGATGCCGAAAGGCACGCCCTCGGCCCAGCTGCCCATCAACACGGGGCGGAACAGGCCCAGCACCAGCATCAGCCAGATCGCCGCGGCGAAGGCCCAGGCCACGTGCGTGCCCATGCCCAGAGCGCGCGCCCTGGTGTACATACGGGCCCACCACAGCAACACCGAGATGGTCAGGAACAAGCCGGCAATCTGCCACCAGCCGCCCTGGTTCAGCGGCGCCAGCGCGAGTCCGTTGGCGGGTGCCGGCGGCTCCAGCGCCAGCCAGAACAGCTGCCGCAGAAACTGGATCGGATCCCAGTTGACCTGAGCCAGCATGTTCAGGCCCATGATGTTCACGGACAGTGCGCCGAAAATCAGCGAAGCCAGTCCGAGACCACCCAGGTAGATCGGCCCGATCTGGGCATTGCCCACGCGACCGAGCAGATGGATGTGCAAGGGAACCTTGCCGGTGCGCGGGCTGTCCCGGGACGGCAGCGGCACGCCCATGTCGGCGGGCCCGGCCACCTGGACGGCAGTGAAGAGGTTTTGATATTCAGCCATGTTGTTCGATCCTCGAGTTCACTGCTGAGGCTATTGAGACCAGATCGGCATGTTCAGCCACCAGCCCCACCATTCGGGCCAGCCGCGGGTCCAGAACGGTCCGCTGATGACGATGCAGACAGCGCTCCAGAACACCGCTGAAAGCGCCAGGAACAGGCCCAGCCGGTGAATGCCCAGGGTGCCGACGGAGTAGCCGATGGTGTCGCGGAAGAACGTGTCTTCGTATTCCGGTGACTTCACCCTCTCGCCCTTGGCCGGATTGGTCGAAGACAGGATCAGCGCCCCGTGCAGCGACAGTGCCAGCGTCGTGGTGAAGAAGAAGGTGATGGCCAGCATGTGCGCCGGGTTGTAGTGGAAGTGCAGGTATTGATAGCCCACGTTCGACACCCAGTCGAGGTGACTGAAGATGCCGTACGGGAAACCATGCCCCCAGGCGCCCAGCAGCACCGGCCGGATCACGACCAGCGTCACGTACGCAAAGATCGCGAAACCGAAGGCGATGGGCACGTGATACCCCATGCCCAGTTTTCTGCAGATCTCCGCCTCGCGCAGCGCCCAGGACACGAAGGCCCCGATGGCACACACCGTGATGATCTGCCACAAACCACCTTCCAGCAGCGGGGCGAGGCCCAGGCCGTAGGACAGGTCAGGCGGGGCGATATTGATCTGCCACAGATTCCAGGTCGGCCCTTGCGAGGCGCCGTAGAGAATCATGGCCGTACCCAGGAAGGAGAAGAAGATCGTCGTCACGCCGAAGAAGCCGACGTAGAACGGTCCCACCCAGAAGTCGAAAAGGTCGCCCCCGATCAGGGTGCCCCCGCGCACACGGTACTTGCGCTCGAAACTCAGCATGGCCATATCGTTTACCTCCGACCGCAAGGCACTGACACGTCAGTCCTGGCGGCGAGTTTTTTACTACGGGCGGACAAAGCCGGCGACTTGCGCCGCCTTGCCCGCCTTGACTGGCAAAAAGACCGAACTTACTTGGTCTCGAGCGAAGCCACCGCCGTCGGCATGGCGGCCGTCTGCGACGCCACGATGGCCTTCTGCGGGCCGTCCAGCCAGTTGAACTTGTTCGTGCTCAGCAAGATGAGGTGAATCATCGCTGCCAGCGCGAACAGAAAAACACCTTGAACGACCATCGCGCGCAGCGGGTCGTACAAACGCCAAATTCTCCACATGATTCCAAGCTCCTAAGTGAGATGCGACATGAAGGTATAAACCGCTGCCTTGACGCCGCCAAAAACGGACTTCACACCCTCTGCCCCGGGCAGCCAGGAACGCCATTGCCAACCCAGCAACTGCCCCGACAGGGCAATGGCGAAGAAGACCAGAAAGCTCAAGGCGAATATCACCGTCCAACCGTGGAAGTTGGTGGTGGCATGCGCCCTTTGCGGCCGGAGCTCAACGTGAGTGGTCATGGTGTTTCCTTTTCACCCGGGGGTGATCAGAGGATGTTCAGAGCCAGGGACGCCAGACCCAGACGAGGATGTGCGCTACCACGGCGATTGCCGTGAAACCGACGAAACCCTGCACGTAGTACGTGTGGAATTCCTGCGCCTCGTCATCGGTCATACCCGATATCGAGCCTTTTCTATCAACCATAGGACAGGTCCTTTCCGATTGCGGCCTTGAGGCCGTGCCGCGCGCGACCCGCGCGGCTTGGGCAGCCGCGGCACAGTGCCACGACGTCTTGTGATCCGGCCAGGGGCCGGATCGAAATGGGTTGGGGGCCTGCGTTCATGCCGGCTCCGTGATGCCGAGCGCGTTGCGCACGCGATCCAGCGTGACCTTGGCTTCGCCGGCGGCGCGCGCGGCGCGCTCGGTGATGTCGCGCAGCGACTTGGCCGCAGAGATCTGCACCAGCACCGGTTGCGACTGCACATGGCTTTGCAGCAGTTGCTGCGCGTCGTCGTCCCAGGGGCGCGAGGCGTCTTCCTTCGCCGGCGTGGCGTCGATCTTGTCCAGATCGGTGCCCAGGGGCAGGATGAAGAAGAGCGCGTCGAACAGCGCGTTGCAGAACTCCTGCACGATGTACGTGGCGCCGGCGTAACCCATGAAGGGCGTTCCGGTGGCGCGGCGGATGATGGCGCCGGGAAACGATGCCGGGATGTAGGTCGGCTTCGGGCCGTGCCCCGCACCCGTGGCGGCCAGCTCGGCCAGGTACATGCGCTCGTTGTACGAGCCGTACATGACCAGCGGCGGCTTCTCATGCGTCAGCTTGCGCACCGCTTCGTTGTCGGTCTTGCTGCCGGCCTTGCGGGCCACGGCGAAGTTGCAGGGCAGGCCCAGCTCGTCTTCCAGGAAGTGACGCAGGCCGCGGCTGTAGGTCTCGTTGGCCACCACCGCGAAAGTGGCGGTGCCGAAGAAGTCCTGCGTGACGCTGCGCCACAGGTCCCAGATCGGCTTGATGGTGGTGTGCTTCTCGCGGGCGATGAAGGGCTCGGGGTCGAGCTGCAGCAATTCGCCCAGCTGACGCAGGAAGGCCGTGGTGCTGTGCAGGCCGATGGGCGCCTGCAGGTAGGGCCGGTCCAGCGCCTCACACAGCATGCGGCCGTACTCGCGGTACATGCAGATGTTGGCGTCGGCGTTGACCAGGTTGGCCACGTCTGCCAGGTGGCTGCCCAGCGGGAACACCATGTTCACTTCGGCACCGATGCCTTCCGCCAGGCGGCGGATCTCGGCCAGGTCGCTGGGCATGTTGAAGGTGCCGTAGCAGGGGCCGATCAGGTTGACCCGCGGCTTCTCTCCAGCCGGACGCTCAGCGAAAGGCTGGCGCGCCGGAATGCGCTTCACGCCGTACTCGGTCCACAGCCAGAACATGGCGCGATTGGCGCATTGCCACTGGTCTTCGTCGATGGTGCGGGGCAGGAAGCGCGCGATGTTCGTGCCTTCAGGCGTGACACCACCGCCGATCATTTCGGCAATGCTGCCGGTGACCACCACCGCGGGCAAATCCGGGTCGAGCGCCTTGTGCGCCTTCTTCATCGCGCCTTCGGTGCCTTCGCGGCCCAGCTGCTCTTCGGCCAGACCGGTGACGACGATGGGCAGTTCGTGCGGGGGCAGCGCGTCGGTGTAATGCAGCACGCTGGTGACCGGCAGGTTCTCGCAGCCCACCGGGCCGTCGATGACCACCTGCAGGCCCTTGATGGCGGTGAAGACGTAGACCGCACCCCAGTAACCGCCTGCGCGGTCGTGGTCGATGACGTAGTTGAGTTGAGGAGTGCCCATCACATCATCTCCTCGGCCTTGCGGCGCTTCTGGATCTTGATGACCTGACGGCGGGTTTCGGCGCGGAATTCGGGGCGCTCGACGGGCGTGTTTTCCCACACGCCGGCCTTGTCGCCCGTGCCCACATCACCGAAGAAGTCGCGCATCTCCTGGAAGCGGGCCTTGTTCGCGATTGCGGCATTCACCACCTGGGCCAGTGAACCGGCACCGGCCGGGCCCATCAACGGCCGCGCACTGATGAGGTTGGTGAAGTACAGCGAGGGGATGGTGGCCTGCTTGGCCGCCTGCACCACGGGTGTGGTGCCGATGGCCAGGTCGGGGCGGAACTCGCGCACCGCTGCCACGTCTTGCTCCAGCGTGGCGCGGTACTGCACGTGCACACCCTTGGCTTGCAGCCATTCCAGGTCGGGCGCGCTCCAGGGGGTGCGCGGGCAGGCGGTGCCCACATACGGCACGTCGGCGCCGCTTTCAATCAGCAGCCGTGCCACCAGCAGTTCACTGCCTTCGTAGCCGCTGACGGTGATGCGACCCTTGATCGGGGTCTTGGCCAGCACCATCTTGATGATGGGCAGGAAGCGGTTCTTCGCAGCGTCGATCTGCGCCTGCGGCACATTGGCCGCCATGCCGATGGCCTGAAGCCAGGCTTCGGTGCCGTCGTGCCCGACCGGAGCCGAAGCCACCACGGGCCGACCTGCGGTCTGGAACTCACGCACGCTGGCGGTGTAGAAAGGATGGATGGCCGCCGCCACACGGCAGTCCAGCGCGGCGTACAGCTCGCGCCACTCACGGGTGGGCACGACCGGGCCGGCCGCCAGGCCCATGGGTTCGAGCAGGCCGCCGATGATCATCGGGTCGGCCGGGAACATCTCGCCCAGCAGGGCCACGGTGGGCTTGGTGGACACCCCCGCACGCGGCGCCGTCACCGGGCCGGCTTCAGCCTCGGTGCGGGCATAACGCAGCATGGCGCCGGCCAGCACGTCCTTGGCTTCGGCGTGCGTGGGCACACCGAAACCGGGCACGTCGATGCCGATGATGCGTACACCGTTGATCTGCTTGGGCAACAGTTGCAGCGGAACACCGCTGGCCGTGGGCACACACAGGTTGATGATGACGATGCTGTCGTACTGCACCGGATCAGCCTGCGCATGCACGGCGTCGCGGATGTCCTCGAACAGCTTGCCCGTCACCAGGCTCTCGCTGTTGAAGGGCACGTAGCCGACGCTGCGGCGCGCGCCGTAGAAGTGGCTGGTGAAGGTCAGGCCATACACGCAACAGGCACTGCCGCTCAGGATGGTGTGCGTGCGGCGCATGCGCAGGCCCACGCGCAGCGAACCGAAGGCCGGGCACATGCTCTGCGGCTGGTCGTGCGGGCCGGCGCCCTCTTCCGGCGTCAGCAGCGGATAGTCCTTGGCGTACTGCGCCAGCACTTCGCTCTTGCCGGCGGCGGCGGCTGCGGCACGCATCTGGTCTTTGCCTGAATGGCAACCCAGGCCGTCTTGGTGGAGGGCGGCAGGCACCGGCACATCGGTGGCAGCCGCGCTGTTCAGTGGTAGTTCGTTGGCACCCATACTGCTTGCTCGCTCAGGCTGCGTCGTAGACGACTTCGAGGGTGGGCTTGATGATCTCGGTCTTGCCCACCATGTCGAACAAAGTGGCCGGTTCCATCTTGAAGTTGCGGCCCGTGACTTCGGCGCTGAACAGTCCCAGCAACTGGTCCTGGGTCTGGGGCTTGGGGCGCACTGGCGGCGCTATGGCAACGTTGGTGGCCAGTTCTTCGAACAGGCTGGCCCACTGCGTGCCGGGGCGGCCGATGATTTCGTAGCTGGCGCTCTTGCGGCGGATGTCGTCGTGCGCCGGGATGGCCGCCAGCACCGGGATGCCGGCTGCCGTGGCAAAGGCCTGGGCCTCACCGGTGCCGTCGTCCTTGTTGATCACCACGCCGGCCACGCCGACGTTGCCGCCGAGCTTGCGGAAGTATTCGACCGCACTGCAGACGTTGTTGGCCACATACAGGCTCTGCAGGTCGTTGCTGGCCACGACGATGACCTTCTGGCACATGTCGCGGGCGATGGGCAGACCAAAGCCGCCGCAGACCACGTCGCCCAGGAAGTCGAGCAGCACGAAGTCGAAGCCCCAGTCGTGGAAGCCCAGCTTTTCCAG
>Ga0105046_10018967_pt1 | contig 10451 bp, 7 predicted proteins | sample MAT03_FD_78385 | JGI IMG/M metagenome (GOLD analysis project Ga0105046, IMG submission 78385) | Freshwater microbial communities from Lake Fryxell liftoff mats and glacier meltwater in Antarctica - MAT-03 (megahit assembly) | ecosystem: Environmental > Aquatic > Freshwater > Ice > Liftoff... | reverse complement strand
TGCGAGACGATTCGCTTGACCAATTCGCTCTCGGCGCTTTTGCCAGGAACGACGATGGGATCTTTCGCGCGCAGCGTGCCTTCCTGAGTGTCCAGTCGCAGTTTCGCCTGGCGAGCTTTCTCGTCCGGCCCGTGGCAGAAGAAGCAATTGTCCGAGAGAATTGGCAGCACATCGCGCGAGAAATCGACCGCCTCCGCGGCCCGAGCCGGCAGGGCGATGGCGATAACCGCGAAGAGAGTTAGCGTTCGAATCATAATCGTTGCTGCCAAGAAGAATCTGGCGGTGGGATGAAAGTAGTTTACGGGGGGCAAGGGGGAGGACCGATTTGAATTTTTTACTGGCGCGGACATTTGCGGACATTTTGGGACACCTCGCCTCTCCACCAAAGTCCGATTTTTCGTCATAAGCAACTTTCTCCTTTGAGTTTGTGGCAACACGATCATTCAACCCATATAGTGTACAACATTTCACTTAGTTTTGACAAGGACAGTTGAGCGTTTTTCTCCCATGAGTCGAAAATAATTTGCCGCCCGACGGCCCGAAACCCTTCCACAATACCTTCGCCAAAGCCGTTCCATAGATCGAAAAGGTCGTTCAGGCAGTTTTGCCAATCGACGGGGAGGCAACGCCCAATGTCCACGAACGGCATCCGCGAACTCGCTCGTCGCAAGCTTCGAGTGCCGGCCATCGCGTTCATCCTCTTTGGCGTGCTGGGAGTTCTCGGCGGAATAATTGGTTGCTACTGGACGATTGATGGTGCGACTACCTACGGCTGGAGGGGTTACTATTCATTTTACCCGGCAAAGCTGGCAATATTCCTGGGCGTAACCATGGTGTTTTTGCTGATCGGAGTAGGAGGAATTTGCCTGTTGAAGTTGCGACGATATGTTCTGGTAGTCGTGGCAGCGTGTTTGATGTCGGCGTGGGTGGCAAGCGGTTTCTTTGGCATCCTCTTCTATCCCTTTGGCATTTGGGCTCTGATCCTGCTCTTCCAGCCAGATGTCAGACGGGCCTACCGCAGCGCCAGTGCCTCTCAGGGGACCTTCAACGACATTCGCGACGATTACGACGAGAATTTTGGGCGAGTTCGCACGCCGATTGAACGCGCTCGCCGCAAGTTGATTGGACCGGCGATCGCTTTCATGTTGATCGGCGTGGTTGGAGCAATCGGCTCGCTGATGGGCGTGGCCGCGATCACGCTCGAGTTCTACCAGACTGACGATGAGGAATTACTTGTTGGCCTGTTTTTTGTCGTACTCGCGCTGATTGGCGGTGCATTGTCTGTGCCCATTGCACTTGGCGGTTGGTCGATGCTGAAACTCCGACAGCTTCGCCTGGCGCTCGTCGCGGCTTATATCGTGACTGCCTTGTCGCTTTGCCCGCTCTATGCCGTGCCGCTCGTTCCTTTCGGAATCTGGGCGCTGGTGCTCCTGTACAATCCGGAAATCCGGCAGTTCTTCGATCTTCCAGAACTGGCCACGCCATTCGCAATTTCGCCAAACAGTGCAGGCATTCGCATTCCAATCAAGGCTTACATGATCGTGGGAGCGATCGGTTTGCCATTGATGCTGGCAATCTGCGGCTGGATTTTTTGGGACGCATTTACCTCGGATTACGGCTGGAGCGACTCGGAACTCATTTGGTGCGTCTCGCTGTGCCTTGTCGGTGCAGTGTTAGCTGCTGTGTCGATTGCTCGGGGGATCTATCTGAAGAAGCATTCGACGCTTGAACCCCCGTCTGCAACGTCATTCGATCTCACTCCACCCTGAATTTCAGGGCACCCGTGACATTGATGGCTGCCGCCTTCCTGTTCTTCCCCACGTCGGCATATTGAATCGTGTGCTCACCAGAATTGACGAGGATCGTCGGAAAGAAGAACCCACGAACAGGCCGAATTGAAGACCGCCATTCTCCTTGCCCCACGACATTGCGGGCGGTTCCTGCCGGGCGGAGAATTTCAAAACGACGGACCCAGTGGGCCAGGCCGGCTTGACCCTTGCGTGCAGATCGGGGTACTGGAACGTGTAGGTTCCCGGCTTGGCGAGCACAATGTAGTCGCGATCCTCAGTCAACGCTTCGGCTGGTGCAACAAATGGCCAGGAGACGCTGGTGATCTCGGCCAACTCGCCGACCTTCAAAGTATGCTGCGTGACTGCCTGGGGTCCAATCGCACCTTGCGGAACGGCCAGGTGCGGCTTCACTTCCGTGCCGTCGGCATCGCGGACATTGGGCCGGCCGTTGTTCGGCCACCAACCGGACAGTGTTGGGAATTTGAACGCGGTTTCCTTATCGCTCATGTTGCGGGCAATCACCGCGAATTTGACGCTGTCGCCGATTGTAAACTCCGGGCGAGCGGAGGACCGTAAGGTCCCCGATATTGTTGCATCCGTATCGCCCTCATCGGGGACCTTACGGTCCACCGCTCGCCTTGCCGAACGAAGTCCGAATTGGACGCCCTCGACGACGGGCCCCCAAGCGATTCGCTGGCTGTCCGTGTGCGTCACGTCGCCGGGCACGATTTCGATCTGGAGTTCGCCAGTTCCGTATCCAGTTCTGTCATCAAGCCAATGGTCGAGCTTGGGAAATGAGATCTTCCACTGGCCTAACTTCGCAAGAACGTAGTGCTGGGATTCCGTGTCGAAGGGCAGAAATGCCAAGTCAAACTCCGAGCCGACCTGGAGCGTTTCCCCGGATTTGATGGGTGTGGCTTCGAGAAATCCTCCTTGCTTGATGATCTTCGGCGGTTCGAACTTGAGCGACTTCCCTTTTCCATCCGCGATCGTGGGTTGCGGGTCTTCCGGGAAATAATTCGTGGGTGAGTGCTTGACCGAGATCATCTTGTCGGAGCTGTTTCTGGCCATGATCCGGAAGCGAGCCCGTTCGCCGATATGGATCTTATCCGATTGGCCCTTACCCAGTGCGAGGCCGAATTCCAGGCCGTTCACTTTTGGCCCCCAACCTATGGCGCGTTCCATCGTCAGCTTGAGTTCGCCGGTGGAGATGGTGCGATCTTTTTCTGTCCTCATGCTGAATCGGAACGAGTGTTCGCCGGGAGAGAGCAGGGCGTACGGAGGCGGATATATGCCCAAAACGCCCTGTCGCGGCAACAGGCCGATAGTCAAAGATCCCACCTCGGCCACGCCGTAATCGAGTAGCCTGGTCTTCATTCGAGTCGCCGGCTTGCCGATGCCGGGAATGGCAATCGTCTGAGTAATCGGAAATAGCACGCCCTTGGAATCGGCAATCGAAACCTGCCAGGCATTGGGATTGCCGTCCATCATCGGCAGGTCGACATCGACTGCCTTGTTCGTCGTATTTCTCACCAGAACTGCGAATGGCACCCAGGTCCCGAGCGGAAAATCCTTGCGACCGTGCGGCTCAGCGAGCAAACCGAACTGCAACCCGTTGATGTCTACCTTGCCCCACGCGACTTGCTCGCGTTCGAGCACAATCATGCGATCGCCAATTTTGACATCCGCTTCGAACTCCTCGGGCCGAGCGTGCTTGCCGGGGTCGCCCTGGAATTGCAACGGCGCTCCAAGAAAGATGACGAGTCGCCCTTGCTCGAACTTGTAGATGCCTTTGTTCGGAACTGAAAAGCCCGGGACGCGTGCGGACACATCGATGTTCCCCGGCTTCTCGCCATCGATTTTCCAGGAGAACCAATTGGCCGCGTGATTCTTCATTTCGGCGATGAGTAAGCCTTCTCCCGGTTGCTGGCGGAATTCGAGAGTTCGATAGTCCGATTCGCCAAGCATGCGCCAGCGTCCAAGAAATGTGTTGGCTTGTGGTTTTTGCAGTTCTGCCTTCTTCGGCGGCTCGTCGCTGATAGGCTTCTCCTGCTTCGGTGGTTCTTTTTCTTCGGGCTTTTCGGTTTCGCCGTAGAGGGATCGCAAGGTCAGACCGCCGAACAGCACGACGCCCATGCAAACGACGAACGCACTCGCGAGCTTGAGTTTCGCGATGAACATTCCTCTGAGTGCCCCTTCCGCAAGCTGGCCGGCTTTGGTGCCTGCCAGGGTGGATTGTTTCACCACGCGGGCGACCAATTCGGTCGTCAGGGACGCGGTCGCCAAGGTTGCAATGCTCAATCCATGTCGAGCCAGGCGACGGGCCAGGAGGTCCCGGCCGCGTGCGAGCCTGCTCGCGACTGTGCCTTGCGGCCAGCCGAGTTGTTGGGCCGTGTCCGCGATTGGCTGGCCTTCCAGTTCGCATAACACGACCGGAACGCGATATTTTTCGGGCAGACGCTCCACTTCGAAATCGATCGCGGGCTTCAAGTCTGGATCGGGAAGTTCTGGCACGGGTCGTTGAGCCGCCGCCGACTCCTTGGCTCGTCGTCGGGCTGCGTTCTCTCGCTCCTTCCGTGCGACATTGCAAGCCACCCCGTACAGCCAGGCCCCGATAGCCAATCTTGGGCGAAGGGTCTTTGCCTTGCGAAGGAAAACGAGAAACGTGGCCTGAAAGGCATCGTCGGCATCCGCCTCATTGCCAAGAATTCGGCGACAGGCACCCAGAACCGCTGGGCCATGTCGCCAAACCAGGCATTCGAAGGCGGCAGGATCTTTCCGAGAGATGAAGTCCTGGAGGAGTTGCTCGTCGGACAGGCTCGCTTCCGGGCGTACCGTTCGACAGAGTTGACTGACGACGGAGGACATTGGAACGGTGGCCACGATCGACCTCCAGAGTTAGGGCTTCCTCCTACTATCCCTTGACGAGTGTCAGTTTATCCCGAATTCTGATTGTCCGAAGCAATATCCCGCAACGGGCGACAACGATCCATCTGGCCTCTCCAAGCGTATTATCTACGTTGACCATTCAACCGTCACGTCGTGATCAGGATATTTCGTTATGATGGCTTCGCATCGTTCGACCGAGCCGCTCCCGCTTGAGAAGCCCCTGCCCCACGAATCGACTGCTCCCGCACCAACGGCTCTTGAGACGCTTCCGCCTTCGGGTCTTGTGGTCGGCATCGATTGGTTCTTGGGACTGGCGATTCTGGCCCTGGCTTTCCTTCTTGCGTCGTTCTCGGTGCGGAATTCCGATTTTTTCATGCATCTTGCAGCAGGCAGGTTACTGAGTGAGGGCGGGTACACCCTCGGAAAAGACCCCTTCAGCTTCGTGGGTGGCGATCGAACCTGGGTCAATCATGCCTGGCTGTTCGATTGGGTTCTGTTCCGACTATTCTCAGCCGCGGGCGGGCCTGGCGTGGTGATAGCGAAGGCGGTCGTGGTGGCACTCGCTGCCGGGACGCTCTTGCTTGCCCGCCGTCCCGGCCAATCCGTCTTTCCTGGCGTGATTTGTGTGGGGTTGGCACTGATCGCAATGGCCCCTCGGTTGCTGTTGCAGCCGGGAATTGCTTCGATCTTGTGCCTCTCGATTCTAATGGGCCTCCTGATTCGCGGGGCCAAGCTGGCGGGCTCATGGCGATTTCCCATTTGCATCGCGGTCTTGTTTGCCTTTTGGTCCAACATGGATCAGTGGTTCTTCCTCGGGCCCGTCTTCCTCTTGCTGTACATCGTGGGCCATATTATTCGCCCGGATTCTGGCGAGAACGCTGGCACGTTGTGGAAGGCACTGTTACTTGGAATTCTGGCGTGTATGGTGAATCCCCACCATTTCCGCGTCTGGATGCTGCCGCCGGAATTGGCCGATGCCTCGTTGGCAAAGGTGCTAGGCGACGACATCGAAATGGGCGGAATATTCCGGGGTGCCCTGACCAAAGGAAGCTTGGATTTCGCCGGCGAAAGAGACAATCCAGCCACCTTGTATTGTCTGCTTGGGCTTCTCGCCCTCGGTTTAGTTGGGTTTATTTCAAACTACAAGCGCCTTTCGATCGGACTGGCATTGGTGTGGGCGGGCGGCGTCACACTCGCGATCTTGCACCTTCGGGCCATTCCTTATCTCGCTTGCGTGGCCGCCCCGATTGCCGCCCTGAATTTGGCCGAAGCCATGAAGCGACTAACGGACGTCCCACGCAGCGAAAGGAGTGTGCGAGCATTCCTGGCCGTTCGATCCGTCAGTCGTGGATTGGCGGTGTTTGCGGCATTGCTGCTGATTGCGCTCAGCTATCCGGGTTGGCTGAATATCAACATCCATCCACCGCGTCGTTGGGCTTGGGACGTCGAGCCCAATCCGTCCATGCAGCGCACGGCGGAGCAACTCAAGGAATGGAAGGACGCGGGACTGCTACCTGCCGAGGCCCGGCTTCTCAACCTACAACCCGATTTTGCACATTACGTGGCATGGTATGCCCCGGAGATCAAATCGTTTTTCGACTATCGACTGCGCTTTCACCGCGACGAAGCTCCCAATTACGCGGCCCTGCGTAAGCATCTGGCCCCGCGAGGCCCGCGTGACAGCCGGGCGGATAGTTTCGACATGTCCGGGTTTCTTCGGAATAACGGAATCACCTACGCGGTCACCTCGCACCCTTCCCGCCGATGGAACGAGGCCGTGCTGGGCAAATTAGTGTCCGAAGTCCCGGACCCGACGCGTGGGCCGGAATGGGCTCTTTGGCACATCGAAGGGCGAGCGGTCGTCCTGGGCTGGACTCGACAAGGCACAATCCCCAGGAGCACTTTCGATCGCCTGCGGTTCGAGCCGCTTCGGTCGGCATATGTGTATGCTAAGCCATTGAAGGAGTCGACCGTTGAGATTCCACTTCCCCCGCAGAGTGTTTGGGAACGGTACATCATGGCGCCCCCGGTTTCTCCACCAGAGGGTGAGGAAGCAATCTTGCTACTTCGTTACCGCGAAGCACTTCGCGAGAAAGCAGCGATGCAGCAACGGAGCCACTGGGTTGCCATGCATTTGTTTGCTCAGCGATTTTCCACGCCGGTACTCAACCTCTGGACGCTTCTGCCGTTTCAGCAAGACAGCCCAATTCCCACGATTAACCCTCCGGACGTTGATGCCGCAGCCCTGCTTGCGGTTCGGGCTGCCAGGCGAGCGATCATCAGTAGCCCGGATCATCCGGATGGCTACTTTTACTTGGCATTGGCATACCCAGCCTTCGCTCGCCACGAATTTTCGCAAGACATCAGGCACATGGTCAGCACGGCTTCGCTCACCCGTTGCCGAGCCCGAATTTCTGAAGATCCCACTCAAAAGCGATCGATCACCTACGTTCAGGAATTATTGGATAGCCTTCGCGATTCACATTTGCAAGCTTCTCCCCCTCGATTGGATCTTCGGCTCGAGGCGACCATAAGTAGCTCGAAGTTTCTGCGTGCGAATACGGAAGAGCTTGAAATCGAGCTAGGACGATACGAGGGGGAGGAACGCAAGCAGAAGCAAGAAGTCGTGGATTTTTTCAATCGTCGGTTGAAAGAGATGGACAGGGAGATTGAATCGTTGTCCACGACCTTGCAAAAGAGCAAGGATCAATATGTAAACGTCGTCGCCAGCTTGAGTTCACCCCTCGACCGGGCGTCCGTCGCGCGTCGCTATGGCCTCGTCCGCGAGGCGATCAAGGAATTGTTCAATTCGCACGAGTCGCTTCAAAAGCAACTCGGTGCCGATGGCGACGGGAAGAAACTCCCGGTATCCGACTTGCCTCTGCATCTGGCCGTCCACGCGGAACTGGTGGAACTCATGATTTACGATGGCCGAGTGGAGGAAGCGGCCAAGATTCTCGGCACGATGGACGACCCCGATTCGATGCGCGCCATGGAAGACGACAAATTGAGGCAGGCGTACTTTACACTTCGGCGGAAAGCACTGTCCTGGCTCAATCCGAAAGCTCCGAACCCAAGCCCCTTCGACGAGAACCCTGCCTTGCGCTATCGATCGTTGCGCCAAGCGATTTCGCTAATTCTCGGTGATTTCACGCGTGCCGCCGAAATCCAGGCTAACCAACTGCAAGCGACGCGCAAGGAGTTGGAGGAGAAGCGAGCAACAGATTTCCCCAAGGGCACGCCGGATACGACAAATATTCCTTCGGAAAGAGAGTTGATCTGGGCACCATACCATCAGCCAACTCTTGCTGCGCTCCATTACGCTCGTCATATGTATTATCGTAAGATCGAGGATCTCGTCTCGCTGGCTCAGGCGTTCGCGGTGCTGCAGGTTCGCGTCGGCATGACCTACCTTGAGCAAGGGAATGTGCCGCTTGCCGCTCACCATTTTCGTCAGTCGCTGGAAACTCCGGAGATCAAAACACCGCTCCAGGTTCAGCGTGTGGCAAGCGAATACTTGGAAGCTTTCAAACGAGCCGGTCTCCCTCAAGGGGGCACTCCGTGAGGATCGTCAATCCCAAGGTGCAAGACGAACTGGCAGCCGGTCGAACGATTCGCTTGAACCTGGGGGTCGGACGGCGATCCCGGCCGGGTTACTACGGGCTCGATTGGATCGAGATGCCCGGCGTGGATATTGTAGCAGACTTAAACGAACCGCTCGAGGGCTTGCCGGCCAATTCCGTCGAGGCGATTTACACGCACCATACTTTTGAACATGTGGTGAATTTCCTTCCCTTGCTCAAGGAAATTCACCGCGTGGTGATTCCAAACGGCCAGGTCGAAGTAGTCGTGCCGCACTTCTCAAGCCCATACGGTTATTCCGATCCCACCCACGTTCGCTTCTTCGGCCTCTATTCCTTCTACTATTTCTCGGACGAGGCCGACCAGCCGAAACGGAAAGTCCCCGCCTTCTACATTCCCGAGCGATTCGCGGTCGATTCGGTCAAAATTACCATGATGCCGACCCTGATCATGTGCAAACCCATTCGCCGGCTCACCACCAAGATCGTCAATTCGTCGATCGGAATGCTCGACTGGTACGAACGCTCCTGGTGCCGCCATTTCCCGGCCGACAGCATCAAGTACTCGCTTCGCGTCAAGAAATAGCAGAAAACTCTTGCCGGCGCTGTACAATCATTTTTTCGTCTGAGGACGGATCATGGCCACCACCACGGTGCCTCTCAAGGTTGGTTTTCTCGGCGCGGGGCAGATGGCGATCGCTCTGGCCAAGGGTTGGCAGGCTGCCGGTCTCATCTCCACGGCCTCGTGCAAATCCAGCGATCCGATCGCACAGGCACGAGTTCGGTTCCAGGAACAGACCGGCTGCTCGAGTACGGCCGACAATCGTGAAGTCGTTTCTTCGAGCGACGTGCTCATCCTCGCCGTCAAGCCGCAGACCTTGCCCGCTTTGCTGGAAGAGATCCGCAATGTCGTGAGCGAGAAACACCTGATTGTCTCCATCGCTGCCGGCATCCCCCTCGCCCGACTGGCGGACGGGCTTCTCGGAAATTATCGGCTCGTCCGCGTGATGCCGAACACGCCGTGTCTGCTCGGTGCCAGTGCCAGTGGCTTCGCGGCCGGGCCGGGTGCTCGCCCGGAAGATGTCGCCCTCGTGGAGAAACTCTTCAACGCAGTCGGGAAGGCGTTCGCGTTGCCGGAGCATCTGCTCGATGCGGTTACGGGACTCAGCGGCAGCGGACCGGCATTCGTTTACGTGATGATCGAAGCACTCGCCGATGGCGGCGTGCGGATGGGCTTGCCTCGCGATGTGGCCACGACACTTGCCGCGCAAACGGTTTTCGGTGCGGCCCGCATGGTCTTGGAAACTCAGCAACATCCGGCAGTATTGAAAGACGCCGTGTCGAGCCCCGGCGGAACGACGATTGCCGGCCTGCACGCTTTGGAACGAGGCGGCTTCCGTGCGGCCATCATGGATGCGGTGGAAGCGGCGACGCGGAGGTCAACGGAACTGGGAAAGTAATCAGTCATGGACAACTCGCCCGATGAAACGATCGCGCAGATACTCCGGCGAAAAGTCGGTAGTATCAAGAAAGCACCGCTCGCACCCGGATCGCCGAGTTGGGATGACATAATGAGGATGACTTGGGCTGAGTTCCTCGAAGCAAAGGCACTCGGTGAGACAGGGTTCAAGACGTTGCACAAGCTGCTCACGAACAAGAGGTTTGACAAATGATCCCCGATCGCTTCGACAAGCTCCTTGAGTTCATTCGTCATCTGGAGTCTGCCAAGATCGCCTACCGACTGGACTCTTACCGATACGACGGAGTATCGGTCGTCGTGACTGTGCCCGGTCAGCGTTGGGAAGTTGATTTCCTTGCTGACGGCGACATTGACGTCGAGCGTTTCGTCAGCAACGGGCACATTGATGATGAGTCAGTGCTCGATGAATTATTTGCGACCTACTCAGAACCGTCCGATTCAACTCCCCGAGTGACCAATCAGAATGCCGTCATCACCCACTAGCGAACTCGTACTGATTTTCGACTTTGGCTCTCAGTATGCCCAGCTCATTGCTCGGCGTGTGCGCGAGTTAAACGTCTTCTGCCAGATCGTCCGGCACGATCTGCCCGCCTCTCGCATCGCGGAACTGAATCCGAAGGGGATCATCCTTTCCGGCAGTCCGTTCTCTGTTTATGAGACAGGTGCGCCGAAACTTGAACCGGCCATTCTGAATCTTGGCATCCCCGTGCT
>Ga0105046_10018964_pt1 | contig 10451 bp, 6 predicted proteins | sample MAT03_FD_78385 | JGI IMG/M metagenome (GOLD analysis project Ga0105046, IMG submission 78385) | Freshwater microbial communities from Lake Fryxell liftoff mats and glacier meltwater in Antarctica - MAT-03 (megahit assembly) | ecosystem: Environmental > Aquatic > Freshwater > Ice > Liftoff... | reverse complement strand
GGCGATTGGCTTTGCCGCGGCGGGTGAGTTTGAATTCGGTGCAATGTCCATGCTGTCCATACGGATGGTCCTGCTGGTGGCTTCGGCGGCTTCGGCGAATCGGTGCTGGCGTAAGCGAACAGGAGTGCATCGGCGTATTTACCGCCCGAACGCCACTGGTGTGCTTAGTCAGTGGCAAAACGAGACAATGGCTTGCGTATTGCATCGCCCGCGGAGTGAACACTACGTATTGCCAAATAGCCCCAGCTAACTCATGACCAAAACGTTACCGGACTCTCCGGCGGCCGACCGACGCTTGGCCGCCAAGGCCAACCGCAGCACCCAAGTGGCGGCCAGCACAACCGCGCCCAGCAGCAACGCGCCGTTGATCTGGTGTAGCGTGCGGATCACCAGTTCCGTAGTGGGCACGGCAGGCGTTGTCGCGAGCTCAGTGGCCGTCGGTGAGATACGCACGGCCGAATCCGAGGTTGACACCGCCAGCCACGCCACCCAACCCAAGGTGAACTGCAAGGCAACAACGCCGTGGAGCACGATGCCCAGTCGATACAGCCGCTCTCCCACTGGCTTTGCTGCGTCGGCATTCCCGGCAAGCTCCTCCAGTTCCGGCCTGCGGCTGAGCTTCATCAAAACAATGCCCAGCACCAGCACCAGCGCCATGACAATGAAGGAGAACACAATGTGCGAGAGCAGTGCATGGTTCGCGCCCGTCTGCCCGCGCAGATGGCGATACGTCGCGCCAAAGCCCAGTTGCACCACGATCGCGCCGATGGTCAGCCACGCGACCTTGGGCCCAGCGCGGAATCGCGTTCGGGCACTGTTGCTCATCCCTGCGCGCTTGCCTGATGCCGCGATGAAAGCCGGTGTGCACACCACCGCAAGTGCGACCATGGAAGCAAAGAAGAGCTGTCCAAGCACGCCGTGTACCACCGCCAGCATCTTCATTTGCTCTACCACCCACGATGCACCCAGCAACCCTTGGGCAATTACCAGCAGCACCGCAACACAGCCCCACACCTTCACCCAGCGCCGCGGTTCATAGCGCAGCAGCGCGGCGCACAACGCCACCGTAATCAGCCCGATCAGCGCGCCAAACAGGCGGTGCGTGTGCTCCTTGAATATCCGCGGGTCAGACGATTCCATCAGCGCCAGTGGATAAAAGAACATGTTCGCGCCAAACGTGCCCGGCCAGTCTGGCACCGAAAGCCCTGCCGCGGCGGAGGTCACCAGCCCACCCAGGAACAGCAGCGGCACAATCGAGATGGCCACGACCGCGCTGAGCCGCGCCAGCCATTGGCGATTGCTCACCAACGGCGTCGCCGGCCCAAAGGCCCGCGCCACCACACCACCAAGTGCCCCAATGGCAGCCGAGAGCGCCACAAACCCCAGCATCACCAGAACACTGTTGTACCCAACCCCCTGTACGCCAGGCGCCACCGCCGCGGCGGCCAACCCGGTTGCCTGCGTACCCAGCGTGTCGGTCGCCAAAGGGCTTGCTTCTGCAGCTTTCGAAATCATGCTGCCCAGCAGCATCAGGTTGATCAAACCTGACACCAAACCCGCCAGCGCACCAAAGCCAATCCGCCCGCCCGCATACCAGCGGGCCACCCACGCCGTCAAGGAGAGCATCGCCACCAGCAGTAGGGGCCCCGCCACACTCAGGGGGGTGGCCAACGCCGGATGATGCAGCAGCCACCAGAGGATCCACATGCCCGAGGCAATGGTGATGCCCGCGGTGACTGCCGCCAGTACCAACGAGGGCGCGCCATCGGCTCGCGACATTTTCTGGGCCTCGCCTGCGATTTTATCGGTCGTGTTCATATACATCTTTCTGCAGCTCCCGGTGCAGGGCGAACTCTAGGCGTTCCGTCCTTGCAGGAATATTTCTTGCTTGGCAGTACTTTACAGTTGAGAATCGGTCGCAGCACTCTCCATTTCCGGTTCTACCGGAAATTTTGTGCTCTGGCAATAGAACAATCTTCGATGTTGGGCTAACCTTTTGACGAAACCTGACCTGTCAAGGGTTTTGAGGCGGCTGCGTTTGGCTGCCAACCCTGACTGATCAAGTTATTGGCCCATCATAATCGTTGCAAGGTCAACTTGTCTGGTTGGCCGGCATCGCGTGTTTCGTTTTGTTGATGGGCCTGAATTGTCTGGTTTTGAGGTGGGATTGCATTCTCGGAGACGCCGCCTGTGTCAACGATTTTCCCGAAGTGGTCGAACAACTTGCCGACGCTTGCCGCGGGCCTCACGGTCGGCGGTTTAGCGACCGTGGTCAGCGCCGTGTGGTATTTTTTCACGCCATCGTACTGGAATGTCGGCTACATGCCTGAGCAGCCCGGCGGCGGGTTCAACCATCAGTTGCACGCGGGCAAGCTGGGTATGGATTGTCGCTACTGCCATACCAATGTTGAGAAGTCGGCCGAGGCAAATATCCCGACCGTGGCCAGTTGTTACGGCTGCCATGCCGAGTCGCGGCTCGCCCTTTACACCGCTTCCAAGGATCACCAAACCAAGACGGCCTTCGTGCGCGAGGCATACGCCGAGGACAAGTCGATTGAGTGGAAGCGCATTCACAAAGTACCGGATTATGTGCGCAACTTCCCCCACCATGCACACACGAATGCTGGCGTCTCGTGCTATTCATGCCACGGCAACATCGCACGCATGGAAGTGGTGTACCAGAGCGAGCCGCTGCATATGGGCTGGTGCCTCGATTGCCACCGCAACCCTGAGCCAAACCTTGTACCCAAGGACATGGTCTACAAACTCTTTGAGGTCGAAGCGCTGATGGTTGAGCGCAAAACAGTATCGCTCGGCGCGGAGGCCAAGAGGTATTACGAAGAGCGTCACATTGCAGCTCCCGAGAATTGCGGCGCGTGCCACTACTAGCTCGCCAGCCGATCGTTCGCAGCAGGCGTGCTGCCCAGTGAAGTCTGCCAGTGAAGTGATGTGTGACGTGTGTTGATCTGCCGCTGACCCGCCTCGGGCACCCGGCAAGCTAAGAAAGTGGATAAAGCGCATGAGCGATCAGTGCCCATCAAGCAAGAAGGCCGGCAAGCCGGTGATCAAGCCCCGCATCACCCCGCAGTCCCGCGTCGGAGCGGGAGCCGCTGGCGTGATGTACTCACGCAGTGGTGAGGATCGCGCTGACTCTCCGGAGTTTCGCAGCTTTCTTGAGCGCGAGTTCCCTGATGGTGCATCGGAGATCAGCGAGGCCACACGCCGCACGTTCCTCAAACTCATGGGCGCCGGCGCAGCGCTCGCCGGCGCAGCCACCATCCCCGGTTGCCGCCAGCCCGACCACAAGATTCTCCCCTACAGCCGCAACGTGCCCGAGGAGATCGTGCCCGGCAAGTCGCTCTTTTACGCCACCAGCATGCCCCTGCCCGGTGGCGGAGCCGAAGGCCTGCTGATCGAAACGCAGGGCGGCCGGCCAACCAAGGCCGAGGGTAACCCGCTGCACGCCATCAATCGCGGCAAAAGCAGCGTCTGGGCTCAATCCAGCGTGCTCGATTTGTACGACCCTGATCGCCTCAAGGGTGTGCAGCGCCGCGTAACTGCCGCCGCAGGCCAGACGGTCGCCGCAGAGGGCGATGCGCCCGCTGGCAGCGCTGGGAACGATGGCAAGAGCTTTGACGATGGTTACGCCTCTCGCACCTGGGACGACTTCGTTGCCTGGTGCAGGCGCGATCTGGCCGAGGGCAAAGTCGGTGAGCAGGGCGAGAACCTCGCCTTTGTCGTTGATCGCAAGACCAGCATCACGCTCGATGCGGCCAAGACCCGCATCAAGGCCAAGTGGCCCAAGGCATCTTGGGTGAGCTACGACGCGTTTGAAAACTTCGCCGCTGTCGAAGGGTCACGCATCGCCTTCGGCAAGCCGATGCGCGAGGTGCTCAAGCTCGATCGCGCCAGCGTCATCGTTTCGCTCGATCGTGACTTTCTGCACTTTGAGCCCGGCTCGCTGCCGCAATCCCGCGGCTATGCCTCCAAGCGCAAGCCCATGAAGCCTGGCGAGGCTATGAACCGCCTCTACGTGCTCGAGAGCAACTTCTCCATCACCGGCGCCTCGGCCGACCACCGCTTCCGCATGTCGCCCCAGCAGACCGCCGCGGCTTTCGTGCAGATTGCCAAGTACATTCTGTCCCGCCGCACCACGGAGGCCGCGGCGGTCAAAGCCGCGCTCGACAGCATGGGTGATGTCGCCGATGCAGCCGTCAGCAGCAATGCCAAGGCCTTGCAGGCTATCGCTGAGGATCTGCTGGCCGCTGAAAACGCCGGCAAGTCCGCCATCATCGTCGGGCCATCGCAAAATGCCGCCATCCACGCGCTCGCCGCGGCAGTCAACGCCGCGCTCGGCAACATTGCCAAAGATGGCCCCATTGGCTATCTGCCCATGGGTGAGGATGAGGCCACTGCTGGCACGTTGGCACTCGCTGATGTGGCCAGGAAGATTGGCGACGGCAAGGGCAAGATCGTGGTGGTGCTAGGCACCAACCCCGTCTTTACCGCACCAATCGAAAGCGGGTTCGCCGCGGCGTTCGCCAAGGCGGAGCAACGCGTGGTGCTGAGCGCTGATGTGAGCGAGACCTCAGCGCTCGCCACTTGGCGACTCAATCAGACGCATTACCTCGAGCAGTGGGGCGACACGGTCGCCGTCGATGGCACTATCGCACCAATTCAGCCGATGATCGCGCCGTTGTATGCGGGCAAGAGCGACGTTGAAGTGCTCGCGATCATGCTGGGTGACGAGAAGGCCGACGGCTACACGCTGACACGCGAGGCGTTGAAGGCCCGGCTGACGGGTGATTTTGAGCGCGCCTGGCGCCTCGCCCTGCACAACGGCGTGGTGGCCACAGCCGCCGCCGGCCCCGATGCGGCCAAGGTCAACTTTGGCCAGGTCGGTAGCGCATTGGCCGGCATGAAGTTTGCCGCAGCACCAAGCAGCGAGGCAATGCACCTGAGCTTTACCCGCGGGCTGCCGTCCGATGGCCGCTTTGCCAACAACGCCTGGATCCATGAGCTGGCCGATGCGGCCAGCAAGATTGTCTGGGACAACGCGGCATATATCAGCCCCAAGACGGCCAACGAGCTTGACCTGCACCAGACTGCGCCAACGAGCAAGAAGCAGACCGGCCGCATGGCTGACCTGACGATTGGCGGCCGCACCATGCAAGTTGTTTGCTGGGCCCTGCCCGGCGTACCCGACAACACGGTGGTGCTGCCACTTGGCTTTGGCCGGCGCGTTGTCGGCTTGGTCGGTCAGGGCGTGGGCTTTGATGCCTTTCCGGTGCGCTCTGCTGCCGAGCCATGGTCGGCGACGGGCGTCACTCTCAAGCCCACTGCCGATGGTGAGCGCTACCACTTGGCCACCACGCAGAATCACTGGTCGATGGAGGGCCGCGCGTTGATTCGCGAGGCCGACAAGACCGCATGGGACAAGTTCGGCGCCGCCACGGAAATCAAGAGGGACACATACGGCCGCGAAATGACCATGAAGTTTGGTGAGAAGCTCGAAGGTGGCGAGCTGAACGTCATGCCAGCACCGCTGGCCATCATGCTCAACCCTTACGACGATGTCGACGGCAAGAACTCCAAGCGATCCGATCGCCCGATCTCCGAGTATCCGCCCTCGTTCCCCAAAGTACCCGCGTTCTCAAGTAATCCGCAGTGGGGCATGTCGATCGATCTGTCCAGCTGCACGGGCTGCAATGTCTGCACCGTCGCCTGTCAGGCAGAGAACAACATCCCCGTCGTCGGCAAGATTGAGGTCAACAAAGGCCGTGAGATGCACTGGATCCGCATCGACCGCTACTTCAAGACCGATGAGAAGAACGACTGGAACGATCCGGTCGGCATGATCTTCCAGCCCGTTGCGTGTGTCCACTGCGAGAATGCACCGTGCGAAACGGTCTGCCCCGTCAACGCCACCGTGCATGGCCCTGAAGGCCACAACTACATGGTCTACAACCGCTGCATCGGCACGCGGTACTGCGCCAACAACTGCCCTTACAAGGTTCGCCGCTTCAACTTCTTTGATTATGGCGTAACCAAGTTCAACGGTGGCTACCTGGGAGACAAGACGTTTGAGAGCGTGCTCCCCGGTTTCCTGGCCGCCAGCGAGAAGACCCCGCACCGCATCAACCCCAATCTCATCCCGCCGCGACTTCGCGACAAGCTCGATGAGATCAGTCGCCTGGGCAAGAACCCAAACGTCACCATCCGCAGCCGCGGCGTGATGGAAAAGTGTACCTACTGCATTCAGCGCACCAACGAGGCCAAGATCGAACTGAAGATCAAGGGCATTCGCAACAACGATCAGGGCGTCCCCGACGGTTACGTGCAGACGGCCTGCCAGCAGGCCTGCCCGAGCGATGCGATCACCTTTGGAGACATTCGCGATACCGCCAGCATCTACAAGCTTGACGATGGTACTTCGCGCACCGGTTCACTCGTCCACCAGATGCGCGAGCACGAGCGCACCTACGCGCTGCTTGGCTACCTCGCTGTCAGGCCGCGCACAACATACATGGTGCGCGTCAACAACCCCAACCCCAACATCCGCACGCCCGACGATGAGCCATTCGGCCCTTACGGCGGCCATGGCGTTCACAAGCACGAGGCGGGCAAGCCCCACGCCATGCTCAGCGGCCCAGGGTCCGAAGTCCACTTCATTGACCCGCACCGCGCCGGCCGCGATGGCGATGCCAACGAGGGATATGTGATGAGTCTTTCTGTCCTGACGCGTAACGCCGGAGGCCGGGCATGAGCACGATCCACCCTGACCAATCCACCGCCGCCAAGCTGGCAGGCACGCTGCGTCAGCCGCCCGAGCCGGATATGAACCCGATCAGCGGCGACGGCTCGCTGGTTGATGATCCAGCCGTCCGCGCGCCGCTGGTGCTAGGTAAGAACACATCCTTCTCCGACATCACCGAGACGGTTTGCGGTTACATCGAGAAGGGCCCGGGCCGCTGGTTCTGGCCAACGTTCTTCATGGCCTCGCAGGTCGCCGGGCTGATGCCGCTGATGATTCTCTACCTCATCATCACCGGCGTCGGTGTCTGGGGTCTCAACAATCAGGTGGACTGGGCGTGGGACATCACCAACTTCGTCTTTTGGATCGGCATCGGCCATGCAGGCACGCTGATCTCGGCCATCTTGTGTCTGCTCAAGCAGAAGTGGCGCACCAGCATCAATCGCGCTGCCGAGGCCATGACCATCTTTGCCGTCATCTGCGCCGGCACCTTCCCCGGCGTTCACGTCGGCCGCGTGTGGATGACGTGGATGCTTTTCCCCATCCCCAACTACAACGCCATCTGGCCCAACTTCAAGTCGCCGCTGCTGTGGGACGTCTTTGCCGTATCCACCTACGCCGCCGTCTCCGCCCTCTTCTGGTTCATGGGCATGATCCCCGACTTTGCAACCCTGCGCGACCGCGCAGCACTGCGGCTGATGCGCAGCCCCGATGTCGGCCAGCGCATCCCGCTGCTGAACATCCGCGCCGACAAGGTCATGGCATTCGCCTACGGCTTCCTCTCGCTCGGCTGGCGCTTCAGCACACGCCACTGGATGCGCTACGAGAAGGCCTACATCCTGCTCGCCGGCATCTCCACGCCGCTGGTGCTCTCTGTGCACTCGATCGTGTCATTTGACTTTGCCACCTCCATCCTGCCCGGCTGGCACACAACCATCTTCCCGCCCTACTTCGTGGCCGGAGCCATCTTCGGCGGCTTTGCCATGGTGCTCTTCCTGATGATCCCCGCCCGAGAGCTCTTCGCGGGTATGAAGGCGCTCATCACGCTGCGACATCTCGAAAACATGGCGAAGATCATTCTGGTCACCGGTTCCATGGTCGGCTTCGCCTACTCCATGGAATTCTTCGTCGCCTGGTATAGTGCTAACCGCTACGAGCAGGATGTTTTCATCATGCGTGCCACCGGGCCATATGCCTGGGCTTACTGGACGATGATCACCTGCAACGTCATCTCGCCGCAGGTCTTCTGGTTCCGCGCCGCGCGGCAAAGCCCCCTGATCATTTTTATCGTCGCCTGCTTCGTCACCGTCGGCATGTGGTTCGAACGCTTCGTCATCATCGTCACCTCGCTGCATCGCGCATTCATTCCCGGCGAGTGGGGCATGTTCTACCCAACCCCGGTCGACATTCTTACCTTCGTCGGCTCGTTTGGCACCTTCCTCACGCTCTTCCTGCTCTTCATGCGCTTCCTGCCCATGTTTGCCATGAGCGAGATCAAGGCCGTCATGCCGCAGGCCAACCCGCACAAGCACTAATTTGTTTCGCCAGACGATGAAGCGGCCAAGCTGACAAGCTTTGCCGAAGCAAGATCCTCCCAATCCCCTACGCACTTACCAAAGTTCCCCATGTCAACCGCACCGACAATCTATCAGACGCAGGACGGCAAACCCGTCTACGGCATCCTCGCCGAGTTTGAGACTCCGGCTGATATCTACGCCGCGGCGGAGAAAATCCGCGATTCCGGCTTTACCAACTGGGATGTCTACTCGCCGTTCCCCATTCACGGCATTGATGAGGCAATGGGCCTGAAGCGCACGCGGCTTCCGCTGCTCGTCGGCGTCATGGGCCTCTCCGGCGCCGTCATCGGCTTTGGCTTCCAATACTGGGTTGCAACCGAGGGATACAGCACCGTTGTGCAAGGCAAGCCCTACGGCGCGTGGCAGGCGTTTGTGCCCGTCACCTTTGAGATCGGTGTCATCTTCACCGCCCTCTCCGCGATCGTCGGCATGCTCATCTTTAACGGCCTTCCACGTTGGCATCACCCGCTGCTCGCCAAGGAGCGTTTTCTCAAAGTGGGCGACGACAAGTTCTTCATCGCCATCGAAGCGACCGATCCCAAGTTCGAGCCCGCCGCCATCCGCGGCATGCTGCAAGGCCTCGGCGCCACCAGCGTCGAACTCGTTGAAGAGTAAATCTCTGTCCTTCCCCGCCTTTAGCTTGCACGTATTCAAGATTGCTGTTTGACGGTACTTGCCTCCTAAAGCCGCAAGTTTTACCAAAAGAAGCGAAGCATGAACCAGACCTTGCCCAAACCAACTGCCACGCTGATGTGCCTCGCCCTCTGCGGCGCGGCAGTGTGCGCATCGATGCTCGGTGGCTGCCGCGAGGAGCGATTCTCTTCGCCGCCGCGGCAGTTCTTCCCGGACATGGACGATTCGCCCAAGTTCAAGCCACAGACGCCTTCGCAGTTCTTTGCTGATGGTCGCAGCATGCGCCAGCCGGTGGCAGGCACTGTTGCGTTTGGTAGCTCGCCTGTGCTCGGCTCTTCGTTCGATGGTGACCAGCCGGGCAGTGAGATGGCGCCCGAAACCATGGCGATGACGCGCGACAAACTTACCGCCGAGCGTGCGCGACTACTCAAGGACGATTCTGCCGCGGGTAGTCAGGGCGCGTACACCGGTCTGGCCCAGAATGGCGAGTATCTTGACTCCATCCCTGGCGCTCTGAAGGTCGACAAAGCGTTCATCGAGGGCGGTATGACCAAATACAACACCTTCTGCGCGGTGTGTCACGGTTATGACGGCAAGGGCAAGGGCACCGTCGGGGTGCAGTGGGCGTACCCGTTGCCCAACTTCTACGACCCCAAATACTCCGATCTCAAGGAAAAAACTGGCAAGGACGGTTACCTCTTCTCTGTCGTGCGTAACGGCGTCTACGGCCCTGATGGCAGCAACAAGATGCCCGGCTACGCTCACGCGATTGACGAGCGCGAGGCCTGGGCAGTCGTTGCATACTTGCGCTCGCTGCAAGCATCCGAGACGGGCACGCTGAGTGAAGTGCCCGAGGTGCAGCGCAGCAACCTGGAGGCGGCGATGCGCCAGAACGCGGCCAAGCCAGTGACGCCCGCAGCACCCGCAGCGCCCACAGCAACTCCCACCGCAAACCCCGCCGCTGCGCCTGCCACTGCTCCAGCAACACCCGCTGCCCCCGCTGCAACACCAGCCGCACCCGCTGCCCCCGCTGCACCAGTTAAACCGGAGGCCAAATAATGTCAAGCATCTCCTCTCACGCCGCGGGCGCGGCTCACGCTGGCCATGAGCACGCGCACGATCATGCCCACAACCCGACCTATGACATGGCCCATGTTGATCTCTCAGAGGCCAACACGCGCATGCCCGCCGGATGGGGCAAGGTCTCGGGCATTGCACTGCTCGTAATCGGCGCTGTTCTCAGCATCGCCACGCTGGTGCCAGCATTCACAAGTAATGTGGCTGATGAGTCCGGGGCCAAACTGGCCAAGCACGCCATCAGCGCTTATCACACCGGCTTTATCGTCATGCTCACCATGACGCTCGGCCCGCTCGGCCTGGTCATGATCTTTCATCTCGTCAAGGCTGGCTGGGCGGTCACCATCCGCCGCCAGCTTGAGAACATGGCCGCACTGGTGCCTGCGGCACTGATCATGTTCACGCCCATC
>Ga0105046_10018962_pt1 | contig 10453 bp, 8 predicted proteins | sample MAT03_FD_78385 | JGI IMG/M metagenome (GOLD analysis project Ga0105046, IMG submission 78385) | Freshwater microbial communities from Lake Fryxell liftoff mats and glacier meltwater in Antarctica - MAT-03 (megahit assembly) | ecosystem: Environmental > Aquatic > Freshwater > Ice > Liftoff... | reverse complement strand
GGTAGCTGAGACAAAGGAAGTCATTGCCGCGCCGCCGTCCTTTGTGGAAAACGTGGGGCGGTCATGCTTTCCTCGGATCTCTTTCGCGAAATAAACCCGGATTTTCTCCGCCTGTTCGGAACGCCGGGCGCGCGGATCTATCTGGATGCCGTCGAGGCGCTGGAAGGGGAATCCGCTTTGCGCAGCGGTGCGCTCGTCCGCGAGGAGGCTCTTGCCCTGATCGAGCGGGTGATCGAACGCCACGCCGAAGTGGAAGTAGAGGATGCCAGGAACCTTCCAGTGCGGGAACGTGCCCGTGTGGTGATGGAACGCCTGCTCACCGCGCGGTGGCTCGCAGCCGACGACCGCACGGATTACCGGCGGTTTGTCACCGTCGAGCCCAACGCCTCGCTGCTGCTCGAAGCCCTGCGCAAGATTGCCCGGCCGGGCGCGACGGTATTCTCGGACAATCTCGTCACTACCTGCAACCTCCTCCACAATACCGACGCCCTGCGCGCGGAACCGTGGCAAACCGTGGAAAAATGCATGGAAAGCGTCCGCCATGGCATCCAGGAATTGAAGGCCGTGGCGAAATCGGTCGAACGCCACACGCGTCAGCAACTCGAAGCCCAGTCGCTCCGCGAAAACCTCGAAGTCGTTTTCGACCGCTACGCCGGAAACGTTGGACACGGCGCGTATTCGGAGCTGGTGCGTTCGCGGCTTCCCACCCGCCTGCCCGCCGCGCGCGAAGCTGTCGAGCGAATGCAAAACGACGCCGATCTCCTCGCGCGCATGGCGGGGGAGATCCAGCGCCGCCAGGACGGCGAAGCCTCCGGAGCCATGGCCAGCGCGCAGAATCGCCTGCATGAACTCGCGCAGGCCCTCGACCGCGTGGTGCCCAGCGCGGAGGAAGTGGACCGCCGCACGGCGGACTTTACCCGCAAATCGCTCGCCCGCTTTCGGTATTTGCAGGAGGTCACTGGCGAACGCCGCACCGCCGTGCAGCAGTTTTTTGAAACCCTCAATGCCCGCTTTGCCGGCCGGCGTTTGGCCGAGGCGGAGGAGGAAATCGCCGACCTGCCGGCCCTTCTCATCACCGACATCAAGCTCCCGGCCGGGCTGGACAGCCTTTACCCTGTGCGCCTGCGCCATGCGCTGGGCGAAGTCGAGGCTCTGGATGACGAGATGCCTGAAGACCACCTGGAACTCTCTCGTCTCCAACTCGCCGCGATGCTGCGCGATTCCCTCACCGTGGCCCGCGCCAATCGCTTTGCGGACGAGACTTTTGCTAAAAAAGGCACACGCGTCGCCTCGAACGAACTCCTGCGCTGCGACGACGATCTGGCGGACCTCATCGCCTGCCTGCTGCACGCCGGCTCGCGCGAAGCCCATTTCCGCGTGGAGGTGAGCCGCGAACTGAACGATCCCGCCGCCGACCAGCGCATCCACGACCCCGTCCTCGCCGGAACCCGCCGACTGGAACGTTTCCACCTCGTGAAAAAATGAACGAGCTGACTCCCGATCCGCTTCTCCGCCTGGAGGATTCCGACCGCGCCCGGCTGGGCGAAACTTTGCGCGTGCTGCTCGACCGCGGATCGATCCTTGGCGGTGAGGGACCGCATGCCGACTTGTATTCCTGGGCCTATGCAAACCGTCCGTGGGTGGACGAAATGGCCGGGCTGTTCGATTTGCGCCTCTCGTGGGAAAACGAATCACGGCTTGTGCAGGCCGTGCCGTTGTCGCGCGCTTTTCTGTTGCGCCTGCGACTCGATGCCACCCTGGTTCTGCTCACGCTTTGGTATGAGTTCGACACCGCCGTGCGCGACCGTGGCGAGTCGCCGCCGGTCACTCTCACCGCGCAGCAGCTCAATGACGCGCTTGACGCCAAGTTCCGGCCGCTTCGCAAATCCATGCCCACGCAAACCCGGCTCGTGGAAATCCTCCGGCTGGCCCAGCGGAAAAATCTTGTGCGTTTCACCGCCGGTCCCAATCCCGCGCAAACCCGCATCGACATTCTACCCACAATTAAGCGTGTGATCCCCTTCCAAGATATCGAGGACTGGACCCGTCATGCGGAGCGTTACCTCGCCGGAGCTCAAAACGAATCGCCGGAAGCGGCGGCCCCATCTGATGAAAACGACGAGGAAGATTAGTCTCACCCGGCTTCATGCCATCAACTGGTATGGCTACGCGGACAGCATTCCCGTGGCCGGCAACCTTCTGCTGGCGGGCGTCACCGGGAGTGGCAAGAGCATCCTCATGGACCTGCTTCAGTTCGTATTGGTCGGCGACCGCAGGCTGGTGAAGTTCAACCAATCCGCCACCGGCGCGGCCTCGGCCCGCGACTTGAAGGGCTATTGCCTCGGCGACATCAAGGAGGATGAGGGCGGGGTCACGCAATACATGCGCGATTCGGCCATCACCTACGCTGCCCTGGAATTCACCTGGCCGGGAAAACCGGAGCGAATCGAGACCTGGGGGCTTCGCGTGGAATACGCAAGTGCCGCCGAACACCAAGGCCGCATCTCGCCCTGGTGGTGCGAGGGCCGGCTGGAACGCGGAGATTTTCTCGTCACCGACCCGGCGGGCAAACGCCGTCCACGCGAAGCCGCCGACTGGCGAGCCTTCGTCAACGAACGCGGGGGCGAGGTCTTTGTCGGCATCGAGGAATACCGCCGCGACATGGCCTCGCCCGGACACCTCAATTTCGACCACGGCATCCTTTCGCGCCTGCTGCCGACGGCGATGTCCTTCACTTTCCTGCGCAGCTTCAACGAGTTCTGCCGCCTGTTTATTTTGCCCGCAGACAAACTCAACGTCAGTGATGTCACGGCGAGCTACCGGACGTTTCAGCGTTATGAAGAAGAGCTCGGCGAATTGCGCCAGCAACTTGAGGACTTGCAGGAAATCCGCGCCAAACATCTGGCGCACGCCGGATATGCCCGCGACGCGGCGCTCACCCGACACCTTGCGGCGGACTTCGGCTGGCAACACGCAGAGGCGCTGCGGACGGATTTGGAAAAACGCTGCGAGGAACTGAAAAATGCCGCCGCCGTGGAGGAAGCCCGGCTGGCCGAACTCGACGAGGCCATCCCGCGCCGCCGCGAAGCGATCGAGCAGCTCAAGAATCTCATCGGCGAATCCCCCGACGGTCGCCTTTACCTGCACATCCGTGGGGAAAACCAGCAGCTCGCGGTCCAGATCGCCCAGTTGAAAGACATCGGCACGACGCTGGCATCCGCCTTCGGAGCGCGCCTCCGCGCCGCCCGCGCCTGGGCGGCTGACGTCGCAAAACTCCCGCTCGATCTCGACGCCGTCGCGGTGGAGGCCGTCGAAAGCGCCGCCGCCCGCGCGGAGGCCGGCGGCCTGCCGCAAGCCGAGTCCTCGTTGCGCGCCCTTTCCGACGCCGCTCAAAAAGCCGCCGCCGAGGTCAGCCGCGCCGCCCGGCCCACCCAGGATCGTCTGGCCAGGATCCGCAGCGAACTCGGTGCCCTCCGCGAGGAAGCCGCCGCCCTCAAGCTCGGCCGCCTGCCCTTTCCCACCCGCGTGCTGGACGCGCTCAACAACGGCCTGCTCGCATCGGGTTCCGGGCCGGCCGCGCAGCATCTTTGCCAACTCTGCGAAGTGCGCGACGAACGCTGGCGCGCCGCCATCGAAGTCGCCTTCACGCGCAAATTTGCCATCGTCGTGGACGCCGGGAATTACGATGCGGCGGAGCGCATTTATCACGAGCTCAAGACCGCCGGACCCGGCCAGGAATCCCTGGTTAATCCGGCCAAGGCCCTCAAGCTCGCCGCCAAACCCAAGCCGGGTTCCCTCGCGGAGAAAATCGAAACCTGCCACCCGGTTGCCGCCGCCCTCGTTAACAGCCTCTTCGGAAACCTCATCTGCTGCCAGACGCTCACGGAACTGCGGGACCACGATTTCGCGATTCTACCGGATGGTTTCCAGACGCGCGGTGCCTTCGTCGAGCGCGTCCGCCACTACGACAACCTTCCCTTTGTCGGCAGCCGGGGCCTCCAGCAGCAACTCGCCTGGAAAGAGGCGCAAATTCAGGAACGTGTGTCCGAGGAAAAACGCCTCTCCCCAATTGAAAGCCTCGTCACCGACATCCAGCGCGAGTGGCGCACGCAGTTTGAGAATCCCGCTCCGCTCTATCAGCAACTCGCAAAGATTTCCGAACTGCCCGAAAAAGAAACCGCCCTCGCGGCCAACCTTGAGAAACTTAAACTCATTGACCGCGACCAGTTCGACGAATGGGAAAAACAGCGCGCTTCCCTCGACAGCGAATTAAAGATCTGGGAGCGCGAACAGCGCGAACTCCTCACCAATCAGAAACGCAAGGACATCCAGCAGGCCGAAGTCGCGCTCAAGGAAGCCAGCGAAGATGCCGGGAAGGCCCGGGAGGATTTCGACCAGATCAAGGGCGCAACCGACGTCTCGGTCTGGCTCCCCCGCCTGGAGGAGTTGCGCGCGGCGATGTTGGCGGAATTTCCCCTGCTCGATGTGGCCACACGCCTATTCCACGCTCAGCACACCCAAAACGTGCACGACGCGGATGTCACGCAGTCAGAACTCATCGGTCTGCGCCGGCTCTTCGCGCAGCGGTTTCCAAAATTCGACGACCTGCCGGTGGAGACGGGGGACAACTCCGCCCACGACCGGGTGCTGGCAAAGATCGAAGACGCCGACATTCCCGGCTACGAAACCAAGTCGCGCGACGAGCGCAAAAAATGGGAGCACCTTTTCCGCGAGCAGGTGTTGGAAAAACTCCGCGCGGCCCTCGTCGAGGTGAAAAACATCATCGCGCTGCTCAATGTCGCGCTGAACAAACCCATCGGCAACAGCCGGTATTTCATCGAACATCACAAGAACCCCGACTTTGAGATCTACCACCGCATGCTCGATGCCACCGCCGCCGCAGGCAGCGATCTTTTTGCCTCCATCGCCGACGAAACCCTGCGCACCGAGATCGCCGGGTTTCTGGAAATGCTCGTTTCTGCACCAGACGGGCTCGAAGCCGCCAAACTGCTCGATTACCGGCATTACTTCGCATACGACATGACCGTCGAGGATATCTCGCAGCCGGCCGACCAGCGACGGAAAATCAGCGTGGACCGCCAATCGGGCAAATTCAGCGGCGGCGAAAACCAGTCCCCGTATTTCATCGCCATCCTGGCCAGCTACCTGCGCGCCTACCGCCGTCACGACCGCTACCGCGACACCCCCACGCTCTCGCTCGTGCCGATTGACGAGGCCTTTTCCAAGCTCAGCGGCGAACGCATCGCCGACTGCATTGAGGCCCTGACCCAACTTGAACTTCAGGGCATGTTTTCCATGAGCACGGGCAATATTCCCTATGCCTTCGAGAAATGCGACCACCTCCTCGTCGTCTCCAAAGAGGAACGCCGTGTCGGCCGCCGCCTCAAGGTCCGCAACGTGGCCGTGAGCATCGCCCGCGACAGCGAGAAAGGCCGGCAGTTCCTCGGCGAAATGGCGTAACGGGGGAAATTAGGGCGGACTAAACGCCGATGCAAAGCCGCCATAACATGACCTGATATCAACTTATGGCGCTTTTGACTTGTGACAAAACCCGCCACAACTTACCTTGGCCGTCGAGTTATGGATAAACAGGATGAATATCCTCTGGTGGGCCGGGCAGACGAGCAGGACATTCTCGGGCGGCGACTGAGATCGCGCCAGCCCGAGCTGATTGCCCTTTATGGACGGCGGCGGGTCGGGAAAACGTTTCTGGTCAGGCGTTTTTTTCGCGACCACCTCCGCTTCGAAATGGTCGGCAACAGCAAGGCCACCTTGCGGGAGCAACTGGCCAATTTTGCGGCGGCGCTCACAGAGGCCTCCGGTCTTCGCGCGGCTCCTCCGCGGAGCTGGCAGGAGGCCTTTGCGGATCTGATCCGCTGGCTGGAACAGAAAAAAGGCGGTGGACGTCTGGTGATTTTCTTCGACGAGTTTCCCTGGCTGGCCTCGCCGCGATCACGGTTTGTCCCGGCCTTCGAGCAGTTCTGGAACGCGTGGGCTTCCACGCGTGCGGACATCGTGGTTGTCATCGCCGGCTCCGCAGCGGCCTGGATGATCCGGAACGTCGTGGGCGACCGTGGCGGGCTGCACGGCCGGGTCACGCAATCCCTCCAGGTCCCGCCTTTCAAGCTTCACGAGACACGAGCCTTTCTCAAATCGCGCGGCGTTTCCTGGAAAAACCATCAAATTCTTGAGCTGCATATGGCCTTGGGAGGTATCCCCTTTTATCTCGAACTGGTCCGCGGCGAAACCTCGGCGGCGCAGAATCTTGACCGGCTGTGCTTCGCGGCGAACGCTCCCCTCGCCGGGGAGTTCCGCAGGCTCTGTGCATCGCTTTTCGACAACCATCAGGACCACCTCAAAATCATCGCCGCCCTGGCCGGACGTCGCGAGGGCATGACAAGGGACGAGTTGCTGCAGGCCACTGGACTGAGCTCGGGAGGAGGAAACTCTGCCATCCTCGAAGAACTGGATGCGTCCGGATTTCTGGACATCGCGCCGCCCTTTGGCAGAACAAGCCGGGACGCGATCTACCGGCTGATCGACGAATTTTCCCTTTTTCACCACACTTGGATGCAGCGGCGGGCACGGAGCGGAAGCCGCGACCATTGGATGCAGATTCGCAACACGCCGCGGTGGAGAACCTGGAGTGGTCACGCCTTTGAGATGGCCTGCCTGAAACATGGGGATTCCCTGCGCCGGGCGTTGGGCATTTCCGGGGTGAGAACCGAATCTTCCACTTGGCGAAGCCGGGGCGGAAAGGGAAGCGAACCTGGCGCACAGATCGACCTTCTCATCGACCGGGCGGATGGAGTCATCAACCTTTGCGAAATGAAACACGTCGAGGAGGAGTTCGTCATCGACAGGAAATACGCGGAAGTTTTGCGCAGGAAACGCGAAGTGTTTCAGCGCGCGACGGGAACCAAAAAGACCCTGTTTCTTACGATGGTCACGACATTCGGCGTCAAGGCCAACGAATGGCGCAATGAACTGATCCAAAGCACGGTGGAAATGGACGCGCTCTTCGAAAAATGACCGCCCCGCTCGACCGCCGCTCGACGGTTTTGGAATACCTCGCGAAAGGGTACGAGGCGAGCAGGGCGGGCAAAACAGGCGGAGAGCAGACGACCCATTGGGTCGCTTGGGAGAAACTTCTTTCCGAAGCAGGCTGCGCGTCTGGCGAGGCCTACGACCTGGCGCAGGCCGACCTGCGGCGGGCAGACCAGGAGGGAGCCATCGAGATCGAAAACCGTCGGGGCGAATGGCGGCGCATCCGGGTGACACAAAGCTGCGAGACCCATCTCTATCGCCTGCTTGGACGCCCTTCACCCTCCGAACGCCGCGGCGCATGGAGGACACTGTTCGAAGAAGCCGGCGAATGGCTCGTGCCCGAATTCCGGCGTCCGGCCTGGCAGGCGTTTTGCCGGGAACGTGCTAACCTTGTCGCGCGCGGTGAGGGGTTCGAGCCTTTTTCGCGCGCGAAACTCTCCCAAGCCCGGCTCCAATTGGATCTGGCCGCCCAACTCCTCGCCTGGAACCGTCCCTGCCTCCTGCGCAGCGCAAGCGCCCAGCTCTGCCACAATTCCAAACGGCTCGGGCTCTGGCGAGGGACTTTGGAAAAACTTCTCCAAGCGGCCAGCGGTGGCGCGGTTTCCGGATTCCTCGATCTCGGCATCGAAGACAATCCATCCACCGTGCGCCTCCACGGCCCGCTCCGTCTGAGCCGGGGCGGACACTGGATCAACTACGCCTCTCACACCGGCGAATACTCCATCTCGGAATCGGATCTGGAAAATGTCGAGAAGGTTGAAACCACTGCGCCCCGGTGCGTCACCGTGGAAAACCCCACCACTTTTCATGAACTCGTCCGACTAGGATGCGGCGATCTATTCGTCTGCACGAGTTATCCCAATGACGCGACGGTGCGCTTCCTGCAGAGCTTGCCGGATGGCGTCGAACTCCATCATTTTGGGGACACCGACCCGTGGGGTTTTGACGTGCTGCTGAGCCTGCGCGTCAAGACCGGTCTGCCTATCGCGCCCTTGCATATGCGGCACCGGCCGCAGACTGACGCGGACGGACTCGACCTCCGAGATCGCCGGAAACTCGACGACCTTCGCCGCAATGAACGTCTTGCCGATGTTCGAGAAGAACTCGACCGTCTGGCCGCAAGCGGAACCAGCGGAGATTTTGAACAGGAGCGGTTGGCTATCAATTTACCGGAGTTTCCCTACATCCAAGAGTGAGATTTGAATCAAAGTGAACGAAGCGGTGCGCGCGAGGTTGACATGCCAACATGTCGTCACTAATATGTCGTCATGATTCGAACGCAAATCCAATTGCCCGAAGAGGATTTCGCGCGGGTTCGCGTCGAGGCGATGCGTGAGGGATGCAGCATCTCGGCATTTGTGCGTCGAAGCGTTCAGCAAGCCCTGAATGCGGGCGATGGGCGTGGACACCGGCAGGAGGCCGGGAAATTGGCGGGAAAATACCGCAGCGGTCTGCACGACCTGGCCCGCAACCACGACGCCCATCTGGATCGTGGCTGGTAACGCCGTCTATCTCGATACTTCGGGCCTTCTCGCCATGCTTGATGCCGGTGACTCATGCCACCAGCGGGCCGCGTCCGTCTGGCAGGAACTGCTTCAAACGGAAACGAAATTGGTGATGACGGACTATGTTCGTTTAGAGTGCTGGTCCCTCATCCAACGACGGTTGGGGATCGGGGCGGCGGAGGATTTCCTGCGAAATATTCTCCCGGTTTGCGAGTTGCATCCGGTGGGGGAAGCGGGATTCGCGCTCCTTGCCGGCCAGATTGTGCTGGCGAATCGCCGCCAGCTCAGCCTGGTGGATCTTTCCAGCTTCGACTGCATGCGGCGGGAAGGTTTGCGCCGGGCCTTCGCCTTCGATGCGCATTTTGACAAGCAGGGCTTCATCACCCCTGAGAATCCTCGCTGGAGATCCACCGGCAATCCGGATTGAAACTTCTGGCCGTAAGAGAATGTAAGGCGCACAAAGAAACATGCGGTGGTTGAAAATCAGGCACCCCCCCTTCAAACAAGGGCGGCGAGAACCGGAGCGCCAGTGCAAAGAAGGAAAAGGAGGCTCTATGCGAGCGGGAATATTTTGCTCAAGCGACCGCGTGATTGGTTCCCTGGCGAAATACAATATTCCTTACACGGACGATGAAGCCACCGAATCGCTCGTCACTAAGCTCGCCCGATTTTACGCCGACCGCACTCTGACCAAGGCCCCAATTACTCCAGCCGATCAGGCGGAAGCCTACTTCCTGCTCATGACACAGCGTCTCAGCAAAACCACCGGCCAAATCATCACGGTGGACGGCGGGCTGCATGAGGCGTTTTTGAGGTAGGACTCACCACCGAGACGCGGGGTTCTTGCTCGTGGTGAGAGCAGTTTCACAAGCGCACCATTTCTTGAGGCGTGGTGCCTTTTTGCGATATTCGCATATCGAGGTTCGGTCGATTTACTCGAACGTGGCTTATTCGTCCAACCGGGCATCGAGGACGACTCCGGCAATTACCGACACATCCTTCTTCCCATCATAATAGAAGCAAAGCTGGTTGACCTGTTGAACGGCCTCTTCGAGGGTCGCGGCTCTAAGTGAATTCTTTGCTAACTTCCACCTTGGGCATGCAAACCACGCGACCAAAAAAACGCCATGCGTGCGTCCAAAGGGCCGCAGGTATTCATTAACCAATTGTGTCTCCACCGCGCTCGGTATCGATGGATTCCAACACCCTTTGATCTCAATGGTTACGCTGAGTGAAACCTCTTCCGTTAGACGTGGTATTCGGCCAGACGGCAGGTTGGTTTGGACGAGTATGTCGGTGCGGCGTGCTCTGATCGGCTGCACCTCCCGATTCACGATCAAGCCATGACGCCCTAACTCGCGATCCAGCCAGCGTGCCACGTAGTCCGATATATATTCCTCATCTTTCGGACGAAAGTTTCGTCGCTGATTACCTGCGCCGTCATGGTTCCAAAGGTCTTCCACAGCGGGATTATTTTGGCTGCGGAGCGATGCCTGTAGCTGCGCCAAAGACTCGAGTATCAATTCAAGCAGATCATCCTCATTATTGATCAGCCTGCTCTGCGGGTTCGAGGTCAGGCGTTCGATAATTTCGACAGGCAGCGGAACCCACTCGCCACGTCGCTTCGCGGTGAGTGTGCTTCGATACCGCCAGCGAAGCCATGTTGCATCTTCAGGTCTATCAGCCGCAAGGCGCAAAAATTGATCGCACGCCGGTTGATTTGCGCGCGCAGCAAGAGCGTTAAGCAGCCCACTTCGAGCATAGGTCACGGATTGCCTGGGAGACACTGTTCCACTCGGACTGGCAGGGTCTTCCTTTGACGGGAAAAGACGTGCCATCAAAAGATATAGATCGGCGATCTGTTCTTCACTCAGTGCCGC
>Ga0105046_10018959_pt1 | contig 10454 bp, 10 predicted proteins | sample MAT03_FD_78385 | JGI IMG/M metagenome (GOLD analysis project Ga0105046, IMG submission 78385) | Freshwater microbial communities from Lake Fryxell liftoff mats and glacier meltwater in Antarctica - MAT-03 (megahit assembly) | ecosystem: Environmental > Aquatic > Freshwater > Ice > Liftoff... | reverse complement strand
GGTTTGAACGTTGGTGTCGAGGGAAGCTAAAAACATCGCGTGGAAGTACTTTATCACACACCAGGAACCGACCGTATTTGAAAGAAAACGTTGTCGATTTTCACAAGTATTATCTCTTGATTGCCAATGGTTTTGATCAACACCTAACGCATTTCGAACAGTTGGAGGCCGAGGATTTTCGCAACTTGTTCGTAGTATTTTCTGAGAGCTTGCCACGCTACGCCAAGGCAACCTGCAAGCAACTGGAGTTGGCACTTGATAGTGCGGACCAAGTTGTATTTCTGCTAACGTCAAACTTCTCGGAAACGAAACGAATGACTTTTGAAAGCGAGCTGGAATGCTGTGTCGATCAAGCGCGAAACCAATGCGCTAGCGATAACGCATTGCTGATTGTTAAGCCACACCCGCGAGATTCGCAGGCGAAAATTGCCGCAATAAAGAAAGAAGCACTAAAGCACTTTCGAAACGTCGTCACACTGTCGGACCCATGGACTTTTTTCATTCCGTTCGAGTCGATTTTTGCGAGATTCATAGCCAACAACCCGCGAATCGCGTCGATGACTAGCGTTGTGTGCTCCAGTAGCGCATGCGTCTCACTTGAGTTGCTTTATGGTCAGAAGTGCGAACTCGGTTTCGGCGACGCCAACATAACCAACCACTTTGCGGTCGCGTGGCAGAATCTGCGGCGACGACACGAGGCAGACCTTCTTCGATTGCTGTCGAGGATTCGTCAGCAGCTGCAATTAGAGGAAGTCGGGACGTCTCAGTTCTGCGCAAAGACATGATTCTAGATCGTTCGAATTATCGCAATACGATCATCTTTACAACTATTAAACGGTGAACGATGTTGTGGTTGATGGTTCATATACCGAAAACAGCTGGGACTAGCTTTCGAAAGTCGATGCGAGAAATTTTCGGCGAATCGCTGATATTGGACTACGGCGACAAGCCGTTGAAATTCAATCGTTGGAAGCGGAACTGGCGTACTTGGTTACAAGGGCGAAAATCCAACGAGCTCGCGATAAACGACAATGCTTGCATTTTCGGACACTACATGCCGCTTAAATACAGTCAATTGTTTCGAACACGCGAATGCATGTTAGTCACTTGGATGCGAGATCCGATAGAACGCATGGTTTCGAACTACTATTTTATTTTTGAACATCATCGATTGCGAAATTTTGTTCCTGGTCAGAGTCACATCGTGGATGAGAAATGGACGTTGGAACAATTCATGTTCAGTCCGAGCTATCGGAACTATTCGAGTCAATTCCTGTGGGGCGTTCCGTTGAAGCGGTTCGATTTTGTTGGCTTAGTTGAGCATTACGAAGAGGATCTCACCTATTTTGGCGAAAAATACTTTGGCCGATCGCTTTCTGCTCATCAAGAAAAACAGAATTCGAAGCGTTCCGGTTGTCCATTTCTGGACGATCCACGCCTGCGTGAGTCGGCCGAGAGATTTCACGCTCGCGATATGCGACTCTATCGCTATGCGCTTGAATTGCGAGCAAAGCGAATTGGCGAAGCTTCTTACAGTAAAGAGTCTCAAGGTTCTCGATCCGCTGCTTAAAGATCGTACTGAAAAACACTGAATCGTTTGCCTAAACCTCGAGTACCGGTACTTCCTCTATAGTTCGGGCTGCGAGCGGTTCCGTACGCTGCTGGCTGCGGGGCAAGCGAGAACTCAATCATTGCTCGCATCCCGCCCCATTTGTCGTGAATCTCTATTGTGTTTGGTCGTGCGGGGCAGGTAAATTTCCGTAGGCGTCAAAGTTGAGGAAATCGAGAAACCAAATTCCAATCGCATTTGCGGTCGCGCGTAAAGCCATACAATGTCAAAACTTTCTAGATTCATTGCTACCCATTTCAATTTTCGGTCAACTCGCAGCGTCGATCTACTTTCAGCTCGCTTCAAAGCAGAATCCGATTGGCCAACCAAGTGCACTGCGCAATCGCAACTGGACTATTTTGCGATGCTCGCCGATGGCATGAAAACGAAGCAGTTGAGAATTGTTAGTCAGCCTTGCCCATGCGGTCAAACGACTCACAACACAGTAATCGCGAAGCGCGATCGGTACGCATTGAAGTTTGATTCTGTTCTCTGTGACGCTTGTGGAACAGTCCGGATCGATCCTTATTTCGATGACAAGAGTCTCGAAACTTTCTACGCTGATATCTATCAAGGATTGTATGCACGAGCCATTGAACCGGCCGCCTACTTTGATAGACAACTTGCATATGGTCAGAAGATTCGCGAGTCGGTATTTGGATCAGAGCGAAGCGCGGGCAAGCGAGTTTTAGAAATAGGATGTGGCGCTGGCGGAGGCTTGAGTGCACTGCATGATGCTGGTTTTGAAGTGCGGGGATGCGATTATAGTGGCGAGTTGATCGAGTTCGGCACAGCCCAGGGAGTACCAGGGCTAGTAGTTGGACCCGTCGAAGCCATTGCGGAATCCAAAGAGAAATTTGACTTGATCTACTTGCATCATGTTTTCGAACATGTTGGTCGGCCGCTTCCTACGTTATGTTCCGTTCAGAAACTGTTGAAGCCCGATGGTCGTTTGCTGATCATTGTGCCCGACCTCGGTTGCGTACATCTATATTTGCGTGCTAAAAGCGACCCAATGAAATTCATTCACGTCGCGCATAAATACAATTACACACTCACGTGTTTTGAGCAGTTGGCAAGCAAGACTCGATACGAGGCGCGCTTGTTCGAACCCACAGACGCGCCCACGGCGTGGAATGATGCTCCGGAGTTGTGGGTCGAGTTGACTCGATCCAGCAATCCGACCCGAAGCAGATTGAAACGTTCGGAGTTCAAAGGTTCTGCGATGCTTCACTATCTTAAGCGAACTGAAGCAAACTTCCTCGCGGCCGCTGCAAGAAAGATGGCAAAGTCGGCTTAGAGCCCTGTCCGAAAGGGGTCTGACCCGGGTCTGACCCTTTAGAGGCGATTCAATATTCATCGGATTTTTCTTTTCGCCGGAGAGGGTCAGACCCCATTTCGGTCAGGCTCCAAGAGGGCCGACGATCGATCAAGTTTTGGCCATTGAATTGATCTTGACGATCTCCATCGAAAGTACTTAAAAAACACTTCCCACTAATAAGACTACTTTTCGGGTTACCCAAAGGGATCGGCGGACATGGATGTCACCAATCAAGATGATCAATGCGATGCGAAGTCGGAGACGCTGACGAAGTGTCCCTTGTGTGCAAGCAAAGATTTCAAGCCATTTGCAAATAGCTACGATCGCTTGTATTTGCTTTCCAAGCAGAGGTTCGTTTACTCAACCTGTAAGGACTGCAATGTCGTCTTTCAGTCTGTGCGACCACTCGAATATGAAATCGCAAAATTCTATCCGAAGAACTACGGTCCCTACGCAGGCCATGATCGCTCTGCTTCGAAAAACAAATCGGCATTGGTCCAATCCATTCAAAAAGGAGTTGAAAAGATCGGCAAAAAGCTCAACTTGCTGTTGAGAAGCGTTAGTCGCGATCGGTATGAGAAAGACTATCGAGCGATCTACAAATTGCCGCATACGAAGGCTGAAGTGCTTGACTTTGGTTGCGGATCTGATGCGTTCTTAAATCGCGCACGCAAATGGGGTTGGACGACAACAGGAATGGACTTTTCGGAGTTCGCTGTCGAACAGGCTCTGGCCAGCGGCCATCGTGCCATCCTGCTTTCCCCTACAGCGTGGGACCAAATTGAGGACAGCTCGATCGATTTGATTCGCATGAATCATGTGCTTGAACATCTCTACGATCCTAAAGAAGTGATGGCAAAGTTGTACTCGAAACTCAAGCCAGGCGGACGAATGCACGTTGCGGTACCCAACCCGGGTAGCCTGTCGGCTAGCGTGTATCGGCGATTTTGGTTCTCTCTCGATTGTCCAAGACACATCATGCTTTACACACCAAAGTGTGGAACTAAGCTGCTCGAGGAATGCGGATTCAAAGTTGATAATATCTTGCATGAGCCCGTTACTAAGGACTCGGCCCGCAGCGCAGTCTATGTATTGAAAAGTGCCGGTATTGTCTCGCACAGTTGGGTCGAATCGATCATCTGGAATCCGTACGTCGAAGCGGCACTCTATGTACCCATCCGAGTTCTTTCAAGTCTCGGAAAGGGTGAACGAATTCACTTCGTATGTTCCAAACCCAAATCTATTGCTCAGTCAAAAACGTTTGCAAAAGCTGCCTAATCTGTCCGCAAACGATTGTCGCAGCCTTGTAAAAAATTTCTTCGTCCAATTAAAGGAATCTGAACATGTCTAAGAAAATGACCGTCTTCATCCACACCAATCCCCAACAAATGGTGGGCGCGAAAGTTGGCGAATACTCGCTTCGCAAGAACTCAAAGAACAATGACAAGTTCGATATTAAGATCCTAAATCTGTGGGATTTTCCAAATCTAACGAATCGCGAGGGGACTACCTACCTTCGTAAAGGGAAGCAAGTTACCTGGCGCAATCAAGACCTGCAATCGTTTTCGCCTCTGCGTTTCTTACCTCCTCAACTCATGGGCTATGAAGGACGCGCAGTACTAATCGACCCAGATATCTTCGCACTTACCGACGTCTATGAACTCTTGAGTCGCGATATGGAAGGCAAAGCGCTGTGGTGCCGCAAGGGCTATCCCGAGAAGCCTACTGATCCAAACCACAACACCAGCGTAATGGTGATGGATTGCGCGAAGCTACGACATTGGGATTGGGAAGGGAATCTAGATGATATGTTCGCAGGTCGGCTCGACTACGGCGATTGGATTTTTCTGCGTAAGGAAGATCCCGCCACTATCGGAGATCTGGAAGAAGAGTGGAATCACTGGGATACATTGAACGAAAAGACCAAGTTGCTCCACAACACCGAGCGATCAACGCAGCCTTGGAAAACAGGATTGCCAGTCGATTACAACTTAAACTACAAACCAACGGCGCCAATCAAGCAGCCTGAGAAGCAATCGAACAGCTTGTTGAGTATCGCAAAACGCTTGCTATCGCCTAAAGCGAATTTAGCCATCGTCGATGCCGCTCCTAAAGAAACTTACCTCAAGCACCCAGATGAGAAGCAAGAAAGATTCTTCTTCACATTGCTCAAGGAATGCTTAGACAAAGGCGTGATCACCGAAGCGTACCTCAAGCAGGAGATCCGCGATCAGCATGTACGGGCGGACGCGATTCAGTACTTGCGATCCGTCGCATAGCCATCTATTTCGAGGCCACTGTTAGGGTGTGGCGTTCACGCGAGAACTGAGGAAGACGGATGCAATCAATCGAAGTCCTATATAACAAGTGCTCGGGACAAGACATCTATATTCTTGGAACGGGTGCGAGTGTCCGAGTTTTTCCCTTGGATATGCTGCAAGGTCGGACCGTAATTGGGCTGAACATGGCTTGGAAACTCTGGCCTGTCAACTTTGGAATTACAATGCGTCCAGAGTTGAACATACCCGAGTTCATGGGCGAGGGCGAACATCCGAATATTCAGTGGATCACGAAGCCGAACAAGCTGACCAGTCCAGAGCAGGTTGAATTTGTGGCTCAAAACGCAAATCGCTTTTACTCTTTCCGCACAGACGGGAAGAAATGCAACTTGCCAAAAGACCAACCAAGTGAAGCAGGTCGAATGCTTGATTGGGTTCGCCAGCCATCTGGTCAGTTCCTTTATCTATGGAGCTCAATCTCGCAATCAGCGATGAATCTTGCGGCCAATATGGGCGCAAAAAACATTTTTCTGATTGGCTGCGATAATTCAGCCCTTGGTGGCAACCACCACGCTCATGCGCAGCACACGTTCTGGAAAGGCGAGGATCCAAACGTCCGCTATCGACAATACGAACAAGGTTGTCACGAAGTACGTTTGGCTCTCGGTGACCGAGGTGTCAACGTCGTTAGCTTAACTCCCTTCATGAGCTTGAGCGATGCGGATCGACAATTCATGGAGTTATGCGATGAACTAAGGCGCCCACGCTACATTGAAAATCCTGACATCACCAAGCAACAGACTCCGGTACCTGTCAATTCTGGGGCTCAGGCAAGAGTTACAACATCAGCTGATTCAAAGAAATCAAAAACGGAAGGCTTGATAGCAAGTGTCCAAAACTACTTTTCTCGCGCGGGTTAGAAGCAACCTCCACGAGTTGAATTGAGATTTTCAATGACTGTTTCACAGATGAAAGCGACAAAGGGAATAATTGGCTGGAAAGTTGCCAAGTTGTCGCTGAACGTTGCTAGTGTACGCTATCGCGCCTTGCTGCCAGTACTTGCGCTACAGGATTCGGGTAAAAATTGTCGCGTCTTCGCGGACTACGATACACGGAACTTGGATGACCTCAGCGTTTTGGTAATCGTTAAGGGATTGATTCCCAGCGACCTCCATCTAGCGCGTCAAGCGTCTTCGCGGGGCATTCCAATAGTATTAGATCTTTGTGACTGCATATTCGTCGAAAACTATGGCGGTGATAACTATAGCGTAGCCCCCGCAAAGACTTTCTTGGCGATGGCTGAACTAGCTTCAGCGGTCGTAGTTTCAACCGAAGCTCTGGCTGAAGTAGTGCGAAATCAAATTGGTGATCGTATTCCCATGTTTGTGATCCCAGATGGCGTCGACTCGTGTGAACTGCAAGTTCAAGCTCAAAAAGTTCTTCAGCAATCAATCGCAGTTGCCATAAGTTATCAGACAGAGCCTGCTACTAAGTCGCAACCACAGAAACATCTTTCCTTACCTGCCCATAGCGGTTGGAAAAGGTTTCGTAAGAAGCTGTCGCGTAAGTACAGAAAACTACTCACGGCGGTTCGAACTGAAGGTTTTGGTTCGATTCTAAGAAAACATGCCCGCAAATGCTCAAAAATTCTGGTAAGGCCATTTCAACGCCGGGCTACGATTGCCGCCTTCCAATCATCGCCTCAAAAATTCAATCCGTTGGAAACGCAACAAACGGCTGTTGCTGTGAAATGCAATTCAAAACGCATTCTGTGGTTCGGCAATCATGGAGCACCGTACGCTCGGTTCGGGATGCTTGACCTCCTTGAAATTAAAGACTCGCTGGAGTTAATAGCGAGCGAGATGGACGTTAAACTGGTGGTCATTAGCGACAACTTTGACAAATACGTTCAGCACATCAAGCCACTTAAGTTTAAGTCTGAGTACATCGCGTGGAGCCCAACTGTCGTCGAGCAAGAATTCGCTCGCGCTTCCGTCGTTGTGATCCCCAACCCACTGGAAACATTTAGCATTTGCAAAAGTGCCAACCGCGCGACATTGGCACTGAAGCATGGCGTTCCCGTTGTCGCAACTACAACGCCCGCATTGCTTCCGCTCGCCGACTGCATCGTGCTTGATGACTTTGAACGCGGTTTGCGGACGTATCTAACAGACAAACGAAAAACCAAAGCAGATATCCGACGTGGTCAGAAGTTAATCCAAGTTTTGTTTGGTCAGCCACAAACTCTCATTGAGTGGAACCACGTGATCCATCATGCGGTTTCAGTATCGCAAACTGCTGTTGCCAGGCTCTTCCGCAAGTCGGCGTGATTCTTCTAAACGGGTCACGGAGCGACTCCTGCTTTGCCCAGTTTAAATTTTGGAGTCGGTGAGAGCCTTCCCCACGGATCTATCTCAAATCGGTGTATCAAGCTGGAGTAGCCATTCAATCTTGAATTCGTCGATTGACTGCCGATGTCGGCAAAATTGCACCGGCGACGATCTATCGAGGTACCCATTATGCATCTATCTTGCTTACTCGCGTGCGAAATCGCTCGCAGTTGGCGAGCGATTTTTGAGCACTTACAAGTCCAAGTGCGATGCGTTCGAGCGAATTTCGGGGAGTTGTGGCACTTCACACTTCGGCACGGAAAATGTAAGGTATGCGTCCATTGCATCTATAAGTGTTCGTCACGCGAAAGGGACATTATGTCTTGGACAATTGGCAGACCGATTGTAGTACCGTTTGATTTCTCGGAACATTCAATGGAGGCTGTGAGAAAGGCGATTGAACTGGCAAGCGATTCAAGTTTGGTAAACTGCTTGCATGTTTTGCCGTTCATAATACCGACCGAACCAGGCGTTGCATGGGGTATGATCGATGATGGCGAACGCTTAAGGCAGGCGCTCGAAAGTTTGCATCAGCAGCTGCCAGAACGCGAGTTTGGAAAACTGCAAGTTGATGTTCGATTCGGTGATCCAGGTTCGATCGTGGCCGAGCGCGCCAAGGAATTGGACGCTGAACTGATCGTCGTCGGCTCGCATGGTCGATCTGGCATAGCCCGATTAATGCTTGGCTCCGTAGCCGAACGCGTCACAAGACTCGCGGCATGCCCCGTGTTAGTCGTCAAACTGCACCCGCACCCCGTCGAAGCACCCGAAGCTGATAAATCTGATTCACCGCAAGTGGCAATTGCTTAGGCGTTGCGAAGCGGGGCAAGGACACACGGCAACGCTAGGAACGCCCCAACTGCCAATCGTGCGAAGCTTAAGCACTCCCGAGAGGATTCGAAAACCAACGCTATTCCCGTGGAGAACACGCGTTTAGCTCAAAAGTGGTCAGCACGTGGGTCAGCAAATGACCAAAAAATGCGCTCTAATGACATCTCTGCCGACCTGAAAAACCGAATCGCAAATCAGGTAACCGAGCAACTCGACTTGCTCTCTCTACGTGGCCGCTGCCACCGGCTGATTGACGCTCTGTCTGAAAACCAAGTGTCCAGCGTTCTCGAATTCTTGGAATCCATTTCATTCAAAAACCTGGAGGTGAATCACCATGTCGCTGACTAAAGAAGCTGCGATCCAACTAGCCAGTGTATTCAGACTGGATGAACCAGACCTGCGAACTGTGCACCCGATCCCGTTTGGCGAAGGCAAATGGCTCATCGAAGTTAAATACGGTCTCTGGCGATGGGTGGTCAGTTCGCGAGAGGAATTGGAATCGGGCATGCGAATCATCTTCGGCGACCCACCTGATGGGACAGTCGGCAGCGAAAACGAAACAACCGAAGGCGACCCGGTTTTAGTGTCGTCAATTTTTAAGTGAAGGACTGCAAGGTGGTTACTAAAAATAGGTGGTCAATTTACGTAGTGGATGACCTATCAGGCCGCAGCTTGCTAACATCCACAATTGTGGAAGTTATCGCATCGCTTGTGACGCTCGCGGGCCGGTAGAGATACCGGCCTTTTCCATTCGAATTATGGCGTGGTAATCGAGCTAGCCAGCAGGTTTCGAGTGTTAGATTCGATGTCAAGGAGTGCGAGAACAAGTGAAACTAATACGGAAAGCCCAATGACGGCAAGAAAGTTCTTCATTGCATCTGCGCGTGATTCCGCGTGTGAAGTCATCTCGCGCGCATGGGAACTAAACTCAAGCGATTGCTGATACATAAATTTCTCCAGCGCTAAGTATCGCTCGCGTGGTTTAAGGTCAGATGTTTCGAGTTCCTTAACGAGGTCTTCCATCATGGTGACAAGCTTGGAATCAAGGTCGAAATTCGTATCCTTTGTCACTCCTACATAGGTACTCGCTAGAGTCCCCGTTCCATTGAAATACTTCTGTAGTAATTCGCTTATCGGAGTGCCGTGGAGAATTCGAATTCGGTCGCCTTTGTCCGCCTCTTCCGAATTGCTTTGCGATGCAGGTGCAGGTCGAACGTCTGCTAAGCGAATTTGGGGAACTGAAAATCTGAATGATGCTTCAGCAAAACTGACGTGCGTGGTGGCTAGGGCTTGGTGGATTCTGGGTTGAGGGGTGGCGCGGAGCTTTCCGGGCGAAACCGCCGAAGTGTGAGTCGACAACCGCCGAAAGATTTAATATAAGCATCTATTGGACGTTGACTTGCACTTAGGCGAGCGGCAGATTGAAAACTACCAGTGAGATGCGAACCCTTTCCGGCCTTTCAGGCCGACTCTCCCAGGGGGAGAGTGACGTCACCCTCCCTCAGGGAGGGTCGAGCGAAGCGAGGGGAGGGTCGAGCGAGGGGAGGGTAGGACTCATTCTGCCGCTCGGCTTACTCGATAAGCTGTATGCTCGCGGACAAGCGACAAACGCCAACCGATGTGCTTCGATCGCTTTTTGCCTCAGACACTTTTTGTTGAATGAGCTTTGATGATTGCACGCACTGCAGGGTGGCTGACTGTGGCAATTTTAATTGCGCTGATTGTGTTTTCACCCTGGGCTTTCGGGGCCGTGCATCCTCCCTTTGAACTTTGGGTCGCTTATGGCGTAGCGGCGGTGCTGGTATTGTGGGCAGTGCGTTCGGTGGCCGAGGGGCAGACGAACTGGGGTCGCGGAACGAGCAGCTTTGTCGTTGCCGGCTGCCTTTATGCTCTATTTTTACTGGCGTGTTTGCAACTATCGTCGCCGCTTTGCTGTGCAGCATACCGATTTCGAAACGCGATCGGGCTGGTAAAGTGTCAAGAAGCGTTGGGCAACAGAAGTCTATCGGCTCAGCGATGCCGAG
>Ga0105046_10018958_pt1 | contig 10454 bp, 11 predicted proteins | sample MAT03_FD_78385 | JGI IMG/M metagenome (GOLD analysis project Ga0105046, IMG submission 78385) | Freshwater microbial communities from Lake Fryxell liftoff mats and glacier meltwater in Antarctica - MAT-03 (megahit assembly) | ecosystem: Environmental > Aquatic > Freshwater > Ice > Liftoff... | reverse complement strand
TGCTCGCAAAAAGCGTTTCGGTGATCGCGTGTAATAAGATCGCAGCTTCGTCGAGTTACGAGACGTATTCGCAGCTCAAGGCGACGGCTCGCGAGTTTGGTACGAACTTTTTCTTTGAGACGAACGTCGGTGCCGGCCTGCCGGTAATCCATACGCTCGGCGACCTGCTCCGCAGCGGCGACAAGGTAAGGCGTATCGAAGCAGTGCTCTCAGGCACGCTCAATTTTGTTTTTAACAATTATGACGGCACCCGTAAATTCGCCGATGTTGTTCGTCAGGCTCAAACCGAAGGCTACACGGAACCTGATCCGCGCCTCGACCTAAGCGGAACCGATGTCGCCAGAAAAATACTGATCCTCGCTCGCGAAGCCGGACATCGTATGGAAATGGACGACCTAGCGAACGCAGGTTTCTTGCCGGAATCGTGTCTTGCGGGAAGTGTCGATGATTTCTATTCAGAGATGGAGAAGCACGAGCCTCATTTTCGCTCTCTGGTCGATGATGCTAACGCTAAAGGTTTAACGTTAAAGTACATCGCGTCGTTCGACAACGGAAAAGCGTCGGTCGGCCTCCAATCGATCGGCCCGGACCACAACTTTGCGAACCTTTCCGGTAAAGACAATGCCGTTCTTTTCTACACAGATCGATATCCCGACCAACCGCTCGTTATAAAAGGTGCGGGAGCCGGTGCAGATGTGACGGCGGCGGGAGTTTTTGCCGATATTATTCGTGCCGCAAGAATTTGATCCCTGAAAGCTGAAGACAATGAAAACAAAATATTTTTACCGAACACTTTCGTTTTTGATACTAATCGCGATCGTTTTCGCTCAGTTTGGTTTTGCCCAGCGTGAATACTATCCGAGCGCCCAAAATTGGGAACGCCGCACTTCGGAGCAGGCAAAGCTCGACTCGGTTAAATTAAAAGAAGCAATAGATTTCGCAATAGCGAGCGAGGCCAAGGCTCCTCGCAGTCAGGAACTCGCATTGACCCAGACGTTTGGGCTGGCTCCGTTTGGCGAACTCGTCGGCCCAACAAAAGATCGCGGCGATGCCACAGGCATTGTCATTCGCAATGGCTACATTGTCGCGGAATGGGGCGACCCGCTTCGCGTCGACATGACGCACAGCGTGACCAAGAGTTTTCTGTCTGCGGTCGTCGGTGTCGCGTTTGACCGTAAGATGATCCGCAGTTTTCAGGACAGGGTCGTCGATTACGAAGCTCCGATAATGCCTTATCAAAGCGGCCAAAGATTTGATGCGGGGGAGAAATTTGGCACGCCGTCATTCCTGTCTTTGTTTTCGAGTGACCAGAACCAAAAGATAACCTGGGACACAATGCTACGACAAACGAGCGATTGGGAGGGAACTCTCTGGGGCAAACCGGACTGGGCAGATCGGCCGGACAAAGACCCGAGCAAATGGCTAAACCGGGTCAGAAACGAACCCGGTACGGTCTATGAATACAACGACGTTGGCGTTAACGCTCTTGCGCTTGCCGCGTTGAATGTCTGGCGAAAACCTTTGCCACAGGTACTGAAAGAGAATGTAATGGACGAGATCGGTGCATCAAACACGTGGCGGTGGTATGGTTATGAAAATTCATTTGTCGTCCTCGACGGCGCCAAAGTTCAATCGGTAAGCGGCGGCGGACATTGGGGCGGCGGCATGTTCATCAATGCCCGCGATATGGCTCGTTTTGGTTTGATGACCGAACGCGGTGGAAAATGGCGTGACAAGCAAATACTGTCATCCGAATTCGTCCGTCAAGCCCGGACTCCAACGACCGCCCAGCCGACCTACGGATTTATGAACTGGTTTCTGAATACCGACAAAAAACTATATCCGAACGCACCTTCAACCGCGTTCGTCCACACCGGCAATGGTGCGAACATAATCTATGTTGATCCTGAAAATGATCTCGTCGTTGTCGTTCGCTGGATCGAGAATAATAAGATCAATGATTTTTTAGGTAAGCTGCTCGCTAGTGTAAATAAATAGGCCGCCGAAGCGACCCTTTGATTAGCTCAGAACGAACAGCAGAAATTCGCTGTTGTCCGTGTATGCTCTCATTGTCAGAGCGGTTTCCTGGCTGATCGCGACTCCGTCGCCGGCGTCGAGTGTGAAGCCGTTGACATCTATCGCTCCGCTGATCAATTGGATCCAGGCATGGCGGCCGTCCGCGAGATCGATCGACACTTTCTCACCACTTTTGAGAATCGAGGCGTAGAGTTTCACGTCCTGATTGATGTGGACCGAACCGTCATCGCCGCCGCGTGATGCGACCAGTTTTAGCTTGCCATGCTTTTCCTCAGCAGGGAATTTCTTCTGCTCGTACGCAGGCGTCAATCGGTCTTTCTCAGGCAATATCCATATTTGCAGCAGATGCGTCTTATCTGTCGGCGAACTGTATTCGCTGTGCAAAACGCCTGTTCCGGCCGTCATTCGCTGGACCTCGTTCGGGAAAATGGTCTCGCCGTTGCCCATCGAATCCTGATGTGAAAGCTCGCCTGAGATGACGTAGGTGATGATCTCCATATCGCGATGTCCGTGCTTCGGAAAGCCCTGAGCGGGCTCGATGACGTCCTCGTTAATTACCCGCAGATCGCGAAAACCCATAAACTGCGAATCGTAATAATCCGCAAATGAAAATGTGAATTTGGTATCGAGCCATCCGTGATTGGCTGCCCCGCGTTCTTTAGATCGTCGGATTTTGATCATTGTAATTCTCCTTGATATTTAGATATTACAGGGATATTCAGAGCATGTAACCATCAATTGCGGTGACGTAAATCTAATACTTTCGGGTGACAAAAATGCGCAAGCCCGCACGTTAGTAAGGGCGTAACATCCAACGTACGTGGAACGCCGTCACTGACGTGCGGGCTTGTGCAACTTATTTTTTGCGAACGACCATCAGCCCGTCGCGGATCGGGAGCAAAACGTTTGCTATGCGTTCGTCGGCTACGACCTTTTTGTTAAAGTCGTGCAGGGCCTGTGTTTCCTCGTCCTTTTCTTCCTCGACAACGTGGCCGCTCCAGAGGACGTTGTCAGCGATGATAAAGCCGCCGGGGTGGACGCGATCGAATACGAGATCGTAGTAAGTGGAGTAATTGGGTTTATCGGCGTCGATGAATACGAGATCGAACGTTTCGGCCAGCGTCGGGATGATCTCGGTCGCCAACCCGAGACGAAAGTCTATACGGTGGCGAAACTCTGTTTTAGCCACAAATTCACGGGCGACCTTATTTGTGTCTTCCTGTATATCTAATGTAATTACTTTCCCGCCATCGGCTAAACCTTCGGCAAAACATAGAGCAGAATACCCGAGATAGGTTCCGATCTCGAGCACCACTTTTGGGCGTATCATGTGCGAGAACATACTCAGTATTCGGCCCTGGACAAAGCCGGAGAGCATCGACTTGTCTTCAAAGTTTGCATAGCAATGCTCACGAAGCTCCGTGAGCACATCACTCTCATCGGATGTAAAGCTCTCGGAGTAATCAATTATTTCCGGTGTAAATATCATAGATCAACCCTTACCAGTCCTCGTTTTATTGCAGTTGTCGCCGCAGAAGTTCTGTCGGACACGCCGATCTTGCCAAATATGTTTTGGACGTGCGTCTTTATCGTATTTTCCGAGTTGTCGAGGGCAAACGCGATCTCCTTGTTCGACATACCGCCGACGATCATCCGCAAGACATTCGTTTCGGTCGCGGTCAGTTCTTCCTGGCCAATGTGTTCGCTAAGAATACCAGCGATATCTGTGGGGATATATTTTCGACCCGCATTTACCGTTCTGATCGCCTTAATGAGTTCGTCGGGCTCGATGTCCTTGCAGATATATCCGAGAGCACCTTTTTTCAAAGCCCGGCTTATCTCAGCATCACCGGCGTGTTCGGCGAGGATAATGATCTTCGCCTTAGGCGTATCTACAAAGTAATTATCCAGATCATTGATCGTGCATGAATCAGGAAAGCGAACGCCGAGGATCGTTAAATCCGGATTTAATTCGCCAGATAACCGCAATCCGTCCACTGCATTATCCGCTTCGCCCGCAAGAATAATGTCATCTGTCGTAGAAAGCATTGTCCGGATCCCAAGCCGTGTCAGCGTGTGGCTTTCGATGAGCAGAAGTTTAATCGTGTCGGTCATTTCCGAAGCTACCGTTTGCAGGCGCCGGCGTTCCGCCTGATCGTGTTCCCAATCCAGCAGCAAATTCGACGATCGGGCGGATCAGATCGGTGTCGTAATTTGTCTTGACGTGCTGCATGACGGCGGTTATGCGTTCGAGGCCCATGCCGGTATCAACCGACGGAGCGGGAAGTGGCGTCAGCTTAAATGTACCGTCGGCCTCGAGCGTGCGGTTGTACTGCATAAAGACGAGATTCCAGATTTCCATCGTCGTGTCGCCTTCGCCGTTAACCCAAACGGGATGATTCTTTTCCGAATTATCGGGATCGTCACCCATATAATAGTGGATCTCCGAACACGGCCCGCAGGGGCCGGTATCGCCCATTTGCCAGAAATTATCTTTGCGCCCGTAACCTAGGATGCGATCGGGTTTTGCTCCGACGGATTCCCAGATTGCTCGCGCTTCGTTGTCGGGTCCGACCTCGTCATCGCCCTCAAATACCGAAAACCATAGCCGTTTTTCGTCGAGCTTAAGTTCGTTAACCAGAAAATCCCATGCAAATTCGATCGCCTCTTTCTTGAAATAATCGCCGAACGAAAAATTGCCGAGCATTTCGAAGAATGTGTGGTGGCGTGCAGTTTTGCCGACCTCGTCGAGGTCGTTGTGTTTGCCGCCCGCCCGAATACATTTTTGTGAACTAACAGCACGCTTGTAATCGCGTTTTTCGTCGCCGAGAAACACATCCTTGAACTGGTTCATCCCCGCGTTAGTAAATAACAGAGTCGGGTCATTCGCCGGCAACAGCGGTGAAGAGTGCACGATCTTGTGTCCATTTCGCTCAAAATACTCTAGAAATCGCGTCCTGATCTCATTTCCTGTCATATTTCAAATTTATCACATCATCGCGGCGAACGTCTTACAAGCGAAAACTTAACGAGTTAACCCAAATTTAATAATTTCGTCGACATACGTGATGAAACGAGCGCAAAGTAAAACTAAAATTATGGCGACATGACAACACGTACTCGAAGCGGTCATCACCAAAAACTCAACACGCTCGCAAACGATAATGCAGCGTCTTTTCGCATTCTATTTCGACGCATTCCTTTACAACCAAATTTGGGAAGATCCAAGGTCGATCTTTCCGCTTTGGAACTCACTACCGAATCGCGAATATTGACGACCTCATCCGGCGGTTGCGATGCTCTTAACTATTTGGTCGAATAGCCCAATTCGGTAAATGCCGTCGATCTAAATCGCTACCACATATTTTTGCTTCGGCTAAAACTAGTTGCTCTTCGCCATCTCCCCGACTCTGAATCTTTTTTTCAATTTTTCGGTGAAGGCAGGCATAAAAGCAACTTAGCAAATTACGCGACGCCGATTGCCGAAAAATAAATGTTGGAGCGATGCTCTACTTAAATCTTAACGCGACCGAGTTCAGGCAGTAACGCAAGCCTGTCGGTTTCGGTCCATCGTCGAATACGTGCCCGATGTGCGAACCGCAGCGAGCGCACTCGACCTCGATGCGCTCTTCGGAGAGAGAATTGTCAGCCTTCTCAACGATGTTCTTCTTATTGATCGGCTGGAAAAAGCTCGGCCAGCCGGTTTCGGAATCGTATTTTGCGTCAGAGCTGAAGAGAGCCAATCCGCAGGCTCCGCAATAATAGGTTCCCTTTTTGTAGTTCTTATTCAACGCTCCAGTGTAGGGCCGCTCGGTGCCTTCCTGACGCAGGACGTTGTATTCACCGGGCGCGAGTATCTTTTTCCACTCGGCATCGGTCGTAGTCACCGCAACTCCGTCGTATTCGCCGTCCGTGAAGGTGATCTCGCGAACGGTCTTAACTTTTGCTTTCTTTTTGGGTGTCGCGGATGCCGCAAATGAGGACGCTGACGTTGTATGATCCGGCATGACAACCGCTGCGATCGCTACCATCAAAACCAACGCTAAAATTGAAAATGTTGCTTTATATTTCATCGTGAATACCTCACGCGCTTATCAATCTGTTCGTCGTAACAGATTATCAGTACGCTACAATGATGTTGTAACCGAGGAAGGTTAAAAAGGGCGGGGGAGACTTAACGGGGAGAGGGATTTTTTTAATGCAGATCGTTCGATGATCTGAGGACTTTACCCTATCTGCTAGTCGCAAGTACCCCTCCAGAAACTCGCATCCAACCGACACTTGATTTTTTGCCTCAGACCATCGAACGAAGCTTTTCAGCCGAACTAGTTCGGCAATACTACCGTGCAAATAACGTGAATCACATCATTTGACTGCTTTACGTCAACGACTGTTACCGTCGATTTGCCGCCCAAAGTTAGTTGGGCATAAGGACCGTGTCGATGACGTGGATGACGCCGTTTGAGCCCTTGAGATCAACTGCAGTCACCATAGACTTGCCACCCTTTTCGTCCGTAATGACAACATTCTTACCGACCTTCATTGCCGTGATTGTGCCACCCGAAACCGTGGTCAATACCGCTTTGCCTTTACCTTTCTTGATAGCCTTAAGGACAGCTTTCGAGTTAATGTTGCCGGCGACTACGTGGTAGGTCAGGATTTTGGTAAGCGTTGCTTTATTTTCCGGCTTGAGCAATGTTGCTACCGTTCCGGCCGGAAGTTTGTCAAACGCGCTGTTTACCGGTGCGAAAACTGTGAACGGGCCCGTACCCTGGAGTGTTTCGACAAGGCCCGCTGCCGTAACGGCTGCAACCAATGTCGTGTGTGCCGAAGATCCGACAGCGATGTCAACGATGGTCTTATCCTGTGCCGAAGCTGCGGTTGACGTGAAAGCGATGCTGAGTGCTAAAACAACTAATCCAAAAAATAATTTCATATCCAAATATCTCCCTGTGTGATTTTTTATTCTAAATTTTCAAAAAGGTCACTAAATGCCTTCTGTTAAATTTTTCGCCACAGTGAAAGTTTTGGATTCAAAAAAATTTCACTCTATTGAAAGGGCGTTGTGTTGTTGTTGTGTGAAGTCGCTGAATAACCGGCAACCATTGGAGCCAATCAATATGATTTCAACGGGCGGAATAGCCATGTCGGCGGTGTTTTCATTGTCTTATTCATCTACGTCGCGCTCGAACTCCCGCGAGGCAACGGCAGACATCTTGTCGCGGATAAGGTCGAATCCGAAACCTTGTCTCATCAAGTGGTCGTAGAATTTTTTCGTGTCCTCGCGCGTTTCCGGTTTTCCTTTCATCCGGAGCCGCTTGGCTATGGCAAGGTCGATCAGATCATCCTCGGGGATCGTTTCGAAGGCATTGGAGATCGCGGTATTTACGACGTCTTTATCGAGCTTCTTCCGCGACATCGTTTGCTGGAGACGGCGTTTACCTTGCGGTTTTTGACGGAGTTGAGAAAGTGCGAGGTCGCGGGCGAACTGTTCGTCGTCGAGGTATTTATATTCCTTTAGCTTTTCGATGACGCGATCAACGATCTCATCGTTTGTCCATAGCTTTTCGAGCAGCCGTTCGCGAAGCTCGAGAATCGAACGCGGTTTGGCGGCCAAAAGCTTGACGGCACGGTTCATCGTTCGTTCGCGGGAACGCTCGACGTCCTTGATTACGCGCTTCGTTTCGTCAACGGCTGTGTATCTTTTTCGCCACATCTGCTTTTGACCTGATAGAATCGGGGGATTCGGAAGTATTATGAATGGGATCCTCATCATCGACAAACCTGACGGCATCACTTCGCATGACGTCGTGTCGCGCGTTCGCCGTATCATCAAAACAAAACGTGTTGGCCACACCGGGACGCTTGACCCGTTTGCGACAGGCGTGATGGTGGTACTAGTCGGCCAGGCGACGCGGCTCGCACAGTTTTTGGACAAAGATATAAAGGAATACGAGGCACTCGTCAGATTCGGCTTTGAGACCGACACGGGCGACCGAACGGGAACGCCGACGGTCACCGGCCAGGATTTACCATCCACCCCTCAAATCGAACGCGCTTTGCCCGAGTTTACCGGCGAGATCCAGCAAACGCCGCCGATGTATTCCGCAAAAAAGATCGACGGTAAAAAACTCTACGAGCTCGCCCGCAAAGGCGAAACCGTCGAGCGAAAAGCTATAACTGTCACGATCCACGAACTCATCTTGTCCGAACCACCTGTGGTAACGGGTGGTTTAAGTGACGGCCTGGAAACCGCTATCATTAGGGTGAAATGCTCCGCCGGCACCTACATCCGCACACTCGCCGAGGACATCGGCCGCAAGATCGGTTGCGGGGCTCATCTTTCTGAACTGAGGCGGACGGCTGCCGGAAAGTTTACGTTTCGCGAGATTATTACGCTTGAGCAATTAGAGATGTTAGAAGATCCGGCGACGGCCCTCATCCCAATGATCAAAGCCGTGTCGCACATGCCCGAATTCGTCTTGCCCGAGGACCGCGTCGACAAGACTCAAAACGGCCTGCTCACTCGAACGCCGACGCTAGACTTCCCCGACGGCGAACCGATAAGAATGGTCGACGAAGAGGGCGAACTGGTTGCGATCGGATTTTTCGACGCGGCTGAAAAATTTATCCAGCCAAAAGTGGTTTTGGTATAAACTCAAAAGGCTATGAAAAAAAGAAATCTTGCGTTGGCGATTGGCGGAGCGGTCGGAGCGGCGGTTGCGGTTAAATTATTGACGCGCGATGCGACGGTGAGTTGGGAAAATGTGTCGCACAAGATAATCCACTCCGAACGCTCGCATTTTGTGAACGTAGACGGAGCACGGGTGCATTATCAGGAGTTCGGCGAGACGGCAAATCCGACATTGATACTGATACATGGCTACACAGCTTCAGTTTTTGTCTGGAAAACGGTAGCGCCGATGCTTGCGGACGCCGGGTTTCGCGTGATCGCGGTCGATCTGTTGGGGTTTGGTTATTCGGAAAAGCCGGCATGGTTCGATTACACGATCCAGTCTCAGGCACGAATGGTGTCCCGGTTCATGAACAGTTTGGGCATTGGCCGGGCGACGCTCGTCGGGAGTTCGTATGGCGGAGCTGTCGCCATGAACCTGACGCTGGACAATCCCGAGGCGGTCGAAAAACTCGTCCTCGTTGACGCCGTCTGTAATGACGACGTTAAAAACCGCCCGATCTTAAAACTCGCCGCTATCAGAGGCCTCGGCGAAATTCTCACGCCATTCGTTTTCGACTCGAAATTCTTGATGCGCCGACGTATGCAGGGAACGCTAGCCAAAGTTAATCACGCGATGATCACAAAAGAGCGGATCGACGCGATAATTCGCCCACTGAGATCCGTTGACGGCCATCACTCGCTACTTGCAACATCGCGAAACTGGAACGCCAACCGTCTCGAACAGGACGCTCATCTGATAGATCAGCAAACCCTCATAATCTGGGGCGAAGAAGACACAGTGATCCCGATCAAAAACGGATATAAACTCCACGAACAGATCCTGAACTCTCGCTTCGTCGTCCTAAAAGACTGCGGCCACGTCCCGCCGGAAGAGAAGAGCGAGATATTCGTGGAACTCGTGACCGAATTCTGCCGTGACCGCAAAGGCAGAATCTCCGCCAGAGACGATCAGATGCGCTTAGAACCAGCGTCGTAAAGAATGTATTATGCGTTTGCGTTTAATAGGTCTGGTTGTCGGACTCGTTTATGCGGTTTTATATGGGTTTTGGACAATGATGGCCACCGGGGGTGGACACGGTAATTTTACGTGGCTTCTGTTGTTCTGCGTCGCTGAGTTTCTCGGACTCTTTTTCCCAATTATGGGATTTTTAGTCGTAAATCTCCGACCTTTCTGGGCGAAAGTAAGTTGCGGCGTTTTGCTTTCAGTCACTGTTCTGTTGACGGCATATATGTTGGTAGACGGATTAGGTCCGGATGGAATGGATGACATAATTAAGTCTTGGAACCGCGACCAAATAGCATTTATTGTCTTGTCTGTCGTGCATTTTGCACCCTTGGTAGTAATTGGTGCGGTTCTACTCAAGAGCATTTTTATCGATGACTCAATGCTCGAAGAAAAACCAAAAGATCTTTCTATCTTCTGAACGTGCTTACAAATTCCAGTTTATACGGCAAAGGAATCTTCACGAGTGTTGCGGTCTACGACAGCAAACCATTTCTGTGGGAAAAGCATTGGCGTCGGTTGGTTAACAATGCCTCGAAGATCGGCATCGACCTGTCGGAGCATTCCGATGAAACAACCCGTAAAGCTCTCGATGAGATCATCAAAAGAGATAAAGTAATTAATGGACGTGCAAGGATCACGATCTATGACGAATCGCAGAGCGGCATCTGGTCATCCGACCCAAACCCTAAAACAGCCCTCCAGATAATAACGGGT
>Ga0105046_10018955_pt1 | contig 10455 bp, 8 predicted proteins | sample MAT03_FD_78385 | JGI IMG/M metagenome (GOLD analysis project Ga0105046, IMG submission 78385) | Freshwater microbial communities from Lake Fryxell liftoff mats and glacier meltwater in Antarctica - MAT-03 (megahit assembly) | ecosystem: Environmental > Aquatic > Freshwater > Ice > Liftoff... | reverse complement strand
CGGATAGCCGCCGCCGACTATTTTGCCGAGAATCGTCAGATCGGGTGAATCGCCTAGCAGCTGCTGGGCACCACCGTAGGAAAGTCGAAACCCCGTCATCACTTCGTCGTACACCAGCAAGGCCCCGTGATGCTGGGTCAGCCGACGCAGTTCTTTACGGAATTCGTCGGTCGGAGTGACCAGGCCCATGTTTCCTGCGACGGGTTCCAGAAGGACGCCGGCAATTTTGTCGCCTCGCGCGGCGAAGAGATTTCGCAGACCCTGCGTGTCGTTGAAGTCGAGGACGAGGGTGTCGTTCGTGCAGCCGACGGGCACGCCCGGGCTGGTTGGCACCCCCAGGGTGAGCGCACTCGAACCGGCCGAGACCAGCAGGCTATCGACGTGCCCGTGATAGCAGCCCGCGAATTTAACGATCAGATCGCGGCCAGTGAACCCGCGTGCGAGTCGAACGGCACTCATCGAGGCTTCGGTTCCGCTAGAAACCATGCGGACCATCTCGACCGAGGGCATTGCGTCTCGAATCAACTCCGCCAGCTCCGATTCGCGTTCAGTCGGAGCGCCATAACTGCTTCCGTTTCGTGCCGCCTCGATTGCCGCCTCCACAACGCGTGGGTGGGCATGTCCCAGGATCATCGGCCCCCATGAGCCGATGTAGTCGATGTACCTGTTCCCATCGAGATCGAAGAGATGAGGCCCTTCGGCCCGTTCGATAAAGATCGGCTCGCCGCCCACGGCTCCGAAGGCCCGAGCAGGACTATTCACCCCGCCGGGAATTAGTGATTTGGCTCGCTCGAACGCGGAATGAGATTTGGATCGATTCATCCAGCTTTTGTAGGACAGGCCTCCCGGCCTGTCCCTAACCGGCTTACGCCGCCTTCATGACGAGGGCACCATTCTGACCGCCGAAGCCGAAACTAGTTGAAAGTGCCAGGCGATGATTCGTATCGCGTGCCGTGAGAGGCACACAATCCAGATCGCATTTGGGATCGGGGTTGTGCAAATTGATTGTTGGCGGAACGACATTTTCCGAAAGCGACAGCGCGAGGACGACGGCTTCCAGGGCACCCGATGCCGCGATTGAGTGGCCGATCATCGACTTGATGCTCGAAATCGGCACACTCCTGGCGTGCGTCTCGCCAAAGACCTTCTTGATGGCCACGGTCTCCATCGAATCGTTCAGGCGAGTGCTCGTCCCGTGCGCATTGATGTAGCCGATCTCGGTTGGATCCACGCGTGCTTCTTCGAGAGCGTTGCGAATTGCTCGGGCCGCACCGCGACCATCCGGATCGGGCTTGATGATCGAATAGGCGTCGAAGCTGCTGCCAAAGCCGAGGACTTCCGCATAAATCTTTGCACCGCGTCGGCGGGCGCGTTCCAGATCTTCCAGAATCAAAATCCCGGCCCCTTCGCCCAGCACGAAGCCATCCCGACTGCGATCGAACGGCCGGGAGACTTCTTCCGGCGGGCGATCGTTGCAGCGGCTCAACGTGCCAAGTGCCGTGTAAGCCATTAACAAGAGCGGATCGAGTCGGCTATCTGCCCCACCGGCAATGGCCACGTCCGCTTCGCCGCGGGCGACCATGCGGAAGCCTTCGCCCACAGCCTGAGTCCCGGCCACGCACGCTGTTGTCACCGTGCTGTTCGGTCCTTGCGCGTTGAACATCATGGAGATGTGGGCGGACACCATGTTGGGCAGCAGCTTCAGCAGCCACAGCGGGAACATATGGGAGGAATTATTCGGGTCGAGATTGCTGAGGTCGAAAGTGCCGTCTTCCTGAACGATCTTTTGCAGCATCGGCATAATTTCGGGGACATCGATCGGCACAATGCCTGTGCCAATGACGACGCCGACGCGCTCCGAGTTCTCGTTTTCCATCGAGATGCCCGAATCCTGCAAGGCGAGACCGGCCGCACCCACGCCAAAGCGGGCAGCCCGGCCCATCACCTTCATCGACTTACGCATGGAGTCCGGAATGAATGGCGAAGGATCAAAATCCTTCACTTCGCCGGCAATCTTAATTGGGAAGGAGGAAGCGTCGAAGGCCGTGATATTCCGAACACCACTGCGACCATTGACGCAGGCATTCCAGAAATCATCCTTGCCAACGCCGTTTGGCGCGACAACGCCCAGTCCTGTAATGACGACCCGCCGCATGGACAATCAACCTCCCTCACCCAGAATTCCCAATTCCTGTGTGCTAACGCCCTTTACCTGGGGAGAAACGTCCTGTCCACTTCCCACTCGACACCGTCTAGATTATCCAATCAACCTTATCCGTCTTATCTTAACCAGTTCCCGCAGTATTGCCAATCTATCCGGAATTAACACGTGGTGTCAGATCCAGTCAAAAACCCGGCTGGCTACTTGGCAAGTTATGCCCTTACAACCCGTTCAATCGTCACACATAGGGGAGCAGACCAAAGCCCCATGCTTCTTCAGGTTTTGAAATCATCGACTTCTCAGGCCTACTACTGTTAGTGAAACCCACACCCTGCATCGCCCAGATTTCCCAGATGACTTCTCAATCCATTCGATATGCGGTTTAAGCAAATTCGGAGCCGGTTTGCTGGGTTATGCAGAATTAGGGACGGAAGTCCCTGCGGGACTTACGATTATGGCGTCGATAGCGAATGCGCTGAAGGGTTGCCCCTTCGATGGCTTCGAATGATGTTCTCGGGCACCCAGATTCAAGGAACGTCCGACCGAGCGGGACCCGGCCGCATGTTCCTTGGGCAAGGAATTGCCAAAAAGATGGAATCGTGCTTCCAACATCCTCCTGGCTTGAAAATCGCGGTTTTCACAACCCTATAATGAAATGTGACTACTCACCTCATCATCCAAACTGATCGCGGTCTATTGTGTCCACCAGGCGATTTTTACATCGACCCGTGGAAGCCAGTCGATCGTGCTGTCATCACTCATGCACACTCCGATCATGCGCGAGCGGGTTCAGCCCGCTATCTATGTGCGCAAGTGGGGCGGGGCATTCTTCAGACTCGACTCGGCTCTACGGCAATGATCGACTCCTTGGCCTTCGGCGAAGTTGTTACTCATAACGGCGTACAAGTCTCCTTTCACCCAGCTGGACACGTATTGGGCTCCTCCCAGATTCGGGTTGAATTCAAGGGTGAAGTCTGGATTGTCACGGGTGATTACAAGCTCGATGCGGATTCCACCTGCGCTCCCTTCGAAAATCTCCGATGCCACTCTCTGTTGACCGAATCAACATTTGGCTTGCCGGTCTATCGCTGGGCTCCTTCTTCCGAGGTATTTGCCGAGATCAACGGATGGTGGCAGACCAATCGCGAGGCCGGGAAGGCATCGCTTCTGTTTGGCTATTCACTTGGAAAAGCACAACGCCTTATCTCCGGCCTGGATGCCTCGATCGGCCCGATCTATCTACACGGAGCCGTGGAACGGATGACGCAGGAATATCGTGCAGCCGGGGTATCCCTTCCGCCGACCACGCCGGTGAGCATGGCTCCCACTGGAACCAAATGGGGCGGAGCCATGATTATCGCACCGCCATCGGCTCATCACTCACCATGGGCTCGTAAATTCGCGCCCGTGTCGACTGCGATGGCATCGGGATGGATGCGCGTCCGCGGCACTCGCAGGCGGCGTGCCGTGGACCGTGGGTTTGTCTTCTCCGATCATGTCGATTGGCCGGGCTTGATGGCAACCGTGAAGGCATCTGAAGCCGAGCATGTGTGGGTGACACACGGGTTCATCGAACCAGTCGTTCGTTGGTTCCGCGAGTCGGGTTTGGACGCACATGCTATGCGAACTGCCTACGAGGGCGAGGCGGACGAGCCGGAGGTTAGTGAATGAAAAAATTTGCCAGTCTGTATGCCACACTTGATGCCACGACCAAGACAACTGAGAAAGTAGACGCTCTCACTCAATACTTCTCCGAATCCAGTCCGAGTGATGCTGCCTGGGCTGTTTACTTCCTCTCGGGCCGGAAATTGCGACAGGTAATCCCCACGCGCAAGCTGCAAATATGGGCGGCCGAAATAGCGGGCATTCCGGACTGGCTGTTCGAGGAAAGTCGAAGCACGGTGGGCGACCTGGCTGAAACCATTGCCTTGATCCTCCCATCTCAAACGGAAGGAACCCATCGTCCGCTGGCAGAGTGGGTCGAGCAAGTCCTTTTGACTCTTCGCGACGCCAGTGAGGAGCAGCAAAAACTTGCGGTGCTGGCGGCGTGGTCGTCCATGGACCATCAGCAGGCATTCGTGTGGAACAAGCTGATTACGGGATCCTTCCGCGTCGGTGTTTCGCAATTACTCGTGACTCGAGCCCTGAGTCGCGTCAGCGGTGTACCGGCCGAAGCCATCGCACACCGGCTGATGGGCGACTGGCAACCGACCTCGGCGTTCTTTGCGGGCTTGATCTCGACCGACCATTCCGACTCTGATGTGAGTCGGCCCTATCCGTTTTGCCTGGCCCATGCACTGGCTGGTCCACCCGAGGATCTTGGCAACATCGACGACTGGCAGGCCGAATGGAAATGGGATGGCATTCGTTCGCAGTTCATTCGCCGAGTCGGCCAGACCTTCGTGTGGTCCCGTGGAGAAGAGCTTGTCACCGAGCGCTATCCCGAACTGAAACAACTCGGCGAATCGATCCCCGAGGGCAGCGTGATTGACGGCGAAATCCTTCCGTGGAAGGATGGTCATGTGCTGCCTTTCGCCGAGTTGCAGAGACGCATTGGCCGGAAGACCATTGAAAAAAAATTGCTTGAAGAGGTTCCAGTGGTGCTGATGGCTTACGACCTGATTGAGTCAAACGGCTTAGACGTACGCAATCGGCCGATGGAATGGCGTCGTACGAAGCTAGAAGAAATGGCCGCCGTGGTCAGTTCGCCCACTTTTCACCTGTCGAAGCTGGTGAGCGCCGACTCATGGACCGATTTGGCTGCGAAACGCGAAATGAGCCGTTCCCACAATGTGGAAGGCTTAATGCTCAAGCGGAAGATATCCCCCTATCGGGTGGGACGTGTCACGGGAGACTGGTGGAAGTGGAAGATCAATCCGCTGACCGTTGATGCCGTTCTCATCTATGCCCAGGGCGGAAGTGGTAAACGCGCGGGCCTGTTTACGGACTATACATTCGGAGTGTGGGACGACGGCAAGCTCGTGACGATTGCGAAAGCCTACTCGGGATTAACCGACGACGAGATTAAGCAGGTAGACGCATTTGTTCGCCGAAACACTTTAGAAACCTTCGGTCCCGTGCGGACGGTCAAGCCGGAGTTGGTCTTCGAACTGGGTTTCGAAGGCATCCAGAAATCGAGTCGACACAAATCCGGGATCGCGGTCCGCTTTCCGCGCATGTTGCGTTGGCGAACGGATAAGCCCGCCGTCGAAGCCGACACATTGGCAACGGTTCGCAAGCTGCTCCCGGGGGGTAGCGAATGAAGTTGAGTTCCACGCTGAAGAAATCACCTCGGAAGAAATCCCCCGCCGCTATCAAGCAAATCGAGGCTTGGTTCAAACGTCGTGGTTGGGCCGCGTTTCCTTTTCAACGCGAGGTCTGGGCTGCTTACGATCGTGGGGAGAGTGGCCTCATTCATGCGCCGACCGGAACGGGTAAAACTCTCGCTGCATTTCTCGGCCCGGTTGCTGCCGCGATGGATGAAGGCGCGGCCGAGTCCGCCGTGGGCTTGCAGGTGCTCTGGATTACACCTTTGCGAGCCCTGGCCGCGGATACGATGTTTTCGCTTCAGGAAGCGTGCGATGCACTCGGTCTCGGCTGGACGATTGAGTCGCGGACGGCCGATACGAAAGCCTCGATCCGTTCGAAGCAGCGAAAACGCTTGCCCCCGGTTCTGGTAACGACGCCCGAAAGTTTGAGCCTGTTCTTGACGCGAGAAGATGGGCGTGAGTTATTTGCCGGCTTGCGAGCCGTGATTGTAGACGAATGGCACGAGTTGCTGGCTTCGAAGCGGGGTACGCAAACGGAACTGGCACTTGCCCGTTTGCGGAAATGGGTGCCGAAACTCCGGACGTGGGGCTTGTCCGCCACCCTGGGCAATCTGAGCGAGGCGTGTGAATCCCTGCTTGGCGTCGGCCAAACCGGACGCATCATCTCGGGCCAGCTAGCGAAGAAGACGGTCATCGATAGCATCTTACCGCCGGTCATCACTCGTTTTCCTTGGGCTGGGCATTTGGGGCTTTCACTGTTGCCTCAGGTCGTGGCCGAGATCGAACTTGCAGAATCGTGCCTGGTATTCACCAACACTCGATCGCAAACGGAGCTTTGGTATCAAGCACTTCTCCAGGCCCGACCCGATTGGGCTGGGATCATGGCCGTTCATCATGGCTCGCTCGACCGCTCCGTGCGCGAATTCGTGGAGCAGTCGATCGCGGATGGAAGGCTCAAATGCGTAGTTTGTACCTCCAGTTTGGATCTCGGTGTCGACTTTTCTCCCGTCGATCGGGTGATACAAATTGGCAGTCCAAAGGGCGTGGCCCGCCTCCTTCAGCGGGCCGGCCGAAGCGGTCATCGCCCTGGCGGGATCAGTCGACTGACATTTGTTCCTACGAATGCTTTAGAACTCATCGAAGTCTCGGGCGCGCGACAGGCGGCACTTGAAGGACACATCGAGGGCCGTTCGCCAGAGGAAAAGCCACTCGATGTGCTGGCGCAACATGCTGTCACCATCGCGTTGGGCGGCGGATTCGACCCGGGCGAGTTGCTGGAGGAAATCCGTACGACAAGAGCTTACCGTGATCTCTCGCCAGTTGAATGGGAGTGGGTTCTCGATTTTGTGACTCGTGGCGGAGAAACACTGAAGGCCTATCCGGAATATCGGCGTGTCGAAATCGTGGATGGCATTTGCCGCGTGGTTGACAGGCGCGTTGCTCGGCGGCATCGCATGAGCATTGGGACCATCACGAGCGATCCGGCGGTTCAGGTTCGATTTCTGCGTGGCGGCCGGCTGGGAACCGTCGAGGAATCTTTCGCTGCAAGACTCCGGCCCGGCGACCGCTTCTTGTTTGCCGGCCGGACGCTGCAATTTGTTCGACTGCACGAGATGACGGTATGGGTGCGGCTTTCTCGTAGCACAGGCAAGGTCGTCCCCCGATGGTTGGGTGGCCGCCTGCCTCTTTCAAGTGAACTCGCCTCTGCCGTTCGCGATCGGCTCGATCTTGCTCGTCAAGGTCACTTCGACGGACCAGAGATGTCTGCCCTTCAGCCGCTATTGGAGTTGCAAGCGCGGAGATCGCGACTGCCGGCAACGAATGAAGTGTTGATCGAGCGACTCGTCTCCCGCGACGGATTTCACCTTTTCGTCTACCCATTCGAGGGCCGTCAAGTTCACGAAGGATTGTCCGCTCTGACGGCGTATCGCCTGTCGCAGCGAGCCCCTCTCACCTTCACCACTTCTTTGAACGACTTCGGCTTTGAGTTGTTGGCCTCAAGTTCCATCCCACTCGACGCGGCTCTGACAGAGGGGCTATTTTCGCCCGACCATCTCGCACACGATATTTTGGCCAGCTTAAACGCGGCCGAGATGGCTCGGCGTCAGTTTAGAGATATCGCACGGATTGCAGGCTTGGTCTTTCCCGGAATGCCCGGTGCAGGCAAGAGTACGAAGCAACTCCAGGCGTCAACTGGCTTGCTTTACAACGTGTTTCATGAATATGACCGCGACAACTTGCTACTTCGTCAGGCACGACGCGAAGTCTTGGAACGGCAACTTGAGGAGTCTCGTTTGCGCCGTACTCTCCAGCGCATCAACGAAAATCGCATCGTGTTGGTGGATGTGGATCGGCCGACGCCGTTGGGCTTCCCGCTACTCGTTGAACGCTACCGGGAGTCCGTCAGTTCCGAACGGCTCGCGGATCGAGTGCGGCGCATGACTCTCGATCTGGAGCAAGAATGAGTCTTCATGCGGAAACGACGCTAGCGGGTGAGCAACTGCAACTTCTTCCCGAACGAGCAATTTACTGGCCCAGGCTTCGGACCTTGATTGTTGCCGATCTGCACTGGGGTAAGGAAGAAACATTTCGTGCGGCAGCCATTCCCGTCCCCGGTGGTACGCTTCAGGCTGATCTGGCACGTCTTGGGTCGGCACTTTGCCGTACGGGTTCAGAAAGATTGCTTGTGCTTGGAGACCTCTGGCACGATCGAGCCGGGAGAGCGGAATCGCTGCTGGAAACTTTGCTGAGCTGGAGAAATTCTTTTGCCAACCTGGCGATTGAACTCGTGCCTGGCAACCACGACCGCGGATTCGGTCCCTTCCAAAGTGACCTGCGGCTATCCGTCCGAGACCACACTCTAGTCGAAGCACCGTTCGTCTTTCGTCACTTTCCCGATCCCTCAACCGACGGGTATGTCCTTGCCGGTCATATTCACCCGGCAGTCGTGCTTCGCGGCGAAGGTCGTCAGAAACTGAGGCTTCCTTGTTTTTGGCTCGGAGCGGCTGTGGGCGTTCTTCCCTCGTTTGGTCAGTTCACCGGGCATGGCGACGTACTTCCAAAACGAGGCGATCGAGTATTTGTGATTGCAGGAGAAGAAGTGATCGCGGTTGCATGAGACGAACGGCATCGCCGTAGAGGTCACCAGTCCGCAAAGGCGGTGAATAGTTTGAGGTGCTGATCGACGCTCATGGATTCGGAGCGAAGCGAGCCATCGAACCCGGCTGCCGCAATTCGCGCATCCACTTCCTTCTTATCGCGTCGGCCGCTGGGCCAACTGCTGATCGCCTGGCGAAGATTCTTCCGGCGATGGGTGTAGAGATCGCGTAAGAAAGCCCGCCATTTCAAAAGATCCGGTACGAGCTTCGCCTTCTCAGGATTCGAGCGGATGCGGACGATGGCCGAATCGACGGCAGGCTGAGGCCAAAAGTTCGTCGGGGCAATTCGTCGAATGATCTCCGTATCCGCTAGTGACTGAATCAGCACACCGAGTGCCCCGAAATCCTTGGTGCCAGGCACGGCCACCATGCGCTCGGCCACTTCCCATTGCACCATGAATACCATCGAATCGATTTCCAGGCCCGTGAGAAGCAAGTTGGCGACGAGCGGCGTGGCAATCGCGTAGGGTAGATTCGCTACCAGCTTCTTCTTCGTCGTTCCTTTTTCCTTGGCGAAGTCCTTCCAGCCGGCTAGCATCTGCGGGTTTAATTCGTTCTTGGTGGCCAGGGCATCGCCTTGAAGCTGGCGGACATTCGACCAGGCGGCGAGCAGTTGATTCGCCATCTCGTAGAACTCGCGGTCCAGTTCAACCGTGAACACCGCCCCGGCTTCCTGAGCCATTCGAGTCGTCAGGCTGCCCGTGCCCGTGCCGACTTCCAGCACGCAATCGTCTTTCGTCAACTCTGCGGCACGCACAACGAGGTCAACCAGATTCAGATCAATCAGAAAATTCTGCCCCATCTTGTTCTTGGGGATCAGACGGCGTGAGTGTAGCAGGCCCTTGATGTAGGAAAGCGTCTGTCGTGGAGAGGGGTTTTCAGCGGTCATCATTTTCCAAGGAGTTTCGCAACGTGCTTTGCTAACATGTCTGCTTCGATATTAACCGAATCACCGGACTGTTTGAAACCAAGCGTCGTCATCGACTGCGTGTGCGGAATCAACATCACACTGAAACGTTCCGCCTCCACATGGACCAACGTCAGGCTTACACCATCCACCGCAATGCTGCCTTTCGGAACCATGAGCAGTGTCAATTCCGCCGGGCAGCGAAACCACACGTCTTCCCAATCGCCGTTACGCGTTCGGCTTTCAATCGTTCCAACTGCATCCACGTGGCCCTGAACGAAGTGTCCGCCGAGCCGATCGCCGACGCGTAACGACCGTTCCAGATTCACGCGATCATTCGCCCGAAGTGAACCCAAATTGGTTTTCAACAACGTCTCGGGGCCAACCTCGAAATCGAACTCGTTGCCATGAATCGCGACAACTGTAAGACAGGCCCCATTCACGGCAACGCTTTCGCCTATGGAAAGTTGAGCTGCAATCGGGTCGAGTATCGTCAAACGCCGACTGTTTCCCACACTTTCGATTCGGGAAACGCTAGCCAGTGACTCGACTAATCCAGTAAACATCGAACCATACTTTTCGGAACTTTGGAGTGCGGTGCTGACTTTTGTTTTCTGTTTCTGCTATGGACTGCGGTGATGTAGCACCGCTTTCTTTTGTTTTTTGGTTTTTCGCTTTTCGTTTACGCGACAACAGCAGAAAAACGGAAAGAGAAACAAAAGAAAGCGGTGCTACATCACCGCAGTCCAAATTAAAAACAAAAGAAGACAGAAACGCCCGCCAGTCGCAACGACGAGGCGCGCAAGGGTTGAACGCTGATTGTAGGAATCTGGGACGATGATTCCAGTTATCACGAACGACATGCCGCGTGCTTCAGGCTCTTCCACGCTGCCCCGTCCTTGCTGCTCGCCACGGATTGCGTGATGAAGTTCATGCCATCCACGCCGTCGAAGACATTGG